>Ga0136634_10000172_pt1 | contig 31555 bp, 25 predicted proteins | sample AntDrymUQ8332106_2_FD_104654 | JGI IMG/M metagenome (GOLD analysis project Ga0136634, IMG submission 104654) | Polar desert sand microbial communities from Dry Valleys, Antarctica - metaG UQ833 (21.06) | ecosystem: Environmental > Terrestrial > Soil > Desert | place: Antarctica: Dry Valley... | reverse complement strand
GCACTTCTGCTCTCGGCGGAATGGTGGCGGGCGGTATAGCCACAATGGTTTTCTATGCCATTGCAGCGCCGGCTCCAAGTTTGGTCATGGGCATTGCCGGGCAGCAAGGCGTCAGTGAATATCCGCTGATGGCGTCGGTCCTGCAAACCTCCTCACAGGACATGCAGATACTGTCTGGTGTCAGCGGTGAAGCCATTGCTGCCAAAGCGTCACGGCTCGCATCCATCACCGATGCAGCAGAAAAGCTGCAAGTCTCATCCGTTGCATGGGATCGGCTTTCCGCCGGAGACTGCATCGCCCTCACGACAACCTCCGGACAAAATCTCTCTTTCCGCATTTTAGGCACGCGGCCCGGGCCCGCTGCCGCTGCGCTTAACGGCTCGCCGAGCATCGACCTTGCCATTACGCCTTGTTCGCAATCAGGCGAAGCTGTCGCCAAGGCAGTGATCGAGTCGAAGTCGGAAATTCCAGGCAAAGAACCCGAGGTGCAGCGATCGCTCTGATCTCGGTTAAGCGAGATAGGTCTGACTTGCCTTGCCCGTGCTATTTTATCGCTATGCGAAGCCTCGACAGCATCTCTTAGTGGTTTGCTCGCACGCGGCGCTTGGCGCCGCATCTGTTCTGGTGTATGGTATACCAACTAGCTGAGCGCCGCTCCTAAGCGATGTGCGGCTTGGCGAACCAGACAGATCGAGACTGACGGTATGCCCCCGCTGCAACTCAATATTAGACCCCTTTCGGAGAGCGTTAGCCTCAATTCGAGCATTTACAAATCGCTCAAAGCCGCCATCAAGACCATGAACATCTATGATGAGGGCGCCGAGTTGCGGCTGGACGAGCGCAAGCTCTCCGAGCAGTTCGGCATCAGCCGCACGCCATTGCGCGAAGCGCTGGCCCGGCTCGATCAAGAAGGTCTGGTTAAAATTATGCCGCGGCGCGGCGTATTTATAGTGCGCAAAACCAAGGCCGAAATTCTCGACATGATTACCGTGTGGGCGGCTCTAGAGGGCATGGCCGCCCGTCTCGTCACGCAGACTGCCGCCGACAGCGATATGGCCAAGCTGAGAAGGCTGTTTGCCGAATTCCAAGGCGATGACGTCAGCGCGCATATCGACGAATATTCCGAAGCCAACATCAAATTCCACGAAGCCATCATAGGCTTGAGCGGCTGTCAGCTTATCGCGGACATCATCGAAGGCCTGTTCATGCATGTGCGCGCAATCCGTGCACGAACCATCCATGAAGACGATCGTGCCATGCGGTCCATTGTGGATCATTTGCATATTATCGAAGCGTTGGAAGCTAGGGAAACCGACCGGGCCGAGCAGCTTGTGAGAGAACACACGCTGAGCCTGCGCACGCATGTCGAGCAAAACGTGTCCCTCGATTAACGGGCGCGATTGTTAGAACAATGAGTTGGGGAGGAGTACGGATGTCAAACATGGCAACCGCCACGTCGCACAGAAAAAGCGCCGGCGGAAATGCCGTCCCGGGAAGTCGGCTCGCGGCGAATGGCGGCGATATCATGGATATCTATGACGGCCGCGCCTGCGAGGGCATTCGCATCCTCGACATGCGCCACGCGCAGGTCGCAGCGCACGCGCGCTAAAACAGAGCTGAAACGTACAGCCAAGGTTTCTGGGAGTAAACAGCATGTCTGCAATCGCGCAGAGCATTGATGCCAATGTGGATGAAGCCGATGCAACGCACGGTCTGACCGACGGCTTTCACCTTTTCATTGACGCGCTCAAGCTTAACGGCATCAACACGATCTATGGTGTGCCTGGCATCCCGATCACGGATCTGGGCCGATTGGCACAAACTGAAGGTATGCGTGTCCTCTCGTTCCGGCACGAGCAGCACGCCGGCAATGCGGCTGCAATCGCCGGCTTCTTGACGCAGAAGCCCGGCATCTGCCTCACCGTGTCAGCGCCTGGCTTCCTCAACGGCCTGACTGCGCTGGCCAACGCCACGACCAACTGCTTTCCCATGATCCTAGTCAGCGGCTCTTCCGAGCGCGAGATCGTCGACCTTCAGCAGGGCGACTACGAGGAGATGGACCAGCTGGCCATCGCTAGGCCGCTCTGCAAGGCGGCCTTCCGCGTGCTGCATGCGCAAGACATCGGCATTGGCGTGGCGCGCGCCATTCGCGCGGCCTGCTCCGGGCGTCCGGGGGGGGTGTATCTCGACTTGCCGGCTAAGCTCTTCGCGCTAACCATGGATGCAGAGGAAGGCGCCAAGTCACTCATTAGGGTCATCGATCCGGCACCTCGCCAGATTCCCGCGGCCGAGTCGGTTGCGCGCGCGCTGAATGTGCTGAGGGGCGCCAAGCGGCCGCTGATCATCCTCGGCAAAGGCGCCGCCTATGCGCAAGCCGACGCCAATATCCACGCGCTGATTGAAAAGACCGGCATCCCTTATCTGCCGATGAGCATGGCAAAGGGGCTGCTGCCCGATACGCATCCGCAGTCCGCGGGCGCCGCTCGCTCGATGGTGTTGAAGGAAGCCGATGTCGTGATGCTGATCGGCGCGCGCCTCAACTGGCTGCTCTCGCACGGCAAGGGCAAGAGCTGGGGCAGGCCTGGAACGCAGAAATTTATCCAGATCGACATCGAGCCCAGGGAGATGGACTCAAACATCGAGATCGCCGCGCCCGTTGTCGGCGACATCGGCTCCTGCGTCGCCGCGCTGCTGCAGGGCATCGGCGGCGACTGGCAAGCCCCGCCCGCTGAATGGACTGGCGCGATTAGGGAAAAGGTGGAGGGCAACGTCGCCAAGATGGCGCCGAAGCTGATGAAGAATACGGCGCCGATGGATTTCCACGGCGCGCTCGGCGCGCTGCGCACCATCGTCAAGGAGCGGCCGGACGCCATATTCGTCAATGAAGGCGCCAACACGCTCGATTTCGCGCGCAGCATCATCGACATGTACCAACCGCGCAAACGCCTGGACGTTGGCACCTGGGGCATCATGGGCATCGGCATGGGCTTTGCTGTCGGAGCCGCGGTGGAGACCGGCAAGCCCGTCCTTGCAGTTGTCGGCGACAGCGCCTTCGGATTTTCCGGCATGGAGGTCGAAACGATCTGCCGGTACAACCTGCCGATTTGCGTGGTCGTCTTCAACAACAACGGCATCTACCGCGGAACTGACGTTAATCTCTCCGGCGGTCCCGATGTTGCGTCAACCGTCTTCGTCAAAGACGCGCGTTACGAAAAGATGATGGAAGCGTTTGGCGGCGTCGGCGTCTATGCGACGACGCCCGACGAGCTCAGGCGCGCGGTGAATGAAGCCATGGATTCCGGTAAGCCAACCCTCGTCAATGCGGTCATCGATGAAAACGCCGGTACCGAGAGCGGCCGCATCGGAAATCTCAACCCGCAAAGCGTGGTGTCCAAGAAATAAATTGGCCCGATGCAGCCAATTCTCAACAGTGGGAGGACGCAATGAAAGCTCTTGAGGGCGTTAAGATTCTGGACTTCACCCATGTCCAGTCCGGCCCGACCTGCACGCAGCTTCTCGCCTGGATGGGCGCCGATGTGATCAAGGTGGAGCGCCCCGGCGTTGGCGACATCACCCGCGGTCAGCTCCGTGACATACCCGGCGTCGATAGCCTGTACTTTACGATGCTGAATCACAACAAACGCTCAATCACGCTGGACACCAAGAACCGCACCGGATTGGAAGTGCTCGAAGGCTTGGTGAAGGTGTGCGACGTGCTAGTGGAAAATTTCGCCCCCGGCGTGCTCGATAGGGTGGGCCTCACTTGGGCCCGCATCCAAGAGCTCAATCCGCGCATGATCGTTGCTTCGGTGAAGGGCTTTGGCCCAGGGCCGTACGAAGATTGCAAGGTCTATGAGAATGTCGCGCAATGCGCCGGCGGTTCCGCCGCCACCACGGGCTTTCGCGAAGGACCGCCGCTGGTCACCGGCGCGCAGATCGGAGACAGCGGCACGGGGCTGCATCTGGCGCTCGGCATCGTCGCCGCGCTGTATCAGCGCCAGACGACCGGGCGCGGCCAGAAGGTGCTCGCCGCCATGCAAGACGGCGTTCTCAATCTTTGCCGCGTGAAGTTGCGCGACCAGCAGCGGTTGCAGCACGGACCGCTGCGGGAGTATCGTCAATATGGCGAAAACATCCCATTCGGCGAAAGCGTGCCGCGTGCCGGCAACGATTCCGGAGGCGGCCAGCCCGGCTGGATCATCAAATGTAAGGGCTGGGAGACAGATCCCGACGCCTATATTTATTTCATCACCCAGGCCCCGGTCTGGGAAAAGATCTGCGACGTGATCGGCGAGCCCGAATGGAAGACGCATCCCGATTACGCCACGCCCGATGCGCGCCTTCCGCGCCTAAAGGCCATCTTCGAGCGCGTCGAGCAGTGGACCATGACCATGACCAAATTCGAGGCCATGGACATCCTCAACAAATACGACATCCCCTGCGGCCCCATCCTCTCAATGAAGGAATTGGCCGCGGAGCCGTCGCTGCGCAAGACCGGCACGATCGTCGAGGTGGACCACCCGACGCGCGGCAAATATCTGAGCGTTGGCAACCCCATCAAGATGTCGGACTCACCGAGCGAGGTCACCCGTTCGCCGCTTCTGGGTGAGCATACCGACGAAATTTTGCGCCACGTGCTCGGGCTGGACGCTCAGCGCATCGAGGAAATCAAGGCGTCGGGTGCAACCGGGGGCGCGGCAAAGAGCATCGCAGCCGAGTAGTTTTCACGCGCACGGGACTTCTTAGCTGCCGCGATAGGCGGCAAACAACGAGAAACTCAAGATCAACTCAGGCGGCACAGCCGGTCCGAGCGAGAGAAGCAAAATGAGACATGACCAGGCTGCCGTGCGGCTCGTGCTCGATCAGGTGAAGACTGCCGGGCGCACCGCGCTGACCGCGCCGGAAGCGAAAAAGATATGCGACGCCTATGGTATTCCGCTGCCAAAGGAGGCCATGGCCAACTCGGCGGACGAGGCCGCTCAGCGCGCGGGCGAGATCGGCTTTCCGGTTGTGATGAAAATCGTCTCCGCCGACATTTTGCACAAGACCGAGGCGGGCGGCGTCAAAGTGGGGGTTGGAAGCGCGGATCAGGCCAAGACCGCCTATGCAGAGATCCTGAACAACGCCAAGACCTATAAGGCCGATGCCCAGATCGAAGGCATCCAGATCCAGCAGATGCTCCCCTCCGGCGCTCAGGAAGTTCTGGTCGGCGCGGTGACCGATCCCAGTTTCGGCAAATTGGTCGCCTTCGGTCTCGGCGGCATTCTCGTCGAGGTGCTGAAGGACATCACCTTCCACATGGCGCCGGTGACGAAGGATCAAGCGCTTGCCATGCTGGAAAACATCAAGGCGGCGGAAGTATTGAACGGCGTGCGCGGGCAGCCGGCGCTGAACAAGGACGCGCTGGCGGATATCGTCGTGGGCGTGTCAAACCTCATCACCGACTTCCCGCAGATCACCGAACTCGACCTCAATCCGATCTTCGCAACAAAGGACAGCGCCGTTGCGGTGGACGCGTTGATCACGGTGGATTTCGCGCCGCAGAAGGAAATCTACCGGCCGTCGCAAGAAACCATCCTGACGGCCATGAAGCGCATGTTCCACCCGAAAGCCGTCGCTGTGATCGGCGCCTCGGCGGAGGATGGCAAGATCGGCAATTCCGTAATGAAGAACCTCATCAACGGCGGGTTCAAGGGCGGCATTTACCCTGTCCATCCCAAGCTTGACGAAATCCTCGGCAAAAAAGCCTATAAGAGCGTGCTCGACATACCAGGCGAGGTGGACGTTGCCGTGTTCGCCATCCCGGCGAAATTCTGCGTGGCCGCGCTCGACGAAGTTGGCCGCAAGGGCATTCCCGCCGCCGTCATGATCCCCTCCGGGTTCGGCGAGGTTGGCGATATCGCATTGCAGGACGAACTGGTCGCCGTTGCGCGCAAGCACAATGTGCGCATCATGGGACCGAATATTTACGGCTTCTATTATACGCCCGAGAACCTTTGCGCCACCTTCTGCACCGCCTATGACGTGAAGGGCAAGGCCGCGCTTTCCTCGCAATCGGGCGGTGTCGGCATGTCGATCATCGGCTTCTCGCGCTCCACGAAGATGGGCGTGTCCGCCATTGTTGGCCTTGGCAACAAATCCGACCTGGACGAGGACGATCTGCTCACCTTCTTCGAGCAGGACGACAACACCCAGGCCATCGCCATGCATTGCGAAGACCTCAAGGACGGGCGCACCTTCGCCGAGGTTGCCAAGCGCGTGTCGAAGAAAAAGCCTGTGATCGTGCTCAAGGCTGGCCGCACGGCTTACGGTGCCAAGGCCGCTGCTTCGCACACCGGCGCGCTGGCCGGCAACGACAAGATTTACGATGACATCTTGCGCGCGTCCGGCGTCATCCGTGCGCCGAGCCTGCGTTCGATGCTGGAATTCGCGCGCGGCGTGCCCAAACTGCCGACGCCCAAGGGCGAGAACGTCGTGATCATTACCGGGGCCGGCGGCTCCGGCGTGCTTTTGTCGGATGCCTGCTTCGACAACGGCCTGACGCTGATGAAAATGCCGGACGACCTCGACGCCGCATTCCGCAAATTCATCCCGCCCTTCGGTGCCGCCGGCAATCCCGTCGACATCACCGGCGGCGAGCCGCCCGCCACATATCAGAACACCATCCGCTTGGGCCTGGAAGACGATCGCATTCACGCGCTGATCCTGGGCTATTGGCACACCATCATCACCCCGCCGATGGTCTTTGCCCGGCTTTGCGCGGAAGTCGTCGAGGAATGCCGAGCCAAAGGCATCGACAAACCGGTTGTGGCCTCCCTCGTTGGAGACGTGGAGGTTGAAGAAGCTTGCGAGTATCTTTACGAACGCGGGATTGTCGCTTATCCCTATACGACGGAGATCCCGGTGGAAGTGCTCGGCGCGAAGTACCGCTGGGCGCGTGCTGCTGGCGCTCTTTAGGTTTTTACGGCAAGCTCAACTCGTCCGCCCCTCTTTAGCCAAGAGGGGCGGTTTTTATGTCAGCGCCAGCGCGAACATAAAGCGCAGCGCCACGATGGTCATGAAGACCGCGAATGCCAGCTCCAGTTTGCGCCGCGACAGTCCATGTGCGATGCGCACGCCCCATGGCGCCGCGAGGACGCTTGCTGGGATCAGGATCGCGGCGCCGATCAGGCTGACGAAGCCGAGCGAAGCAACAGGCAGCCCCTCCACGCCCCAGCCCGCCCATGCATAGCCCAGCGTGGCGGGCACTGCGATGATGGCGCTGCATCCGGCGGCCGTGCCCACGCCCTGGTGCACGGGGCGGCCGTAAAGCGTCATGAAGGGCACGATATACGCCGCTCCGCCGACCCCCATGAGGGTCGCTACGAAGCCGACCAAGGCGCCGACGGGGATTTGGACGCTGGCGCCTGGCATCTGTGCCCCGAGCCGCCATGTCTTATCGCCAAAAAAGAGATACAGCGCGATCACCACCGCGGAAACCACCCAGACGCCTTTCATCACCGCGTCGCCCGATATGCGCGTGACAACGATGCCGACAACCACGCCCAGAAGCAAAGCGGGCCCCAAGGTGCGCAGGACGGCGGGATCGACGGCGCCGCGGCGGTAATGGGCGAGCATTGAGCGCAGCGCCGTGGGAATGATGATGGCGAAGGTCGTGCCGACCGCGAGATGCATCCTGAGCTCGGCGGGGACCGACAACACGCCCAGCAGTTCATAAAGCACCGGCACCAAAACACCGCCGCCTCCGACCCCGAAAAGCCCGGAAAGGAGGCCGGCGACAACGCCCCCGACAAGCAGCGCAGCCGCCAGCGCGGCGAGTTCGCCGGCAGGAAGACCGAAATCCATCGGGATCGCCTCTCTCAAGCAGCGGGTGGTAAGCGGCGGGCGCTCCAGAACCTTAGAGCCTAATTATTTTAGGCGGAAGCGCATCCTGGCAGCAAGGCCGCTCCCTGCGTTCGCCTACTTGGAAAGCATCGAGACGCGCCGCGCTCAGGACTGGCAGACGGAATTGTAGCGTTGGATGCAGGTCGCGATAACCGCGTCCGCGTCGCGCTTCCACCAGTCCTCGGCGGAGAAAATCTCCACTTCCTGTGCCCCGCGGAAGCCCGCGCCTTCGATCATCCGGCGGATGCCGGGCAGGTCGATGACACCGTCGCCCATCATGCCCCGGTCGAGCAGCATGTCGCGCGTGGGCACCAGCCAATCGCAGATGTGATGCGCAAGGATGCGGTTCCCCGCGCGGGCGATCTGCGCGGCGAGTTCCGGATCCCACCAGACATGATAGACGTCGATGGCGACGCCGATGCCATCGCCCAGCCTGTCGCAAAGATCGAGCGCCTGGCACAGTGTGTTCACGCAGGAGCGGTCGGCTGCATACATCGGGTGCAGCGGTTCGATGGCCAGCGGCACGTTCGCTGCGCGCGCCTCCGGGAGGATGGCGGCGAGACCGTCCGCCACCATGTCCCGCGCGCCCAACATGTCCCGCGACCCCTCCGGCAGACCGCCGACCACGAGGACGAGGCAATCGGCGCCGAGCGCCGCGGCTTCTCCGATCGCGCGGAAATTATCCTCGATATGCTCGCGGCGCTTCCCCGCTGTGGCGGCTGGGAACATGCCCCCCCGGCAATGTCCGGTGACGCGCAAGCCGCTTTGGCGCACGATCCGCGCCGCCTCCTTCAGGCCGACGGCGTGAACCTGATCGCGCCAGGGCGCAATGCCGCCCACGCCATGACGCAGGCAGGCTTCCACCGCTTGGGGAAGCGTCCACTGCGCGCGCACCGTGGCAAGATTGATGGAAATTCCCGGCGTCATGCGGCTTCTTCCATGGCGAGTGGCTGCAACGAGGACCAATCCGGCTCGGCGGCGGACGCAAAGCCTGGACAGGCAAGCGAGTGCGCCGAAATGGCTCCGTTTTCCACGATCAAACGCGTGACACTGCCGTCCCGGCGGTAGAGATCGGGATGCGCGGCGGCAAAAGCCGCCTGCTCCGCCTCGGGGGTGTTGGCGAAGCCATCGACATAATGATGGCCGTTGCGCTCGGCATGGGCGATGCCGTGATAGGCGACGAGCGCGGTATCCTGCTGCACGGCGAGCCCCGCCTGACAGGTGAGATCCTCGGCGGCAATGAAGTACAGCGCCTCCCCGGCTTGGGCATTCCATGCCATGGCGCGCGCGCCATTGAGCAGGGATTTGTAAATGCCTTTACACGCCTTGGAGGAGATACCGCGATAGCCCAGACGCCGCGCCTCCGGGAAGGCGCCGTAGCTGTCATCGGCCTCGTCGATGATGAAGGCAAACCGCTCGCCAAGCTTTCCGAGCGGGGTTTGCAGGGCCATTTCGCGCGGCAAGGGCTGCTCGATATAGAGCAGCCGTTCTTTCAGGCCGCTCAGGCTCGGTTGCGTGCCCAGTGCATGGCACAGCGCCGCGAGTGAGGCAAAGTCGGCATATTGCTCGTTGGCGTCCACGGTTGCCCGGTAATCCACGCCCAAGCGGGTCAGTTCAGCGTCGATCGCGGCAAGACGCGCGCTGTCCGCATCGGGTTCGCCGTTGAGCTTGATCTTGTAGTAGCGGCAGCCGGTCCCGCTCACGATATCCGCAAGCCCTCCCGGGCCGTCGAGCGGGTCGAGCATTCCAACCGTATGACGCAGCGCTACACGCTCCAGAGGGCGCCGCGAGGAAAGAAATTCGTGAATAACGGCATCGCCAATATCCGCGGTGAGCCGCGCATCGAGCCCAGCGAGGTTGGCCGCCATGCCTTGGAACAGGCTGACCTGCCGCGCCTTGAGCAGGGCATCGAGGATCGCCTTATCCATTTGCGCCGGGCCGAAGGCGGCAGCGAGCGCCGGAATGTTTTTCGCACGGCAGCGGGACATTTGTTCGCCGATAACAGCGGCGTGCAGCGCGAATGCGGTAAGCGGCTCGCTTTGCGCCACATATAGCTCGCGCGCGATGGCCAAAGCGCGCCGCAGCTCGTCAACGGTCTCACCGATGCTGAGCGCCGGATTCTTGTCGAACCATTTCGGCACCATCAGCTCGGCGGTCGCGCCGGACGCGATCTTCCCGCCTTCGAGCGCGATCTCCACGCGAACAAAGGATTGGCTCGTCCCCTCCACGGTCACCGCGCCAAAGCGGAATGGTTTGCGGAACGGCGTTTCCCGCTCGTAAAGCGCGATGTCGCGGACCGTGAAGCGCAGGGCCATTAGCGCGCGATCGGTTTAAGTGACATTTGACTTATCCGATCGTTTTACCGCAATCCCCGCGAAAGCTTGGATCCAGAGTTTATTCATGAAATCAGGTAGTTACCGGCTTCCCGCTTGCGCAGGGAATTGCTCTAGCGGTTGTGTCGAAGTCCGCAATCCATGTACATTTCAAGGTGATCACACACTAGTCGATTTTGCTTTGGCTGTGAAAGTGGCGCCGGATCGTTTGCGTCAGCTCCACAAAACGTGGATCGCCCATTACCTCCAACGCCCGCGGACGCGGAATATCCACATGATACTCCGCGGCTATTTTGCCGGGACGGTCGCTCATCACCAGAACGCGATCAGCCAGAAACACAGCCTCGGGGATCGAGTGCGTGATCAGAAGGATCGTCTTTTTGGTTTCCTTGTGGATGCGCTGCAACTCGATGTTCATGCGCTCGCGGGTGAGCGCATCGAGCGCGCCGAACGGCTCGTCCATCAGCACGATTTTCGGATCGTGGATGAGCGCGCGGCAGATCGAGGCGCGTTGCTGCATGCCGCCGGAGAGCTGCCAGGGATATTTCCGCTCGAAGCCTTCCAGCGACACCATTTTCAAAAGCTCGTGCGCGCGCTTGAGATACGGCCCGCGCGGCAGGCCTTTGACCTCGACCGGCATCATGATGTTGCGGATTACGCTTCGCCAGGGCAGCAGCAGCGCGCTCTGAAAAACGATGCCGACCTCGCCATGCGGCTTGGTGACGGCCTTGCCTTCCACGCGGATTTCCCCGCTGGTGGGGGGCAGCAGCCCCGCCACCATTCGCAGCAAGGTCGACTTGCCGCAGCCCGAAGGCCCGACGATCACCAGCAGTTCCCCGTCCGCGACCGTGAAGTCGATCTCGCGCAGGGTCGGGACGTCCCCATCGCTTGTGCGGTAGGTTTTGTAAACGTCGCGGATCTCGATGACGGGGCGTGTCATGGCTTCCCCGTCATCCTTGACCAAACGTAAAGCTGTCGGTGCCATCGGTCGCGATCGTCTTATTTCGGCAGGAAGTCGTTGGTGTAGAACGCCTTCGGATTGTCCTTAGACTTGGCTTCAAGACCGCCATACTCGACCAGAAGGTCGACCGAGGCGGTCATATTGGCGTCCGTGACCCGGAAGGGGCGGTCGCCTTTGGTCTCGGGTGTCCGGTAGAGCGGAATGGTCAGCTCGAAGCCTTCCTTCAGCGTATCCAGCTTACCGCCCTTTGGATTGGCGGTCAAAATGGACTGTGCGGCCTCGCCAGGGGCTTTTTCCGCGGCTTCGACGGATTTGGTCGTGGCGGACATGAAGCGGCGCACCAGATCGGCGTTATCCTTCAGCTTGTCGGTGTTGGTGATGATGCCGGAGGAGACGAGATTAATGCCGTGGTCCGAGAAGCGGATCGGCGTCACCGATTTGCCCGTGGCGTCCTTGATCTTCATGCTCTGGTCCATGACATAGCCCAAAAGCAGATCGGCCTGCGCGTTGATGACGGCGTTCAACTTCGTCTGCCCGTCACCGGAGACGATCTTGAAATCGCTTTCCGTGAGGCCGGTCTTTTTCAGGAACAGCGGCCAGATCTGCGACATGGAATCGCCCGGCGTCATAGCGACGGTCTTGCCCTTGATGTCTTCGGGTTTGCGGATGTTCTTGTCGGTGAAACCCATGACGGACATGGGGCTGGTTTGCAGCAAAATGCCGGTGGAGATGACCGGCGCGCCCTTCGCGGCGCCCTTGATCATGGTGGGAACGTCGACATAGCCGAAATCGGCGGTTTTCGCCGCGACGGCTTGCGTGGTGACGGCCGAGCCCCGCCCTTCCTGGATCTCCAGGTCGATGCCTTCGGCGGCGTAGATGCCTTTTTCCTTGCCGTAATAGAAGGGCGCGTGCTCGCCATAGACATACCAATTCAGCATCAGAACGACCTTGTCGGCCGCTGCCGCCGGCCCCGCAAATGCGAGGGCTGTTAAAGCTGCGATAATGAACTTTTTCATTTTTCGTCCTCCCTAAAGTCAGTCCGATTTGAGGTATAGTTAAGCGCCAAGCACGAGGTTATGCCGCTGGCTCGCATGCCAGGGGATGAGCAGCCGTTCCACGACGTCAATCAGCCAGAATAAGATAACGCCGATCATCGCCAGCACCACGAGCGCGGCGAACATCAGCGGCAATTCGAAGTTCCCGATCGAGCGCTGCAAAACATAGCCGATGCCCGAATTCGCGCCGACGAACTCGCCGACCACCGCGCCGACGACAGCGAGCGTGATGGAAATTTTCAGCCCCGCGAAGATCGACGGCAAAGCGTGCGGCAGGCTGACGATACGGAACATTTGCCAGCGATTGGCCTGCAGAGCGCGCACAAGATCGAGCATATCGGGCTCAACGGATTTGAAACCTTGCACCGACGAGACCACCACCGGAAAGAAGCCGAGCAAAAACGCCGACAGCACTTTCGGCAGCAGGCCAAAGCCGAACCACACCACGAACAGTGGCGCTATCGCGATTTTGGGGATGGATTGCGAGAACACCAGGAGCGGGTAGACATAGTCCTCAACCGTCTTGGAGCCGGCGATCAGCATGGCTAGGGGGATGCCGAACAGGGCCGAAAGCGCGAACCCCAACAGCGTGGCCTGCGTGGTCGGCCAGGCTTCCGCCAAGAGCTTGGGCCATTCCTGCCATAAGGTGACGATGACATCCCAGGGCGCTGGAACCTGATATGGGGGGATGCGAAACACACGGATCGCCAAGTCCCATAAGACGATTAGCAAAATCAGAAAGATGACGGGCTTGATCCAACTAAGCTTCATGAACCGGCCTTTGCAACATCACCACTCCCGCGCAAACTGACGTCACGCAACCCCATGAACAGCGAGCACAGTCCGCATACGGGCAATCGCCATCTCCGGGTCGCGCAAAACGCGGGCTTTGTCCGCGAGGCGGAAAAGCTCGGCGAGATGCTGCAGCGACCGCGCGCTCTCCTGCCCGCCAATCATCGTGAAGTGATCCTGCAAACCGTTCAAGTAGGCGAGGAATACCACACCTGTTTTATAGAAGCGCGTGGGGCTGCGAAAAATATGTCGCGACAGCGGTACGGTGGGCTCGAGAATGTCGAAGAACTCGTTTTGCGACCCTCGGCCCAGCGCCGATAGCGCTGCCGATGCCGCCGGAGCAATGGCGTCGAAAATCCCGAGCAGCGCGTCGGAATGACCTTGCGCATCGCCCGCGATGAGCTCGGCGTAATTGAAATCGTCGCCTGTATACATCCGCACGCCTTGCGGCAGGCGGCGGCGCATGTCGATTTCCTTATCCTTGGATAGGAGCGAGATTTTGATGCCGTCCACTCTATCCGTGTGGCTCTGAATGACCGCAAGGCAAGTATCCATCGCCTCGCTGTGATCCTCGCTGCCCCAATAACCGGCCAGCGCCGGGTCGAACATTTCCCCCAGCCAATGGATGATGACGGGCTGCCGGACCTGCCTCAAAATGCGGTCGTAGACGCGGATGTAATCGTCGGGGGTCTTTGCGGCTTTGGTCAGCGCGCGGCTGGCCATCAAAATGACCTGCCCGCCCATGGCCTCCACAGCGCCGACCTGTTCCTCATAGGCAGCGATCACCTGGTCGATGGAAACGCCAGGTTCAGGCGCGAGATGGTCGGTTCCCGCGCCGCAGGCGATCAGCGCGCCGTCGCGCTCCTTCGCCGCTGCGAGCGACCGCCGGATCAGCTCCTTCGCCGCCGTCCAGTCCAGCCCCATGCCGCGCTGCGCGGTGTCCATTGCTTCCGCGACGCCGAGGCCAAGGTCCCAGAGATAATGCCGATAGGCGAGCGTCGCGTCCCAATCCACCGCCGCGTCAATCCAGGGATCGACATCGGCCAACGGGTCGGCGACCACATGTGCCGCGGAGTATGCCACACGATTGAAGCCGCCATTGCGCGCCGGCAGATCGAGCGGCTCGCCGGTTTCGTAGCGCTCCAGCCTTTGTCCGCCGGCCGGCAAGTCGATCGCGGGCATGGCTTAAATCTCCACCGGGGTGACATCCAGCCACCGGCGTTCGCGCCAGCTTTGCAAACCGAGTTCGGCAAGCTGCACGCCTTTGACGCCCTCGGTAAGGCCGTATGGCCAGGGCGCGTTCTCGGCGAGATGACGGATAAACATTTCCCACTGCACCCGGAAGGCATTGGGGTAGGTCTGATTGTCAGGAACCTCGTCCCAGGTTTTGTAGAAGTCGATGGTCTGCGCCATATCGGGATTCCAAACAGGCTTCGGCGTGTTCACCCGGTGCTGCGTATAGCAGCGCGACAGGCCAGCCACCGCCGAGCCCTGGGTTCCGTCGATCTGGAACGTAACGAGATCGTCGCGCCGCACGCGCACGCACCACGAACTGTTGAAATGCGCGATCACCCCGCCTTCCAGCTCGAAAGTCGCATAGGCCGCATCGTCGGAATCGGCGGCGTAACTGTTGCCCGCCTCATCCCAGCGCCGCGGGATGTGCGTAGCGCCGAGGCAGCTCAGCGCCTTTACCTCGCCGAACAGATTGTCCAGCACATAGCGCCAATGGCAGAGCATATCGAGGATGATGCCGCCGCCGTCCGCGAGGCGGTAATTCCAGCTCGGCCGCTGCGCCGGCTGCCAATCGCCTTCGAACACCCAGTAGCCGAACTCACCGCGAACGGACAGCATGCGCCCGAAAAATCCGCTATCGGCCAGCATTTTGATTTTGCGCAAACCAGGCAGGAAAAGCTTATCCTGCACCACGCCGTTTTTCACGCCGCGCTCTTTGGCAAGCCGCGCCACGCGGATTGCCTTGGACAAATCGTCAGCGATGGGCTTTTCGCAATAAATGTCCTTGCCGGCCGCGATGGCCCGCTCGAGCAGCTCGGCGCGCATCTGCGTGGTCGCGGCATCGAAAAACAGGGTGTCGTCCGGATTGGCCAGCGCGCCATCCAGATCCGTCGTCCAGCGGGCGATCCCATGCTCTTGAGCCAGAGCCGCGATCTTGTCGGCGTTGCGCCCGACGAGAATAGGGTCCGGCATTACCCGGTCGCCATTGGCGAGCGTTACGCCCCCATTTGCGCGAATAGCGGCAATGGAGCGGATGAGATGCTGATTGAGGCCCATGCGTCCGGTCACGCCGTGCATGATGAGCCCAAGCCGACGGACGGCCATGCAAACTTCCTCCCAGTTTCACCGGCGCTGACGCGCTCTTGTCAGGCACTTCAGCCAGCGCTTAAGTAACCTGTGAGTTACAATATCCGCGCGAGACTGTAGGCTGTCAAGCGCAAATTCGTGATGAAAGCTGCCGGTTCAACGGCCGGTACAGGACGCGAAAGCGTACTCAGGAAAGCAAGTGCGCCGGAATGCGCGCGCGGATCAACGCGGCAATCTGAGTCAGCGCATACGGCTTGGGCACGAAATCGCTGAACTGCGGCATGGGCTGCGCGCTGGGAGGCATCTCACCGGAGGTAATCAGAATATAGAGCTGCGGTTGCAAACGGCTCACATGGTTCGCGAGCGCAATGCCGTTCATGCTTCCAGGCATCGTTATATCCGTAAAAACCGCATGGATGTCCGGATTGCTATCCAGCATCGCCAAGGCTTCATCGGCCGAACCGGCCTCCAAGGCCTCAAATCCTTCGGAAGTTAGCTCAGACGCGCTGGCAAACCGCAGGAAGGCATCATCCTCCACGACCAAAACAACCGGGCAACGCTTCTTTCCGCAAGCTGTCATAAGCGTGTAACGGTACAGGTCCGCTTGGAGTTCCTGCCGCTGGGGTGCTTGTTATGTCTTCCTGCAGGGTTCGTCGCATCGTTAACAATTATTACTTAATAATTTAAAGTTTTATATGCAGTTAAGCTTTATCTTTTTCTGCCTGGGGATTCAAGCTGAGGTAACCGAGAATGACGTCAACAATGTGCATCCCGCGTTCCCTTAGCATCCTCTTATCGTGCAAATCGCGCTGAAAAATCGTCGAGAGCGTATGCGAGTTTGAAAGATAAAAAAAGCCCAGCGAGGCTATTGAAATATAGAGCTGCACAGGGTCGACTTGCTTGCGGAAGATGCCCTCGGCTTCGCCGCGGCTGAGCACGTCCTTGATGATGGAAATGAGCGGGGAGTGCAAGTGGCGGATGCGGGCGGAACGGCGTAGATGCCTGGCGCCAAGCATGTTTTCGGTGTTCAGAAGACTTAGAAATTCCGGGTGCTCGAGAAAGTAGTTCCAGGTGAACAGCACCAATTTCTCCATCGCCATGCGGGGCGGCAGATCCGTGAGCCGCAACCGCGTCTCCGCACTGCGGATACCTTTATAGATGCGCTCCAGCACGGCGAGGTAAAGGTCGTCCTTCTTGCCGTAATAATGATACAGCATCCTCTTATTGACCTGGGCGCGCGCCGCGATCTCATTCACGCTCGCACCGGCGAAGCCTTTTTCGACGAACTCCACGGTGGCCGCTTCAAGGATGGCGCGGCGGGTGCGCTCCGGATCGCGTGTGCGCGGTATGCGCGCGGCGCTCTCGGGTGCTGGTTCGTCATTGTCGGCCGCCTGGCCTGACGGCAATGGGCCTTTTAGGCCAACTTGGTCCATGTCCGCTTCCATCTCCGGCCTGAGCAAGCAGCTTGTATCATTGGCCGCGCAGGGGCAACCGCCAACACAGGGGCTGCGTTAGGCGGTCAAGCTTGGCGGCTAGGCTTACGCTTCCTACATCCGGTTCCCTAACACGTCTTGCGAGTACGCCCTGATGCAACTCAAATTGGTACAAAGCAGCTTTCTCGGCCGCGATCACGACAACGCCACACCGCACGCGGCGGTTGCCGATCAGGACGGAGCATTGCTGGACGCCTATTCCACCAGCGTCATCCGCGCGGTGGAGCGGGCAGGGCCATCTGTCGTCGGCATACGCCGCCGCACGCCCAAATCGCCCGGCAAAGAAGCCATGATCGATGGCAGCGGTTCCGGTGTGGTGATTACGCCGGACGGATATGTTCTCACCAACTACCACGTGGCTCACGGCACACGCAGCTTCGATGTCGCCTTCCATGACGGCGCGACCGCCCCGGCGGAGCTAGTGGGCGGAGACCCCGACACCGATCTGGCGCTTTTGCGCGTTTCCCGCAACGGGCTAACGCCCGGCACGCTCGGCGACTCCGATGCGTTGAAGGTTGGGCAAATCGCGATCGCCATCGGCAACCCGCTCGGGCTGCAAACCACCGTGACCGCCGGCATCGTGAGCGCGGTGCGGCGGACCCTGCGCGGCGTTGGCGGGCGCCTGATCGAGGACATCGTGCAGACGGACGCCCCGCTCAACCCCGGCAATAGCGGCGGCGCGTTGGTCGACAGCCAAGGCCGGGTGATCGGCATCAACACCGCGATCATCGGCGGCGCGCAGGGCTTGTGCTTCGCGGTGCCGATCAACACGGCGCGGAGCATCATTCCCGATCTGCTGCGTCATGGCCGGGTGACGCGCGGCTTCTTAGGCCTTGCTGGGCAGACCATCGAGCTGGACGTGCGGACCGCCCGCCAGCTTGGCCTCAATGCCCGCAGCGCGGTGCTCGCCATCGCCATCACTGCGGGCGGTCCGGCTGACAGGGCTGGCCTGCAGCCACGCGACATCGTGATTGGCATTGACGGCGCGGAGACGCCCAATGTCGACGCCATTCACAAGCATTTGGACCGCGCTTCGCCGGGCAAGCGGCTTGCCGTCACCTATGTCCGCGCCGGCCAGAAGACGACCGCCGAGGCGATTGTCTCCGAACGCCCGCGCTAGGGGCGGCGACCCAGCGCCGTGGCGGTGCGGGTTACGGCCGAGTATGACCGCGTTCAAAGAGCTTGCGGCGAATGTCGTCATACGTGAACACCCGCACCGCACCGCGCCGGGCGAAGTGCTGAGGCCAGGTGATGCCTGCCTTCGCAAAGCAATTGTTCAGGAGGAAGAGCGGCCGACCCTGATCCAGCGCGGCTTTGGATTGAATGTAGGTGCCGTTCGAGTTGCCGATCTCGACAATGATGGACGCGTCGGTGAGGGCGCTCATGGTGACGTTGCGCTCTGGAAAAAACCGCCGGTTGTGCCGCCAGTCCTTACTTTCATAGAACAGCATGGGAACCTGGGAGATGACGAGAAAGCGCTCGGCAATTTGGGCTTGCAGGTCGGCGTTCTCCCGCGGGTAAACCTTATGGATTGGCGTGCCGAGAACCGCGATGGTGCGCCCGCCCATCCCCAGCGCTGTGGTATGGGCGACCGTGTCGGTGCCCGCAGCCAGCCCTGAGACGATGGTGAAGCCGTCTTCCACCAAATTTCCAACCAGCCGCCGCGTCCGCGCCGCGCCCTGCTTGGTCAGCTCCCGAGCCCCGACAACGGCGACCGACGGCCAGGCCAGAAGATTCCAGTCGCCGCGGAAATAAAAGGCGCGCAGCGGATGGCGGGCATCGCGCAGCTTCGTCGGATAGTGAGGCGTTCCGAACAAGCGCAGCCCCACATCCTTGAGACCGGCCTCTTCGAGGCGGCTGACGATGTCCTTGGCATGATCTTTCGCCGTCCGCCGGTCGACGAGATCGGAGGGGCGCTCTTTTGGCGTAGCGCTGATCCGGTCGGAAAGGGACTTGAAGCTGGCGCCAGGCTGCAGCCAAAGTGCCTCATAGGCGGCCATTTCCAAAAGCAGCGACGCCTCCAACGCGCGTGGCGGTCTGGCGAATATCGAACCGATGACGCTGGCAACAGACAAACGCCGCACCCTTGGAAAAGCTACCCTGGGGATCGGATGAGGTGAAATCAGCCCGCAACAAGCCCAGTCGAAATCACGCGAATGCGCGGATCCAGTACTCGGCAGCGACTCCGGTGTTTACCGGATCCCCGCTTGCGCGAGGATTTCTAGATTTGCGTTTCACCCAAACGATCGCGCTTTAGCGATACATCGCACGGTGACGCAATGCGAGTTGCGGCCATTACGGATCGAGAGCGCCGCCGCGGGGATGAACATTGGCACTCAAGGCCTGAACGTCAGCACCCCGCGATTGTCGGCCATAAGCTCCGTCTCGCTGACATGCAGGCGGATGCCCTCGCCGCGCCGCCAGAGCGGCAGCTGATCGGCGTAGTGGCGCGACAGCGGATGCTCGCTCTGGCCGGTCGCGATGATGAAGCGTGAGCGCGACGGATCGGCGAGGTCATAGACCCCGCGAAAGCCCGCGGCCGAGTTGCGCGCCAGCGGGAGCGCCGCATCGGCGACGCCGACATTGCCGCCCCGATTGACGGAGTAGAAGCCGCCGTCGCTGGGAAAATCGAGGCCGAATACTGCCTTGAAGCCCGGCACCCGGTCGAGCACCTGGTTGGCGACGAGCGCTTTATGCTCATCGCCCCACCGCCAGCGCGACGCGTCATCGCCGTGGCGTTTGGCGAGATCGCGGAGCGTGTCATCGAACGCTGCCTTGACCGCTCCCATGCAATCGCTGCCCGCCTCCGCGCCGTTGCAGAAGCCACCGGGATTGCGCAGGATTTCGATAACGGACGCCGCGTTCAGCCCGCCCACCGCCGGCGCGAGCGCGTCGAGGCCGGCCTTGAGCAGATGCGCATTCATGCGCCGAAGCCACCAATCGAGGATGAGCGGCTCGGGCCGGTCGTGCGCCGCCGCGAAATCCCATCGGCGCATCAGATCGAGCGCTTGACGCGACAGCGGCGTATCGGGCTGCAGTTTCAGCAGATAAGGCACGAGATCGCGCGCATGAATGGCTTGGATGTCCATTTGGATCGCGGCGAAGCTGTTCAGGTCGTGACGATCGCGTTTGCCCAGAAGCTCGACGATGCGGCGGGCGCGGAAGCCGGGGCCCTGGTCGTAGCCCAGCCAATGCGGGTAGTCGAGCCCCGCGACCATATTGTTGGCGTTGGCGATTGCCCCTTGCGGAGGGTTGAACAGCTGGGGCCAGCCCTCGAACGGCACCATCCCTGTCCAATCGGCGGCGCCGGATGCGCCCTCGCCCGGATAGCGGCCGTCGCCCGATTTGCGCATCGGCAACGCTCCGGCATTGACGAAGCCGATCGTTCCATCGCCGCTGGCGAACACGATGTTCTGCGCCGGCGATTGGTAGAGGCGCAGGGCGGCAAGGAAATCCTCGCGGTTTCGCGCGGTGTTAATCTTGAAGAATGCCTCGGCCGTCGTGTCCGCGTCGCCGAACCCGGTCCACGCCAGGCTGACAAGCTGACGTCCGCCGCTGCCGTTGAGCTCCGGGGCGATGTCGGAGATAACCGGGCCGTGCTGCGTGGAGCGGCGGATCAGCGGGGCAGGCGCCATCCCCTTGACCGCGATCTCGAGCCTTTCCTCAAGCAACGGTTTCGGTCCCTCCGCGGTCAGATAATGACCGGGCTGTTGCGGGTCGGGCGTTTCGACGAACAGATCCTGCGTGTCGCTTTCGGTGGTGGTGAAACCCCAGGCAATGTGTCCGTTCTGACCCAGCAGTACAACCGGCGCTCCAGGCGCGGTCGCCCCGGTCACGGTCAGCTCCGGCGTGGTGATGCGGGCGAGGTACCATAGGATTGGTATGCCGAGTTCGAGATGCGGATCGTTGGCGAGCAGCGGTTTTCCGGTGACGCTGCGGCTGCCGTCGACAACCCACTCATTGGAGGCGCCGTGCCCGAGCACCGGGAGCGCCAGCAATTCGGCAAAATCGATAATCGCCGCTTTTGCTGTGCTATCCGGCAATGGCGCGGCATGATGACCAGCGTCCGCCCGGGACGATGCCGCTCCCAGCCGCGGCTCGATCGTGATCGGCCATTCCGGCAAAGGTTTGGGAAACAGCCGCTCCACGCGGGCTTTGTCGTAACGGGTCACGAGCTTGGCGCGAAGCGCGTCTTGCCGCCAGTTGGCGCTCAGCTTCCACGCCATGGCCTTGCCCCAAAGCACCGAATCCTCCGGCTTCCAGGGCTCCGGCGCAAAGCCAAGGATGGAATACTCCACCGGGAGCGCCCGCCCGCCCTCGGCGAGCCACGCATTGACGCCTTCCGCATAGGCGCCAAGCTGCGCGCGCGCGTCCGGCGAAAAGGCGGCAAGGCTTTTTTGCGCGTGGCCGGCGAGATCTAGGGTGCGGAACAAGCGGTCGAAACGCAGCCCATCGGGGCCGATGATGGCCGCGAGCCGCCCTTGCGTCACCCGGCGGGTGATGTCCATCTGGAACAGACGGTCTTGTGCATGAAGATAGCCCAGCACCCGCATCGCATCGTTCATCGTCGCCGTGAAAATGTGCGGCACGCCATAGCGATCGCGGATCACGCGCGCTTGCGCGCTTATGCCAGGCAAGGCCAGACTGCCGCCGGTTTGCGGAAGGCTGCGCGTCCACCAGACGAAGCCAGCGGCAAAGACCAATAAGGGCGCCGCGACCACAATGCCGGCGAGCCATTTTAGCAGCCGCATGTCGAACGCAAAGGCATGGCCCTTGCCTCCCTTGTTTGGTTATCCAGGCAAGTAAGGGAGGGGAAGGCCGCGATCAACAAAGAACGGCGGGAACGCGAGAGTTATGCCTCACCTTCAGGCAGGAGAGCGGGGCGCTCAACGGCCCGCTTTGCTCGAAGGGTTCAAGGCGTCGCGGCTGCTGAGTTCGGCGGCGCGGCGGTACCAGCGATCGGCCTGCTTCTGATCCGGTGCAAGGCCGCGCACATACATCTTTTCCAGGACGTCGCGATCAAAGCTCTGCGCCAGTGCGAAGGCACCCAAAGCGCTGTCCCTGTTGGCGAGATGTTCGAACAGCAGCCGTGCGCCGGTAATATCGCCAGTTTGCATCAGCGCCTTGGCCCGGCGCATTAAGCTGTTCTCTTCGGCGCTCGAAAGCGGCGTCGATTTGGGCGAAGCGCTGGCCGCGATCGGGGTCACGGGCGGAACAGCTGCGCTCTCCTTTTTATGAAACAGCTTTGTCGCTTCCTCGACATCGAGCTGGAAGCCAGCAGCCGCGACATCGGAGGCGCTCACGTCCCCGTTCGCTGAACCTTCATCGCCCTTGATAACTGGCTCATCAAGATCGACCGCCTCAAGCTCGGTAGGCTTTCCCGGTTGAATAAGGGGCTGGATCGAATAGCCGGTCTGGACGGGTTTGGACTGATCCTTTGGTTTTATCGCCGTGCCGACGGACCGCGCGGCGGGTTCCGTACGCGCACCGCCTCCGCTGCCCCCGCCGCCTCCGCCGCCCGAGGTTCCCCACTGCTGGCCGATCTGCTGGATCGCTACGCCGACCACGGCGGCCGACAGCGAAATCGCCAATATATTGCGCATCGCGCTACCGCGCGGTTTTGCAGGAGCACTGCGCTGACCGACCATAGGCAAGGAAGCAGACGGTTGAGGACGCAACTCCTGAGCCATGAAAATCGGATCGAAAGCGGGCTTTTGCGGCTCGGACGGCGAAGGCTTTTGCGCGCGGCGAAGTGCGCGGCGCAGTTCGCTTTCGAGCTCTCCGGCCTTTAGGTTGGGCGATACCGCGCCACGGCCGGACCTGGGCGATGCCATAGCCACAGCGTGATGGGGCGGGCGTTGGACGAGGAGATTGTCTTCTTCTGGGAGGTCATTTCCGGCGCGTTGTAAGATACGCCGCCATGAAACCTTTGTCATTTACTCTCTCCCGACGCGGAACGAACCCGCCTTTCGTAGCCCGCCATTGTGGCGATGATTGGTGTTTTGCGGCACCATCCTTAAAATTTGTATAAAATACTATTCATAAACAGAAGCTAGACCTTAAGCTCCGCTTAGGGGCCGTCAGCAGGCCTGTACGGACCTGTTCCGCCAGCCTTCGCCATAAGAATAGGTTGCGCGGAAACGCCTTGCACGGCACCTTTACGGCGCGGGTTTTATGGACGCAAGCCGCGCTTCTTTGCCGGGAGAAGAGGACGAAGCCGCCAGCCGTTCATGCCCAAACGCTTGAACAAGATCGATTTGCTTGTGGCGGTAGCACAGATAAGCTCCCCCACACATGAGGAGGAACCCCGATGGATAGAAGATCATTCCTGAAAACGACCGGTCTGGCCGGCGCGGGGGCCGCGGCTCTCGCCACGCCCGCGATAGCCCAGAGTCAACCCGAAGTGAAATGGCGTCTCGCGTCCAGTTTTCCGAAAAGCTTGGACACCATTTTTGGCGCGGCGGAAGTCTTGGCCAAATACGTGTCCGAAGCGACGGACGGAAAATTTCAGATTCGCGTTTTCGCAGGCGGCGAGCTTGTGCCCGGACTTGGCGTGCTCGACGCGGTGCAAAATGGGACGATCGAATGCGGCCATACCGCCAGCTATTATTATGTCGGCAAGGACCCAACTTTCGCGTTCGATACGGCCATCCCTTTCGGGCTCAACGCCCGCCAGCAGACAGCCTGGATGTATGAGGCCGGCGGACTTGCGCTCATGCGCGAGTTCTTTAAGAAGTATAACGTCTATTCGATCCCGTGCGGGAACACCGGCGCGCAAATGGGCGGCTGGTTCAACAAGGAAATCAAAACGCCCGCCGATCTGAACGGCTTGAAGTTCCGCGTCGGCGGTTTCGCCGGTCAGGTGCTCGCAAAGCTCGGCACGGTACCGCAGCAACTCGCGGCCGGCGATATCTACCCCGCACTTGAAAAAGGCACGATCGACGCCGCCGAATGGGTGGGCCCCTACGACGACGAGAAGCTCGGCTTCGCCAAGATCGCGAAATATTACTACTACCCCGGCTGGTGGGAAGGCGGACCTCAGCTATCTATGCTGATCAATCAGGCCGAGTGGGATAAGCTGCCCAAATCTTACCAGTCGATCGTGGAGATGGCCTCGGGAGCCGCGCACAGCATCATGCTTGCCCGCTACGATCGAAGCAACCCAACCGCCTTGAAGAAGATTGTCTCCAGCGGCGCGGAGCTGCGGCCATTTCCGCGCGACGTCCTGCAGGCCTGTTTCGATGCGGCCAACCAGCTTTATGACGAGACGGCCGCCAAGAACGAGAATTTCGCCAAAATCTACCCGAGCTGGAAGGCGTTCAGGGAAGAGGAACTGCTGTGGTTCCGCGTCTCGGAAGCCGGCTTCGACGGCTTCATGCAGGCCATGAGCGCCCAGAAGAAGGCGTAACGCTCACAACACGCTTGACGGCAGGGAAACCTGCCGTCTTGTAGGCCTGCACTGCCGCAATGGCTGGATCATGAGGGCGAAGTGAGAACGTTGCTTGCGCTGTCCCGGGGCATCGACGCCGTCAATACCGGGCTGGGACGCATCGCCGCCGTTGCGATTCTGATTTCGTGCCTCATCAGCGCCGGCAATGCCGGCATGCGCTATGCGTTCAGCATGAGCTCCAATGCGTGGCTGGAAATCCAATGGTATCTGCTCGCCGTCGTGGTCATGCTTGGCGCCAGCGTTACATTGAGGTTGAACAAGCATGTCCGCGTGGATCTGGTCTATATGAGCGTGAAGCCGCGAACCCGGCTTTGGATCGACACGCTGGGCACCATTCTCTTCTTGCTGCCGGCAACGATCATTCTCAGCGTGATGTCGTGGCGGCTGTTCTATAATTCCTGGATCATCGGCGAGCATTCCAGCAATGCGGGCGGGCTGCTGCGCTGGCCCGTCAAACTGCTGCTACCCGTCGGCTTTTTTCTTCTCTCGCTGCAGGGTATCTCCGAACTGATCAAGCAAATCGCGGCCCGTAAAGGGCTCATCGAAGTCACGACTGATTACGAGGTACCGATGCAATGACCTTCTCGGCGGAGATGATGGCTCCGATCATGTTCGCCGGGCTGATCGTGTTCATGCTCTTCGGCTATCCGGTGGCATTTTCGTTGTCGGCGGTCGGCTTGTTTTTCGGCTTCATCAGCATCGAGATGGGCTTCTTTCCCGTGCAGCTCATGGAAGCGCTGCCCGACCGGGTTTTCGGCATCCTCTCCAACGAGCTCCTGCTCGCCATCCCATTCTTCACCTTCATGGGCGCTATCCTGGAGCGCTGCGGTCTAGCCGAGGATCTTCTCGACGGCCTGGGGCAGGCCTTCGGTCCCGTGCGCGGCGGCCTCGCTTACGCGGTCATCTTGGTCGGCGCGGTGCTCGGCGCGATCACAGGCACGGTCGCCGCGTCGGTGATCGCCATGGGGTTGATTTCCTTGCCGGTGATGATCCGCTATGGCTACGACATGCGCATCGCGACGGGCGTCATAGCGGCCTCCGGAACCATCACGCAGCTTATTCCGCCCAGCCTTGTCTTGATCGTGCTAGCCGATCAGCTCGGCAAATCCGTGGGCGACATGTATGCCGGCGCGATCGGCGCCAGTGTTGTGCAGGTCGTGCTGTTTTGCATCTTCATTGCCATCGTCAGCGTTGTCGCGCCGCAGAAAGTGCCAGCCTTGCCGCCGGAAGCGCGCACGCTGCGCGGCTGGCCGCTCTTGCGCAAATGCCTGCTTGGCATCATCCCGTCGCTAGCCCTCATCTTCCTAGTCCTTGGGACCATCCTGATGGGGCTGGCGACGCCGACCGAAGGCGGCGCCATGGGCGCGGTCGGCGCCATGGCCCTTGCTGCTTTGCACAACCGGCTGAGTTGGTCTCTGCTGTGGCAAAGCATGGACACCACCATGCGCATCACGGCGATGGTCATCTTCATTCTCATCGGCTCGACGATTTTCGGCCTGGTCTTCCGCGGCGTCGATGGCGACCTCTGGGTTGAACATCTTTTGACCGGACTGCCCGGCGGCGCGATGGGCTTTCTAATCTTCGTCAACATCTTCGTCTTTATCCTCGCCTTCTTTCTCGACTTCTTCGAGATCGCCTTCATCATCATTCCGCTCTTGGCGCCCGTTGCCTCCAAGCTCGGCATCGATCTCATCTGGTTCGGCGTTTTGCTCGGCGCGAATATGCAAACATCGTTCATGCACCCGCCTTTCGGCTTCGCGCTTTTCTATCTGCGCTCCGTCGCGCCGCGCGAGGTGAAGAGCTCGGACATCTATTGGGGGGCTATTCCATGGGTGATCCTGCAGCTGATCCTGGTCGGCATCTTGATTGCATTTCCCAAGCTGGTGACGAGCTTTCTGGATATCGCCACGCCGTTCGACCCCGCCAAAGTCCAGATTGAACTTCCCGATTCCGACTATAGCGATCAGCCCGCGCCCGATTTCGGCGGGCCAAAGACGAACTGACGGTTCACCACACCGGCAGCTCAATACGGAAAGTCCTGGATTTCCGCTGTCGCGGGGCCATGTTTCAGCCTATGTCGCATCAAGTCAGCACAAGCCGGGATAAGTCTTCAATATGAAGATCAACGGGGTTCCCTATCGTACCATCTGGCTCGACGCCGATGGCGCCGTCGAGATCATCGACCAGACGCGGCTGCCCCACCGTTTCGAGACAATAAGGCTGCACAATCTCGATGATGTGGCGCACGCGATCGCAACCATGCAGGTGCGCGGCGCGCCGCTGATCGGCGCCACCGCGGCCTATGGTGTCGCGCTCGCCTTACGCGCCCATGGCGGCGACGAGGCGCTCAATTCCGCCCTGGAACAGCTTGCCGCGACACGCCCAACTGCCGTCAATCTGCGCTGGGCGCTTGCCGAGATGGACGCAGCCGTCCGGCCGCTCGCGCCGCCTGCGCGCTGCGATGCAGCCTTCGACAGAGCCGCCGAGATTTGCGACGAGGATGTCGAAACGAACCGGGGCATCGGGGCGAGCGGCCTCACTCTTTTGCGCCAGCATGCAGCGCGAAAGGCGGGCGCGCCGGTGAATGTCCTCACCCATTGCAACGCCGGCTGGCTGGCCACGGTGGATTGGGGCACCGCGCTGTCGCCGCTTTATCAAGCGCATGACGAAGGGCTGCCGATCCATGTCTGGGTCGACGAGACCCGGCCGCGTAATCAAGGCGCCGCACTCACGGCGTTTGAACTGGGCGCGCATGGCGTGCCGCATACCATCATCGCCGACAATGCCGGCGGGCATCTCATGCAGCATGCCAAGGTGGATTTGTGCATCGTCGGCGCGGACCGCGTCACCGCCAATGGCGACGCCGCCAACAAGATCGGCACGTATCTCAAGGCGCTCGCGGCCAAGGACAACGATGTGCCCTTCTATATTGCCATCCCGCATTCCACCATCGACTGGACCCTGAGCGAGGGCAGCGCGATTCCCATTGAGGAGCGCAGCCCCGACGAGGTGACGCGGATGACCGGGCGCACCGCCGAGGGCGAGGTCGTGACGGTTGACATCGCCGCCCCTGGCAGCCCCGCCGCCAACCCGGCTTTCGATGTGACGCCGGCGCGCCTCATAACCGGCTTCATCACGGAACGCGGGGTCTGTCCGGCCTCGCCGGACGGCCTCAAGGCGCTTTATCCTGAGCAGGCAAATGGCTGAAGGGCCACAGCCGTCCACCGCGTTCTCCGAGACGGATCTACGGCGCGCGGTGATCGAAGCTGCACGCGCCATGAGCCGCGAAGGGCTGAGCCCCGGCCGCTCCGGCAATGTTTCAGTGCGCTGCGAAGGCGGTATGCTCATCACGCCGACTGGGCTGGCCTATGACGGCCTCACCGCGGAGCAGATCGTGCTCATGCGCGCGGATGGCGGCATGGCGCGCGGCAGCTTGCTGCCATCTTCGGAATGGCAGCTCCATCGCGCGATCTATGACGCCAAGCCCGAAGCTGGCGCGATCGTGCATTGCCACTCCACGAACGCGACCGCGCTGGCATGTACGCTCAGGCCCATTCCGGCGTTTCACTACATGGTGGCCGCGGCGGGCGGCGTGGATATCCCGCTTGCGCCTTACGCCACTTTCGGCACGCCCGGCCTAGCACAACGTGTAGCGGAAACGCTGCGAGACCGCCGCGCCTGCCTTCTCGCCCATCACGGCCAGATTGCGCACGGGGCGGATCTTGCCGCGGCCCTCGATCTCGCTCGCGAGGTGGAGATCCTGGCTGCCCAATATTTGAAGACTCTGCAGATTGGCGGCGGGCCCATTCTCGGCGATGCGGACATGACCGAGGTGCTGGAGAAATTTCGAACTTACGGACAGCAGAAAAGGCCCGCAGGCCGAAGGCCGAGGCCGCCCAACCGATAGAATTTGAGGGCTGGTTTGGCCGGCAATTCGTTCACTATCCATTGCGCGCGCGTGAATTTGATCGCCGCAGCGATGGACAAAACGCTAGCCGGTTTATGCGTCGAGCGACTTATTCACAGGCCGGCCGCGAAAAAAAAGCCATCGCAGCCTAAAGTTGTTGCATTAAGCATACGCCCGTTGTAGTTGTAACCGCAGAAGGGTTGTGCAGATCACTCTTCCACTCTCTTCGCTTCGGTTCCCGCCAGCGCGGCTTGGAGCCATATAGAGCCAAAGTTTTGTAAGCGTAGCGTTGCGTAACTGGACGGGTAAGAAGTTGCTGAGCTGATCACCTGGCGCTTCATTTACCAGTCCTCTCCCTCTCTAGTGCCCAAAAGGCCGGATCCTAGCCCCCATCAGGATCCGGCCGCCCTAGGCCTTCAGATGGTTAGCGCGATTCTGCGCTTCGAGTGCGCCTTGGGCTACTGCCTGGCGATCTATCCACACACGATCCACCTTAACGAATGACTGGGATGGCAGGGTGTCGGAGCGAGATGTCGCTCCACGATGTGCCAGGTAGGACAGCAGCGTCCTCAGAGCTTGCCCAGTGATCGCGCCGCGCCCAGCGGACCGCCATTTTTAACCTCCTAACCGTCCCGATCGCAGCGGCCCTCAATGAGGGACGGCATTCGGTCTGGGCCTGTGGCGAATACGCTGACAATCCGAAAGGTCAGGTTGCATTGCGGCCAGGGCCGCCTGCCTTTGACACCCGGCATACATGCGGTCATACCTTTAGGGTGCTTTTCGCCGCGAACCGCGGGGCGGTCGCCTGCGGAGAAGGCGTGCGCGTCCCCTCCCTGCGGCGGAGCGCGCCGGCCTAGAGGAGTGAACGCCATGAACATTGCATTCCTGGGCCTGGGGAATATGGGCGGGCCCATGGTCGCCAATCTCATCAAAGCCGGGTTCAGTGTCCGCTGCTACGACGTCGCGGAAGCGGCGCGCAATGCCGCGGCCGCGACAGGCGCGCCTATCGCCGCCTCGGCGGCGCAGGCCGCGTCCGGCGCGGATGCGCTCGTCACCATGCTGCCGAACGGCGCCATCGCACGCCAAGCCTGGGAGGGCGTGGTCGATGTTCTCGCCCCCGGCGCCGTTGCCATGGACTGCTCCACGATCGACCTCGACAGCGCCCGCGCGCTGCACCGTCTCGCCTCGGCCAAGGGGTTGCGCCCCGTGGATGCGCCGGTCTCCGGCGGTGTCGGCGGGGCGACAGCCGCCACCCTCACCTTCATGTGCGGCGGCGAGCCGGATGCGCTGGACGCGGCCGAGCCGATCCTTGCCGCGATGGGCAAGAAAATCGTGCGCTGCGGCGCTGCCGGGGCGGGGCAGGCGGCAAAAATCTGCAACAATATGGTGCTGGGTATCTCCATGATCGGCGTCTGCGAGGCATTTGCGCTTGCTGACCGCATGGGGCTGGACCGGCAAGCCATGTACGATGTGGTCTCGACCTCGTCCGGGTCGTGCTGGTCGATCAATACCTATTGCCCGGCGCCGGGCGTGGGGCCAAACTCCCCCGCCGACAACGACTACAACCCTGGCTTCGCGGCCGCTCTCATGCTGAAAGACCTCAAACTGGCGCAGGAATCCGCCGTCGCGGCCGGCGCGCGAACGCCGCTCGGCACGCACGCCGCCGAGATCTATGAACGCTTCGTCGCCGAGGGACATGGCAGCAAGGACTTTTCGGCGATCATCCTGTCGCTCGGCGGCACGACAGAAGGCAAGCCGGCGTGACCGGGGAATGCCAGTGGCCGCCGTGCCGCGCCGGAAAACTGGCGAAAGCTCCTTGAGCCAGGCAATAATGACCCAAAGAGCCGACAAGCTGGAGAGAAACACCGATGGTCGCCGAACTCACGCATTTCATCGGAGGCAAACACGTCAAGGGCACGTCCGGGCGCTTTGCCGACGGCTATCAGCCGATGACCGGGGAGGTTATCTCGAAGATCCCGCTCGCGTCCAAGGCTGAATTGCGCGCCGCCGTCGAAAACGCCAAGGCGGCGCAGCCGGGCTGGGCGGCGACCAATCCGCAGCGCCGCGCCCGCGTGATGATGAAGTTCCTGGAAATCGCCGCGCGCCATAATGACGAGCTGGCCGAACTGCTCGCCCGCGAGCACGGCAAGACCATCGCCGACGCCAAGGGCGACATTCAGCGCGGCATCGAGGTGGTGGAGTTCGCCACCGGCATTCCGCATATGCTCAAGGGTGAGTTCACCGACGGCGCCGGGCCGGGCATCGACATCTACTCCATGCGCCAGCCGCTCGGCGTCGTGGCGGGCATCACGCCGTTCAACTTTCCCGCGATGATCCCGATGTGGAAATTCGCCCCCGCGATCGCCTGCGGCAACGCGTTTATCCTGAAGCCGTCCGAGCGCGATCCCGGCGTGCCGCTGAGGCTGGCGGAGCTGATGATCGAAGCGGGACTGCCGGCGGGCATTCTCAATGTCGTCAACGGCGACAAGGAGGCTGTCGACGCCATCCTCGACGATCCGGACATCAAGGCCATCGGCTTTGTCGGCTCAACGCCCATCGCGGAATACATTTACGCGCGCGGCTGCGCCAACGGCAAGCGCGTGCAGTGCTTCGGCGGCGCCAAGAACCACATGGTCGTCATGCCGGACGCCGATATGAACCAGGCCGTCGATGCGCTGATTGGCGCGGGCTACGGTTCGGCGGGCGAGCGCTGCATGGCGGTGTCGGTCGCGGTTCCGGTCGGCCAGGGCACGGCCGACGCGCTCATGGAGCGGCTGGTGCCGCGCGTGGAATCGCTGAAAATCGGCCTCTCGACGGATTCCGCGGCCGATTTCGGTCCGCTGGTCACCCAGCAAGCGCTCGAAAAGGTCCGCAGCTATGTCGAGATCGGCATCCAGGAAGGCGCCGAACTCGTCGTCGATGGCCGCGGCTTCAAAATGCAGGGCTATGAGGATGGCTTTTACATGGGCGGCTGCTTGTTCGACCGTGTGACCAAGGACATGCGCATCTACAAGGAGGAGATTTTCGGCCCCGTCCTCTCCGTGGTGCGCGCCGACGCCTATGACGAGGCGCTGCGGCTGGTGAACGAGCACGAATATGGCAATGGCGTCGCGATCTTCACCCGCGACGGCGACGCCGCGCGCGATTTCGCCTCGAAATGCGAGATCGGCATGGTCGGTATCAACGTGCCGATCCCCGTGCCGCTGGCCTATTACACTTTCGGCGGCTGGAAGCGCTCCGGCTTCGGCGACCTCAACCAGCACGGCCCGGATGCGGTGCGCTTATACACCAAGACCAAGACCGTCACCGCGCGCTGGCCGTCCGGCATCAAGGACGGCGCCAGCTTCGTCATCCCGACAAT
>Ga0136634_10000171_pt1 | contig 31564 bp, 24 predicted proteins | sample AntDrymUQ8332106_2_FD_104654 | JGI IMG/M metagenome (GOLD analysis project Ga0136634, IMG submission 104654) | Polar desert sand microbial communities from Dry Valleys, Antarctica - metaG UQ833 (21.06) | ecosystem: Environmental > Terrestrial > Soil > Desert | place: Antarctica: Dry Valley... | reverse complement strand
CCAAAACCGTCCTGCATCAGGAAATGTTGGTATGCCTTCAAACATCAATGAAGTAGCACCCGCACTAAGCGGCCCGTATAGGATGTAGCTATGGCCTGTTATCCAGCCAATGTCCGCCGTACAAAAATGAATTTCACCGGGCTTATATTGAAATACATTTATAAAAGTATAGTTTGCCCAGATCATGTATCCGGCACAGGTATGCACCACACCTTTTGGTTTTCCGGTACTTCCGGAAGTATATAAAACAAAAAGTATGTCCTCTGCATCCATGATCTCGGCAGGGCAATCAAAATTTCCGGAGTCCTTTACTTTTTTTATTTCATCTTCCCACCACACATCCCTGCCCCTGATCATACTAACCGGCATTTGTGTACGTGTAAGCACAATAACTTTCTTTATTGAAGGACAATGAACCAATGCATCATCTATTATTGATTTCAGGGGTATTTGTTTATTGCCCCTGAAACTTCCATCGGCGGTAATCACATGGCTGCACGTTGCATCCTGTATCCTGTCTGCTATACTTTGTGCAGAGAAGCCTCCAAATACAACGGAATGAATGGCACCAATTCTTGCACATGCAAGTATTGCGATTGAAAGCTCCGGTACCATGGGCATATAGATGCAAACCCTGTCACCTTTTTTAACTTCATTATTCTTTAATACATTCGCAAACAGGGATACTTCCCGATGCAGGTCCTTATATGTTAGCACTACATTTTTTTCATTAGGATCATTAGGCTCCCATATAATTGCAGGCTTATCTCCTGAAGTCTCCAGATGCCTGTCAAGACAATTCTCCGTGATATTAAGTTTACCACCTTTAAACCATTCTATTTTTGGGTCTTTAAAATTCCAGTTTAAAACAGTATCCCATTTCTTTCTCCAATAAAAATTTTCAGCTATACTTTCCCAGAAACTTTCCGGGTCTGTGACACTTTTTTTATATTCTGTTCTGTAAGCATCAAATGAATCTATCTTGTATGGATACATCATGTAGAAGTTAAATATTATTTATACCAGCAGCTATTATTTTACTATAATAAAGCTTCGTAAACAGTTTGATGAATTTTAGGCCTGATATTCATTTCCAGGAACAGCTTTTTACCGTAAGGATATACAGCATTGCTGAGAAAAATAAATACAAGATTATAAAATGGATCTGCCCATGCACATGTACCGGTAAATCCTGTATGCCCGAATGTACCGGAAGTAGCTGATAGCGCCGGGTAGGGCTCAGATCTTATTTCATTATCTTTTTCAGGTTTATCAAAACCATAACCTCTACGGCTGCTGTCACTATGATATATAGTAAACAAATCGATGGTTTCTTTTTTTAAATAATTCATACCATTAAAATGTCCGCCATTTAACAGTAACTGCATTACACTTGCAAGATCTCTTGCATTACTGAAAAGGCCCGCATGGCCTGCCACACCACCAAACATAGCAGCTCCCGGATCATGAACTGTACCCCTTATCAGTTGCCGTCTGAATATCATTTCATTTTCTGTAGGAGCTATCTGTTCAACAGGTAAAAAGTCAAGAGGTTTAAAGCCCATCGTGGTTAAACTCATAGGTGTATAAAATTCGTTTCGAACATATTCATCAAGCGTAAGTCCGCTTATCAATTCAACAACCTTTCCTAAATAGATAAAGTCATTATCACTATAAACATATTTATTCAAAGTGCCTAAACGGCTTAATAAAATTCTTTTATATAAAGTATCTCTCCAGTCTGTTCGCATGAAAATATTATTGGCCACCTGTATAGAAAAAGGCTCATAAGCTACAGGACTGTATATATTATTCAATGGAAACCCTGCTGTATCAATGGTTTCCTTGTAGAAAGGAATATAGGAAACGAGCCCCGCCTGGTGCAATAATATATCTTCTATGCTGAGTGCTTCTTTATCGCTACCCCTGACAAAAGGCAGGTAGTGACCTAAGTTTTTTTTTAGATCTATCTTTCCCTCATCATATAACTTCATAACGGCAAGGGTGGTGGCAGAAATTTTAGTTATTGATGCCAGGTCATAAACTGATTCTTTTAGTACTTTTTCATGCCTTTCATAAGTATAATTTCCAAATGCTTTATAATAGGCAATAACTCCATCCTTTGCAATTAATACAACACATCCGGGCATCGCATTTTTTAAAATCGCATCATTGGCTATCGAATCTATTTTTACGAGTTTAGAAAGATCTATCCCCTTTGTTTCAACTGCTGTATTGAAATGGGCAATCAGGCCGTCACCATACTTAAAATTTTCACAAACAGTAACTGGCAGGCAGCCTTTATATTGTAGTTTCCCTTGCAACATATCAAGTGCAATATTTTGAATGATCGGATCGTCTTCGTAACACACTACAAGGTTTCTTGCATTGCAAAAATTCTTCACTGCGTATGCATTTCCAAATAATAACGTAATGGAAACTGTTTTTTGTTGTAGTGTATTTATGATCCTGACAGCTTCTTTGCCTAAACCAAAATTTGTTGCCGGGGTTTTAACAGTGTTGTGAATACCGATAACAACTTTTTTATAATTTTTTATAATGCTATCAATAGAAGCCTTATTCTTTGGAGAATTTGATTTCAGGTCGAAATAAAATACAGCAGCATTATAATCTGCACGCATTCTTTTAGCAAAGGCATTATCCTTGTTTATCCCCATGCCCACATAAGCAATATTGCTGTTAAGGTTGTTAGTTGATAATGGAAAAAAAACAGGATCTTGTTTAGACAGTAGCGTAATTGCATTTTCTGCAACAAGCCTTCTCATTGCAGGTACATCTTTATTTAAATCGGCAGTAAGATTAATGGTATTGATGGGCGTATTCAAATGCATTTTGTATTGGTGCTTTGCTGCCAATACTTTCTTACAATGAAACTCTATATCCTCCCAGCTTAATTTTTTGTTTTTAATTGCTGTCTTTATTTTTGCAATAGCCATGGGAACATCACCGGGTAAGCAAAGCATGTCATTTCCCGCAATGAGTGATTCAACAGATGCTGAGCCACCCGGAAAAAATTTCTGTACGCCCTGCATTTCCAGTGCATCCGTAAACGTTAGTCCATTGTATTTAAGGTTGTTCCTTAGTAATTCTGTTACATTTTTTTTTGATAAGGATGTCGCACGATTCGGAGACCTGTCAATCGAGGGAATGTATAAATGCGCGATCATGGCACTGCCTATACCGGCATTAAAGATTTTCCTGAACGGATACAATTCCAGTGAATCAAGCTCGGCAATTGATTTATTGATAACGGGCAGGTCGTAATGTGAATCCACGGCAACATCACCATGACCAGGAAAATGTTTTGCACATGCCATCACCCCATTATCCTGCATCCCTTTCATATATTGAACACCAAATTCTGCAACCTTATATTTATCTTCTCCAAAACTCCGGTCGTTTATCACGGGATTATATGGATTATTATTTATATCAACCACAGGGGCATAATTAACATGCAGGCCTAAACGCTTACATTGTGCGGCCACCACCTCTCCGTATTTATAAACAATAGTAGCATCACGCATTGCACCGAGCATCATTTGTTTAGGAAGTGGAAGCACGCTGTCTATCAGTCGCATTCCAACCCCCCATTCTGCATCAATGCACATCATAATTGGCGTTTTAGCCAGGGACTGCAGAGAATTGATAATATTTGCCTGCTTAACGGGGCTACCCTGGAAAACACATATCCCACCAATATTATATTTCTTTACAAGATCTGCAACCTGCTTGTCAAAAAATGTAACATTCATGGTTTGCATGTTGATTGCAGAAAGCCTTACAACCATTAATTGCGCAATGCGCTCGTTATTGTTTAAAGTTTTATATACACTATCTGCCCATTTTATGGAAGCCCCATTCATTATGATTGGCTTTCCCTGGCTGAATAATAAAACAGATGAAAATATCAAAACAACCAAAAGAAGCATTCGCATATTTATAGAAAATTATAGTGAAAAGGATGTGCTATTTTTGAACTTACAAATTACACGATTTTGCCTGATATAATTCAATTATTGCCTGATAGCATTGCTAACCAGATCGCTGCAGGAGAAGTGATACAACGGCCCGCGAGTGCAGTTAAAGAATTACTTGAAAATGCAGTAGATGCTGAAGCAGATGAAAAAAGGCTGCTGGTTAATGATGCTGGTAAGGCATTGATCCAGGTAACAGATAACGGCAAAGGAATGAGCGAAACTGATGCCCGTATGGCCTTTGAGCGTCATGCAACTTCAAAGATCAGGAATATTGACGACCTGTTTCGTATAAAAACAATGGGTTTTCGGGGTGAAGCATTAGCAAGTATTGCTGCAGTATCACAGGTAGAGCTAAAAACAAAACGAGCTGAAGATGATGCCGGCATTTCAATAGAAATTGAAAATAGTATTGTTAAAAGTCAGGAACCCGTTGCCTTTCCCGGGGGAAGCAGTATTGCCATGAAAAATTTATTTTTTAATGTTCCTGCAAGGCGTAATTTTTTAAAAAGTAATGCCGCCGAGTTAAGGCATATCGTAGATGAATTTATACGGGTAGCCATGGCATTCCCTGAAATATTTTTTTCACTATCATCCAATGGGCAGGAAGTATTTCATTTAGAAAAAGGATCATTAAAGCAACGCATTGTTCAGATACTTGGCACTGCTTATAGTGCGAAGCTGGTTAGTGTGCAGGAGCAAACTGATTACATGAACATATTTGGTTTTGTAGGTAAACCTGAAACTGCAAAGAAAACACGTGGAGATCAGTACTTTTTTGTAAATAACCGTTTCATTAAAAGTGCTTATCTCAATCATGCAGTGATGCATGCCTTCGGTGAAATGATTCCACGGGATAGTTACCCGATGTATGCATTGTTTATAGATCTTGACCCGGCACAGCTTGATATAAACGTGCATCCTACAAAGCAGGAAATTAAATTTGAAGATGAAAGGATTGTTTATGCATTTGTTCAATCAGCAGTTAAACATGCCCTCGCTCAATTCAGTATTACCCCTACACTTGATTTTGAACTCGATCCATCAATACAGCAATTAGATGTGGTGAGCAAGCCTTTAAATGAAAACAGGTCTTCTGTTGGTTCATCTGCATTATACCAGACATTCAGTAAGAAAGACCAGGCTCATTTTATTGAAAGCAAAAGTGAGTTGAAACACTGGCAGGATTTATATGTGAAACCCTTGGATGCTGTAAGCGGTAATTCTACAGATCTGACATATCAATCTCCGGACTATTCTTTATATCCATCAAACAGTGAATTACAAACTCATAATTGTATACAGTTACATAATACATTTATCCTGGTGCAGGACAATAGCGGCTTTATATTATTGCATCAACAGAATGCACATGAAAGAGTTTTATATGAACGTTTTCTCCATGCAATGGATGGCAAGCCCATTTCGGTACAACAAAGTCTTTTTCCCGCTGTAATTGAGCTTGCTGCAACAGATGCGGTGTTGATCCACGATCTGCTACCAGATCTGAAACTTCTTGGTTACCAGTTAGAACCTTTTGGCAATAATACATATGTGATCCAGGGCTCGCCTGCGAATGTTGAACATGGAAATGAAAAAGATGCAATTGAAAAAATGCTTGAGCAATATAAACACTTCAGCAATGACATTAAATTCAGTAAGCGCGAAAAGCTTCTACGTTCCCTGGCCTGGCAGCAATCCGTAAAAGCGGGAATCTCTCTAACAAAAAAAGAAATGGAGCAACTTGTGTTTGATCTCTTTACCTGTACCATACCAAACAGTTCACCCAATGGTAAGCCGGCTTATATGACATTTAAAAAAGAGGAGCTTGAAAAAATATTTGGAAGGTGATCAATATTTTTCTCTGATACCTTTTAAGAATTTTTCAATAGCCTTTCTTACAGGTGTAGCAGCTGTTGGAAAGTGATTTGCTATTATGGAAAATAGTAGCAGCTTATTTTTTTTTGTGATTAAATAACCACTCAATGCTACATGGCTTGTAAGAGTTCCTGTCTTTGCATAAATAAAACTGCTGTCAGCTATATAAAGGGTTTTTAAAGTTCCTGTTCCACCCGTTGGTAGAATATTTTTTATACGTGTAAACCCAAATTCTGTTTTTAATTTAATTAAAATATACACCAGGCTCTGTGGGGTAAACATGTTGTACCGGCTAAGTCCGCTCCCATCTACCCAGACAGGCCTTTGAGGTGAGCCTGCCAGGGTTGTATCTAATAAATAACTGATCATCATTTTATCATTCATGTAACCAAGATGTGCATTACTGGCCATTAATAAAGTTTGTTCGGCAAAAAAGTTATCACTCGTGTACATCATTATCTTAAAAAGTGAATCAGACTTTTGAGAATGGATAATATTAAAAACTTTGAATTGATTTCCGGAAAATCCTGTATCAATTTTTTTCTGTAATGTATCTTCCAGTAAATAATTGATTGTGAGCATATCGGGACGGAAAGGAATTTCAATAGACTGCCTGTTTCCATTATAGAGCAGAATACGTTCATTATTATCCCATGATTTTATTATTTCAAACCCGGTTATTAAAGGTTCTGTTTTTTTAATATTTTTTTGAAACACATCCGGCATTACGTTAATTGAATCTTTATTAATTCTTTTTATTGAAATAGTGTTTCCATAAATAGGAAAATCACTTCGTTGGGCCATATAATATTCTTTAAAATCATCCCAAGCCCATCCTTTTCCTAAATATTCAAAATCAATTGTACTTAACCTGAAAATTTTATTTTTTCGTTTTAAGTAAGAAAAAACATTTTGACTTTTAAATGCAGGATGTAAAAAAGTGGGATCCCCTGTAGGCTGGATAATTGTGGTTGTATCATCAGGCTCAAAATATTTTAAACCAATAATACTATCACCGAGGAATTTCATTCCCGCATACAATGTAAATAGCTTGGTATTGCTTGCGGGAACAAAATATTTGTCAGCATTGTGGCCATACCAGTATTTTCCCGCATCTGGTTCATAGATACTGATTCCAATTTGGCCACTGCGTATAGCAGTATCCTTTAATAAAATATTATTAGCCTTGCGGGATATTTGTTTTGAAATGGAACAGGATAAAAGAAAAAAAGATAAAAAACCAATAAATGTAAAATGTAAAATTGTAACCGCTTTTAATTTTACTTTTTCAAACATATTGTCCATTTATTTTCATTATTTATCCGCGTTCCTGTACTCTTAACCATCTTTCCGGTATTTCATTATTACTTGCTTTTTGGTAATCATTATAACTGCATGCAATAAATTTTTTATCCGGCAATTGCATCCACCATCTGGAGGTTCTTTTACTCTGCAGGAATATAGTGTCCACTTCTGCAAAAGCTGTATGAAATTCATTAAAATTATTTCTTTCATTTAGGTTACTTTCCTGCAGGCTCCTGTTCTTTCCGTCAATAAAATACCATAGCATCTGGGAGATCTGCATGGCTGTAAATTCATTATTATCTTCCTGGGGATCATAGCCGTAAATACCAAAACTGCTGAGATTCAAACTCATGCCTGCATAACGGCTAAGCATACATGCTTCTATGCCGGTTAAACCATTGGGACTTTGTTTACTTGCAGGAGAATCACTGTTTTTAATAGCATTGATATCAAAACTCAGCATATGTGAATTTCTTATTACAGGTTCCATCTCTTCTATATTATCTTTTACTATTCCTACCCGAAAGCAATCAAATCGCAGTTTATCCAGGGTATCGATCATTCCCGGATGCACAAAATAACTCTGAAATCCTATGTGGTTGTAATGCTTAACCATACTTGGCTCACTGGTAAGCATATCAAGCAAAAAATTTTCACTTCGTATCATACTTTCACCCTTTAGGTCAATTGTGGCATCGATGCAACTGGCCTCAATGATACAGTCAAGTTCGCGGTATGCTTCATACTGGGCAAGCGTGAGATCGTGGGATCCGCCTAAAAGAATGACTGTTTTTTTTCTGCGGATCAACTCCGCTACTACGGTTTTAAGGGCAGCATAACTGTCGTTTAATGTGTCTCCTGTTTTTACATTACCGATATCAGCAATCTTTACATCCGAATGCCAATAATGCAGCTGGTAAAAATGTTTACGGATCATATCAGGTGATGACGGGCCGCCACTTTTAAAAAAACCGCTTCCCCTCATTTCCGGAACCCCTACAATTACAATATCCATTATATCAAGATCGGGCACATTTGAATCAAGGATACTTATATGTTTTGCTATATGCCCATCTGTAAATTCCATTTCTTCAGTAAGCTCTTCCATGGAAACTGGTTCCATAAAATCGATCAGATCATGCATTCAGTAAGTTTGCAGCAAACCTAAAGGATAATTTTGAAAAACCAGTAAGGGTAGGTTTCCCATTATTTTTTTAGTTTTTCTGAGGATTTTTAAAAAGGTATGTATGAAACATGGATTATAAACTTTGGCTATTAACCTCAGGTGTAACTTTGTAACTTTACCCGATAATTTTGCAAGATGATTGAACAGGAAGTATTACAAAATGTAGTAATAAAATTTGCAGGGGATAGCGGAGATGGAATGCAGCTTACCGGAAGCCAGTTTACAAATAATACAGCAATGCTGGGTATTGACCTTGCAACTTTCCCCGATTTTCCGGCAGAGATCCGTGCCCCTATTGGAACCTTGCCCGGGGTAAGCGGATACCAGCTAAGATTCAGCAGTGACAGGGTATTCACCCCTGGTGATGAATGTGATGTATTGGTGGCAATGAATGCTGCAGCTTTAAAAGTAAATGTAAAAGCACTTAAAAAAGGAGGAAAGATCATTGCCAATGTTGATGGCTTTGATAATAAAAATCTACGACTGGCGAATTATCCTGAAGGTATAAATCCATTAGAAGATAATAGTCTTGAAGGATTCGAAGTTATAAAAGTGGATATAACAAAAATGACCAGGGAAGCCCTCAAGGATTTTACAATGGGCACCAAAGAAAAAGACCGTGCTAAAAATATGTTTGTCCTTGGGTTTTTATATTGGATGTATAACAGGGATATGGAAAACACCATTGCATTTCTTACAGAAAAATTCAATAAAAAGCCTGAAATAATGAACAGTAATATAAAAGTATTACAGGCAGGCTATAATTATGGTGATACAACCGAGCAATTCACAACACAATATAAAGTTGAAAAAGCCAAGATGGACCCCGGCACTTACCGGTCTATTATGGGTAACCAGGCGCTTGCATATGGATTAATAGCAGCAGGTCAAAAGAGCGGCCTTGATCTTTTCCTTGGATCATATCCTATAACACCCGCATCCGATATTTTGCATGAACTAGCCAAACATAAGGCATTTGGAATAAAAACCTTCCAGGCGGAGGATGAGATAGCGGCCATTACTTCGGCTATTGGTGCCAGTTATGGAGGTTCATTTGGAATAACAACCACATCAGGTCCAGGTATGGCTTTAAAAGCAGAAGCAATGGGGCTTGCAGTTATGCTGGAAATACCATTGCTAATTTGCAATATCCAGCGGGGGGGACCAAGCACGGGGCTACCTACCAAAACAGAGCAAAGCGATCTGTTACAGGCATACTATGGTCGTAATGGTGAATGTCCTATGCCCGTGATCTCAGCCTCAACCCCCAGTGATTGTTTTGAAGTAGCATACGAGGCTGTAAGGATTGCAATACAACATATGACGCCAGTAATTCTGCTTAGCGATGGATACATTGCAAATGGTGCCGAACCCTGGAAATTCCCCCAGGCCGATGAGTTGCCATCAATAGAAATAAATTTTAAAACGGAGCTAGGCCATGGGGAAGAAAAATTTCAGCCTTACCTGCGGGATGAAAAATTAGTAAGACCATGGGTGATACCCGGCACCGCAGGACTGGAACACAGAATTGGCGGATTGGAGAAACAAAATATCACAGGTAATATTAGTTATGAGCCGGAGAATCACCAGCTGATGGTAAAAATAAGGCAGGAAAAAGTGGATAAAATAGCTTCATTTATTCCCTTACAAAAACTGGATAGCGGTCCCGAAAAAGGCAAAGTATTGGTGCTGGGGTGGGGTAGTACATATGGATCAATAAAAAGCGCATGTGCTGAATTACAAAACCAGGGCGCAGAAGTTTCGCATGCCCATATTCGTTATGTACGCCCGCTGCCCTCTAACCTTGGTGACCTACTTAAAAATTTCGAACATATATTAATACCTGAATTAAACAATGGCCAGCTCATTAAAATTATTCGGGATATTTACCTTGTAGATGCAAAAGGAATAAATAAAGTGATGGGCATACCTTTTACAAAAGCCGAGTTATTAGAAGCGATAAAAAAAATGCTATAGTAAGAAATTATCTGCGTTCCCTTCCAATAATGAAACCTAATTTTAAATTAAAAGAGAAGTAACCATCATTTTGAGTGGGGCTTCCTCTTTTACTTCCTCCATTGGGATTAGTGGCACTTTGTATCTGGCGGTCATTCAATAGCAGGGCATTATTCAAAGTTGCCCCGGTAAAATATTTCTCATACAAATTTGGGTTAATATAAGTTGAACTTACATCATCGAGATAGTCAGTAGTCAATTTTCGGTAAACAAATTCTCCACGAACATTTAAAAAAGTTGATAATTCATATTTTACACCAGCCCCAAGAGGAAAGTTTATCTGTTGCAGCTTATATACAGGCCTGTCTGGATATTCTTCAAATCCCTGGCCTTCGGTGCTTAATGGTTGCAGGTCTACCCAGTTTCTTCCCAGCTTTGTTTGTGGGTTAAATGAAAAGTAACCAATACCTCCCAGCAGGTATGGTGAATAGCGTGGTGGCTCACGGTCCTTACCTTCCCATGAAACAAAAATGAATAATGGATGAATCTCTGCGATCAGGGATACTTCTGTTATATTGGTTCTAAAACCCAGGTTTCTATTGAAACGTGTTTTAGCAATATCCGTTATACCTTTTAAGATGCTATCATGGGCATTCAGCTTTCCGAAAGTGGCTTCCAGGCGAAGACCTACCTTATAATTATAAATTGCATTTACAAAAACACCACCGGCTACCTGAGTATTGCCTATATTAAGATCTTTTATAAATCTTTTTCCAATTCCTTTTTTTCCTCCAATGTCTGTCAGGGAATTCATTGCACCTATAGATAAACCTGCTTCAAATAACACGGGGTTATCATAATAATTATCGTTGTAAAAATAGTATTGGGCGTTAGCATTTATTCCTGTAATTAGGAATGACAGGCATAAAGCAAAAGATAGATGTTTCATTAAAATAAGCGCTGTTTAGAATCGGGTACAGTTAAAACTAACTTGAATTTACCAATAAATAAAACATAAAATTATTAAATTTTTGAAAATGCCACGTTTTTATTATAAAATCTGCATACAGATCGTAATCCACATATCTCACATTTGGGATTTCTGGCAACACATATATACCTTCCATGCAATATGAGCCAATGATGTGCTTTATGAATATAATCCACCGGAAAATTTGCTATCAGTTGCTTTTCAGCAGCCATGGGTGTTTTTGCCGCCGTGGTAAGGCCTATTCGGGCACTTACTCTAAACACATGGGTATCAACGGCCATATTTGGCTGTTTATCTATCACAGAAGTAATTACATTGGCGGTTTTTCTGCCCACCCCCGGCAACTGAATTAACTCTTCTACAGTCATGGGCACTTTTCCCTGGAATTGCATTTCCAGCATTTGAGCCATGCTTTTAAGATGTTTTGTTTTATTATTTGGATAAGAGATGCTTTTAATTAAGCTATATATTTCTTCCGGAGTGGCCTGACTCATCGATAGTGAATCTGGAAATCTTTCAAAAAGGGCAGGTGTTGTAAGATTAACTCGTTTATCAGTGCATTGGGCAGAAAGGATCACTGATACCAGTAATTGAAATGAATTATCATAGATCAATTCTGTTTCTGCATCAGGGCTATGCTCCATGAAATAATTGATCACGAATTTATAACGTTCTTTTTTATGCATAAAAAACCCCGGATCTTAAGATACAGGGTAATTTAATTAAATGATATTAATTATGCGTGAGGTGTAAGTTCTTCAACCTTTTTCTCGGCATAATTTAAAATAAAATCTATTGTTTGTTCACGTGGAGAAAGTAAAATGGGTTCCAGTTTTTTGGAAGCGATAGCCAGGTTTTTAAAATCTTCAAGCAGGCTCCAGTCAGTTTCCAATGCAGCTTTAATAGCTGCTGTTTTTTCCGGGGAAGTTTCCTTGTACAAAAATTGTAACAAATCTTCCATTGTAAAACTATGCATACAGTTGATACTGTTTAAAATTAAATAATAATCCGTTATCCATTTAGTAAACGGAGGTTTGAAAGGAATATTGTATTTTAAAAGGAATTGTCCTTTTTTTATGGTGAAATTACTATAAACAGATCTTCATTATCCTTTTTCATTGAATACTTCTCCCTGGCATATTTTTCTATTGTAGCTGCACTTGTTTTTAATAACCTAAGCTCATTATGCGTTTCAGCGATCTGTTTGTTCAAATGAAGTTCACTTTTTTCTAATTCCTTTAATTTTTCCCGTCGTGCAGAGATCAATGCCCAATCCTTAAGGTCAAAGAAAAGCATCCACAGGATAAAAAATGATCCTGAAAGGATGTATTTATTTTTTAAAATTGAAAAAATGCCGTTGAAGACCTTCATTATATTAATTGCATTTACAATATACTAATAAATAGTAAGGAGTAGGGTTAGATTTTTACTAAATATAGTTTACCCTTTTTTATTTACTCCAAATTTAATCCTGTTCCCAGGGTATTCGCCACTTTGACCCAGTATTTCTTCGATCCGTAGCAACTGATTATATTTTGCCATCCGGTCACTTCTTGATGCAGAACCGGTTTTTATCTGTCCACAATTAAGTGCAACAGCAAGATCAGCAATTGTACTATCTTCTGTTTCACCACTACGATGGCTCATAATTGTATTATAACCATTTGTCTGTGCCATACTTACCGCATTCATTGTTTCAGTAAGTGTACCGATCTGGTTTACTTTAACAAGTAAAGCATTGCCAATATTTTCATTGATCCCTTTTTCCAGGCGTTTAACATTGGTAACAAAAAGGTCATCACCTACCAATTGACATTTGGAACCCAGGACTTCCGTCAAAAATTTCCAGCCCTTCCAATCATCTTCTGCCATACCATCTTCAATGGATATAATAGGATATTGCTTTGCCCAGCTTTCCCAGAATTTTACCAGTTGTTCACTGGTCATTTTTTTGTTATCACTTTTATGAAATATGTATTTTTTTTCTTTAGTATTCCATAGTTCGCTGTTGGCTGCATCTATAGCAATTGAAACCTGGCTGCCCGTTTTGAAACCTGCAACCTGTATTGCAGTTAAAACAGTTTCAATAGCTTCTTCATTACTTTGCATGTTTGGTGCAAATCCACCTTCATCGCCCACGTTAGTGCTGAATCCTTTTTTCTTCAATACCGTTTTTAATGCATGAAAAATATCAACACCCCATCGTAAACCTTCACTGAAAGTTTTAGCTCCTACCGGCATAACCATAAATTCCTGGAAATCTATTTTATTATCTGCATGAGCACCCCCATTTAAAATATTCATCATAGGGATAGGAAGCAGTTTCGCATTAGTACCTCCAATGTACCTGTATAGCGGAAGGTTGGCTTCCAATGCTGCAGCTTTGGCAACGGCAAGGCTTACAGCGAGCATGGCATTGGCTCCGATCTTACCTTTATTTTCTGTGCCGTCAAGGCTTATCATCATTGCATCAATACCTGTCTGATCCGCTACATCCCATCCCAGCAGGTTATCTGCAAGTATTGTATTAACATTCTCAACAGCTTTTAAAACACCTTTGCCGTTATAAATTTTTTTATCATTATCCCGAAGCTCTACCGCCTCATGAATGCCTGTACTGGCGCCACTTGGCACCGCTGCCCTTCCAAGTCTTTCATTTTCCGTTAAGATATCAACTTCAATAGTGGGATTACCGCGGCTGTCTAATATTTGTCGTGCATGGATGGATGCTATATAACTCATGTAAATAGTTTTTGGTTATAGTTTTAATTGAGATGGGAGAAGTGAGTATACAGTTGTTTATTTTTTTGTTTCCTTTCGCAAAGAAACAACCTTTGATGAATGCTTCCAAAAAATGATGAGAAGGATATTATGTGGTTAAATTCTTAAATACAGATTCTAAATTTTGGTGCTCACTCTGCAGGGAAACTATGTTCAGATTATGGCTGATGCTTAATTGTAACAATTGTTTTCTGATGCTTTCCGGATTTGAGCATTGTATATTAAAGACAGAAGGCTGAATACTTTTAATTCCTGTAACTCCTTCCATAGTTTCAAGAAGGCTTACAGATATCGCTTCTTTAAATTCCACTAATACATTGTGGCTGTCAGGCGCCATTTTTTGAAGGTTGATCAATAGATCATCCGCTACAATATTGCCTTTATTAATAATAATTACCCTGTCGCAAATAGCTTCCACTTCCTGCATAATGTGAGAGGAAAATAAAACGGTTTTATCTTTAGCCAATGATCTGATCACAGATCGGATCTCAGTAATCTGGTTCGGATCCAGCCCGGAAGTCGGTTCATCTAATATCAGCACATCCGGATTATGCAATAATGCTGCGGCTAAGCCTACCCGTTGTTTATACCCTTTACTCAGCTGGCCGATTTTTTTATGACTTTCAGACTTGAGACCTACAGTCCGGATCACCTCTTCTATTTCTTTTTTCTGATCTTTCAACTCATGAATGTTTGCAATGAATTGTAAAAATTCCCTCACATACATATCCATATACAGTGGGTTGGCTTCGGGTAAATAGCCAATCTTTTTCTTTGCTGTTATATTATTTTCATCTGTTACGACCCCGCATACTTTTACTTCACCACTATCAGCTGCCAAATGCCCGGTGATAATTTTCATGGTGGTGGATTTGCCCGCACCATTGGGACCCAAAAAACCAACAATCTCTCCTTTCTTAACTGAAAATGAAATATTATTTACAGCAGTTTGAACACCATATGTTTTTGTGAGATTGAGAACTGATATTGACATAATAAGAAGTTATTTAAGCGCATCCATCCCTCGCCAAATCTTTTCCAGGAAAGATAAAATTATCCGGCTACTCTTTTTTTGTATCCGGGTTTTGAGGTGGCTTCTGGGGCCGGTTTTGAGGCTGACGTTGTTTCCCCTGTGATTGGTTTGGCCTTTGTTGATTAGGATTGTTACCCTGCCCGGATGGGATTTGCCTCCGGTTTCCCTGGGGAGATTGAATATTTTTGTTTTGCTTTTGTTGTGGGCTTCCCTGCCTTTGTTGCCTTTGGTTTCCGTGTTCCTTTCCCTGTCCACGTTCCTGTGATTGGCTTTCTCCCTGTTGTTTTTGTTGTTGCCCTCTTTCTTTATCGCGGCGTTTGCGTGTTGTTTTTTCCAGGCTCTTTAAACTGATCTGGCCAACAATATCTGCATATTCCGGTTCAACCTCTTTTGGCTTATTGGTAATTATCTCAGCGGTTTCCAACGCTTCCGGCTTTATACCATCTTTATTCTGGGCCTTTATTTTTTTAACCATTTCAATGGTAAGAGGATAATGCTTTGTACTTTCCGCCATCGTATACCACATCAGGTTTTTGAAAATATCTTTCTTAATTAAAAACGCACGTCCTTTCGCTGTTTCAAGCATATCAGAATCCGTAGGGAAAAACTGCAGTGCATCCAGGTAAGTATCCAGTTCATAATTCAAACAGCATTTAAGCCTGCCACACTGGCCACTCAACTTAGTTTGATTGATACTTAAATTCTGATAACGTGCCGCATTGGTATTTACACTTTTAAAATCTGTGAGCCATGTGGCGCAACATAATTCCCTGCCGCAACTTCCAATACCACCAACTTTTCCTGCTTCCTGGCGTGCACCGATCTGGCGCATTTCTACTTTTACCTTAAACTCACCGGCATATAATTTTATCAATTCCCGGAAATCAACCCTGTCATCAGCTATATAAAAGAATGTAGCTTTTTTGCCATCAACCTGGAGTTCCACTTCTGCCATTTTAAGATCAAGATTCAATTGCCTTGCCATTGCCCGGCTTCGTATAAGAACTTTTGCCTCACGCGACTTGGTATCTTTCATTTTGGCAAGGTCCTGTTCAGTTGCCCGCCTTAATATTTTTTTTATATCCGGGCTCTTTTCATCTATATTATTTTTTTTCAGTTGCAACCTTACGAGTTCTCCGGTAAGATTAACCGAGCCCACATCATATCCGTTAACACCTTCAACAGCAACCATTTCTCCTTTATCAAAATATTGCAATGAAGTATTCCTGAAATAATCTTTGCGGCTACCGTTATTAAAACTAATTTCAACAATACGGCAACTGCTTTCAGGATCAGCATATGGTAAATTAGCCAACCAGTCATGTACATTCATCCTGTTACAACTTCCGCTTGCACAACTACCCTTACTTTGGCAGCCTCCAGGTGTACTTCCGCTTCCACAACTTCCGCAACTCATAACTATCTAAGATTTAATAATTCATTTAATTGAAGGAGGCATATAGTTAGAGTGTATGTTGTCAACTGCAAACCTATAGTATGCTCACTCGAATAATAACAGCCGCCGGAAGCGATACTGTACAAGAGTGCGACGCAACAAAAGTGGATATAATGGAGAAAGCCTGGTCAATAATTATCTCCTCACTTTTCTAACTCAAGCACATAGCCCGATCCCTCATTTCATCAAAATTACTGATTTGTTGCTAATAATATGATACATCTTAATGGTGAGGGCATGGAAAAGGATCTTTGCATTCGCATTGCGTTCAACATAATATGCCGCATCATCCAGTTCTTTAATGATCGCTTCCTGCTGGCTAATGGTACATAGCTTATTAAGCCGGGAGGCGAAATCATTTGTTGATTCATTTTCCCTATAACCCGTCAGCTCTGTTCCCATAATCCTTAATCTTATGGAATGGTGTAATAAATGCGTAAAATATTTTAGAAATTGTTTTTGCTTTTCCCGCCCCGTTTTACTGATCTCCTCAATCCATTTAACCTGGGCAGCCGGGCCCGTTTTTAGAATACTGTTTAGCCATTCCCTTAAAAATTTCTCCCAATCATCTTCTCCATCCTGCAATAAAAGCAGGGCTTCGTGATAATTCCCTCCACTGATCACGGCAAGCTGCTGTGCTTTTTCTATGGAGATCCCTTCTCGTAGCGTAAGTGCTGCTTCAACTTCATCCCTGGTGAGTGCAGGGATTTTTATTAATTGTGTACGTGATAAAATTGTTGGCAGGATCAATGCATCATTCTCGGCTACGAATATAAAAAGACTTTTAGGCGGGGGTTCTTCAATAAGTTTTAATAATTTATTTCCTTCCTTTCCCAGCAATTCTGGCATCCATATTATTAAAATTTTATATTCGGATTCGAAACTTTTGAGGTTCATTTTCCGAAGGATATCCTCGCATTCAAGCGATGGAATGTTTCCCTGTTTATTATCAGCACCAATAAATTGCAGCCAGTCATATACATTGCCATATGGTTGCTGGTTTACAAATTTCCGCCATTCTTTTATAAAATCTGCACTGATAGGTTTTTCTCCCGCTTTTTTTGTGATCACTGGATAAGAGAAATGAATATCAGGATGGATCATTTCTGCAGCTTTTTTACAAGCCGGACATTCACCGCAGGAATCGGTAAAATTTAAAACCCTTGTAGGATCAAAAGGATCGATCGCATTATTGGATGTGGGTATAGGAGTAATTTCTGAAAGTGTTTCTTCACCAAACAGGGAGGGATATGTTATACTAAATTCCGCTTTTCCGTTTACTTTTTCACATACTATAAATTGTGCCAATGCCCGGGCAAGCGATAATGCGCCGGTACCTTCTTTGCCTAAAAACAACAATGCATGGCCAAGGCGGTTCAGTTGCACCATCTCTGTTAGCTTTCCGGCTATTTTATTTTGTCCTATTATGGATTGAAAAAGCATAGGTAAAAATAAAGAATTGGATTTTAGAATTCACACAACAGACTTTAAATTCGATATGTCTTTACATTATATAAAACCTGCTCATAGATGCTAAAAAAATTTCTTTATAGCTTACTTGTAATTTCAACACTCATCGGTGTAATTTTGCTTGGAAAGTATGCGACCAATTTACCATTTTCGTCCAGTAAGAATTTATTGAAATTCCATTTTACATCTGCATCTAAAACACCATTTTGTTCTTTGCTGGTTAGCCAATGATATATAGGTGCAATATCTGATCCCTTTACCGAGATCTTTGCAGCCATGGGAAATGTTACACCATAATTTTTCTGGCAGAAAGCTTTAATTTCTTCATTGGTTCCTTTTTCCTGGTCACCGAAATTATTTGCAGGGAAACCGACTACCATTAATTTGTCTTTATATTTTCTATAGAGTTCTTCCAGCTCTTTATATTGGGGAGTATAACCACACTCCGATGCTGTGTTTACTACCAGGATCTTTTTTCCTTTAAATGATGAAAAATCTATTTCATCACCTTCCAACCCGGGAACTTTAAACTGATAAATATCTTCCTGTTTTGCCTGATCTTTAGGAATTCCTGCATTTTTACTTTGTGAACAGGAAAAAAAGAAAATTGAAATAATAAGTAATTTTATCATGCTGATAATTTAAAAGAAAAAAAATAAATTAAAGGTTTATTGTTTTTCATAACACCCAATATCGGGTATAATAATATTTCTTTGATTGTCATCCAGGTCTTTTACAAAAGTTGTCAATGTTCCATTATCTATACCGGGTGCGAGCGGATCTTTTGAGATCCTGAAATCAAAATAATTATGGGTATAATCAATACTATCAAAAACCGGGTCAATGTTTTTAATTACGGAAATAAGATCTGTATTGGAAGGATCATTTAAGGCTTTGTACAAACAATGATCCATAGTTACAGAAAAAGTATTTGTTCCTTGTTTGATTATTGAGATCTCATTTTCTAACGCATTATTTTCCCCCCAGAAAATACAGTTTTTGAATAATGCATCCAGGCTTGAAAAAGATAACACTCCATTTACCAGGCCATAATCTGCAACTGATAAAACAGGCTTGCTGTGTAATAAATACAGGGTAGAATAAGATGCGACTGTGCAATGAGTAAAGGAATAATTGCCGCCCCTTTGTATCACTACATTTGAACCGCAATTTCTTATCAAAGAATTATTTACTTCGGCATTTGAATTGATCAGCAACAGACCTGCATCAGAAGCATTGTCTATTTCAACTTGTTGCAATACGATCTTTGGATTTGTATTTACAGATGGCCCTAAAGAAACAACAGCCTGGCTGGCATTTTTTATTACCGCAAAATTCAAAACATTGTTTTTACTGCTTTCCCGGAAATATATTCCCGGCCAGCTTGCAGGAAAATTAACGTAAGGTTCATCCAGCCTGTCGCCGGTAAAAACAATCTTCTCATTGATTGTTCCATTTAATAAAAGTGTGCCGTCAACAATGAAGGGTGCATCAGCATGCAGATAAATTTTCGTACCGGCCGCTATATTGAGTATGGCTGTGGTATCTATACGCATACCACCCAGGATCACATATGGAAGAGTGTTGGTCCAGCTAACGGTACCGGTTATAACCTGATTATTCAGATAGATAGCATTTTGTCCATAAGCCTGTAATTGTACATAACGTGTATTCCCATTATAATTTATAAGAACACTATCAGTAATGATAAATGGAAGATTTGATGCAGATGGATTTATGCTTACTGAAACAAAAACATAAATACTATCATTGGAGGCAATTTCAATATCAATTAATTCTGTAGCAGCAACCCCGTTTATATTTAATCTGAATGGAGAAGTGCTACTGCCCATCAGCTTAATTTTTGAGATCAATAGTTTTTGTGTATTCTCATTGAAGATCTTAAATGATTTGGTTATTGAACCGATACTGGTAAATACTGTATCAAATTTTACAGTGTCTGTTAGGTTTAATTGAGCATTTGGACTTGTTATAAAAGTATCTTTTTTACAGGAGTTTGTTGCCAGGATAATACAACATGCAGTAATAAATAACAAAAAGAGATTTTTCATTAAAACAAATCTACAATATTACACTTGCCGGGAATGAATAAACTTCAAAAGCAGGTCAATTGCCCTGGGGCTCATGGTATATAATTATATTCATACACCTGAGAATTATAACCCTATTTACTTGCGTGTGCAAGAACAGCGATACTTAAAGAGGTGCCTGGAATTTTTATAATTTCCTGTCCACAGGCTTCTATAGTAGCCCCGGTTGTAATTACATCATCAACCAGCAGGATATGTTTTCCTGTCAATGCGGAAGGATCTTTCACAATAAAACCACTTTCTACATTTTCCCAGCGCTGTGAACGATGTTTGCGTGTTTGGGTTTCTGTAGCGCGATACCTGATGACATTATTTATGATTACAGGAATTTGAGTACTGTTATTTATTCCTCTGCATATGATCTCAGCCTGGTTATATCCTCTCTTAAATTCCTTAATAACATTTAACGGCAGCGGAATCATGATATCTATATTTCCAAAACGGTTGCTTTTTAAAATAGAATTTCCGGTAATCTCTCCCAGGTAAATTCCGATCTCTTTATTATTATTATATTTCAACTGGTGTATCAGATGCTGGATCAATTCATTCTTCTCAAAATAAAATTCACTGAAGGCTGCCTTAATGGATAACCGGCCCCGGAATATTTTTTCAATAAGGTTGTTCTCATGAATTGCAAAATCTGTATAGGGCAATTCCGAAATACACCGTAAGCAAAGCAGGTTTTTTTTATTAAGCAGATCACTTCCGCATCCATTACATGTATGTGGGTAGAAAAGTTGGAAGGTATCTGAAAGCAGATCTTTTATAGATAGCATCCCTCAATGTAAAAATTGAAAAGTTATTACAGGGAGTACTTTTAGGGGGATATAGTAATAAAGAAAAATCTCTCAAGTGGCTAAGGGTTCAGAAGTCCAATTCTTTTGAATTTAACCTCAAGAGGGATGTTGCAAATGTAATAAAAAATTTCAAAAATGCCAAAAGTAATGTACCTGAGTTTGCTACTGCGGATAATGTTAGAAGATGTACAGGATATAATGGAACTGGTATCATCGCTTATTGAGAAGATGGTGTAACCAAGTTGGCTGATATAAAAACCCAACTTAAAAAAGACTTAGGAAACATCTACGATGATACTGTTGTAGAGGAAGCATTTGTACAGGTATTTAAACTTTACCAGGAGATGTATGCTTAGTTCGTGGTAATCTAAAAAAAATATTTATATACTTCCTCTACTTTACCAAGTGATACCAGGTTAATATTAAATTTTAATTTTCCAAGCGACTTTGCATTGTATTTACTTATAATTATTTTTTCAAAGCCCAGTTTTTCTGCTTCAGCAATACGTTGTTCCACTCTGTTTACCGCCCTTATCTCACCACTCAATCCTATTTCTCCTGCAAAGCAAACGTGTTGTGGCAATGCAACATCCTCATAGCTACTTAATAAAGCACACACAATTGACAGGTCAATAGACGGGTCTTCTACTTTTATTCCGCCGGCAATATTTATAAAAACATCTTTTACACCAAAATGAAAGCCACCCCTTTTTTCAAGAACTGCAAGCAGCAATTGTAACCTGCGAAGATCAAAGCCACTCACTGTTCGTTGTGGTGTGCCATATACACTTTGCGTAACAAGAGCTTGTGTTTCTATTAACAAGGGCCGGATACCTTCAATGGTAGCTGCAATTGCAATTCCACTGAGCTGATCTTCTTTGTTGGTGATCAGGATCTCGCTGGGATTACTCACTATACGCATTCCTTCACCACTCATTTCATATATGCCTAATTCAGATGCAGAACCAAACCTGTTTTTCAATGTCCTCAGTATCCTGTAAGCATAATGACGATCACCTTCAAATTGCAATACAGTATCTACCATATGCTCCAATATCTTGGGCCCCGCAATACTGCCATCCTTTGTTATATGCCCGATAAGAAAAACCGGCGTATTTGTTTCTTTGGCAAAACGTTGTAATTCTGCTGCGCATTCCCTTATCTGGCTTACACTACCCGGAGATGATTCAACGAAGGGAGACTGCAGTGTTTGAATGGAATCAACAATCACCAGTTGAGGCTTCAGTTTTTTTATTTCTTTAAATATAACCTGGGTATCCGTTTCAGTAAGTAAATAAAAGTTTTCACTCATAACACCCACACGGTCTGCACGCATTTTTATTTGTTGATCGCTTTCTTCACCACTTATATACAATGTAACGGTGTTTTTTAATTGCAGACCTATTTGTAGAAATAAGGTAGATTTTCCAATACCTGGTTCTCCGGCTACTAATACAATACTTCCTAAAACAATTCCGCCACCAAGAACCCGGTTTAATTCCGGGTCAGATGTAATAATTCTCTTTTCTTCAGCACTGCTGACATCATTTATCAAAACTGTTTTTAATTTTGCAAGCCCATTAAAATCTTTCCATTCATCTTTTTGGGTTTTGTCATTGCCTTTAATAATTACTTCTTCAACAAAAGTATTCCACTCATTACAGGATGGACACTTACCTGACCACTTTGGACTTTCGAAACCACAATTCTGGCAGAAAAATGCAGACTTTGATTTACTCATGTAGTAAATGTAAAAGCTAATTGTTATAAGAAAAAAATGAATAGCAATATTGTATAGGAAAAGCCCTAAACTAATTATATACTCTGTAAAGAATAGTTTTTAAAGTTTTATTAAAGTAAAAGGGTCAACATTTCTGCTGACCCTTTATACTTACTAACCCATTAAATTCTAATCGCTAAATTACAAATTGCAGCCACATTAAAAAATTTATTTTTTTATTGTTAATAAGTATTAAGCTTTTTAAAACATAGGAAATAACAGGAAACTATTATAGATAATTACTTATTTATCAATTGATTATGCTGCTTGTGACCATCAAAAAATTAATTTAAAGCAGGATAAATAATATAAAAATAATAAAGAAAATATTTGGTTTATAAAATAAACTACTTTACGTTTGTAATAAATTTATAGAAAATGAGAGGGTTACTAATACTTCTTTTAATTTGCTTCACTCAGGAAGTTATCTCCCAGGTTAGAATATCAGGGATGTTAACAGATAATAAAAATAAACCTTTACCCGGTGCTAGTATAAGCATCCGGGATACTTATGATGGCACTACAACTGATTCACTGGGAAATTATACTATCATCACAACTGAAAAAGGAAACCATGTAATAGAAGCGAGTATTTCGGGTTATAGTGAATTTGCGAAAAATATTATACTTGATAAGGACATTGTTTTAAATATTTCTGTTAAAGAACTTATTACTGAACTTAAAGCGGTAATTCTGTCAGCTGGTTCCTTTGAAGCAAGTGATCAGAAAAGAACTACTGTTCTAAATTCTATTGATATAGTAACCACAGCAAGTTCTAACGCAGATATAACAGCAGCCATTAAAACTTTACCGGGGGCTCAACAGGTAGAGGACGAGGAAGGCTTGTTTGTAAGGGGCGGAACTGCAAATGAAAGTAAAACCTTTATTGATGGAACATTAGTAAATAATTTTTATTATAGCAGCGAGCCTGGTTTGGCGCAACGCGGAAGGTTTAATCCATTTTTGTTTAAGGGTACTGTTTTTAGTGCAGGAGGATATTCAGCTTTATATGGACAAGCTTTGTCTTCTGCCCTGATACTGGAGTCAATTGATTTACCGGAAAGAAGCTCTGCTCAACTTTCCATTTCTTACTTATCTATAGGTGGGGGATTACAACAATTATCCAAAAATAAAAAGGTATCCTGGGGGGTAACATATAATTATCTTGACCTGCACCTTGCATTTAAACTGATCAAGCAAAAACCAGATTACTTCAAGGTGCCCGTTTTACATAATGCGGATGTGAATTTCCGGATAAAAACAAAAAACGGCATAATTAAATATTATGGGATCCTGGGTACAACAGATGTGGGATTCCGGTATCCCGATATTGATTCACTGGGCATGAAAGATGCTTTCGCTTTAAAAAATGTGAATCTCTACCATAATATTTCCTGGAAGGAAAGTATTGGTGGTTTAAAAATTATAACCGGTTTGTCTTACAGCAATAATAAAGATGATATCAAAGGAGAAATCACTGATGAAAATAATCAAAAACAAATAATTACTACATCTCCCTTGTTTGCAAATAAGAATTTTGACCTTGTATCAAAAGGAAAATATTTTAATGCAAAGATTGTGTTGGAAAAAAAGCTCGGAGGGTTGACCGCAGTGAGAGGGGGTGGAGAATTTAATTATAGTAATGACAGATCAATATTTACTTTCTATGATGGAATGTTGGGTAAGGATACGGTAAAACAAAAAGTATTTTCCGGCTTTGCTGAAACAGATATTTATATCACAAATAATATTGCAGCAAAGATCGGCACGCGTACCGAGCATTCTGCTTTATTATACAAATGGAATGTTGTTCCCCGTATATCACTGGCTTATAAATTACACGATAATAGCCAGGTTTCATTTGCTTATGGAATTTTTTACCAGGACCCGGAAAGAAAATATCTTCCCTCTGCCGCTATACTAAGTTTTGCAAAAGCAACACACTACATCTTACAATATCAAAAATTGAATACAAATCAAACGTTCAGAACTGAAGTTTTTTATAAAAAATATAATAACCTGTTTAAAACATCCGAAACAGGCAGGCCGGCAGTAATTAATAATAATGGCTATGGTTTTGCCAAAGGGCTGGAAATTTTCTGGAGAGATAAGAAGACAATTAAAAATGTTGATTACTGGATATCCTATTCATACCTCGACACAGAAAGAGATTTTCTGAATTACCCAAAAGCAATCGAACCCTCCTTTGCAGCCAAACATACAGCTTCGCTTGTTGTTAAGAAGTTTGTTACAAATTTAAAATCAATGTTCAATGCTTCTTATACGTATGCATCCGGCCGTCCATATTATAATATCAGGTATGATAATTCAGATGCCAGTACTAAAATATATGATCAGGGTAGAACCAGGAATTTTAACAGTCTTAGTTTTAGTATGAACTACTTACCCAACATCTTTAAAAAAGGGGCAAATAAATTCACTGTATTTGTTTTTTCTATAAATAATGTTCTGGGGAGTAATAATGTATATGGTTATAATTATTCTTTTGATGGTAAGAACAAGCAGGCAATCCTGCCTCCATCCAGAAGGTTTTTTTATCTCGGTTGCTTTTTAAGTTTTGGTATTGACAGATCACAGGATGCTATTAATAATAATCTTTAAAATGATTTTCTAAACTTAAATTATAAAAAATGACAACATCCACTCCCGAAGGTAAAGATGAAGTATTATGGGAAATCGCAAAAAAAAGAGCAAGTTTTAAATCACACCTTGCAGTTTATGTAATTGTAAATGTATTTCTATGGGGATTATGGTTCATCTCTGGCAACTCAGATAATAACAGTTATAAATATCCATGGCCAATCTGGACAACGCTTGGCTGGGGTATTGGCCTGGCCTTTCATTATGCCGGTGCATATATTTTTCACAAGATGGATTCAGTAGAAAGAGAATACCAAAAATTAAAAAATAACACTAACAATCAAAACTAATAAAATGAAAAAAATTATTTTATCAACAGCAATTTTATTTGTCGCATTTACATCTTTTGCTCAAAATGAAAAATATATTGGTGCAATGAAAGCAAATATTGCAGCCATAGACACCAGCTTTCGCAACCCATCAAACCTGATTACACTTTCTAATACATTTGAACTGATAGCTAAGGCTGAAAAAAACCAATGGCTGCCATATTATTATGCGGCATTTGTGCAGGTGAATTATGCTTTCGTTAATGCAGATAAATCAAAAACGGATCTAATTGCAGATAAAGCAGCAAGCCTTATAAGTAAGGCAGACTCATTATCTCCGGGAAATTCAGAAATCAGCATTATTAAAAGTATGATTGCAACAAGTCGCCTGCTTGTTGATCCGATGACACGTTACCAGGAATTTGGAGCTTTAGGTGAGACTGAAATAGATAATGCCATAGCGCAGGATACATCTAATCCCCGGCCTTATTATTTACGAGGGCAAAATTTAAAATATACACCTGAAAAATACGGTGGCGGCTGCAAAAATGCTTTACCATACCTGGAAAATTCAGAAAGCAGGTATGCTGTTTTTAAACCAGCATCAGAACTTCATCCTAACTGGGGCAAAGAAAGGAACCAGATGGTATTGAAAGAGTGTAAAAAATAATTTTAATAACTATTTCAGCTGTGCTTTTTATTTCCGATTTAAAAATCAGAATATGTCTATACAACCTTTTACCCCGGATGATAGTTTGCAGCTCATCCGGAATATGATTGATAAAACCCGTGAAGGTGTTTATGATAGTAGCAAGTATTTCCTGGTTTGGGGTTGGGGAGCTTTCCTTGCCTGTACCGGCCAGTTCATTTTAAAAGTTGTATATAACCGGCCTGATCATTACAAAGTTTGGTTTATCACATTTTTATGTGCACTTATTAGTATTGTAATTAGCATATCGGACAATAAAAAAGTAAGAGTAAAAACATATGCGGGTGAAAGCATGGGTTATTTATGGACGGGTTTAGGGATTACTTTTTTTGTCATCAGCCTTGTATTTATAAAATTTGGCTGGCAGCATTGTTATCCGTTTTTCATGGTATTGTATGGGTTGGGCACATTTGTATCGGGAAAGATATTAAAATATGTGCCATTGGTCGCAGGAGGATTAATCAGCTTTGGCCTCGCAGCAGTATCAGTTTGGTTGCCTTATGAATACCAGATGCTTTGTGCTGCAGGAGCTTTGCTTGTAAGCTATATTATTCCGGCTCATTTATTAAGAAAACGTTTCAGAAAAACGAAAAGCATTGCTCCCCCGATCAGTTCTTAAACTATAATATGATGCATAACAATTGTATTCATTTCATACAAAAAATTTAAAATGGCTAACGAACAGGAACTTAGCAACGAGAAAAGCCTGGAGATCATTCACCAGATGATCAGCAGGGCTAAAACAAATATTACAGATAACGGAATTGGATGGCTATTGTGGGGATCATTAATTTTTCTTGCTTCCCTTGCTACATATTTCCTTGTTCTGTTTGAGTATCACAACCTTTTTATTGCCTGGAACATTTTTGGTCTTATTTCAGTATTCTTGTTACTCTACCAGTTTACACGAAGAAAAAGTGCAAAACCAGTACGTACATATGTAGATGATGTTTTACGTTGGGTTGATATAGGCTTTACTATATCATTATTTGTAATAATTATATCTATGAATGTGCTGAAGAATGTGAACAGTGGCTTTGGATATCTTTTAATGCTATATGCTTTCCTGATGCTTATCCAGGGAGGAACTTTAAAATTTCGCCCTTTGCTGATAGGCGCTGCAGTTAACTGGGTTGGTGCAATTGCTGTTTTTATTAATTCAGATTTTAAATATGATATGCTGATTTCTGCTGCTGCGGTTTTTATTGGATATATAATTCCGGGATTATTATTAAGATCAAAGTATAATAAAAAATAACAAGCCTTTCGGGCATCAACTGATGGAATTCAAAGAACTCGATCCCATATTGCACTCACAACTACGCCTGGCCGTTATAAGCCTGCTTATAAGTGTAAAGGAAGCAGAGTTTACTTTCATTAAGGAAAAAACCAATTCATCTGCAGGTAACTTAAGTGTACAGATAAATAAATTAAAAGAAGCCGAATACCTTGAAGTTACAAAGCAATTTAAAGACAATTACCCCCAGACACTTTGCAGAATAACAAAAAAAGGAATTGATGCATTTGAAAATTATGTGTTTGCATTGCAATCCTATATGAAGCCCTGATTAAATAAGCCGATGAATAATATAAAGCAGTTTAATCTTCAGAGATTTTCTCATCAACTGAATTAGCAACAACTGCTGCACTGATCTTTTTCAGTGGATTTTTATACTGGTCTGTATATTCCTTCCGGTTGTTTATAATTTCAATGCATTTATAAATAGATTCACGGAAAGAACTTTCATCTGCAATGCCTTTTCCGGCAATATCAAAAGCAACTCCATGATCAGGGGATGTGCGGACAACTTCCAGCCCGGCTGTAAAATTTACCCCTTCACCTACAGATAAAGATTTAAAAGGTATTAATCCCTGGTCGTGGTACATGGCAAGTACTGCATCAAATTTCTGATGCTGGCCTCTTGCAAAAAAAGCATCAGCGCTGTAAGGCCCGAAACAGAATATATCATTTTGTTTGGCTTCCTTTATAGCGGGCCGTATAATCATTTCTTCTTCATTTCCTGTTAATCCTTCATCACCTGCATGTGGATTTAAAGCTAGTACTGCAATGCGTGGTTTGTTTATATTGAAATCTTTTTTTAAAGATTGGTTAATGACCTGGAGCTTGCTGATAATAGACTCTTTAGTGATATGTTGTGAAATATCTTTTATAGCGATATGCTCTGTGAGCAAAGCCACCCGCATATTATCAGCCAGTAAAAACATTGCTACATCCTGTGCTCCAAAAAATTGTTTAAAGAATGGCGTGTGCCCTGTAAAATCAAAATTTTCCGATTGTATATTTTTTTTATGTAGAGGAGCTGTAACTATTCCATCAAGCTTACCTGCTTTTAATGCTTCAGAAGCTACAACAAGGCTTGTAACTGAATATTTCCCTCCCAGTTCATTCAGGATACCGGGATTAACAACTATATCTTCCTCCCAGCAATTGTAAACATTGATCTGTTTTGTATTAATTTTTGTAGAATCTTTTACTATAGCAAAAGTAAAATTAATTTCAGGCAGGCTTTTCCTGTAAAAATTGATCGTTTTATTATTTGCAAAAATTACCGGTGTGCAGATATCAAGCATCCTGCTGTCACTAAGGGTTTTTATGATCAATTCTATACCAATTCCGTTTATATCGCCGCATGTAAAACCTATTAAAGGCTTATCTGTATTTATAGGCATGTATGATTTTTAAAAAAGTAAAAATACAAATTAATAAACATTACTACCAAGAGATAGGCTGAAGTGGACAGGTAATGCAACCATAATTGAATTAAGGATTATAAAATTTTTAATTAAACGTATTTCTTCATCGTAATATTCTGCAGATTTTTATAAACACTAAGTAAAATCACGGGCATTATAGAAAAACTTCTAATTAATTTTTAGAATATTACAATTTTCTTTATAGGCGCTCGTTAACTGTTATAATATCCTACGTTAAATCTTAAGTTGTATACATGAAGAATTTTATTACTCTTATTCTTTTTTTTTTATTACCCTACATTACATTAGCACAGGAAATTTCATCAGAAACTCCATCTGATCAACGACAATACCTGTCAAATAACCTGGGAGATGCAGAGGCAGCCTATAAAAATACTGCTGAAAATGGCCTCAATTTTTTCAATCATACTTCAGATCAAACAGCTTATGAGAAATTCAGGAAGAATGAGATCAAAGCACATCGTATTTATTCTGCTTCAAAAACCAGTGGCGTAGGCCAGGAGTATGATGTAAAATATTACAGGTTGATGTTGCGGCTAAACCCCGACACGTCTGTTGGTAAATATGTAAAAGGAAGTGTGACTACTTTTTTTACTACACAACAGCCTAACTTAAGTGTTATAAAATTTGACTTTGCTTCCAATTTAATATGTGATTCCGTTTATTATAAGGGTATAAGGCTTGCGGCTATAAAAATTCTTGAAGATATTGATACATTAAAAATTACAATACCAGCAATAGCTGTTTCAGGGACTTTAGATTCCTTAACGGTTTATTATAAAGGTGTACCTACTTATATACCGGATTTTGGTGGCGTTACCGGATTTGTGAAATCAACACATGGTAGCCCGTCACAAAACTATATCTATACTTTGTCTGAACCTTTCGGATCATTTACATGGTGGCCATGTAAAAGCAGGATCACCAGTGATAAAGCTGATTCACTTGATATCATTGTTAGTACTCCGATTGGATTTAAAGTTGCCGCAAACGGAATTGTAAGTAGTGAAACAACCGATGGGGTAAACAGGATTACATTCTGGAAACACCGTTACCCCATTTCTTCTTACCAGGTAGCGCTTGCCGTAGCGAATTTCGTACAATATCCCAGTACGCCAACCCTGGTAAATATTGGAGGTACGAATATGCCTTTTTTCAATTATTTATTCCCTGAAACCAATACTGCTGGTTCACAGGCTATGTTGAACAGAACAACAACAATGCTTACCACATTCAGCAATAAATTTGGAGATTATCCATTTAAAAAAGAAAAATACGGGCATTACACTTTTGGGTTTGGAGGTGGAATGGAACATAATACTTTTAGTGGAATGGGTCCAACAACCTATGATGACGCGGGCGACTGGAGTATAATAGCTCATGAATTGGGGCATCAATGGTTCGGGGCAAGTGTTACATGTGGCAGCTGGAAGGATATCTGGTTAAACGAAAGTTTTGCAAAATATAGCGAAGTAGTGTGCGCAGAATTTGCTCCGTCAGTGAGCAGCGGGGCCACGGGCTTATCCACCCGTACTGCTATAAAAAATTCGTCAATAAACATAAGTAATCAGGTTAAAAGTATATATCAAACCGATACTACCAGTATATCTACCATTTTTTCACCATCAGTTTATATATATGATAGGGGAGCCATGGTAGTAAGTATGTTACGCACACTCCTTGGGGATACTAAATTTTTTCAGGCATTAAAAAATTACCAGGCCAATCCCCAGTTAAAATACAGTAGCGCTTTAACAGATGATTTAAAGCAAAAAATGGAAGAGATTTCTGGTTTAAATCTTACTGAATTTTTTGCAGATTGGATATACAATAAAGGGTTTGCTAATTATAATACAGCGAAATGGAATAATGTAAGTAACAGAATTGTTTTGTTATTGCCACAAACAACACAGCTATCTGCAATATCTCATTTTGATATGCCCCTTGTTGTCCGTATTCAAGGTAGTAATCCTGTTACACAAGATACCATAGTAATAATGTATGATAAAAACCGCATTTTAAATTATGTGAGGGATGGTGTATTAACAAGCAGTGGTGTTAACATGGTGCAGTTTAATTTATCATTTGTTCCCCTAACGGTTACTTTTGATCCATTTGCGCAGGTGCTTGCTAATGGTAGTTTTGCAAAGGATCCATCTTTAACACTTCTTGCAACAAATGTGTTGAATTTTAGTGGTAAAAAAGAAGATAAGGATGTAAAATTAATGTGGACAATTGATAATGCTTTTGATTATCACTCCTTCGAAATAGAAAGAAGCCCGGATGCTATTTCATTTAATACAATTGCAACAATAAAAGCAACTGACAATGCAAATAAATCTTATTTCACAAATACTGATTATAATATTTTATCCGGCACATGGTATTACAGGATAAAAGTGTTACAAAAAGATGGCACATATTTATTTACCAAAACAATCGTTATT
>Ga0136634_10000170_pt1 | contig 31608 bp, 25 predicted proteins | sample AntDrymUQ8332106_2_FD_104654 | JGI IMG/M metagenome (GOLD analysis project Ga0136634, IMG submission 104654) | Polar desert sand microbial communities from Dry Valleys, Antarctica - metaG UQ833 (21.06) | ecosystem: Environmental > Terrestrial > Soil > Desert | place: Antarctica: Dry Valley... | reverse complement strand
CTCGCCCAGGTAGTAGACCTTGGCGGCCGAGAGCTGGCGCAGCCGGGTCACGCAGACGACCGACCCTCCAGCCACTGCGTGCAGTGGGTTGGTGGGCGCTGTATCAGACCGGGCACCGGACGATCCTCGCGACCGATACGGCGACGCACGACCGATTTAACGCGCCGGAACCGCGTCGTCGATGCGTCGCAGGTGCGGCACCGATGAGCGGGCGACCCATGCCGCCCGCTGCGCCGCACCATGATCATGAGGATCCAAGGGTGCTACAGCACCGCCAGACCCTCATGATCATGGGCTCCGGGCGCTGCGGGCTCTACTTCCGTACGTCGTCCCAGCCCAGGTACTTGAAGTTCGTGTTGGCCCGCGCCTCGCCTTCCTCGTCCTCGACGACCGGGGTGTTGTCGCCGTCATGGACGACGAGCAGGCCGCGCGGGTAGGTCGGGCCGACCGCGGTCGTCACCACCGCAGCGCCGTCGCTGTGCTGCACGCCGTCCGTCGCCGCGGAGTCGACGACCTCGAACGAGCGGATCCACGGCAGTCGCAGGACCTCGGGCCGCAGGCGGTAGAGCGAGAACGTGTTGTCACCCTGACTGGACGCCACGAGCGTCGCCCGCCCGTTGTCCTGGTAGGCGATCGTCAGCCCCTCCGCGTCGGCGCTGAGGTGCTCGCCGCCGAAGCCCGGATCTGGCGCGCTAGCAGTGCATTCCTCCGTGTCCGGGTCGTACGTCGCGGGCACGCCGAACTCTCGCACGCGCTCGACCAGTCGGGGGATGCCCAGATCGGCGCCGTCGAGCGGGATCCGCCATACACCGACGTCCTCCTGCGCGGCGTACAGGACGTCGGAGCGCTTGTCGACGACCATGCCCTCCACCTGCGGGTCCTCGCCCGGCTCCTCGCACGGCGACCAGGTGTCGCCGTCGGGCAGCGGGAAGCTGGTCGGGAGCTCAACCTGCCCGCGGGGCTCGTACGTGACGGTGCCGTCAGCCGTCGCGAACAGCCGGAACAGGCCGATCGTCGTGCGGTGGCGCTGGCTCACGGCGGCCCAGACGTGCCCGTCCGCGTCGGTGCGGAGCGCGAGGCCGTATCCCGTCGCCTGCTCCTCGACCTCCTCCTCGGTGGCGCTGAAGAGCCGGGGGGCGTCGTCGACGGTGACGTCGGTGAGGACGCCGTCACCGGCTTCGACCCCGGCGGCGTCGATCGCGTAGATCCGGAGCCGGTCGCGACCGCGGTCGGTGACGACCGCAAGCTGCGCCGGCAGCCCCGCCACGTCGACTTCCCCCAGGACGTCGACGTTGTTGAAGCGACCCGCCTCAAGCCCTTCCGCCGGGGGCGGCGGGGTGTCGATGTGCTGCAACAGCTGGCCTTGCAGGCCGAACGCCTCCAGCCCGCCGTTCTTCAGCGTCCCGAGGACGACGCTGTCCGACGGGCTGTCGGCGCGCACCCAGATGGCCGGGTCGTCTGCGTCGGCGTCACCGCCCTCTTCGTCATCGAACCGAGGTGGTGTCTCGACCAACGCCTCGACCGCGAGCGGGGGCATGTCTTGCAGCGTCGCGCCGACGGGTGTCGCCGTCAGCGCGACACTTGCGATGCAGGTGAGTGCGAGAGCGAGTTTCGTACGCGTCACGGCGGCCTCCACGGCGGACCCGGCGGGCAACGGCCCCAGCGGTCGCCCAGAAGGTAACCGGACGGGCGGCCCGCCACACCGCTCGACGACGACTCGTCAGCTCCCGGACGCCAACTCGCCGACCGGGTGTTGCCTGCCCGACACTTGGCGTCCTTGTAAGGGAAACGCGACGGGGTGAGCGTCTCCGCCGTCGCCGACCGCTCCAACCGCGCAGCGAGCTCAGCGTCCCATGGTGGGTAACCAGGAACACGTGGGGAACAGCCTCTGCACGGTGTTGACGAGCCACCTCCGCTGCTCTGCATCCAGCAGCGGCCACGCGGCATCGAAATCACCGCGATCCTTCGGCCGGTCGAGCCGGGCCTTGTACGCGAGGACCAACTCCGGCGCGAGGTAGCGAAGGCCATCCGCGGCCAGCCACGTCGCTTCGGCAAGCGGGCGTACGTACGACGTGTCGTGCCGGAATGTCCATGCACTGACCCGGCCCTGAGTCGTGACCAGGTCGAGGAGCCATGGGGCGAGGGCGTGCTCGCGCACCCACACCTGCCTCGCCCAGCGCGGTTGTCGAGGGAACCTGTCGTTGACGGGCCGCATGGCTCCGAAGCCGACAGCCCACAGGTGATGGGTGCGCTCGAACTGACGCCGTACCGCCGGGAGGTCCCGAGCGAAGTAGGCGACGTCGACGTCGTCGTGCTCCCGTGCCACTCCGGAGAACGCTTCGAGCGCCCAGCCGCCGGCGATCCACCAGGGCGCCTCGATACCGTCGAGCAGCGCGGCCGCCGCGGTCGGCGTCGTCCGCGCCCACACGCCGTAGCGTCGGAAGAAGTCGGCGTCCTCGGCCTCGGCCGCCGCCAGGGCGGCGCTCATGTCGCTCGGGTCGTCGTTGCTCAGGTCGACTGGTGCCATGGTGCCCATCTTGCCGATCGGCGCCGGCCCGGCACACTTCGTTCAGCCCTGTCGCCCTCTTGCGAGGCGGGTAGAAGCGGAGGGAGGAGTCGGCGACGTACTCGTGCTGAGCCCACGGCGGACGGGCGGCGCAGCGTACGTGTCCGTCCTCAGCCGCAGGGCTGCTACGCGGCGAGATGGGCCGCCAGGTCGTCGAATGCCTGCGACCAGCCCTCGACGTGACCGTCGCGGTCCTCGACCGACTCGAACGGAGACTGCCGGAACGTCATCATCGTCTTGCCGTCCTGGTCGGCGAGCGTCACGGTGATGAGCGTCTCTCGGCCGGGGGTGCCTACGGGCTCCTCCCAGGCGAACGTGTACACGAGCCGCTCGAGCTCGACGACCTCGCGGTAGACGCCGCTCGACCAGTACTCCGTGTCGCCGGAATCCGAGCGCACACACGACCGCCACGCACCACCCGGGGTGACGCTGCCCTCGGTGCGGGTCGCCGTGAAACCCTTCGGGCCGATCCAGCGGGCGATGTGGTCGGGATCGGTGAACGCCCGGTAGACCAGGGCTCGTGGCGCGTCGAGGACGCGCGTGATCACCAGCTCCAGGCCCGCCGGCGGTGCGGTTGCGTCATGGTCGGCGTCATGGATGGTGTCGGTGGCGGCGTTGACGGTGTCAGTCATCCTTGTTCTCCTTCTGGATCTCTTGTAGGTGGTCCTCGAGCCGGTCGAAGCTCTCTTCCCAGAACGGCCGGTACGCCTCGAGCCAGGCCGCGACCTCGCCGAGCGGTGCAGCCTCGAGCCGGCACGGGCGCCATTGCGCCGTGCGCGACCGAGCCACCAGCCCCGCGCGCTCGAGCACCTTCAGATGCTTCGAGATCGCCGGCATGGTCATGGCGAACGGCTCGGCCAGCTCGGTGACAGTCGCGTCGCCGCGGATGAGCCGGACGAGCATCGCCCGACGCGTGGGGTCGGCCAGAGCCGCGAGGGTCGAGCTGAGCTGATCAACCGACATGAGGACTTCACCTTCTGGTTAATTAACCAGAAGGTTAATCCCTGCCTTGGCAGGTGTCAAGGACTGCCGGCGAGTGCGTTTACCTACGTCGTGGGTGCTTCCACGAGGGTGCGTACGACCCGGAGCCCGACGGACAGCCGGGCCAGATCCCAGGTGTCGCCGTCGATGACGTCGGCCAGCATCGAGCGCGCCCGCTGCAGCAGGACGCCCGACTGCTCCTCCCACTGGGTGACCCGCCCGATGGCGTCCTCCTCGTCGGGCGTGCAGGCAAGCACCTGCGCGGTCAGGGCCGCGTGCGTCGCGTGCAGGTCGTCGCGCAGGGCGGCGCGCACCATCGACTCCCAGCGATCGTGGCGGGGCAGGGCGATCACGCGCTCGAGAAGCCGACCGAGCTGCAGCCGCTCTCCCAGGCGGTAGTGCACCCGGGCCACTGTCAGCGGGTCGATGTCCATGCGCCGCGACGTCTCGACGATCCCCAGAGCGCCGTACGCGGGAGAGAGCGTCGCGACCCGGACCGCCAGCTCGGCTGACACGCCCGCAGCGAGCAGGCGGTCCCGGCGCTCGGTGAACAGCGTCGCCTCGCGACCGACGAGGAGCTCGGGCAGCGCTGACACCACCTGTGCCACACCGTGGTGCAGCCGCTCGATCGCCGCGGCGATGCTGATCGGCGGGCGTCGATTGTTGACCAACCACCGCGATGTGCGCTCGGCGATCGTCCGTCCTTCCAGCCGCATCTTCGTCTGGACCTCCGCTGCGACGATGTTGTCCAGGGCGTCGACCGCGGCCCAGATCCCGTTCAGGTCGAAGATCGCCTGCGCCGCTATGTGCGCGCGCAGCAGATCTTCGACAGAAGCGCCGGTCTCCTCATTGAGCCGGTAGTGGAACGTCACCCCGGCGTTGTTGACGACGTTGTTGACGACCTGCGTGACGATGATCTCGCGGCGCAGCCGGTGCGACTCCATCTCCGCGCGGTAGCGCTCGCGCAGCGCGGTCGGGAAGTAGTCGTGCAGCTCGGTCGCGAGGAACGGGTCGTCCGGCAGGTCGGTCTCGATGATCTGCTCGGCGAGCGTCATCTTCGTGTACGCCAGGAGGACTGCGTACTCGGGCGCGGTCAGGCCGAGCCCTGCCTGAGTTCGCTCGGCAATCTGGCGATCCGAGGGCAGGAACTCCAGCTCGCGGTCGAGCTGACCCCGTTTGACGAGCCCCCGGATGTACGCCCGGTGTACGTGGAGCAGCGCGGGCGCCTGCAGGATGCCGCTGGCGATGGAGACGTTCTGGCCATAGTTGTCCGCGAGGACAAGCTGGCCGACCTCGTCCGTCATCTCGGCCAGCAGGGCGTTCCGCTCGTCGTAGGACAGCTCGCGCGTGGCTACGACACGGTCGAGCAGAATCTTGATGTTGACCTCGTGGTCGGACGTGTCCACACCGGCGGAGTTGTCGATCGCGTCGGTGTTGATCCGCCCACCCTTCAAGGCGTACTCGATCCGGCCTCGTTGCGTGCAGCCCAGGTTGCCGCCCTCGCCGACGACTTCGGCGCGCAGATCGGCGCCGTTGATGCGGATGGCGTCGTTCGCCTTGTCACCGACGTCGGCGTTGGTCTCCGACTCAGCCTTTATGTATGTCCCTATACCGCCGTTCCAGAACAAATCCACGGGCGCCTTGACGATGGCACGCATCAACTCGGCCGGGCTCAGCGCGGCGGTGTCGCCGCTGATGCCCAGCGCCGCGCGTGCTTCGGCGCTGACCGGGACCGACTTGGCGGTCCGCAGGAAGACACCGCCGCCCGCGCTGATCAGAGCCGAGTCGTAGTCCTGCCAGGACGATCGAGGCAGGTCGAAGAGCCGGAGGCGTTCCGCGAACGACGTGGCCGCGTCCGGGTCCGGGTCGAGAAAGATGTGGCGGTGGTCGAAGGCCGCGACCAGGCGGATGTGGTCGGACAGCAGCATCCCGTTGCCGAACACGTCGCCCGACATGTCGCCGACCCCGACGACCGTGAAGTCCTCGGTCTGGCAGTTGCGGCCCATCTCGCGGAAGTGCCGCTTGACCGACTCCCAGGCGCCCCGGGCGGTGATGCCCATGGCCTTGTGGTCATAGCCCGCCGACCCGCCGGAGGCGAACGCGTCGCCGAGCCAGAAGCCCTCCGCCATCGCGACCTCGTTGGCGATGTCCGAGAATGTCGCCGTGCCCTTGTCCGCCGCCACGACGAGGTAGGTGTCGTCACCGTCGTGGCGTACGACCCGCTCCGGCGGGACCACCACGCCGTCGACGAGGTTGTCGGTGATGTCCAGCATGGACGTGATGAACCTGCGATAGCAGGCGATACCAGCGCTGAGCCAGGCTTCGCGATCGGTCGGGTCGACGGCACGCTTGACGACGAAACCGCCTTTCGCGCCGACTGGAACGATCACCGCGTTCTTCACAGCCTGCGCCTTCACCAGCCCCAGCACCTCGGTCCGGAAGTCTTCGCGCCGGTCGGACCAGCGCAGCCCGCCGCGCGCCACCGGGCCGAACCGTAGGTGCACCCCCTCGACGTCGGGCGAGTACGACCAGATCTCGAAGCGCGGGCGGGGCGCGGGCAGGTCCGGGATCTGTCGCGGGTCGAACTTGAACGAGACGTACGGCTTGGGGCTCCCGTCGGCGTTGCGCTGGTAGTAGCTCGTCCGCAGCGTCGCGCGGATCAGGGTCAAGAAGGATCGCAGGATGCGGTCCTGGTCCAGGCTCGCCACGTCGTCCAGGGCCGCGCCGATCTCCTGCGCCAGCCGCTCGGACGCCGCTGCCCGGTCGCCGTCCAGGTCCGGGTCGAAGCGCGTCTCGAAGATGTCGACGAGCAGCCGCGCGATGTGCACATTCGCCTGCAACGACTCTTCGAGATAGTCCTGGCTGAAGGTGCTTCCCGCCTGCCGGAGGTACTTCGCGTATGCGCGGAGGATCATGGCGCGGCGCCAGGTCAGACCCGCCGATGCGACGAGCGCGTTGAAGCCGTCGCTCTCGGCCTCCCCCCGCCAGGTGGCGATGAACCCGTCCTGGAAGCGGGCGACCAGATTGGAGATGTCGTGCTCGCCGAGCATGCGGGGGTCGTTCCCGCCGCCGACGTACCGCAGCCCGAAGTCGTAGACGAGGAGGTCGTCCTCACCGCGACGGCCCAGCTCGTACGGGCGCTCGTCGACGACCTCGACGCCCATCTGCTGCAGCACAGGAAGGATCTCGGACAGCGAGAGCGGAGTGCCGGTCCGGTAGATCTTGAACCGTGGCTTGTCGGCCCGGCCCAGCGATTCGTAGAAGCGGACCGCGATGCCGTCGGGGCCGAGCGCGGCCAACTCCTCGATGTCCTCGACGGCGTCGTTCGGGCTGAAATCTGCCTTGTACGCCTCGGGAAAGCCGTGCGGATGGGCGGCAAGAAGACGAGCAGCCTCCTCGCTCCCGAAATGCGCCCGCGCCTTGTCGAGCAGGTCGTCCTCCCACACCCGCGTGGCGAGGCCGAAGCGCTCCTCGAGCGTCGCGCTGTCGATCTCCGGAATCGCCTTGCCGCGGGGCATGCGCGCGACGAAGTGCAGCCGTGCCAGCACGGACTCGCTCACGCGTGCGGTGTAGTCGACGGAGTCGGCCTCGGTCAGCTCGGTCAGGATGTCCGCCATCGTGCGGCGCACGTCCGTGGTGTAGCGGTCGCGGGGCAGGTAGACGATGCACGACAGGAACCGGCCGTAGACGTCCTTGCGGAGGAACACCCGAAGCTGTCGGCGTTCCTGCAGGTGCAGCACCGACGTCGCGATCGGCTCCAGCTCCTCGACCGGGATTTGGAACAGCTCGTCGCGAGGGTAGGTCTCGAGGATCTCGACCAGGTCCTTGCCGCCGTGACTGTTCGGGGCGAAGCCGGACCGAGCGAGCACCTGCTGGACCTTCCGCCGCAGCAGCGGGATCCGCTGCACGCTGTCGGTGTAGGCCGCAGAGGTGAACAGGCCGAGGAATCGCCGCTCGCCGATGGCATTGCCGTCGGCGTCGAAGACCTTGACCCCGACATAGTCGAGATACGCCGGGCGATGCACGGTCGAGCGGGAGTTGGCCTTGGTGAGGATCAGCAACTGCGCCTCGCGCGCCTTGGCCTTCACCGCGCTCGGCAGGCTGCCGAACGAGATCGACCGTTGCTGGTCGGCCCGCAGGATGCCGAGGCCGGAGCCCGGGATCGCCTGCAGCACCGGCTCCTCCTCCTCGACCACGAGCCGGTACTCGCGGAAGCCGAGGAAAGTGAAGTGATCTTGAGCGAGCCAGCGGAGGAGCTCCGTCGCCTCGGTGACGTCCTCCTGCGGGATGCAGCCCGGCGGCGCCGTCATGAGGTCGTCGGCGATGCGTCGCGCGGCGGCTGAGATCTTGGGCCAGTCCTCGACCGCCTCGCGTACGTCGCGGAGCACTCGCTGCAGGTTCGCCTCCAGCGCAGCCTGACCCTCCTCCGCAACCCGGTCGATCTCGATGTGCATCCAGGACTCGGCGGTGCACCCTTCCGGGCGCTCGCCGGTCCCCAGCACCTCCAGGAGGCGACCGGCGACGTCGCGCCGAACGCTCATCTGCGGGTGGACGGTCAGATGGATCGCGATGTCGTTGCGATGCAGCTCGATCGTGGCGGAGTCGACGAGGAACGGCATGTCGTCGGTCACGATCTCGACCACTGACCGGGTGTCGTCGAGCGGCGGCCGGGCACCGCGGGATGGCCGTTCCGGAGCAGCAGGCGCCGCCGGCGTCCGTACGCGGATCGCCGCGGTCCCCTGGGGCCGGCTGGCCGCCGCGAGGAAATGCGAAGCCACCGCGGTGCCCAGCTCCGCCGGCGTGCGGTCGACGAGGTCGTCGGCCGCCACATGGGCGTAGTAGCGGCGGACGATCGCCTCGATGTCGGCGGGAGCAAGCGCCGCCAGGTCTGCTCCGCCGGGGTCGGCGGGCGGCCTGTCGAGGGCGTGGGCACCGAGCGCCTTCGCGGCCTCACCCAGCAGATCCGACACCGCATCCGTCGTGCTCGTCATAGCTTCGACTCCCAGCTCCCCGGCCTGTCAGTCTGACCCGATCCCAGCGCGTTTGTGCCCACTGTTACGAGCATGTTTCGCAGCTCAGTTGACGCTACTCAGATCTAAGGGCCCGGCAAGCACAGACGGTCACATCACAGCCAGGAACGCAGCTCCCACAGCAGCGGGAAATACTTCAGGTCCAGGCGGCTCCGCAGGTACGGCGCGCCGGTGGAGCCCCCAGTGCCCGACTTGACCCCGATCTGCCGCTCGACCATGGAGACGTGCCGCGAGCGCCAGCGGGCCGCGGCCGAGTCGTGGTCGAGCAGCGCTTCGGCGAGCTCCCACAGCGCGCCGTGGGTCGTACGGTCGCGGGCAACGGCGAGCAGGGACGCCAGCACTGCCTCGTCATCCGCGGTGGCGAGCCCGGCGGCGGCGAGGGCCGCGAGGTAGCCGTCCCACAGCGTCGGCTCAGACAGCCGGTGCTCCAGCCGCGCCCGCTCGTCCGGGGTGATCCCGCGGAAGCGGTTGAGGTAGGCCGGGTCCTTGGCGCCGGAGAGGAACTCCAGCTCCCGGAACTGCACCGACTGGAACCCGCTCGCCGGGGCAAGCTGCTCCCGGAACTCCAGGAAGTCCTGCGGTGTCATCGTCTCTAGCACGGCCACCTGCTCGATCAGCACGCCCTCGATGACGCGCACGCGCTGGAGCAGATGCCGGGCCCACCAGAGCCGGCCGTCGAACATCGCCGTACGCGCGGCGGAGAGCTCGTGCAGCATCTGCTGGAACCACAGCTCGTACACCTGGTGGATCGTGATGAAGAGCAGCTCGTCGTGCGCTGGCGGGTCAGCCCTGAGTCGCTGCTGCTGCAGAAGGTCTGCGACGTGCAGGTAGCTGCCGTACGTCAGCTGCGCGCCCTCCTCCCCGAACATCCGATCCGGCAGCGTGCCCTCGGTCTCGGTGCCGGCGGTGTCGGTGACTGGTTGGTCGCTCACGATCCGGAGGTTAGCCCGCCCGTGCCCGAAGACTCACACTGAGCTGCCGTGCCGCTGCAGCCGCGGAGTCGAGGTCCGACACGTCGACCGCTGCCTGCACGCCCGCGATCGCCGAGCTGACCTCGGTCACCGTTTCAATGTCCGCGGGCGGGACGGCCCGCTCCCAGATCGCCTCGATGACAGCGAGGTCGCCGAGTACGAAACCGTCCGCTCCATGGACCGGAGCAGCACCCGCGGCTCCGGCGTCCAGCACGAGCTGGCGAGCCCACACCTCCAAGCGCGCCAGATCGACAACGGGCACGGGCTCCGACAGCGACCGCAGGTCCAGGGACGCCGTGGCGAGTGCCAGCGCGGCCTGCTGTGCCGAGCCGGGCTCATCCGAGTCGACTGCCGTCGCCAACGCCTCCACAGCGTCGCTGAGTTGCGTCGCGAGGATGCTCGGGGCGTCCGCACCGGGATAGTCGCGCCAGGTCTCCACGGCGGCCGTTGCACTCTCGGCGAGGTCTGCCTGGCTGGCCGCCGCCGCTGCGTCGAAGGCACGGTCCGCGTGCGCCGACAGCTCGGCGAGCTGATCGGCAGCAGCGTCTGAGCGCGCATCCGTGGGAACTGCCACGGCTGCGGTCGCGAGCTCGTCCTCGCTCGGCACGCTCGCCTCGAACTCCCCGTATCCGGGCGCGAACTTCTTGTCCTCGAGCACCCCGTCGAGCAGGCGCTCCTGAACGAGGATCCCCCCGGGCACCGGCCCGCTCGGACCGGTCACCGTCTGGTCGACGGCTTTGACCGTCACCTCCTCGAAGACAAGCTCCGGGATGTTCTCCGGGCGGTAGATGTCGCCGACCTCGGGGTCCGCCGGCATGATCATCCCGGGCGGTCCGTCGCGGCCGGCGAGCCACGTCCCGTCGGTGTTGTCGATCACGCCGTCCTTGTAGTTGAAGACGTCCTCGCCGAAGTACCACACCGATCCGTCATCTGCCTGCGCGAAGTAGTCGTACGCCACCTCGAGCAGCCGCCCGTCCTGGTAGGCGATGAACTGCGACACGAGATTCTCGACCTCGTGGCCATTCCACTCGATGGTCTTCGTCTGTGGCAGCAGGGTGATGTCGTGGCGGAGTGGATGGCCTGCCTCCGCACCGATCTGCACCATCTGCGTCAGCTTCTTGATCGGGAACAGCGGGTTGGTGACTGCCGTCGGATCGGAGAACGTCGGTTGGGCCAGGTCGACCCTCCGCGCGTCGTCCGCGGCAGCAGTCGTTGCGCCGGGCGAGGTGGCGACCGGTGCAGCGGAGCGCTCAGTCGCGTCCGGCGCCGCGGCCCCGCAACCGCTGAGCACGAGAAGAATCACCGGGACGATCCCGAGGATGGCCGTGACGCGATGCCCACGATGGGCCTGTACGAGATCATGACTGCGCTTCATGGTGAAAGTCCCTCCGAGGGGTGGGCACATGCGGGCGCCCGATGTGATCGCAGCCTGTGCCCTCGGCGCTGAAGGGAGACTGAACGCCAGTAGCGACTGAAGATCCGGAGCGGTGTGGACGGGTCGGCGGCTCAGTCAGCCTGTAGTGGCAGGCGGACCTCGAAGCGGGCACCGCCGTCGGGCGAGTCGGTGACGGTGACGCTGCCTTCGTGAGTACGAGCCACCGCCTCGACGATCGCCAGGCCGAGGCCGGACCCGCCGCTGTCCCGTGATCTCGCATCGTCCAGGCGGACGAATCGCTCGAAGACCCGCAGGCGTTGGTCGTCTGCCACACCGGCGCCGTCGTCGTCCACCCGCAGGACGACCACCCCCTCGTCTGTTCGTTCGTGCAACGCAATGCGCACCCGTGACTGGGCGTGGCGCATCGCGTTGTCCCCGAGGTTGCCGATCATCCGGCGAAGGTCCTCGCGGACTCCGCGCACGCGCCCGGCGGACACGCCGGTGGTGTCGACGACAACGCCGGACCTCGTACGGTGCCGCAGCCTGGCTGCCTCCTCGAACACGATGTCGTCGAGATCGACGATCACCCCCGGATGCGCCACATCCTGCTCGTCCGTGCGCGCCAGCAGCAGCAGGTCCTCGACCAGGTGCTGGATCCTGAGGTCCTCCGCCAGCACGGTCCGCGCGAGCTGAGCCACTGACGTACGGTCCGGATGGGACAGGGCAACCTCACCGTGCTGCCGGATGCTCGCAACGGGGGAGCGCAACTCGTGTGATGCGTCGGACACGAAACGCCGCTGGCGCGCCTGCGAGTCCTGCAGCCTGCCGAGCATGTGGTTCATAGTGGTGGCCAGACGGGCGATCTCGTCGCGACGCGGCGGCACGGGCACCCGACGGTCGAGCTCTCGTCCCGTGATCTCATCGACCTCGCGCCGGATCGCGTCGACGGGCGCCAGCGCGCGGCCGACGATCCGCCACGTCGTCAAGCCGACAATGATCAGCAACAGCGGCAACCCGATCACGAGCCCTTGAGCGAGAATCACCGTCAAGTCGAAGACATCGTCTGACGATCGGGCGAAGACCACCGTCCTCGGACCGTCAGGGGTGTCGGCAGCTGCCGCGACGGCCAGGAAGTCACCCTCGTCCGGGATGGGCTCCTCGAGACGTGCTGTCTCGCCGGCCTCGAGCCGTACCAGCAGCGGTCGCCCCGCAATGTTCTCGCTGGCCGCGGTGACGACACCGCGGGGATCGATGACCTGGATGAGCTGATCGTCGGCGACTGCATAGAGGAGCGCCGGGCTAGCTGCACCTTCGAGCGCGGTCGCGAGCTCCTCTGCTCGGATCTGCGCCGACTGCTGCAGATTCTCCATCAGCGTCTGTCGCGTGAAGGAGACCAGAGCGATCGAGCCGATCAACATCGCGACACCGACCACGGCGACCGCGCCGACGGTCAGCCGGATGCGTACGGTGTCGAGACGGCCGAGCCAGTCAGCCACCGTCGGCCGCCAGGCGGTAACCCGAACCTCGGACCGTCTCGATCGACGCGCGGCCGAACGGGCGATCAAGCTTGTTGCGCAGATGCCGGACATACACCTCGACGATGTTCGGGTCGCCTTCGAAGTCGTAGTCCCAGACGTGCTCGAGGATCTCCCGCTTGGAGACGACATCTCCTTGTCGCCGCAGGAGGAACTCCAACAGTGACAGCTCCCGGGCGGTGAGCGGGAGCTCGACGGTGCCCCGTGATGCCCGCCTCGTCGCAGGGTCCAGGCGGAGATCACCTGCGGTCAGGACGACCGGCCGTTCTTGTCCGCCGCGACGGATCAAAGCCCGAAGGCGCGCCAGCAGGACGGCGTACGAGAACGGCTTGGTGAGGTAGTCGTCGGCTCCGACGTCGAGCGCGGCGACCTCGTCCTGCTCGCCGTCGCGCGCGGTGAGCATGAGGATGGGCGTCCAGACCTCCTCGTGCCGCAGCGTTTCCGCGATCCTGTAGCCATTGATGCCTGGGAGCATGATGTCGAGCACGATCACGTCGTGAGCGAACTCGCGGGCCAGCCACAGCCCATCCGTGCCGTTGTGAGCGACGTCGACGGCGAATCCCTCGGCCTCCAGCCCGTTGCGCAATCCGGCAGCGAGCCGCTCCTCGTCCTCGACGACCAGCACCCGCATGGCTCTCCTCGTGGCGCGGCTGGCTTCCTCACGCGGCTCGCACTCAGCATGCCGCACGCCACCTGAAGCCGCGCTGAAGTGCGACGGTCACCGCACCTCGCACCCGGGGTCGGGCAAGACGCGCAGGTGGGCGGGCAGGCGTCTGGTCACGCCTGCCGCCAGGCCGTCGGGCTGCAGGACGTGACGCAGCCAGCGGACCGGCTCGCCCGCGGCTGTGCCGTCTCGGACGAGGTCGACGGCTTCGTTCGCGAAGGCGATGACGTCCTGCACGATGCGTTCGCAGCGGTAGTAGGCCAGCGCTACCCAGTCGACGTCATCCTCGTCGAGTCCGTAGCCGGCGCGAAACGCTCGGCCGAAGGCGCCCTCGTTTGCCGCAGCGTCGCGTTCCGCCGTACTGGCTGGGCCGGGCAGCCCAGGCACGAAGATCAGGTCCCGCTCGGGCGGAGCGAGCAGCACCTCGTCCCAGTCGATGATGTGGAGCCCGTCCGCGCCCACCAGCACGTTGCCGGGATGCAGGTCGCCGTGGCAGCTGACGTCGCGCCGTGGCTGCGACTGCAGCACCGGCGCCAGCCTGGCCAGCTGCTCGATCAGCGCAAGGCTCGTTCCGCGATGGCTGGCCCAGGTCTGCGCCAGCTCGAGGGCGGTGTCGGTGCTCCCGAGCTCACGGATGGCCGCGTCGCAGCGGTCGAAGCCGTCGACGTATCGATCGACCGTGAAGGCGTCACGTTTGAGAATTCCTCCAAACGACTGCGGAATCGGCGTCTGATGCACCGCCCGTAGGATGCGCCCCAGCTCGTTCCACTGCGCCGTGCTCAACGGCGGGCTCCAGCCGTCCGAGCCGTCGACGTACGGGCACACCGACCACGAGAGCCCAAGTGCCCGGACGACCAGCTCCCCGCTCAGAGTCGGTACGGGCGCGACGACGGCTTCGATGCCGGCTGCGCTCAGGTGGCGCGGCACGTGGTGCGAACCGGGCTTGGGCAGCGATCGCGACGCCCTGAGCACGACCTCGGGTCCGTCCGACCCTTTGACTCGGAAAGTCCACGCGTCTCGGTCGAGCCCGCCGGTCAGGAGCTCGAGCTCGTACACGTGCAGGCCGTACCCCTCGAGGAGGATCGCGCGGATCTGAGCCGCATCGATCGGACCATCCCTCGGGGTCACTCGGCCGCCGCCTTTACGTGGCGCTGGGTGGTCTCACGTGGCGCGCACGCCACGTACGACCACACGGACCCCCCGATACGTGGTCAACGGGGAGCTCAGCCGAGGAACGGGTAGCCGTAGCTCTTGGGTGGGTCGAAGGTCTCCTTGATCGCGCGGGGGCTGACCCAGCGCAGCAGGTTGAGGGGTGAGCCGGCCTTGTCGTTCGTGCCGCTCTGCCGTGCCCCGCCGAAAGGCTGCTGGCCCACGACGGCGCCGGTCGGCTTGTCGTTGATGTAGAAGTTGCCGGCCGCGAAGCGCAGGAACTCGCTCGCCGCAGCGATCGCGTCCCGGTCCTGGGCGATGATCGCGCCGGTGAGGCCGTACGGGGCGGCCGACTCCATCTGCGCCAGCATGGGCTCGTACTCATGGTCCTCGTACACGTGCACGCCGAGGATCGGGCCGAAGTACTCGGTCGTGAAGATCTCGTTCTCCGGGTCCGACGACTCGATGACCGTCGGCCGCACGAACCAGCCGGTGGAGTCGTCGCACGTCCCGCCCGCGACGACCTCGGCCGTCGCGTCTGCCGCGGCACGGTCCAGCGCTGCCTTGTGCTTCGCGAACGCCCGGTCGTCGATCACGGCCCCCATGAAGTTGCTGAAATCGCTGACGTCTCCCATCGTGACGGACTCGACCTCGGCCGCGAGCTCGTCGCGCAGCTCGCGCCAGATCGAGCGCGGGACGTACGCGCGGGACGCGGCCGAGCACTTCTGCCCCTGGTACTCGAACGCGCCGCGCACCAGCGCCGTTCGCAACACGTCGAGATCCGCGGACGGGTGCGCCACCACGAAGTCCTTGCCCCCGGTCTCACCGACAAGGCGCGGATATGACTTGTACGACGGGAGGTTCTCGCCGACCTCCCGCCACAGCCGCTGGAAGACCGGCGTCGAGCCGGTGAAGTGGATGCCGGCGAGGTGCGGGTCGCGCAGCGCCACCTCGGAGACGGGCGCGCCGTGTCCGGTCAGCATGTTCACGACGCCGGGCGGGAGCCCGGCCTCCTCGAGCAGCTGCATGAGGAAGTGCGCGGACAGCTGCGAGGACGGCGCCGGCTTCCAGATCGCGACGTTGCCCACGAGGGCGGGCGCGGTAGGGAGATTGAGCGCGATGGAGGTGAAGTTGAACGGCGAGATCGCATAGACGAAACCCTCGAGCGGGCGGTGGTCCATGCGGTTCCACGCGCCGCTCGGCGACACCGGCGGCTGCTCGGCCAGGATCTGGCGCGCGAAATGCACGTTGAAGCGCCAGAAGTCGGCCAGCTCGCACACCGCGTCGATCTCGGCCTGGTGCACGGTCTTCGACTGCCCGAGCATGGTCGAGGCGTTGACCGTGTCGCGCCACGGACCCGCGAGCAGGTCGGCCGCCTTGAGGAAGATCGCGGCCCGGTCGTCGAAGTCCATCGACCGCCAGTCGTGCGCTGCGGCCAGCGCCGCGTCGATCGCTGCCTGCGCGTCCGCGCCGGTCGCCGCTTGGCCCGAGCCGAGCACCGTGTCCTTGGCGTGCGGAGCCACCACCTCGAACGGGTCGCCGCTGCCCATCCGGTGCTCCCCACCGATGGTCATCGTGAGCTCGACCTTCTCGCCGGCCAGCGTGCCGAGTCGCTGCTGGATGCTCGCGCGCTCCGGGCTGCCGGGGGCGTACACCCGTACCGGCTCGTTCACAGGCACCGGAACTGTCGTCACCGCGTCCATGGCTATGGCCTCCGTATGACTCCAGACGAATCGCCCTGATCGAGGGCGCTTTCATCGTGCCACGGCCCACATCGTGGGTCGCCACCCCCGCGTCGCCCCTCCCCCGCATTTGACACGAAGTGACTGTGCTTTCCGGCGTGTCGCCAGCCACTTCGTGTCAATCGCGGTGCTTGGGATTGGATGGCATTCATGACCGTCCCGGCTACGGACCCGCCCGCGCTTGCGCTTCGGGGGCTGCGCAAGACGTTCGGCCAGACGGTCGCGGTGGACCACGTCGACCTGGACGTGCCGCGCGGTTCATTCTTCGGCCTCGTCGGTCCCAACGGCGCCGGGAAGACGACGACGCTGTCGATGGCGACCGGCCTGCTACGACCCGACGCCGGATCGGCATTCATCGACGGGCACGACGTGTGGGGCTCAGGCCCGGCGGAGGCAAAACGGCGGGTGGGGATCCTGCCGGACGGTCAGCGTCTGTTCGACCGTTTGTCCGGGCGCGAGCTGCTGACGTACGCCGGGCTGCTGCGCCGGATGGAGCCGGCCGTCATCGCACAGCGCTCCGCGGAGCTGCTCGACGTGCTCGACCTCACCGACGCGGGCTCGACGCTGGTCATCGACTACTCCGCCGGGATGCGCAAGAAGATCGGCCTCGCGGCGGCCCTGCTGCACTCCCCTCGGCTGCTCGTCCTCGACGAGCCCTTCGAGGCGGTCGACCCGGTGTCGGGCGGGGCGATCCGTACGATCCTGCAGCGCTACGTCGAGGCCGGCGGCACGGTGATCTTCTCGAGTCACGTGATGGAGCTCGTCGAGCGGCTGTGCGACCAGGTCGCGGTCATCGCGGCCGGACGCGTGTTGGCGGCGGGCGCGATCGACGACGTACGCTCCGGCCGCAGCCTCGAGGACGTCTTCGTCGCCCTGGTCGGTGGTCGCCGTGACACCGGGGAGGGACTGTCGTGGCTCGGCACTTCCTTCGCCTGAAGCTACGCGTCGTCCTCAACGGCATGACCCGCGGCAGCGGGACCCAGCGCGCGCTCGGCATCGTGGGTCTGGTGCTCGGTCTGGTGATCGGCATCGGCGTGGCGGCGGGCTTCATCGCCGGACGCGGGAGCGACGGTGTCGACGACGCGGTGCTGATCTTCGTCGGGCTGTTCGGGCTGGGTTGGCTGGTGCTGCCGCTCCTGCTCTTCGGCTCGGACAACACGGTCGACCCGATGCGCTTCTCGCTGCTGCCGCTGAGTCCGCAGCAGCTCGTCCGCGGTCAGCTCGCCTCGGGTCTGGTCGGTGGCCCCACCGTCTTCGCTGTCCTCACGCTCGGCGCGGCCGCGTACGCGCTGACCGACTCGGTGTCGACGGGCGTGGTCGCCGTCGTGGCCGCGGTGCTGACGCTGCTGGTCTGCCAGGTCGGCAGTCGGGCGCTGACCACCTCGATCGGCGGGTCGCTGCGCAGCCGGCGCGGCCGTGACTTCGCGCTGCTGGCCGCGGCGCTGCTCGGCGCGTCGGTGTATCCCCTCCAGCTCAGCGTTCAGGCCTACCTCAACGAGACGGGCTCCGCCGGTGTCAGCCGCATCGCGGATCTCGTGACATGGCTGCCGTTCGGCTGGCCGTACGCCGCGGTGCTCGACGTGCGGGACGGCAGCTGGGGGCCGGCGCTCGTACGGCTCGCGGCGACGTCGGTGCTGACCGTCGCCCTGGCCTGGTTGTGGGGCCGCGCGGTCGTCCGCACGCTCGAGGGGCCCGAGGCGTCCGGTTCGTCCGGCCGCGCGGTGAGCGGGGACCTGGTGCCGGCCTGGGTGCGACCGGTGCTCCCGCGCGGAGCGGTGGGCGCGGTCGCGGCGAAGGAGCTCCGGTACTGGTGGCGAGACCCGCGGAGGAGGGCGGCCGCGCTCACTGCGCTGTTCGTCGGGGTGGGGATCGTGGCCGCGACGACGATCACCGGGGAGGATGGCCTGGGGTCGCAGCTGGCGTTCGCGGGCGTCGCGGTCGCGTTCTTCTCGACCATGAACTGCGCCAACCAGTTCGGCCTGGACGGCACCGCGATCTGGTCCACGCTCGCCACCCCTGGATCCGCCGCGGCCGACATCAGGGGCCGCCAGCTGGCGGTGGTGCTGCTCGCCGCACCCACCTGCCTGCTGCTGAGCGTCGTCGGCACGGTCGTCGGCGGTGCGCCGCTCGCCTGGGGCGCGAGCGCCATCGGGCTCTGCCTCGCCGCCCTCGGTGCCGGTCTGGCCGCGACCACCGTGATGGCGGTGGCTGCGCCGTACTCCGTCCCGGAGAACCCGTCGAACCCTTTCGCCACCGGCGGCGGCGGTGGGTGCAGCACGGCGGCGTACCAGGGGGTCGGCTTCCTGGCCCAGCTGCTCGTGCTGGTGCCGATGGTGGCGCTGGTGTTCTGGGGCGTGCTGGGCGACCGTCCGGCCGTGCTGTGGGCGGTGCTGGTGGTCGGCCCGCTCTGGGGTTTCGCGGCTGCGCAGGTGGGCGCTCGGATCGCGACGGGCATGCTCGAGCGCCGCGGGCCCGAGGTGCTCCTGGCTGTCACACCCCGCGGCTGACTCGACCCGCGCTTCAGACGAGGTCGCGGATCTCCTGGGCGCCGTACCAGAGCAGCTCGTGGTCCTCCGCGGCGGCGGCGAGCTCGACCGCGCCAGTCTCACCGATCTCCGCGGCGTCCGTTGCAGCCGAGGCGGCCTCGATCGCCGCTACCGCGGCGTCGCCGTCGACGTGCACCGCGACAATGTCCGCGAGCGGCACGGCGGCCGTCACCTGCACCGCGGTCGGCCCGGCGGCCGGGTCCGGCGTCACCAGCTGGTCGGCGACCTCGATCACGACCACCACCCGACGCCTCGGTTCGCCAGGGTTGGCGGCGATCAGACGAAGCGAGTCGTGCGCCACTGCGCCGAGGACGAGGTACTCGAGCTCCTCCTCGTCGGCGACGGAGTAGTACTCCCGCAGGTACGCCGTCACCGCACTGCCGGATATCGGCGGCTCCGTGAGACCGCCCCGCTCGTGCAGCCGGCGCAGCAGGGACGTGGTGCCCGGCACATAGATCCGCATCGGGCACACCTTCGCACGTCCTGACGGGTTGATCATGGTGGGCGGGGTCATTGCGGACGGGCGAGCGGCGGTTCGGCGGTCGCCGCCTCCAGCACCGCCGCCCGACGGCGCGAATCCATGAGGTTGGGGCCCATCGCGGTGCGTTCCGCCCGCGTTGGCGTGATCACGGTGGTGCGTACGCCCTCGCGGTCGAGCGCTGCGACCTCGACTCCCATGATGCCGGTGAGGTGCCGCCGCCAGCCGCGCTCGAGGCGGGCGAACCGCCTGTCCGGGACCTCCTCGGCGACCATGATCGCGAGCGGCGCCAGCACGATCACCTCGTCGAGACCGTGCCCGACCGCGAGGTCTGCAGACGTGGCTTGGCGAATGCCGGCATCGACGTACGCGCGGTCGCCGATGTGGGCGGGCGCGAACCAGCCCGGGATCGAGCAGGAGGCGATGACCGCGTCGGCGACCGTTGACCCCGGCGCGCCGCGGGCCCCGAACGCGATGCGCTCGCCCGTCGCGTAGTCCATGGCCGTCACCAGGAGCGACGAAGGCCACGGCGCATCCCGCCCGCCGGCCGCGCGATCCACCGCAACGTGCAGCCCGGCGAGGGAGCCGCGACCGGTCGGCAGCGCGGCGGCGAGCGCTGTCATGGGGCCGAGCTGTCGAGGGTGCCGCGCGACTTTTCGCAGCAGGCTCGGGGAGCCCACGCGCAGCGGCGGTCGCTGGGGCGTCGTGCCGCCCACGCTCGTGTCGTAGTCGAAGCTCACCTGCGCGAGCGGGTTGCCCGCAGCGGCGCGCCCGCGCTGGTGGTCCAGCAGGTCGCTCGCCGACACACCGCTCGCGAGCAGGGCCGCAAGCACGGCCCCCGCTGATGACCCCACAAGCAGGTCGGCGTCACGCGCGTCCCACCCGAGCTCCACCTCGAGAGCCCGCACCCGCGCCACCATCCAGGTCGCGCCCAGGGTGCCGCCTGCACCCAGCACGAGGCCGCGCCGTACCGCCTCTGTCATCGGGCGCTCCTCGTCACCGGGCTGCCTCGACGAGCTCGCTCAGGCTGTCGAGGATGCACTGCTCCATCACGTCGACGTTCGCCATGGTGTCCCGATCCGCATACAGCCCGTAGTAGACGCCGCCGTCGTACGACGTGACGCCGATGCTGAGCACCTGTCCCGGAGGAATCGGCGCCACGGGGTAGGACCGCAGCATCCGCGCACCCGCGACGTACAGCGTCGACTGCGAACCGGGCACGTTGGAGATCACGAGATGGCTGGCCCGCTGCGTGAGCGTGCTGGCGACCCGCGCGCCGAGTGCGTGCAGCGTCGGCGGGGCGAAACCCGACAGCCGTACGAGCGTGCCTGCCGCGACCGCGAGCCCGGTGTCCTTGTGGGCCCGGGTCGCGTACCCGACCTGGTGCAGGCGCATCGTCGGGCTGGGCTCGCCGACCGGGAGGTCGACGAGGTACGACGACACGGTGCGGCCCGATGGCGACCCGACCGGACGGAGACCGCCGTTCCCGGTGGCAGGCTCCGTGTCGTCCTGGACACTCACCGGCACGACCGCGCGGACCGTCGCGTCCGTGGCGACCAGCTCGCCGCGAGCCTGGAGCCAGCTCCGGAGCGCGCCGGTGACCGTCGCGAGCACCACGTCGTTGATGCTGGCGTCGAGCGCCGAGCGAACCCGCCTGTAGTCAGCCAGCGAGGTGTCCACCGTGGTGAACAGCCGCTGCGCCCCCGTGCGGGCGCGCGGCGGCGACCCGTTGCCCGGTCGGGCTGCGGCGCGCACCGCCGAGGCCAGACCCACCGCGGTGCCCGCGATGCGACCGGCCGTGCCCCGGACGTCGGTGACCCCGAGTCGCACCGCTTCGACCGCCTGGCCGGGCCGGCGCGCCACGTCGACGAGCGCGTCGACCACGAGGCCGAGCGAGGACGGCGCCGCGGTGGTGCGCCAGCCGTCGCCGCCGTGCGTGTCCGGTGGGCGGCTGGCGTGGTCCGGCGGTGGTCCATCCCGGACACAAGGGTCGGCGTCGGGGACGAGCTGGCCGATGTCGACCGTTCGCACGCCGTCCACGAGCGCGTGGTGGCTCTTGCTCAGGATCGCGACACGGTCGTCCGAGAGGCCCTCGACGAGGTACATCTCCCAGAGCGGGCGGCCGCGATCGAGCGGACGGCTCATGATTCGTGCCACCAGCTCGCGCAGTTGCTGGTCGCCTCCCGGTCGGGTCAGCGCGGAGCGCCGTACGTGGTAGCTCACATCGAACGATCGGTCGTCGACCCACACCGGGTTCGCCAGCCGACCGGGCACCTGGCGGACGACCTGTCGATAGCGCGGCGCCGTGGTCAGGTGTCGGCGGACCCTGGCGACCAGCTCGGCGTAGTCCAGCAGCCCGTCGGGGTCGTGGCAGATCGCGAGTGTCCCGGTGTGCTGCGGCGCACCGGCATCCTCGACCTGCAAGAAAGCGGCGTCGGCGGCATCGAGGCGATCCGCCATGGTGGACCTCTCTCGACGCTGAGCGGGTCAGGGGCAACCCGGCACGAGCGCCCGACTGGAACGATGATGACGATACGACCGTTGCGTACGGCGGGCCCGCCCGTCGGTGCGCCCGCCAGTGAGCCCGCCAGTCAGCCCGTGAGTCTGAGCCCGTCCGTGAGCCCCGAGCCGGGGCTCGTGCGCCACCAGGAGCGACATGCCTTCCGCCCGTTCGACATCCATGCGGCTGGCTGCCGCGACGCTCGCCCTGGTCGTCATCGCCGGGTGCGGCGACGACGACGGCGCCTCGGAGATCGCGGAGTCGTCGACCGCCGTCGCGAGCATCCAGCCGTCGGCGCCCGGGACCGGCGACGACGCGACCGGGCCGTCGCCGCAGACAGTGCTGACTCCCACCGAGACGCCCACGACCAGCACACCGACACCCACCGCGGTCGTGGTCGACGTGACGATCGCCGGCGGCCAGGTGACGACACCCAAGGAGCGGGTGCCGGTGAGCGCTGGCGAGACGGTCCGCATCACCGTCACCACCGACGCCGCCGACGAGCTGCACGTGCACGGTGTCGAGCAGACGCTTCAGCTGCAGGCGGGCGCTGCCAACGTCCTGGAGTTCCAGGTGCCGGCGGACCTCGCGCCGGGCCTGTACGAGGTCGAGACGCACGACTCGGGTCTGCTGCTGCTCGAGCTCGAGCTCAGCTGATCGGTGAGTCCTCCGGACGCACGAGTGATGGGCGGCGGCTCGGACCTGCACTTCACAGACGGCGCGTACGCCCAGGTCCCGTACGCCCAGGTCCCGTACGCCCACGGCATCGGCAGCCGCCCGGACCTCCCGATCCCGTTCGCGCTGGTCGTCGTCGGCGCTGCCGTCGCCCTGGTGGTGTCCTTCGTCGTCCTCGGTCTCGCGTGGAGGGAGTCGCGGTTCCGCGGTGAGGAGGCGGGCCGACCACTGCCGCTGTGGGTGGGCGCCGCGGTCGACTCGCCGGTGCTGCGGTGGGGGCTGCGACTGCTCGGCCTGCTGCTCGTCGGCTTCACCGCGATGGCCGCGTTCTTCGCGCCGGACCTCACGACCAACCCGACGGCGGGGCTCATCTACGTCGTGTTCTGGGTGGGGCTCGTTCCTGCATCCCTGCTGCTCGGGCCGATCTGGCCGGCGCTGAACCCGATCCGCACATTGCACCTCGGGCTGGCCCGTCTCCTGCGGTCCGAACCCGAGGACGCGGGGCTGCTGACCCTGCCGCCTGGCCTGGGTTTCTGGCCGGCCGCTGCCGGCCTGCTCGCCTTCACCTGGCTGGAGCTGGTTGCGCCGGACCGGGCCACGACGCCCGTAATCCGTACGTTCTTCCTCGCCTACTTCGGCGTCCACCTGATCGCGGTGACGGTGTTCGGGTCGCGGTGGCTCGACCACGGCGACGCCTTCGAGGTCGCGTCGCGCCTGTTCGGGCGGCTCTCGCCGTTCGGCCGGCGCGACGACGGCCGAGTCGTCGTGCGCAACCCCCTCGACGGGCTCGACGGTCTCCGGGCCGCGCCCGGCCTCGCCGCCACGGTCTGCGTCCTGCTCGGCTCCACGGCGTACGACAGCCTGTCCAACGCGCCGTTCTGGGTGCGGCGCTACCAGGCGAGCCCGCTGGGCCAGACGCTCACCGGCACGCTGGGTCTGCTGGCGTGTGTCGCGATCGTCGCCGGTGCCTACCTGCTGGCGATGTCCCAGTCGATGTCCCAGTCGATGTCCCAGTCGATGTCCCAGTCGATGTCCCAGTCGATGTCCCAGTCGATCACCCAGTCGATGTCCCAGTCGATGTCCCCGTCGGGTCGCGGCGCGGGGGTGCCCCCTCGCGAACTTGCGGGGGCGTACGCGCACTCGCTTGTCCCGATCGCGGTCGGCTACCTCGTAGCGCACTACTTCTCGCTGTTCGTGCTGGAAGGGCAGCGCACGCTCATCTACGTCTCGGACCCGTTCTCGACCGGCGCGGACTGGTTCGGGACCGGCGGGCGCGACGTCGACACCACGATCGCCGAACACCCGAGGGTGATCTCGACGGTGCAGGTCCTGGCGATCATCGTGGGGCATGTGCTCGGCGTGATCGCAGCCCATGACCGCGCTGTCCGGCTCCTGCCCCGCCGGGCCGCGGTGACCGGTCAGCTGCCGCTGCTGGTGCTGATGGTGGCGTACACGATCGGTGGGTTGCTCCTGCTGTTCGCGACATGAGGGATTCGGTTGCTGACCAACCGTCCGCGCCCGCGCCCGCCCTGCTCGTCTGGCCGGGTCGACGGCCCACGAGGGCGGTTGCACTGCTGCTGCCCGGTGGCGCATCCGACAGCACGGTTCCGGGGTCCAGGTTGCGCCCGAGCGCGCTGCGTGCGCTGGTCCTCGGTGCCGGTCTGGCGCGTGTCGGTCACCGCCGCGGCCTTGCGGTCGCGGTGCTGCGCTACCGCCTTGCCGGCTGGAACGGCGACGCAGCCGACCCGGTGCCCGACGCCCGCTGGGCGCTCGGCGAGCTGGCGCGGCGCCTCGGGCCGACCCCGGTCGTTCTCGTCGGGCACTCCATGGGCGGGCGTACGGCGCTGCGCGTCGCCGACACCGAGCACGTGGCAGGCGTCGTCGCGATGGCGCCGTGGTTGCCTCCGGGTGAGCCGGTGGGTGATCTTGGCATGCGGACCGTCCTCGTCGCGCACGGCGACGCCGACACGGTCACCGACGCGGGGGCGTCGCGTTCGTGGACCGAACGTGCATCGGCCCGGGGCATCCCGACCCGGTACGCGACCGTGCCGGGCGGGAACCACGCCTTACTGAGGCCGTTCGGCACCTGGCAGCGCATCACCCGCGATGGTGTCCTCGAGATCATCGGCTCCGGCCTGCGCCCAGCCGGCCCCACGACTAGCGCTGGGCGGCGACGCGCGCGCGGTGGCGGGCGCGGGGCGTGACCGGCGGGGCGGGGCGAGCAGCGGCGGCGACCTGTTCCGCGAGCTCGCGGATGGCCAGCCGGGCCGGCGCTCGCTGCATCACCTCGAGGAGCGGTCGCCCGGCCATGAGGGCTGCATCGACAGCGGCCACGTTGTCGGGAACGAGGAACGCGTCCTCGACACCGGCGTGGCGTCGCAGCACCCGGATCGGTGCGCGCCCGCTCTCCGTGCCGGTCACGCTTCGTCGTACGCGGTTGACGACAACTCGCACCTCGGCGGCGGGGACGGCCTCGTTGAGCTCGCCGAGTCCGCGTACGAGTCGCTGCAGGCCGATGGGGTCAGCGGCACCGACCGCGATGACGAGGTCAGCCTGCTCGAGCGTGACCAGGGTCGCGGCGTTGCGTCGCGGCGCGGCCACGTCGAAGGCGATCTCCTCTTGCTGCTCGAGGGAGAAGCCGCAGTCGACCACCACCACCCCTGCGAGCTGCCGGGACACGTCCCACACGTTGCGCAGGGCAGCGGGGCGGAGCTCCGGCCATCGATCAGCGCGCGGGATGCCGGTCAGGACCCGCAGGCGAGGACTCACCTCTCGGGCGTGCCGCGCCAACCCGGCCGGGTCGAGACCGCCCTGGGCGGCGCTGCGGACCGCGGCCGCGAGACCGGGTGCCTCGTCGAGCAGGCCGAGTGACTGGGCGATCGACGCGCCGTACGTGTCTGCGTCGGCAAGCACGACGTCGAGGCCGGCGCTGGCGAGCTCGGCGGCGAGGTTGACCGCGACCGTCGTGCGGCCCGGGCCTCCGGTCGGCCCCCAGATCGCCACCAACCTGCCGGCGACCGGTGTCGGTGCCCCCGGTGTCGGTGCATCCGGATCGTACGGCCCGTCGTCCGTCGGGTTGACAACTGGGACGGCTGCGTCGGGATGTCTCACCGGGTTCAAGGCTGCGACTGCCGCAGCTACCGCGGCCGCGACCGCGTCCCCCGACGCGTCGGCTGCGACCACCGTCATCACTCCGAGGGCCAGGAGCCGCCTGCTGCCGGCCTGGTCCGCATCGGCGGCGACGCCGACCACTGCCACCCCGCTAGAGGTCAGGCGGGCCACCGCGTCCCGGTCGAGCCTGTGCAGCCCCGCGCCGACAAGTGCCGCTCGCGCGATCCCGGTCGCCGCGGTAGCCATCAGGTCGACCAGGTCGACACAGCGGCGTACGACCTGCAGCTCGGGCCGGCCATGCAGACGTGTGAGCAGGTGAGGCTCCCATGGAGCACCTCCGCTCGCCGTGACCGTCGGGATTCGCCGGTCCGAGCTCACGGCGAGTCCGGGACGCGGACGAGCTGGATCGTTCCGGCCGCCACAGCTGCCACAAGTGCCGGCGCGTCGTCGGCAGCCACCTCCAACACCACACCCACGCTGCCGCTCGACGGCGCAAACCCGTCCGAACCGCCGGTGACCTCGGACACCGCCGCGTTCGCAAGAACTCGGTCGGGCTCGCCGCTGGTCGTGTCTTCGCCGGCCGTCTCGTCGGCGCCCGTCGGCGCGAGCGCGCCCGGCAGAGCAGTCGCCGTGACGTAGACGTCGACGCGGTGACCTCGCGTGAGGCCGGATGGGAAATGGTTAGGAGCAACCGGCACCGAGACCAGGCGCCGTGTAGAGACCTGTTCCGTCGATGTCATGGCTGCGGCCGGCACGAGCTCACCGGCGGTGACGTCGCGTACGAGCAGGTAACCGGCAGGGGGCGCGATGCTGGCGTCGACGTACTGACTGGTCGAGCCCGACAGGCGTACGGACGTGGCCGTCAGGTCGTCGATCTGCAACGTTGTCCCAGCGGGAAGGTCGCGTGCGGCGGACCACACCAGGTCGCCCTGCTCGGCGGCCGCGACGACACGTGCTCCGACCGCGATGGATGCGAGCACGAGCAACATGCCGACCACGAGTCGTGGGTCGAGCCAGCGCGGGCGCTCCAGCCGACGCGCCGGCGGCGAGGTTGCAGCAGACATCCGATCCCCCCGCGGGTGTGCACGCGAAGTGGCCCGGCCGGGCTGATCGGTGTCGTTCGATTAGTAGCACGTTTTCCGGCGGTCGGCTGGTCTACCTGTGGACAACGAGACTATGGATCTGCCCTGTGCACAGATCGACGAGAACGACGGTCGAGGCTGCAAGACTGGCGCCCGACCTGTGCGTCTCCAAAGACGTGAACCAGCACTGACCACACGGCCTGGCCGCTCGGCCTGGCCGCGAGCGGAGGAGCCATGGACGGCACGCCGCGGTTCCTGCGGCTGGACGACGTCGCGGAGATCCTCAACATCTCCTTGAGCCAGGTCTACACGCTTGTGCGCCGCCAGGACCTCAAGGCGATCAAGATCGGTCAGCGCGGTCAGTGGCGGGTCGAGCGCAGCGCACTCGAGGAGTTCATCCAGAGCCGGTACGACGACACGGCGCGCTTCATCGAGGAGCACCCGCTGGGTGCGGCCGAAGTCGAGGTCGGCATGGACGGCTCCGAGCGCTGAGCGACGCTGACATCGCAGGCGCCAGCGGCGCACGACCGTCACTGCCGGGCCGTCACTGCCGGGCCGTCACTGCCGGGCCGTCACTGCCGGGCCGTCACTGCCGGCCGTCACTGCCGGATAGCCGCCACCGCAGCAATCGGGATGGTGCGGCGTACAGGCCCGCCTGACCCGCGCGCCCAACCCGGCTCGTCGGCCCGCCGCTCCGTCATCTCCAGGAAGTCGGCGCCGGACAGCTCGACCGTCCCGGTCACGATCCGACCATCGGTGCGGATGACTCCCACGACCGCGCGGTCTCGGGCCAGGTGACGGATCACCGCGGCGAGCGAGAACCGCGCAGCGACGACGCCTTCCGACCCGGGTGCCGCCGAGAAGCCCGCGAGCCCGCCGACCTCCAACACCGCGCCGAGGCGTACGACGTGATCCCCTGCGCGCTCGACTCCGTTGCCCGACTGCAGCAGGCACCAGTCCGGCCCGACGCCCAGGAGCGTGCCCGAGACGACGCCTACGCCCAGGACGTGCACGTCGAGCCGGAGGTCGACCGATCCGCGAAGGCGATCCACCAACCGCAGCTTCGACCGCTCCGACCGGACGCGCTCAGCGAGCTCGGACTCGAGCTCGGCAGCCGTGGACGCATCGAGCTCCGCAGACAGGTCGGCGAAGAGGCGTTCCCATCGCATCGGCGAGCCTCCCAGCGAGTGGCCGGCGAGCGCCCAGCGGCGAGAGCCGTGGAATCGACGCCGTCCACGGGTGCGCCGCACTCGAACGATGCCGACTGACGGCACGCTCCGATCGAGGCCGTGCGCTCACAGTAGCCGAGAGGCCGGAAGCCTCTCGGTCGCATCACCAGATATCGGACCGCTTCCTTCAACAGCTTGACGGTCAGCAAACACCGCACTACAAAGCACCTACACGCACTTGCACGCAGTTGTATTGCTGGAGGCCATCCGTGTCACCTCTCTTCTCCGTCCATCGCCGGGCGCACATCGCCCGCGCGACGGCCTGCCTGCTTGCGGGGAGCTCCGGCTTCGCGCTGCTTGCCGTCGTCGCTGTCGATATGAAGCTCCACCTGCGCGGTCGAGGGGACACCGTCGACGAGATCGTCGGTTCCGCGGCGACGATCGCCCTGAGTGTCGTGCTCGCCTGGGTGAGCGCCACGCTCGTCCTGGCGGCGCTCGCGGCGCTCCCCGGGGCGCTGGGCGCGGCGGCCGCTCGAGCGGTGAGCGCCGTGACGCCTCGGGTCGTACGCCGACTGGTGACCGTCGCCCTCGGGGTGACCGTTGCGGGCGGCGCCAGCCCGGCCCTCGGCGCGCCGGCTGCCCCGACCACGACCACGACCAACGGGGACCCGGCCCATGCCATCGCCGCGCACCGCGGGCTGAGCGCTGAGCCCGCAGCGCTGCCGTCGCTGGACCGACCGGCCGCGCCGTACGTCGTCACCGTTCGACCCGGCGACAGCCTCTGGCAGATCGCGCGTGCTGACCTCGCGCCCGGTGCTCCCGAGCCGGTCATCGCGGCGGCCTGGCCGCGCTGGTACGACCAGAACCGCTCGGTCATCGGCCCGGATCCGGACCTGATCCACCCGGGCCAGCAGCTCAGCCGGCCCCAATGATCGTGAGCCATGACGTGATCAGTAACGCGTGATCAGTCAGCACGTGTGCACGCCCACTGTCGCACCCCGCACCTGACCGACCTCCGTGCCCGACCGGCCCCACACAGCCACACCGACCGATCCGGAATGCCTCTCCCGCCGCATATCGACCCGCCCAGGAGCCGACATGACCAGTCACGCAGTCACAGCCGCACGTCCCGTCACGACGACCCGGCTGCGGCTGGTGCCTGCCCCGCAACCCGGCGTGCCGTACGACGACGAGCGTCCGGCGCACGAAGTGCGAGCGGCGACGGCGGCGCCCGACCGGCGCCCGACCCTGCCCGGCATGGAGCAGGCCGTCGCCATCCAGGGCACCCTCGCACTGGCCTTTCCCCTGTCCTCCGGCGCGCCCGCGGTGCCGACACCGTCTCCCCGGTTGCGGATCGTCGGGAGGGCGCTCGCCGGCGTGCGCCATCTGTCCGTCGTGCCCGACACGGCCCTCTCCCGGCGGCCGGATGCGAGCCGGTGGGCGGCACTCATCGCGCAGGCCATCGTCGAGGCGGAGGTCGGCGACCGGCCCGTGTCCCAGCTCGTGCGGTGGACGACCAGCGAGGTCCACGACGCGATCGCGGCGCGGTGCTCCGACCACGCCCGACGCGACGTCCTCGCCCGCCGCAGCACGACGCGTGCCCAGGTTGCTTCGATTCATCTGTGCCAGATCGACGACGACACGGCCGAGGTCTGCGCCACCGTCCGGTGGGCCGGACGTGCCCGCGCCATTGCCCTTCGCCTCGAGGCCGCCGGGGACTCCTGGCGCTGCACGGCCGTCAGCCTCGGCTGAGCATCACGATCTTTGCCGGCTGGGCGGCTCAGGTCCCTGCGCAGCTCAGGTGCCTGCGCAGCTCAGATGCCTGCGCAGCTCAGGTGCCGAGGCCGGCGGAGCGCGCGCGGATAATCGCTTCGGCGCGGCTCGCGACCTGGAGCTTGGCGAAGATGTTGGTGATGTGGTTGCCGACGGTAGCCGTCGCGACGCCCAGCCGGCGGGCGATCGCGGCGTTGCCATGGCCCGCCGCGATCAGCGCCAGGACCTCGCGTTCCCGTGGCGTGAGCTCGGGGAAGGCCGGCTGGTCGCTGCGCGGCGCGGAGAGGTAGGCCAGTGCTCGCCGGGCCACGCCCGGGCCGAAGATCGCCTCACCGGCGGCCGTCAGCCCGACGCCAGGCGCCCAGCCGCCGGCCGAGTTGACGCCGTTGTCGTGCACCTCGACCCGCAGCGCGCGGCCGTCCAGAGACAGGCGCACCGCCGCCGTGGTGGCGGTCGAGTGCCTGGCCACGTTGGTGAGCGCTTCGGTGGCGATCCGGTACGCCGCCACCTCGACCGCAGCCGGCAGCTCTCCCACCGCGGCCGGCGCATCGACCGTGACGGCGAGCGGACCGCCGTCACCGCGGCGGGAGAGGACCACGGCGTACTCCTGCAGCGCGCCGACCAGGCCCAGGCCGTCCAACGCCGGTGGCCGCAGGTCGTAGACGACCCGCCGGATCACCTCGATCGCAGCGATCGTCTGGTCGCGAACCGTCGCGAGCAACGCCCCGCTGCGATCGCGGTCGGTGTCGATCAGGCGCAGCGCCGCGTCTGCGTTGAGGACCACCCCGGTGAGCACGGGCCCGAGGCCGTCGTGCAGATCCCGCCAGATGCGCCGTCGTTCCTCCTCCCGGCCGCTGATGACGCGCTCCCGGGAGGCTCCCAACTCCTCGGCCAGCCGCTGGGCCTGGACCGCGACCGCGAGCGGAGCCGCCAGCAGTGTGAGGACCCGCTCATCGGCTGGGTCGAACCGCGACTCCCCCGAACGCAGCCCCACCACCAGCTCTCCCACCGGCGTGTCACCGGCGCCCAGGACGACGGCATGCCGCTCGCCCGGTAGGGCGCCGTGCGCAGCGATCTGGGCGCCGTCCACGACGATCGCCGCGGCCGGCAGCCGCAGCACCCGGCACAGCGCCGCCAGCGCGCCGGCAAGGCCGGGGCCGGAGCCCCCGCCGACGTCGCCGAGACGCGCGCCGACCACGGCGATGGCTCGCACCGGGTCGCCCCGCGCCCCGTAGAAGGCGCGGTGCACCCGACGCTGCAGCCAGACCCGTGCCGGGTTGAAGGCCAGCGCGATGACCAACGTGGCCAGCACCGATGAGTTGAGCGACACCTGCCGGCGCACAGTGGTGTCCAGCAGCGTGACCAGAGCCAGGTAGGCCGCGATCACGCCCCCGGTGAGCAGGACGTACAGCGTCGACCGGGAGATCACCAGCCTGATGTCCAGCAGCTGACGACGCAGCACCGCGATCGCGATCGTCGACGGGATCAACAGCAGCGGCAGGACCCCCATGACCAGTGACTCGATCTGCAGGGCGTACGCGACCAGCGCGCACGAGACGATCACGAGCAGGGCCCACAGCACCCACAGGACCTGCTGGCGGACCCGCTCCGATCCGCGGCGGTACCGCACGAACAGGGCAGTCAGCGCGGCGCCGAAGCTGACGAGGAACCCGACCTGGGCGGCAACCTCGAACCAGCTGATCTGCCAGAAGGCGCCCAAGGCGGGGTAGCCGGGGATGCCGAGCTCGGCGGTCAGACCACCCTGCGGGTCCAGCACACCAGCCCCGGTCCAGGCCACGCCGTTGACCGCCAGCAGCGCCACCAGCCATCGCCAGCCGGGACCCGGCAGCCGCCCGTCCGGGAACAGCACCAGAGCCAGCGGAACGAACAGCGCCAGCGCCCAGGTCCAGCCTCCGTTGGTCAGCGTGGCCAGCACTCGCCACGGCGGGCTCGACTCCCCGATCCACGCAAGCACCGCGACGCCGGCTGCTGACGAGGCATAGCAGCACCCGCCGAGCAGCAGGGACCAGCCGACCAGGTTGCCGGGCCGGTGGTACGCGATGGGCCAGCCCGTCACCGCCAGCGACGCTCCGAGGAGCGCGTTGGTCACCGCGAACAGGTCGGTGAGCCGGGCCCAGCCGAGGCCGGAGGCGGCGCCCGCACCGATCGCGACCGCCACCTCGACGAATGCGACCGCGCACAGCACCGTCGCGATCCAGCGGAGCCTGCGGCTGCGGCTGCGGCTGCGGCTGCGGCTGCGG
>Ga0136634_10000169_pt1 | contig 31612 bp, 18 predicted proteins | sample AntDrymUQ8332106_2_FD_104654 | JGI IMG/M metagenome (GOLD analysis project Ga0136634, IMG submission 104654) | Polar desert sand microbial communities from Dry Valleys, Antarctica - metaG UQ833 (21.06) | ecosystem: Environmental > Terrestrial > Soil > Desert | place: Antarctica: Dry Valley... | reverse complement strand
CTGGTGCGCGAGCAGCAGGACCTCACGGCGGAATTGCAGACGCTCGACACATCCCTGATCGCCGCCATTGCCAGCGCGCCGGCCGCGCGCAGCAAGCAGGGCGAGGCGGATTTGCGCGACAGGGCGGAAGCGGTGCGGTCGCGGCTGGTCGAGCTGAACGGCGAACTGTCCGCGCAATTTCCCGAATTTGCCGCGCTCGCCAATCCCGAACCGAGCAGCATCGCCGAGGTTCGCAAGGCGCTGCGCCCGCGGGAGGCGTTTTACACCATCGCCCTCACACGCGGTGGCGGCTACGCCTGGGTGGTCACACCGGAAACGCAGCGCTGGGTGCGTATCGAGCGCAGCCACAGCGAGATCGCGGACGACGTCGCGGCGCTGCGCTGCGGGCTGGATGCAGCGAGCTGGGCGGCGGAAAAGACACGCTGCCCCGAACTCACCGGCAAAACCTACGGCGAAGCGGACCAGGCGGCTGGCAAGCCGCCGCACTTCAATCTTGAGCGCGCCCATGCGCTCTACCGCACGCTGTTCGGCCAGGTCGAAGATCTGATCCGCGACCGCAATCTGATCGTCGTGCCGACCGGCCCACTGACGCAATTGCCGTTTCAGGTGCTCGTCACCGAAAAGCCGGACCCCTTCAAGACCGGCGCGGATGGCTATCGCAGGGCGGCTTGGCTGACGCGGAAAATGCCGATCGCCGTCCTTCCGGCCATCAATTCGCTGAAGGCCCTGCGCGGGCATGCCAAGACCAGCGCTGCCTCCGAGCCTTATCTGGGCATCGGCAATCCGCTTCTTAGCGGCCCGGATGCCCGTTATGCCGATCTCGCGGCCGCGGCGCGTTCGTACAAGGATTGTGCTGAGCCCGAGCGCCCGCGCGGCGCCGCGCTTGCTGAAATACGCGGCCCGATTGGCCGCATGGTGACGTTCGGCGGCCTTGCCGATCCAGCCCTTTTGCGCGCGCAAGCCCCGCTGCCGGAAACGGCCTATGAGCTTTGCGCGGTCGCGCGCGATCTCAATGTGGGCACGGCCTCGGTGCGGCTGGGTACGCATGCGGCGGAGGCCGGGATAAAGCGTCTCAGCGAACAAGGGGCTCTGGCGCATTACCGCGTGCTGCATTTCGCCACCCATGGCGCCATGGTCGGCGAGGTCTCCGGCGCCACCGAGCCGGGGCTCATCCTCACCCCGCCGGAGACGGCCACCGACATCGATGATGGCTATCTCTCGGCGAGTGAAATCGGCGCGCTCAGGCTCGACGCCGATCTGGTGATCTTGTCGGCATGCAACACCGCGGCGGGCGGAAAGGATGATTCCGGCACGCTTTCGGGATTGGCGCGGTCATTCTTTTATGCCGGGGCGCGTGGCTTGTTCGTCTCGCACTGGGCGGTGGATTCGATCGCGACCGTCAAGCTGATCACGGCGGCGCTTTCGGCCGTGGCGAACGACAAGACCATGGGCCATGCCGAGGCGCTCCGCCGCTCGATGCTCACGCTCATCGAGCGCGGCACTGAAGCCGAGACGCATCCAGCCAATTGGGCGCCGTTCGTGGTCGTCGGCGGCACGGCGGCGCAATGAATGCGCCTAGAGCGAAATGCGCTTAAATGGAATTGCGCATTCCGCTCTAGGTCTTTTGTTTTATCCCATCGCGTTTGCGCATAACCGGTTCCCACTATCGCGCACGATGCTCTAGGCCTTGACTTACGAGAATGCTGGCATCTGCTTGTTGTTGGCTTGGTAGAAGCGCTGCAAGCGCTCGGACACTTTCGTCGTCTCGGATAAGCCCAGGAAGCGCAGCGCGTTCTTGTAAAAGATGTTGTCGAGCTGCGCGCCGTTCAGCCCGACCTCGGTGAAAAAGGCTTCCAGATTGTCGATATAGCGGTCGGCATTGTTTTCACGGGCGATCATCGTCCAATCCGTGCCGAACATGAGCCGTTCGGCGTTGGGATCGAACATGGCCAGATACTCCGAGAAAAGCGCCTTGATCTGCGGCCGCCGCGGATTCTGCAGGCCGTCACCCAAGATCCAGCCGAGATAGCTCAAATCGGCATAGACGTTTTTGAAGCGGCCATCCTTCACGAAGGTCCCGATCTGATATTCCCACGTGTTCTGGAATTTCTGCGCGGCAGTCGCGCTTGCCGTGTCGGCGAAGACGAAATTGCCAAAATGCGCCAGGTTCAGCCGCAGTCCCGGCTTGCTTTCGAGAACGCGCAGCCAGAATTTAGGATTGGCCCGCGCGCCGAAATTTTCATTGGCGGCCTGGCTGTCCATGGTGTGCGCCAGGAGGGGTACATCCTCGGCCTCGCACCAGGTGTAAAGTCCGTTCAGAGCGTCATCCAGGCGCGCGCCGAAGTCCCTCTCCAGCTGATGCGCGAAAGCCGGGAAACCGATCCCCTCCGCGTTCCCGGTAGGCCTAAATCCCATTGGCGAGTAAAGCTTGACGCCGATGAAGCCATGATCGCGGACCGCCTCTTGCGCGATGCTCAAAGCCGAAGGAGCATCGGGTTTGCGGCGCAGCTCGCGCAGCGGATCGAAGGGCGCGAAGCCGTGCATCGGGCGGCGCTGGCGGAGCGAAATACGGCCCATCACCTCGATTTGTTCGCGCAACGCGGCTGACGATTGATCTTCGAGCCAATAGCTATAATCGACCAGAACAGGCGTCGCGAGGATAAGGCGCGTTTGCGCCGGATCGTAAAGGGCTTGGTAGGTCTGCGCGATCGTCGAACGATAGCTGGTGAGCAGCCGCGCCCAGCGGAAATACCGGCCGAAGCGGGTGCTGCCGAACAGAAACGACGCGATGTCGAGGAAAAAACCTGGCTGAGCGGTCGCGCTGCCTTGCAACGAGCGCGACGATGTATCGGGCGGGATGCGGCCCTCCGCTTTCATCTCGTCGAGCACCGCGTCGATGAAAGCATCGACATCGTCTTGATCGGAGCGCGCGGAAGGCTCCAGGCTCCGGCTTTGCCTTCTCTCGTAGCGCTCTTGCAAAGCGTTGCTCAGATCGCGTGACTTGGCGGGCGCTTCGGCGGCGTCGGAGGCCTGCAGGCTGCGCGACGCGACTTCGGGCGAAAGCGTGCTGAAATCTCCGCAGGCCGCGTCGCGCGACAGGCATTGCAATTCCTCGCGCGGCGTCGGGGCTCCGCTTTTCAGCAAAAAGTCGACGAGCGTGGAAACCAGACCCCGCCAGATTGGAAGGTCTAAACTGGGCTGCAAGGATCGGCTGGGGATCTGCGTGTCCGGATAGTCTTGGAAGACGACGCGCTCGAGGAAGCCGCGGATGGGAATATCGGCGGCGTTGAAGAAATGGCAATGCGTATCCACAAAACGCCGGGCACTGCGCGGCTGAGCCTGTGCCGCCTGTACGCCTAAGGCTTGCGGAAGCACGCGATCAAGGACCGGCGCAGCGGCGACGGCGAGCAATGATTTGAGAATATCGCGTCTAAACATAGGGTCCCCGAAATAATGGCAGGCGATCAAATTTCCGCCGCTAAACCCACGGCCTGGAACGCTTTTTCGACGCTTTCACAGTCCGATGCAACAAACCCCGACACACCGCCATTGCTCAGATCGATACAGGACTGCACAAAGGCGTCGCCAGAGCTCACCAAATCCGAGGTCGCATTGAGTTTTGTCGTCAACGACCTGTAAGCAAGCCGGCCAAGCTTCTCCACGCCGATGCCTGTCAGGGTTACGCCGCGATGCGTGCCGCCTTCAGCGATGAGATGCGCGGCCTTGTTCAAAATCCCGCTATTGAAATGCACACACCCGTTATGGACATCGCCGGTGCTGCGGCACAGCCTGTGCGTGCGCGTGAGCAGGTCGGACATATGGTCCGGTTGCCCGCTATTGGTTGCGGCATAAGGCAGGTTTTTGTTGAAACGCGACACCCCGTCAGCACCGGTCAGTTGCGGGTCGGCCATGTTGCGCAGCGGCGCGGAGGCAGAAAAACCAGGCAAGGTTTCGCCCAGCACCCAGTTGCCGCTGCCGGTGTCATGCTCGATCAAGGTGCCGAAAATATCCGCAAGCGCTTCGTTGACCGCTCCCGGCTGGCCGTCATAGATAAGATTGGCCTCGTGCGCGATGAGGCCATGCGCCATTTCATGCCCGACGACATCGAGCGCGCCGGCGTAACCGGGACCGTAGACCATGACATTGGCCTTGGGGCAGTCGAGATCAGCCCTAACGCACCAGAAAGCATTCGCGGCCGTGCCGTAACGAACGCTGGCCTCCAAAGCGCCTCCGCCCAGCGGCCCCTCGCCGTCATTGTCATCGAAGCTGTCGCGCGCGAATTTGCCGAAGAAAAAGTCGTAAACCTTGCGGCTGTTCGCGAATGCTTTCGCGGCATCTTCGGCAGGGTTCGGCGTGGCGATGCCTGTCGCTTCATCGAAGATTACGGCGCCGGGATGCAGCTGCGTTCCATTCAGATCAAGCACCTTGCGCAAAAGCCCCGTTGGCTTGTCGCGATAGAGGTGCAGCAGCGCCCGCGTTTCGGCGTCGATGAACAGGCGGAATGACTCGATCGTCACCAGCCAAGCCAAGCGGGAGGGACCCGGCGCGACGATCGTGCGCAAGATGACGGGGTCGAACACGGTGACCTCGGCCGTGGCCGGCATCTCCGCCAGCCGCCCCGAAAGCGCACGCAAAGGATCGTCTTCGGGCCGTGCCTGCAGATTGGCCGCGAGCGCGCTTCGCGCGCTTTGGATTGCCTCCGCTTGCGGAATTTGCGGTGTCGTGGCGTTGGTGGCCGCACTGGAAAAATTCGCCGTAAGCTGGGTCACAACGAGCGCTTGATTGAGCGTCAGTTTTGCCGACGAGCCAAAAATAGGCACGCCGCCGACGCGCTGCTCCACTTGCGCGACATACTGGCCGGGAAAATCAGGATCGGATCGGATCGTCGAGGATGCATATTCGACCGGTGCATTGAGCGAAGCCGACGGGCCATCGATGGAAGCGCCGATTTGCGGAAAAGCGGAGCCTATCGGGTTTGTCGCGAAGAAGCCGCGCACGGCTTGCTCGATGGCGCCCCTCGACGGCGGATCCGATGCGACAATCGAGGGTTGACCGGGCGTCTGTGGCGCGAGGCCGGAAATGCGCGACGGCAAGCCGGTGGCCGGCTCGATCCGCGCGCGCATTGCGGGGTTTGCCGCCTGAACATCGCGGATCACACGTTCCGTTTTCGCCGTTGCCGCGCGAACTTGGGCGGATGGCTCCTGCGCCGCCACGGGAGGGATCGCAAGAAACACGCAGGTGGCGAGTGTGAGCAGGAGTGCAATGCAAGGCTTATATCCGCCGGTCATCCGTACCTCCATAAATTGAACCGCCGATGGCGTTTCAGCGCGTGGCCGCACAGCTGCTGGCACTCCGGTCGCGGCGCGCCTCACCGGACCGAGTTTCACTCGCGCGCGCCGTCTGTCCCGCCTGCGGCACGGCAGCCGCGGTCAAACCGGATGAAGGGTTTGCCAACTGGATTTCCGCCGACGCCTGCTCGAAACTTTGATCCCGATCTTGCCAAGCCAGTTTGATGATATCCAGGTCCGAGCGCAGCGCATTGCAGACCGGCCGTTCGTCGCCATTGTCGAAAGAAGCCAGGCCGCTGCCGTTGAGGTCGACCCGGGGCCACCACACCTTGCCGCTATCGGCGAGGCCGTCATTGTGGGGATCGGCGTTGCCACCGGCTTCCGGCACACTCGAGATCAAGGCTTGAGCGGGGTCGGGCGTTGGCGGCCCAGCCTGCTGGAGGACATGCAGCCGTTGCGCAAACAGCGCAAGATCCTTCTTGTTGACCTCACCGTCTCCGGTCAGGTCGGCGAGTAAGCTCAGGGTGTGCGGGGAAAGCTCGAGGGCGGCGTTCAGGGGATCGACCTGACCGGCGCTGTGGCGCTGGCTTGAGGCGCGCGCTGTCTTTTTAAGGACGTCGGCCACCTCGCTCGGCTTTTTATCTGGCGCAAGTTCAAACAACATCGCAGCGATCGCGGCAATATGCGGGGCCGCTTGCGATGTGCCGCTGCAGAGCGCGAAGTCCCTGCCGGTCGCGGTGACGGCGGTACTCATGATTCCAACGCCGGGCGCCGCGACATGGCCGCCGCGATTGGAAAAGTCGGCCCGCTTGCCCTCGCGGTCGAACGCTTCGACGACGATGATATTGGCGCTTGGCTTCGAGTTCGGCGTTTGGTGCGTACCCGCCCAGGCAATCGAGGAGGCCCATTTCGCCTCCAACGGAACATCCCAGCCGCGCGAATCATTGCCCGCGGCGACGACGAACAAGATCTTGTCCTGCGCCAACTCCGCCAGAGTTTTGAACAGAGCCGCCTCGGACGAAATGTGCCGCTGCAAGATGCGGTTGTCGGCTGGGTTTTTCTTACCCAGGATATTGTACCAATTATAGGCAAGACTCAGATTGACCACACGCAGGCGGCTCGCCTCGCCAAGGTTTGGCACGACATATTTGGTCGCTGTCTTGAGGACATCGGTATACAGCATGAGAACCGAGTCGACCGAGGTCGCCTGTGCTTCTGGGCCTTCCAGGGCAAAGTCCGCCTTCACGCCGACAACCTCGATGCCGATATCGGGCGCGGCGCCGTCGATACCGAAATCATTGTCGAATTTGGACCCCGCGACACCGGCGACATGGGTGCCATGTCCGACGCTGCAGGGCGATGCACCAGCCAGCGGTTGCGCGATCGGGGTATCGAGCATCGCCTTGAAGTCGAGGTCGTCATGCTTGCCGAAGCCGACATCGATGACGCCGATGACCGGGCTGCCCTTGTCGGGATTTTTCGCCCGATGCGATTTTACGATCGACCAGACCGCCGGAAGGCGCAGATATTTCAAGCCCCAATTGCCATCCGCCACGTCGGTTTTGCCCCACCGCCAATGATAGGTGCTGCTTTCCGACAGAACCTGTGTCGTAACCGGCTTGGGTAGCCATTTCGGCGCGACCACGGCGTTGACGAAGGCCTCTTTAACGGCCCGCTCCTTGCGCAGATCGCGGATGATTTTCGGCTCCAGGATGTCTTCGATCTTGTTGAAGCTGCGGGCTTGCGATGTTCGCTGGGAAGGCGCCGACTGTTCGACAATGATGCTGCCGATCTTTAGGAGTTCGTCGGAGACCACACGCAGCTTGTATTTCGCGAGCAGGGCGTCGAGCTGCTCGCCGGTCGTCTCGGGTTTCAGCTGGATGACATAGCTGTTCGGCTTGGCAACCGGAACGGGTTGGGCTGTGTCGATTACGGCGGCAGGTTCTGGCGTGCGAATGAGCGAGCGCGTTCGCGTCCGCGGTGATCCCGCGAGTTCGGCCGTGGCGGCTTGCGGGAGCGAGGCCTGCGGCGAGCGTCCGGTCCCGTCGTCCTTTTTGAGCTGGTGGTATTTGCGCGCGCGCTGTTCGGGCGCGATCGGCTGCAGGCCGCGCGTTGCCGCGCCGCTGTCCCCGGCAGCCGGTGGCGGCGCGATTTCCTCCCCAGCCGGGGTTTGGGAATACCTTTGCTGCAATGCGTCGTTCAGCCTGTCGTATCTCCATTCGGCGGGTTGCGCGGCGGCAGAACTTGCGGCCATGACCGCGGCGATGGCGAAAACCGCTGGCAACCTCACTCGTGCACCAGAAATCATGGCGACTTTCTCCAGAATTCTACCCGCGTTGCATATCCCAAATTCTACTTGCGCGTGGCTGAACGCCAGCTGCAAGCTATTCGGTGGGAGCCGCAAGCGCCCGCAATTGCAGCTCGAATTCCGTGCCCAGGTCGTCTTTATCGACCAAGTAATAGCCCTGCACCTTGAAGATCGCGGTGTTGGCGCGCGGCCCAGGCAGGCAGGTTACCTTGTTGAATGGGAACGTGGTCCGCGATCCGGGATAGATCGAGACGCGCACTTGCTTTCCGGCTTCATCGGCGCTTGTGAAGAAATACTCGATATCCGGCGTCATGATCTGGCTGCCGAAAATGCCAGGCCCGCATTTTGCTGGATAGCGGCGGTCCGCCGGCTCGATGGATGTTTGCACCGCGTCTTCGTTGCTGCCGTCGATAAGCACCTCCAGATCGAGATTGACATAGCGCTTGCCCAGGAGCTGCTGCGCAACCGCGCTGGCCGGGGTGAGCGTCCGCGCGGCCTCGCCCTCGCGCGTTTTATCAACCTTAACAGCCGCATTATCGAAGCTGCGCGGCGCCGCGTCGACACCGCCCACTGCTGCGAAGTTGGCCAAGAAAACAAGCCTGATCATCCACATAGCTATCTCCACAAATTCTTCCACCAGTTGGAAATCGTTGTGCCCCAGCCGTCCTTGGGCGGTTCGGCGGGGGGCGTTGCCGGTGCTGGCGGTGGAGTCACGGGCGTGGGCTGCGGTTGCGGCGCGGGGGCTGGCGTTGCCTCCGGAGCGGGCGTGGACGGCGCCGGGGCAGGCGCCGGTTGCGGTATCGGCTCAGGCGCCGGAGCCGGGACGGGCGCGGGAATTGGTTCAGGCGCCGGAGCCGGGGCCGGCGGTAACGGAGCAGGCTGAGGTGTCGGCTCCGGTTGCGGTACCGGCGCGGGGGTTGGCTCAGGCGCTGGCGGCGTCGGCAAGGGTGCCGGAGCCGGTTCTGGCGCGGGATCGGGCTGCGGCACAGGGGTTGGCTCGGGCGTGGGAGCCGGGGCCGGCGTCGGTTCCGGGGCTGGCGCTGGCGGAGGCACGGGGATTGGCTCAGGCGCGGGCGGAGCGGGCACCGGGTCCGGGGTAGGTGCCGGAGCCGGTTCAGGCGCGGGCTGAGGCGTCGGTGCCGGAGCTGGTTCAGGCGCGGGGGTTGGCTCCGGGGTGGGCAGCGGCGCTGGCGTCGGCGCAGGCTCTGGCTGCGGTGCTGGTTCCGGCACGGGCGTGGGGCTGACCGGTTGAATTTCGCGCGTGCTATCCGCAACAAGGGTCAAGCCCGCGGTTGCGCCCGCGTCCAATCCCTTCATGCGCCGGTAGGCCGCGATCAGCGACGCATAGACCGGCACATGAACCGACATGACCCGCTCGCCCACCTTGATCGTCTGGCGGACATCGAAATGCAGATGCCTGCTGGTGGAGGGTGTGCCGCTCATGATGTTCGACACCCGGCCGATAACATCGCCCTGGGCGACGCGTTGCCCTTTTTTGACGCCTATGGAGGATGGGTGAAGGTGCAAATAGCGGTAATCGGTGGCGCTATCGCCTTTTAGCGTGACGGTCGTGTTGCTCGTAACCGAGGTTATGAACCCCGCTTCGACCGCGACCGCGTCCCAGCGCGCATCCTCGATACATGTCGGCGGCCGGATATCCTGACCCTGATGCCCCGCGCCCGAGGGGCAAAGCGGCATGGTCCAACTGCGGGATTCACAGTAATTGTCCCGCTGCTGCATGGCATCGTAATTGCGCTTGTCGCACTGGCTTCCTGGCGGACCCTTATATCCGCCCACACCATAAATCTGCGAGTTTAGGTAGGCGTGCTTGTCGTCCGGGACCTTGATGGGGAAGATGATCCCCTGCGGAAGGTAGATAAACCGGTCGATCCGGCCTTTCTCGCCCGCAATGGACGCGACTATCCCAGGTGGATAATACGCAAAAGCGGTATCGATCACGGGCCGAGCGGGAGGTGCCGGCGGCGCGGGTGCGGGTGGCTGCGCGTCGGCTGCGACAGGAACCACACGCAGGGCACTGAGATAAGTTTTGGCGTAATCCGCGATTTGCTCGGCCTTGTCATAGCCGTTGACGATGCGGCGCGCATTCACCCAATCGGCATCCTTGCCCGGGGCGAAGTAGCGCGGTAAGGCATGGCCTGCCGTGTAAAGACCATCGATCATGCCGCGGTAGATGATTTTGACGGAAGACGGCCGCTCCAATGCGACATCCGGTTCATCGTAGAGCCCGGTTTGCAGTCCGATTTTTTCACCGACGCGCTTGTAATTCTCGGGCCAGGTGAGTTGCACGAAGCCGCGTCCGTAATAGCTTTTGCCGTTGGTCTCGCGAACCCAGTACCGCTTCTTAATGCGCCCCTTAACGTAGGCCGCTTCCAGCAGGCGCATGACATCGGCTTCTTCGTCGCGCCCCGTTTCCCGTATAGGGCGGACGACGAATCCCGTTTCGTGATAAGCGGTGCCGAGCACATAGGCCAGCCAGCGCAAATCGGCCAGGTCGGCGTCGCGATCCCAAGCATCGAACAACTCATTATAGTGGTCGGCCGTGAGCTGCGGGATTGTATGCCGCGCGGTTTTGCCGAACGCCGGAGCGTGGCTGAGTTCCGCGTCGATTTTTGCGAAAAACAAGTCCCTGTCGATCCGCGTTGTTTTCTGCGACGCTGCAGGTTGGGCCTGCGCTGAGGATAGGAAGGCAGCTGCCAGCCAGATACTTAATGCGGCCAGAAACGGCTTGCCAGAGATTGCGTTGAGTTTGGCAAGCGCATCAAAAACACGCATGCATTTCGCCCAGAACGCACGAAGCAGAGACAAGATAACGTGGGACATGACGTGTCCTTAGGAAACGGTTCACTGTTACTCGGACGGCACGGCAATCAAACGAAGACCATCTTTGTCCTGCGTGAGGAGGCCAAGATCGCGGCACTGCTCGCGGAGATGTGCAGCGCACTCGATGGTCACGGTGTACGGAATGTTGGGGAATTTATACAGGGTGTATTCGACGATGACACCTTCGAGCCCTTGCTCGACCGTTTCATCCATGACGTTGATACGCGGAGCGGCCGAAGGACTGCCGGCATCGCGTGCCAGCGGGTAATTCTCCGGGAATGCATGGCTGATGCGCGCATCGGCTTTGACAGTGACGGTGATGTCGCCGTAATCATCCTCGATGGCGTACCAGACGGGATCGGCAGGGTTGGTAACGAAGCTGCGCTCGCGTTGCGGCGCGACTCCAGGCGCTATCGACCGCTGCACAAGCCCAGGAACAGCATCGAAGGCAAGAACCGGGATTTTTACCGTGTCCAGACCAGCTTCTTCCGGCGCGAGCGTGCGGGGAGAAGCTGACCGCGCCGCGAGAAATGCGTTAATCTCGGTGTCGCCGCGGTCGTAAGCCAGGCGTGCTTGCTGCCCCTGGACATAAGCAGGGACGAACACCGTGAGAGCGGCGATCATGACCAAGGGAGCGCGTCGCGAAGCACAAAAAACATTGCAAACACGCATCGCCAACCCCCCAATTGAGCGAACACTCGAACGAAATCTATAGAGCAGCGCCGGCTATTATTGCTGGAGCTTTACCGAATTGCGGCGCTTTGGGCTAGCGAAAAGGCGGGCGGTACTTCCTTTCTTCCCGGGATAGCGGCTGTCTGGGCTCAAGTGGCCGTGTTCCGCGATTAAACCACCCTCGGCAGATAAACCTTATCGCCAGGGACAATCAACGAAGGGTCGTGGATGTGTTGTGAGTTGAGATCAACCAGATCAGGAAAGTCGACACGGTTGGTGTCGGCGATATCCCACAAGGTATCACCCGCGCGAACTTGGACAGCCGCGTAGCCAAGACCTTGCAGATCCGGATTGATGCGGCCTGTATCGCCTTCCTCATTCAGTTGATCCCATACATCTCCCGTCCGGCCAGCATCGATGTCGGCGGCTAAGCGATCGTACACGACGGTCATCGGGTCAGGCGCGCCAAACGGCTGACGAACCGCGGCGTTTCCGAGTTGATTGACATACAAGGTACCGTCGCGGGGCGCGGTGACCAGATTGTCATAATAGCCCACGACCCGGCCGTGTGGCGCTTCTTCGGAGGCAGCCGCCCCGGCGGCATCATCCGCATTTTCATCCTCCCCGAGCATTTCCTGACCGAGGGCAAGCAGTTCACGAAGAGCTAAAGCGCCAGCAAGGAGGACCGCTGGCCTAGCCAAAGCGCTGGCCTTAGGCATGGCATTGCCCAGAAGCCCGTTCCAGCCGTTGCGGGCTGCTTTATAAGTGTAATAGGTAAAGGCCGCATCGACCACAGTGTTGACCAAGCTGCCGGTCGCGCCGATTGGGTTGCCGGCCGACAGTTGGGTCAAGAATGTAACCGCGTCATGAGCCGTCCAAGGCACGCCTGTGGCGGCGATGGTGGATAATCCCAGTGTCTGGATGAGCCTGAGCGCTGGGCTAGACTCCCATGTCAGCCCTCGCATGCCACCTGCCAGGTTCAAGGTGGTGTGCGCCGTCAGAACCGCGTTGCCAAGACCGAATAGCAAGCGGTAAGACGCCTCGAGCTGACCCGTCGGCGTGGAGAGGTCGACATTGCCTGAAGTAAGCCACGACAGCGTTACAGCGTCATTCACGAGATACGTGCCAAGCAGCCCGCTCCTGTAGAGCTGCCCGAGCCGGGTGCGCGCGTCCAGCTCGGAGATGGACAATGCCTGCGTCATGAGTTCGCGGTCGATGGTTATAAGATATTCGCCCGCCTTCGCCAAGATGGCATGGTAGCGCTGCGTTTCAGTCCAGCCCCGGGCATCGTCGATCGGTACGTCGCGAAGATACTGGTAATTTTCCCAAAACTGCTCGGTCGCTGCCGAAACGCGAAGCATCTGCTTGTCGGAAAAGCTCATTGCACGCTGGGACAAAAAAAGCCGGCTGACATAGCGGTCGAGGCTCCCACGCGTGAGATGGCCGTGCTCAAAAATCGCCTCATGCTCGAGGCGAACGCTCTCGCCGTAGAGAGCTCGCCAGCCGAGGAGCAGCGCGCGAGCCTCAAAGGCGGAGGCGTTGATCTCGTCGGCGGGGCCCGTAGCCGCGGTCGGATCGAAAATCGCGGCCGTGCTCGGATCCGCGCTCAGTGCGACCACACCGCCTACCGATGCCGCACCTATGGCTGTGCTGAGAGCGCCTGCGGTGTCACGTCTTGGCCCGGGCTCCTGAGCGAAGCCGCCCGCCGTGCCTCGGCCGATGCGGCTCTGCACACCATCGCGCCAATTCTGCCCCCCTGAATCCAGACTGTTGTACAAATAGGGAAAAACGCCAGTATTGGGATTGGAGAGAAACCTTCCAGCGGAGTCGCCACCGAGCTTGGATAGCCAGTCGGCGAATTCCTGCCGAGCTCCTTGCTCCAGCTCCGTGCGGTGCTGACCCAAAACCTCAAGCATGAGGTCCATTCTGGCGATGGCTTCGGGAGTCATTTCCGGTTGTTCGCGGGTCCACCGGGCAACGCGGCTATAAGCGTCGGCCATGACGGTTTCGTAGTTGCCGCGCAACAATTTCCAGGCCGCTATAGGGTCACGGCGTGCAATCTCTACGAATATCGGCGAGCCCGTGTTGAGGGCTTGATGAAGCTGACCGGAGTTGGCGGGCTTCACGGTGTCGCTGCCAAACAAGAGCCGATCCTGATTGTCGACCACGAATTGGACCAAACCTTCGCGCAGATTCGGGCTATCGGCATAGGCCTGTGTAACGTCATTCCATGAGATGTCGGCGCGGGCGTTGGGCACGCGCTCGAACAGCTCATAGAGTTTGTGAATGTGTTCCGGCAGCATCACCGTGCTGCCGTCGGGCCGCGTGAAGGGCGCGAGTTTGCTGTCTGGACGCACAAACCGGCCAATCCCGGTATGTGCAAGGACGATATTCAGATTGCGGAACTCCGGACGGCCCAAAACCTCAACCAATTCCTCAAAGTTCTGATATCGCGTTATACCTGCCTGCGCTCGCCCATTGAGGTCGTTTATCGGATGCTCGCCCCAATCGTAATGGAGTAAGACGCCCAATCCCGTTTCCGCCGCGAAACGAAGAAAACTCTGGAATTTTTCGCTTTTTACATTCCAGCCAAACGGCCCCAACTGAATGGAAACCGATTCCTTCTTTCCCGTAATCTCCCCGATAAATGCAAACATGCCTGGATGTTTCAGCATGTAGTCCAGGGCATAGGCGATGTTGTCCATCGTGCCTGCATCGGAAAAGTCGAACGCCGTCAGCGCCAGGTCGGCTTTCGCCGCCTGAGCCGGATCGCGCGCAAAGAGGGTATAGAAGTCCTGAATCGCGCGGGCGTCGAGTTCGGCGGCATTGCGCATCGAGGCGGGACTTGGATTAGCGTTGGACCAATGGGTATCGCCACCGCAAAATTGTGGAATAGAGCCGAACAGGACGCGCTGGTACATGCCCGACATGCCGATAATCAAGCTTAAATAGTCTCCACTCTCGCGGGCGTAACTGAGCATATGAGCGTGAATGTCGGCTATTACCTTCTCAAGGCCGCCGGGCACCTGCGCAAGCCTCAGCGTCATTTCGTCAGGCTTAAAGGTTCCCGGTTCATTGGGGAGAAGCGCTCGCACTTCTGGACTAAGCATCCCGTAAATGCGCCGATAGGTGTCCTCCGAATAGCCCCGCCGGCGTAAGATAAACTCTCCGGCACGCTCCGCCACTGCCTCGATAAAAGAAAGATCTCTGGGTGCCTCTCCAGCCGGACGCGGCCTCGGCCAGAAATTGTCAGGGTCCGCGACCGGGCGCGTTGGCAGTTGCCGAACGCCGGCCGCTTCCGCCGCGCGATCGGGGGTAAAGGCGCCGGACGGCGGTTGCGGGTTTAAATCCTGCCCCTGCACTGGTTCGACGGCCGACGGCGGTGGTTGTTCCTGCCCAAGCGGCTCGGCAAAGGACTGCGCGCGCCGCCGGGCGGCCGCAGCGGCATATCCTGCTCCTAACGAGGCGACACTGCCGCCCATCATAGTAAAGTCCCAAGTGGAACTGTTCAGGCTCCAGTCGGTCCAGTCGATCTCGCCTCGCGACGCTGCTTGAACGAAAGACTGTCCCTCACCCAGGGTCAGCACACCGCCCGTGACCTCCGCGGTTATGGACACGGATCTGGGCAGCGCTGCGAGTTGCGAACGGTAGAGGTTGGTTTGCAAGCCCCGGCGCAGGAACAGTTCCGTGCCAATGTTGCGGCTGAGACCGTTTTCCAGACCTCGGGTCAGGGTGCCGGTGCCGCGCAGACCGGCGAGCGATCGTGTCAGGGCGAGCGGCCGCAGCGCCGCGAAACCGCTGATGCTGGCCGCGGCGCCCAGCCAGAAACCGCCAGCCGTCGGATCGATAAAGCCGAACCAGGCGCCATCGGCCTTGCTGTTGATCGGGTTGAAGGACTGCCCGTGATCGCTCATCTCTCCAGCGGTCTCGACGGTGCGGTAGCCGAAGTAGAGCGCGGCGCCAGTGGCCACCAGCGGCGCCGCCAAACCGCCCGTTCCCACGATCAGCACGCCGCCGGCGACAAGCCCGGCCACCCCGATCGCCACATCGCCCCAACGGCGCGCATGCTCCCAGCCGGTGGTTATCGCGGCATCCACACCCGCGAAGTTGATGTTGTCGACACGGCCGTCACGGTTGTCGTCATGCAAGAGCAGATCCTCGGAGCCCGTCAGATAGAGCTTGCCGTCATCGTCGAGCATGTTGTCTTTGCGGTAATCTTCAAGATCATTGTATTTCCATGGCACGTTCTCGCCGCTGACCGCCGCGCCGGCCATGGACGAGTCGATGATCATGTCCTCGTCGTCGAGGTGCTCCGTCCCAGTTCCCCGGCCATAGACGCTGCCCGAGGGTCTGCTCGTTTCGTCTCGCGTGATTACGCCGTCATTGTTCTTATCGCCCTCCACCCGCATGAGATAGAGCGGCGTGGTGCCAAAATCTTCGGATGCATAGACGGCCGGCGTAAAGGTAATCTGGGCACTGTCACCGCCGACCTCGCGCACCCATTCCTGGATCTGCTTTATTTTTCGCAGGTTTTCATTGTCGGGCAGCGCCTGACCGGCCGCTATCAGCGGGATCAAACTGTCCAGATCCACCGGCAAATTGGCTCCGCGACTGATCCAGTCGATCTGCTTCAGCGTGCGTATCCTCTCCAACTTGGCCGGATCGGTGTAACGCGCCTCTCCTGTGGCGGCATTCGGGTTATCCGGCGTCAGGCCGAGCCTCTGCCCGTAGGTGTTGTCCGAGACCGGGTCCGTGCCGAAGTTCAGCCGTTGCGTGAAGACGTCGCCATTCTCTTTGATGGCGTTGTCGAAGATGTCTTGTAATTTCTGGTCGCGGTTTTCGTTGAAAAGCTTGAACTGGTCCGACGCAAACTGCTTGCTCTGCGTCTCCTGAACGTCCTTCATGCCAGCGTCGTACCAGCTTTGCATCTCTTGCAGCGCGTACTGGTCGGCGCCGTCCCTACCCATTTCGGTCAGCAGCGCCTGCCCCAAGGTCGCGCCCGTGCCGTCCTCCTTTACCGACATGAAATCGCGGAGCGGAACGCTATACATGTCCTCGCCTGTCGGCGCCGTGAGCCAGGTCGCAAGCTTGCCGGCGCTCTCTAAACCGGCGCGGTCGGCGAGAAGCTGCGAACCGTCCGTCATGCGGCCGCCGCCCATCTTGCCGACTAGCGTGGGATCGAAATTCTGCACCGTGGTATTGATGAGCGCATCCGCGACCGGCGGAGCCGCGAACTGGGCCATCTGCTTCTGCCACTCGCCCACGGCGGCCGGGTAAAAATCGTCATCCCCAAATTTGCTTTTCAGAATTTGGGCTTGGTCGTTAAAATAGCTGGTGATGCCGCCGCCGACCGCGTCCCAGATCTGCATTTGCTGGCCGGGCGTGAAGCTGGCCTGCATGTTGATGCTGAGGAGCTTTAAAAACTTGCCGACCTCCGTGGTTGGCTCGAAGTCAGGGTTATTGAAGTCCTGCTCGTCCAGATACTCCTCGAGCATTTTGTCCAGGCTTTGCTCTGGCGACTCGCGGGCGACGACCCGCTCCCATTCTTGCCGGAGGTAGCTCGCCCGCACATCGCCGGATGCCAGCATTATAAATTGAAGGTCGTTGAACCTTGTCTCATCTTCGGGCTTGGTGCTGTTTTGCAGCACCTCCAGTTGCCGCGCTGTCGCCTCCTGCCCATACCGGGTAACATCCATTGGCTGGATGTTTGCGAGAGTTCCCTCCGGCAAATCAAGTCTTCCGCCCGCATATTTGAGCACGACGAAAGTCATTGGGGAGCTTTGCGCCAACAACCTTTCCGCCTGGGTGCCGGGCTGCAGCGTATAGACCTCGACAGGGTTGCCCCTAGCGTCTGTGGTTTCCAAGGATGCAACCACCGCGGCGCTAACCGGGTCGGTCTCGATGAGTTTCTTCATCCAGTCGGCCGTTTGCGGGTCGGCGGAAACCGAGGACAGACTCGCCAAGTTCATGTCTATTTCTGGCCGGCGTTTCAGCGCTTCGCCAGAGATCCAGATATTGAGCGCGTAATCCTGGTTTTGCTCCAGCCGAAGTTCGGGGTGACGCGTAAAAACCGAGGCGACGGCGTCATCGATCTGCTCCGGCGTGACGCTCTTCAGCGCATCATAATTGCCCGCCAAAACCTGGCTGCGCTGATATTGAGCCTCGCCCAGCACGCGTTGCGCGTCGGGACGCTCGGCATTCCGCAGCCCTCCCGCCGGTAGGTTGTTGACGTTCTCAAGCCCCTGCTCGGCTTGCGTCACAGCGCCATCGGCCACAGCGATTGCGAACTCTGTTCGCAGCCCTTCGGTCAGCGTCTGCTCGGCCCCGGCAAGCTGTCTCTCAGCGGCATCGATCTCCGCCTGAAAACTGTCGCGGATTTCCTGACGCAGTCCCATATTCTGCACGCCGCGGACGGCTCTGTCCCGGCGTTCGTGGACGTTCTGTACATTGACGAGCGCCTGGTCGCGGCCGCCGACCGCTTCCGTCACGTCGAGCGTAGCCGAACGCAGCTCGGGCGACTCGCTGGAGACCTGCGTGCTCGCCTGGTCCACGACGCCGTCGAGAATGGTATCTTCGTCGGTTCCCGTTTCTCGGTCCCGAATTTCGGTCGCGCGCGCTTGGATGGCGCGCCTCACCGCTTCCGGATCGCTGCCTGCCGCCTCTGCGGCAAGCCGCATCTCATGCTGGGCGGCGCCGCTGTAATCGGCGAGGTAGGGCAGAAGCACCGCGGTTGCGGTCTCGCTCTCATTCGAATTGTCCCAGGAGGTTTGCCAAGCTGTCTGCGCCTCGGCCTGAGTGGCGTGCTGACCCCTGTTCTGCTGAACCCATGTTTCCTGATGCTTCCGGACCTTGCCGTTGTAATCGCCAAGGGCATTGTTGGCGCTCTGGCGTTTGCTTGCCGTAGTGTCGGCCGCCTGGGTTTGCTCTTGCTGCTGTTGTTGTTTTTGCTGCGCCGCGGCCTGCTCACGCCGGGCCTGCGCGGCATGCCGCTTCATCATCGCTATTTCTTGCGCATCCGTCATCGGCTGCGGTTGTGGCGCGCCACCTCCTCCGACTGCATCAACCATTGCGGTACCCCTCTACAGACATGCAATTTGCGATAGCGATTCTCCGCAAGCCGTCGCAACGCGTTATTGTCTGGATGATTATGGTTTGAATGGGCTGATACGCTTGGCGCGCAAATCTTGCAGCGGGAGACTCTCTCAAGTCAGACGTTCTTCTGCCGTGGCCTGGGCAGGCGTGATTTTCAGCCCTCTGGTCCGCGTGGGGAACGGCTTGCTTACGGCCTGCGTAGGATAGAAGGCTGCTTGGGCGTATCATGACCTTTTGCACCTCCTGGAAGCGCGCCATCCCCGCTGTGCCCGACCCGCCCGCGTTATGACCCCGAGGGCATCACGCGCGTTATCAAAGCTGACAGCTCCCGGGCCGAAGAATGCGATCAATGCGACGCCAGGCAGACCTATGGTGCAAAATAATCCGTACACTGTCAAGTTGGCGCGCTACCCGTTTCGCCAATCGAGGCGTCCCTTTGAGAATGCGGCGCAACCGTTGTTCGGCTGCATCTGCAAACGCGGAAGTGGCGCACCGCCATTCGCACGCCACTGACTGCAAGTGGGATCACGTCGCACGCCCAGGCCACGATGTTGCACGCGTTGGACGAGCCAACATCGTTGCGGCCTCTCCTAATTTTCCGCGTAAGCGCCGGCATCCTTGATGATCTCGGCCCAGCGCGTGACCTCGTCCTTCAGCTTTTTTTCGAGAAAGGCCGGGGTCGCTTCGGCGGCTGTCGATGGCGCGGTGTTCAGCTCGGCGAAGCGGCTGATGACGGCCGGATCGGCAAGCGCTTTGCGCAAGGATGCGGCAAGCCTGTCGACCACCTCCGGCGGGGTGCCCTTCAAGCCGAAGAGGCCGTGCCAGATGGTGATCTGCAGGTTCTTGATGCCGGCCTCATCCACCGTCGGCAGGTCGGGGAGTTTGGCGAGCCGCTGCGGCGTTACGGCCGCGTAGGCCTTTACCTTCCCGCCTTGGATCTGCGCCGTCGTATTCGTTGTTTGGTCGCACATGACGTCGATCTCCTTGCCGAGGAGGCTCGTCATTGCCGGACCGGTCCCTTTGAAGGGAACGCCGGTCAGCTTGATCCCGATCGTCTTCATGAAGAGCATGGCGCACAGATGCGAGCCGGAGCCGAGGCCAGCATGGCCGTAGGTCACCTTGTCGCGATTGGCCTTTAAATGCTCGACGAGCTCGGCGAGCGTGTTGGGCGGGAAGTCGGCGCGGGCAATGATGGTCATCGGCACGTCGGTGACGAGGCCAATGGGTGCGAACGCGTTCAACGTGTCATAAGGCAAATTGCGGTACATCGTGGCGGTTGTCGCCAGAGAGATGTGGTGAATCATCAAGCTGTAGCCGTCAGGCTGCGCTTTGGCGAAACGGGCTGTTCCAACCGTGCCGCCAGCACCGCCCACATTTTCGATCACCACCTGTTGACCCAGATCGGCGGTCATTGCATGTGCCACCAACCGGGAGACGGCGTCGGTCGGGCCGCCCGCGGCATGTGGCACCATGATGGTGATGGGTCTGGCGGGAAAGGTTTCCGCCGCCGCCGGCAACGCGGCTATCAGCATACAGCTTAGGAATACGCGAAGCATCGTTCCTCCTGAAGTAATCACGCCACCCTCTCGCGGGCGCGGCTTATCCTGCGCACACCGCACGCGCCTGGGAAACGTCTACTTGCAATGAACGAAGGATATTCGGGTCCAACCCGCGTTGATCTATACTGATTTGCACAAGCTTGCTGAGGAGTCCGGTGTTGAGGATGAAACCATGCGCATCCACAAGATAGCAGCCATTCCCGCTGACGGCATCGGCCCCGAGGTGATCGAGGCCGGGCTGGAAGTGCTGGCGGCGGTCGCCGAGCGTGACGGCGGTTTCCAGCTCGATGTGCAGAGCTTTCCCTGGGGCTCGGCCTATTATCGGGAACATGGGCGGATGATGCCGCAGGACGGTTTGGCCGCGCTCAAACCCTTCGATGCCATCTATTTTGGCGCTGTCGGCGCGCCGGACCTGCCCGACCACATCACATTGTGGGGGTTGCGCCTCGCGATCTGTCAAGGTTTCGACCAATACGCCAACGTCCGGCCTGCCCGGCTGCTAAGCGGGCTGCAAAGCCCATTGCGCGACGTCGGCCCGGACCGGCTCGACTGGGTCATCATCCGCGAGAATAGCGAAGGCGAATATGCCGGTCACGGCGGGCGCTCGCATACCGGGCTGGCGGAGGAAGTGGCGACGGAAACGTCGATTTTCACGCGCGCCGGCGTGGAGCGCATCATGCGCTTTGCCTTCGCCCACGCGGCGAGCCGTCCGCGTCGGCTGCTCACCGTCGTCACCAAATCCAATGCCCAGCGTCACGGCCTGGTGCTTTGGGACGAAATTGCCGAACGTGTCGCCCAGGATTTCCCCGCCGTCGCCTGGGACAAAATGCTGGTCGATGCCATGACGACGCGGATGGTCCTGAAGCCGGAGACCATCGACACGGTGGTTGCGACCAATCTTCACGCCGACATCCTCTCCGATCTCGCCGCGGCGCTGGCGGGCAGCATCGGCGTGGCGCCTACATCCAACCTCAATCCAGAGCGCCGCTTCCCGTCCATGTTCGAGCCCATTCACGGGTCCGCCTTCGATATCACCGGGCGCGGCATCGCCAACCCGATCGGCTCCTTCTGGACGGCGGCAATGATGCTGGAGCATTTGGGCGAAAGCGCCGCCGCGGCCCGCTTGATGACCGCGGTCGAACGGGTCACGGCGGCGGGTGCGCCGCTCACGCCCGATCTTGGCGGTACCGCGACGACGCGGGAGGTCACCGACGCGGTCTGTCAGGCCGTTCGCGCCAGCAATGCTTAGCGCCGGAACCCGTCGGGCGTCCCCTCAGACGCAGTCGCCGAGGCCGCTAAGCATCAATTCCAGTAAAACACACCGTTTAGCGCGAGCTAAACGAGGACATGCACGGCGATGAAAGCGAAGAAGAAGCCGGTCATGTAAAGGCCCAGCGACGCGTAATACGCGGCGGTGTTGATGACGCGCTGCCGTTTGCAGGCCTGCAAACGGCGAGGGTCTATGGGGCAGGCCGCGTTACGATTCCGGTATCGCATCACGCCCGTTATGCCAAGCATAACCCCGGCAAATACGAACAACGCCGCCTTGTGCTCCGATAGCCATATAAGTTGCGGTATATTGGTCGCAAGACTAGCGAGGGTCGCCCCCGCCCCGAGTGCCACAAACAGTGCCGGCAAGGCACAGCAGACCAGCGTCGTTAAGGACGAGAACAGTATTACTGTGTTGAAGAAGCTGTCTTTAACTGTTTGCATTCCGACTCCGTCGGGGCCGCGCGCCCGGCATCTTTTGTCCGGCAAATCTTAATAGGCGTATAGCCCGCTTCCGTGATGAGGTGTTCGATGGCGGCGTCATCCAACGTCATCTTCGCCTTGGTCACCACCGCGACGGTTTTTTCGTCCAGATCGACTTTGACCGTTTCCACCTGCGGCTGCTCTTTGAACGTCGCCTCGATACCATGCACGCAAAACGCGCAAACAAGGCCATTGACGCCCACCAGGATGTTTTCCGCGGCAGCCGGTGCGGTTAAACCCAAAGCCATAACAGTAGAAATCGCAAGCTTTCGCACGTTCCTTACCTCCTATTTAAAATTGCACTGAGGCATTGAACAGAACGTCGCCCCTTGTGCTGATGCCGATCTCGCCCATAATGCGCTGATTGTAGAGACGTATGAACGGGGTGACGGCGAAGCTCTCGTCCTCATCCGGGCGATGATCGACCTGGACCATCAGCCAGGTGTTGATGCCGTTATAGCTGCCGATGTAGGGCGCGACGCCGACGCGGGCGCTTTGGTGGAATTTCGAGTCGTCCGATGCGATGAACCGATTTTCGTAAGACAAATACCAGCGGCGGGTTTCCCAGTCCGCCGAGATGCCGATCGTCGCGGCGGCCTCGGCATCGTTGTTCAAATTGCCCATGCCGCCGTTGTCATAGTCATTGTCGCCGGATTGCGACATGACTCCGGCGCCCAGGGTTACCCAAACATTCGCCTGCGAGTCGGGGGTGTTCCAGCGCTTTAGGAGGTGGCTGTATGTCACCGTGGTAAGCCACTCTTCGTCGCCGCTGAAATAGTCGACGCGCGCCCCCAACGCCATGCGCGGCGTCACGGTATGGGTGACAATAACCGAGTTCTCGGCTCCATTATTCCGCGTCTCTACAAGAGTTCCACCCTTGTATGTTAGCGGTTTACCATAAACGGGAAGCAAGGCAGACAAAGAAAATAGCAGGAAAGCTACGGACCGCCGCATTCGTATATTCTCCCCCTCGCCAGAGTCCGCGTGTTTGTTCGTTTTATTTTTCTCTACAAACATCTACGGGTTGACAGCTGGGAATTTACCTATGGATTTGGTCTGAAAAACGGCGTGGATTAAGCCAAATAAAGACCCTTTTTGGAACTTAGTGCAGAAAGGAGGCGGCACGCGCAGTGCGGGTGCCTGGCTTTGTGGGTAGGCGCGAGACACCGTCGCCTCGAACGTCCCCGTCTTCCTCGCCTCGTGAATGACAATCAGGGTAATTTTTACCTTGAACAAACGCGCGGCACCGAAGGTCGATCCCTTGCGCTCCGTGAGGAGGGGATCTGCGTCGGCTCATCGTCCATGCCAAAAGGCTTAACCGAGAACCGGTTCGCCGAACAGCGCCCGCGCATAGTCGCGCAGCGCCGTCAAGCTGTGCGGATTAGGCTCCGTCATATGCATCGGATAAGAGCTGCCGACCACAATGGCGTAGCCCCCGCGATAGCGGGTGTCGTGCGGATCGTAGAGGTAGTGGCCGCCATACTCTGGGTCTTTTCGTTCCGGTCCCCAGACCTGATAATCCGTGTCGGAGGTGAGCGGAAAGGCGCCCTGATCGTTGGGGTTGACGGTATGGGCGCGTCCTGCCAGGTCTTCGACCTGGTCGGCCGGCATCCGATTTAACTGTTCCATGAGGGCGCCCGGATCCACTCCGAACTGCCGCGCCGTTGCGGCGAGCGCGGGACCAGCGCTTTGGCCGTCATTGTTGTCATAGTTGGCCAGCGCCGCGGCCACGTCTTCGTCGTAACCCGCGGCTTGCAGGAATTCGCGGCTGGGGGCTTCGAACTTCGCCTTATCCTGCGCGTCCCGATAAAGCCAAAGACCTCCGGCTGAAAGAACGGCGATGCCGGCCCCGACCGGGCCGCCCCATGAGCCAATGACGCCGGCGCCGGCTAAGGCCATCAGCGCGCCTCCGCTGGCGCTTGCGGCATAGAGCCCAGCCGCCGGATAGTCTTCTTGCCGCAGAGCGTGAACGGCATAGCCCGTGTCAATGGCGGCGCCCGCGAATTTCAAGAACGTGCTGAACCTCACCCAGCCGGGCTGATCCGCGAGGTGCGACGGCAGGTGGCGCAGGGTGCCGCCCTTTTTCGAAGCGGCAAGGATGGAGGCGGCAGCGTCCTGCCCGCGCGCGGACACGCTAAGGGGTCCGAGCCAGTTCCGCGCTGTGAAGACGGCCATCAGCTCGGCGGTCTCCTTAGCGGTGCCCATCGCGTAGTAAGCGCCTTTCACGGCGTCACCGATATTGCCCTCGCCGCTGGTATATTTGGTGATGGCCGCATAGGCGGCGAGGCCATTGAAGGCGGCGCCGAGCCCGTTCATAGCCCCGCCGAAATTCGTCGCCTTCTTGGGGTCGAGGGTTACCCTGCGCCCCGAGAACACGTCGCCGGCCTCCCGCGATGCAACGCTGCTGCTGCCGAAACTATCGGCGGCATCGGCCGCGCCCGCCGACGAGGAGACGATCATGACGGAGTTGCCGGTCTCCTTGACGGAATTGCGCGCGTTGTTGGCAAGCCCGGCCGAATTGCCAGGGAGCGGGCCACGGGCTTCGACTTGAGCTGTCTCTGCAGTCAGCACGGCACATATGACCTCGTGGCGTGCTGGAGCACTTTCGGTCATTACGATCGTGGTGTCATCCGCATCGGCCAGCGCGTCACGCGTGGTCACGAGTTCCTGGTGCCCTTCGGTCCCAGAGAAATCGTTCAGCGCTGTGTCGCCGAGCGCCATCAGCGTTCGCGTGGCAGCATAGCCCAGGCGTTCGAGCTCAGCATAAGTTCTGTTAAAGTTCTCGAGCGTCTCCGGATGCCGTTCGACATAGGCGATGGTTGCCTGATCGAGCTGGCCGGCGGACATCATTCCGCTCCAGTCTGCGCGCAGCCGCACGATGGTCTCGGTTTGGCTGCGGAATTCCTCGACAGCGTTGGCAATATCGCTTTGCAGGTCGGCAACCCCGTCTCTGACCCCCGCCAGCGTTGCCGCCGCCGCTTCGGTATGGCCCTGATCGTTGAGCGCGCGCACCATGGCTGTGGACAGCGTCACCCCCTCGCCCTGACGGGCGGCATTGCCGGCAAGCAAGGGCGCTATGTATTCGCCATAACCGCCTGCCATCAGGTTTCTGGCGGCGTTGTCCGCGACAGTGTTGACGACCTGCGGGCCATTATTGCCATTGGAGGCGCGGTCGGCGGCGGTCGCGAGGTCCTGGAACACCTGATTGCGGTGGTCAAAATTGACAGAACCGTCACCCAAATCCTTCGTGATTTTGTCGATCGTTGTCATGGAGCCGAGCACGATCCGTTCGGCCGTTTCGGGCAAAACGCCGCCTGTCTGCCCGTTGAGCTCCACCGCGGCGCGCGTTGCGCCGCCACTGTCGTAAGCGATCCGGACGGCATCGATGCCCGGCTGTACGACGACATCATAGTGGGCCTGATCCACGCCGTCCTGGAAGTCGTTCTCTTGCGGACCATGCTGAGCCATAATCAGTGCGCGGCCCGTTATTGCGGCTTCGCGCTGCTCCGGCGGAACCGCGTCGCCCGCCCCGCGCAGCTGAGCTTCCATCTCCTGGCGCAGGGAGGTTTGCGCGGTCGACAGCACGCTTTGCAATTCGGCCACCTCGACCCGCTGCGAGGCATCCCGTCTTGCCCTGTCGAGAGCCTGCCGCGCCTCGCGGACATTGTAATATTTGTCGGCGATCGTTCCGAGTTGGTCACGCGTCCAGCCCTGGGCACGCCGCTCGGCCGTGACATTTTGCACCGCCTCATCGACCGTGTCCTGCAGTTTGGGGTCGTCTGGCAGCCCCGCTTTCAGGGCGGCGACATAGGACGCGGTCGCTTCCTCGGGATAGGGAATGCCTTCGCCGGCGACGCGAATTCCGGCCTCGAATTCCCTGCGCAACGCGCTCCAGCGTTCGCTCGCAGTTGCGCGCGCATCGCCGAGCTCAATCTGGGCGAGCCTGCGCTCGGCTGGCGCCGAGGCAGACGAACGCGCCATCTCCTCCAGCACGGTCAGGGAGTGCTCCCCGGCCTGAGCGTCGCGAACGCGTGCGTCCAATTCCGCTTGGGTGGTCGTCGAGGCGGCCCAAGCCGCCTCGACGGTCTGATACGCCTCGGTAGCAGCTTGCAGAAACTTTGGATCTTGCGGAAATTGCGCCCGGATTAGCTCTAGGATCGGCATGGCGGCTTCGTCCGGAAACGGACGATCCCCGCCCGCATAGCGCAGTTCGCGTTCGATCGCCCCCTGAACGTCGTTCCAACGTGCGCTCGCTTCACGGCGTGCGTCCGGCAGATCGAGGCGGGCGATCCTGCTCGCCACCTGCTCTAGCGAGGCAACTGCTTGGTCGGCTTCCCTGGCACCGGTAACAAGTTCGGCGAGTTGCGCGCGCGTCGTCCGCTGTGCGCGCCATTCGCGATCCACAATCTGGCTTGCCACGTCGACGCGATCCTGAAATGTCGCGCTCTCGGGCGCACGCCCCCGGATCTCGGCGATCAGCTCGCGCGCCGCATCATCCGGAAAGGGAGTGTGGGCGCCGGCCTCGCGCAGCTCGGCTTGAATCGCGCTCTGGACCTCACCCCACTGCCGCGACGCGTTTGCGCGCGCCTCGGGCAGCTCGATGCCGGCAAGCTTTCGCTGCGCGGTCGTTGATTCAGGATCACGCTGCATTACTTCGAGGCTTGCAACCGCCCCTTCGGCTGCTTCGGCCTCGGCGACTTGCTCGCGCGTGCTCAGAAGCGCCGGATCGCGGCTCGGAACGAACACGACCTCGCCAGGCCTGATGAGGTCCGGATCGCCGATCTGCGGGTTAGCATTGATGACGTCAGGAAGATCACCACCATAGATGCGGGAGATGCCCGTTAGCGTATCGCCACGCTGCACCTGATGCGGTACCTCAGTGGTGCGCGTCTCCTCAGGACCGTCGGCGGCGGCGCGCTCGCGTTCCGCTTTGGCGATCGCGGCATCCATCTGTCTGCGGTCCGCTTCGTTGCGCGGCGGCGGCGGCGGAACGCGCGCACTTCTAGAGCCATCGGCGTCTATGATCAGAGCCATGCAATATATCCGCGTAATTGATTGTGCGTACGCGGACAATACGGAATCTGGATGAACGTATCGCGACACTAATTTGTAGGATTGACGACGCCTGTCGCGGTTCCCCGCGCGCCTTGGCGGCGCCTCGAGGCATCACTTCGGCCTTGGGGCGACCTCCAGCCGGTAGCCGCGCAGACGCGCCACGGGAGCAAGCAGGCCAAACAGGAGCTTTTGCAGGAAGATGGGGAGACCAGCCAGGTAAAGATGGTTGCGGTAGCTGTCGAAGACGAGAGCGATCAGGAGAAGATGGGGATCGCCCTTGGCCGAAAACCATTGCGGACGTCTCTCGGCCAAACGTCCAAAATTGGCAAAGAAGGAAATCCATTGCTGAGCGGGACGAAATTCGATGGTTAACGCTGTTGCGCCGGGATGAGCGTTGACGAAGAAATGCGGCACGCCGGGCGGGACGGTTGTGGACTGGCCAGCTTCCACGACCTGCTCCTTGCCGTTCGTTACAACTTTGATGCGTCCCGAGCGAACGACGAAGGTTTCCTCCGTCGTGGGATGGACATGAATGAGGGCATTCCCACCGCCCGACCCGCCCTCTTCGAGAAGGACGTCGAATGCGGCCACTTGCGCGTCGTTGAGCGGCTTCGAGAATATGAACGTCTCCCCGTTGAAGCCATTGCGCAGAACCGCCCCTTTTTCTATCCCATTCGTCATTCGAACGTCCTTTGGAATGTGATCACAGCTTCGTTGCGTTGGATGCCTCAGGCGGGCAGACTGATGATCCGCGCCGCAGACCATCGCTCCGTTAGCCTGGTACTCGTTGAATAAACACGCCGCGCCCAGGTTTATTCGATGCGCCGAACCGGTCCACAGAGCTGCGTTTCATTTCCTGCCGCCGAAGCATAGAGGCACTGGACCGTCACGGCTTCGTAGAGGTCTCGGCCGAGAGGACCTCATCGCGCGGTCGAGCTGCCTCCACTCACCGGTGGCGCTGTTGACCCATGGGCGACGTTATACCGGCCTTGCGCTTGACCGAATTGACCTTCAAAGCTGCGGTATCGCAGCAAAGCATTCAGCATCGGGGCTGGAACAGTGCACTTGCAGAATTTGGCATACGTTGTTCGTAGGGCAAACGCAGGCGACGCTATGCGTATCCGTGAGCTGGTGCGAAGCCAACGGCTCAACCCCACCGATCTCCAATTCGCGAACTTTATTGTTGCCTCAAGCGATAGCGACGTCATTGCCGTCGCTCAAATGAGGCAGCACCGCGACGGATCGCGAGAGCTTGGGTCCATTCTCGTGCTTCCAGCTTGGCGCGGGCAAGGCATCGCGGCACGGCTCGTCGATGCCCTGGTAGCAGCCGAGATCGGAAGCATTTACATGATTACTGGACAGGCCTATCTGAGGCACTATGCACGCTGGGGCTTTCAGCCCATCGACCCTAGCACTGTTCCTGCTCCGATCCGGTTCAACTACCTAATGGGCCGCCTAGGCGGTGTCATCTCGGTCATAATGGGACGGCCGGTTAATCGGCTCACTATACTCAAAAGGCCAGCTCGCGGTGCGTAGTGATCCTGTGGGCATTCACCCAGCCGCACCGAGGGCAAACCGGCGCGGTGTTCGCGACGCTTCGTGTCTAAGCGGCCGCCGCCGGCTCCAGCAGCGGCACCTCCAAACTCTCAATTTCTCCAAGCGCACTTCCGGCAATCCCTTGCAGGTCGCCGTACATGCCGACGGTGGAATCGATGACCCCGCGAATTTGTGCCTCCCGCTTGGCCCATTGCTTGGTCATCATGGCGCGCTCCTTGGCGAGATCCTGCTCCATGGCGCGGAAGCGCTCCACGATGGCCTCGATGCGCTGCCGGAAATGCGGGCCGGTAAGATATTGGTAGACCATCTCCATTTTCGTCTGCTGGCCCTCGACGCTCTTGCGGGCGGCGGCAAGCAGGATCAGCGACTCCCGTAGAGCATTCGCGACAGGAATGGCGCAGCGCACTTCCACCACCCACACACCGTCCACCAGGTCGAAGGTGGAGACCCCCTTGGGCAGCGCATTCGACACGATAAGCGCCATATCCGCCTTCGCCGCGCGCTGGTCTTCCCGGAGTTTGGGGAGCCAGCCGTCGCTCCAGTTCTTGGTGCGTTTGGATTCCCAAAGAATAGTGCCGCAGGACTGGCCATAGGGGGTGAAGACCCGTTGAAGCACGTCGCCGCCGAACTCGCCCTTGGCGACCGGCTCGATCACGTCATGCGGAAAACGCGCCCGGAGCAAATTTTCCAGCTGCAACTCCAACACTTCGCCTTGCAGCTGCTGGGAGCCTTGCTGAAGCTTACGCTGAAGGTCGCCGACCTGCCGCTTCAAGGAGGCGGTCTGCTCGTCCCGCTCGGCGATCTGCAGCCGGTAGCCTTCCCCGACCTCGGACATCACCCTTTCTCTTACCGTGGCCAACGACTCGGCGACGCGGGTTTCAACCGTGACATCCAGCTCACGCTTGGCGTCGTCCAGCTCGCGCTGCATTTTCATCAGCTTGGCCTGCTGCTTCTGCGCCTCAGCAAGCTTTTCGTCGCGGGCCTTGAGAATCTCCTGCAGATCGGTGACGTCCTGAGCCCTCTGACGAAGGTCGTTCTCCAGCAGAAGGCGGGCTTTCTTGGCTTCTTCGGCAGCGATTTTACCGCGTTCAGCGTTGACCTTAGCCGCGACTTGCTCATCCAGTTCTGCTTGGCGCCGGGCAAGGTCTTTCTGCTGCCCCTGGAGCGCCGATTCACGCTGAGCGATGTGGGCGTCCTTCGCGGCCAGTCTTTGCTCAAACTCCTTGCGCGTCGCGGCAATCAAGGGCGCGGCGAGGGATTCATCCAGCTTGAAATCGACTCTGCAGCTTGGGCAGGTAATTGTCTGGCCGTTCATTGGAACCCCGTATTAATTGCCCGGACGATACATGCGATGCGGCCATCCTTGGCTCGGCCGGCCAAAGGAGACGATGCATACACAACGTGTTAACGTGATTCCCTCGGACTTAGAACGGGGAGTGAACAACATCCGCGGGCAATTGGGCCAGGCCGCAGTTTCAATTCTGCTTGGAGCAGAGTGATGAGACCGCCAAGGCCGCAACGGGGATAGGCATGCCAACGCAGGATAGCAGGGTCGCGCTGGTGACGGGTGCGGGCCGTGGAATTGGCCGCGCCATTGCCCTGGCATTGGTGCAAGGCGGTTTCGCCGTCGTCGTGAACGATCTGCCGGACTCGGCGGACATCGCCGGGACCATCACCGCAGCGCAGGCGCAAGGGGCGCGGGTCGAGACGGCGCCGGGCGATGTCTCCGATCTCGGCCGCCACGACGATTTGGTGGAGGCGGCATGGGCCGCCTTCGGGCGCATCGATTGCCTGGTGAACAATGCCGGTGTCTCGGTCGCCAAGCGCGGCGACGTTCTCGACGTCGAGCCGGACAGCTTCGACCGCGTCATGGACATCAACCTGCGTGGCCCCTTCTTCCTGACGCAAGCGGTTGCCAAGCGCATGATCGCCGCTCCGGACGGCGGCTTTCGCAGCATCATCACGATCTCTTCGCTGAATGCGGAGACGGCCGCGCCAGACAGGGCGGAATACTGCATCTCGAAAACCGGACTGCGCATGATGAGCAGGATCTTCGCACTGCGCCTAGCGAGCGAGGGCATTCACACCTATGAAGTGCGACCCGGCGTCATCCGCACCGACATGACGGCCGTGGCGCGGGAGAAATACGACCGCCTGTTCGCACAAGGCGGCGCGCCGCTCGCGCGTTGGGGAGAGCCTGAAGACGTCGGGCGGGCCGTGGCGATGCTGGCCAGCGGCGCGCTGTCTTACTCGACCGGAGAGGTCGTTCACGTCGATGGTGGGCTCTCGCTGCCACGGCTCTGACGGAACCGCGCGAACCGTGCGGCTGCTTCCAGATTGACGGCGTTTTGCGGGTCGAGACCGGCAAAAATCGCGCGCGCCTGCTCGACCGTGTCGAAGGCCTGATGCTCCACCGCGCTGGGCGTCAGCCCGCCGATATGGGGCGTTGCCACCACGTCGGCGCGGCTGGCCAGTTCCGCGGTCGGCATCTGATCGGGCGCGCGGCCGACATCCAGCGCGGCGCCTGCAATGTGTTTGGCGTCCAGGGCCGCGGCAAGCGCGGGCTCATCGACGAGATTGCCGCGCGCGAGATTGATAAAATAGGCGTGCGGCCGCATGCGGGCGAAGGCGGCGGCGTTCATCAGGTTTTCCGTCTCCGGGGTGGCTACCGCCAGGCAAACGACGAAATCCGCTTCGCCAAGCAACCGCTCCAAGGGCACCTGCCGCACGTCCGTGTCGGCAATCGTCTTGTGCGGATCGTAGGCGAGAACCGTCATGCCGAAGGCGCGCGCCAGCATGGCGAGATGCTGCCCAATCACGCCATAACCGATGATGCCCATGGACGAGCCTTGCAGCTGGCGTCCCATGCGCGCGGCGGGCGCGCCGCCGGAGCGATAGCTGCCGGCCGCGGCTGAAACGCCCCTGGCCAGGTCGATCATCATCCCGATGCCCAGTTCCGCGACCGAGGCGGCGAAACCCGGGGTCGCGCGCGTCACCAGAATGCCGCGCCGGCTCGCTGCCTCGACGTCCACATTGCGGATGTCGACGGCGCAGCGCAGGAAGGCGACGAGATCTTCCGGCGCCTGATCGAAGAAGCTGGCGGGCCCCGGCGTCATGCGGTCCGACACGATGATCGCGCAGCCCGACGCATGGACCGCCAAGGCATCGGCATCGAGATGCTCTCCGGTGGGGTTGACCACCACTTCGGCGATGTCGCGGAGCGCCGCCACGGCGCGCGGCCCGTAATACCCGGCCAGCATCGCGGGGGTGTGGGCGAGAAAAATGCGGGGCTTGGTCATGTGAGCACCACCGCTTGTCCGGTTTGCGCGGAGGCAAGCAGGGCTTCGATCAGGACCTGGACCTTGAGCGCCTCGCGCCCGCTGACGGCGGGGTCGCGCCCCTGATCGATGGCGTCCAGGAAATCGGCGATCACGCCCTTATGCGCGTCATGCGAGAAGGCCATGGGATCGGCGCCCCCGCTCTTGGAT
>Ga0136634_10000168_pt1 | contig 31623 bp, 34 predicted proteins | sample AntDrymUQ8332106_2_FD_104654 | JGI IMG/M metagenome (GOLD analysis project Ga0136634, IMG submission 104654) | Polar desert sand microbial communities from Dry Valleys, Antarctica - metaG UQ833 (21.06) | ecosystem: Environmental > Terrestrial > Soil > Desert | place: Antarctica: Dry Valley... | reverse complement strand
GGTGCGCGCGGCCGAGCAGCGTATTGTGCCGCTCGAAAACTTGGGCGACACCCTCGTGAGCGCGCTCAGCGAGGTTGAAGAATAAACGGTTGAATATAACGACATCGGACAACGCAATGGCTTACGACTTACAAGAGCAGGAACAGCTTGACGAGCTCAAGGCATGGTGGGGCAAGTACGGCAATCTGATTATGGTGGTAGCAATTCTGGCGCTAGTGTCGTTTGCGGCTTTCAATGGGTGGCGGTGGTATCAGCGCGATCAGGCTGAAAAGGCTGCGGGTATCTACGCTGAACTCGAGCGAGCGATGACGGCGCGTGAAACCGAGCGCGTCAATACGCTGAGTGGAACATTGACCGAGAAGTACGGAAGGACAGTTTACGGTTCGATGGCCGCCCTGCAGGCGGCGCGCTGGTCTGCGCAAAGCGGTGACGCAGCAACCGCGCGCACGCGTTTGCAGTGGGTTATCGAGCACTCGAATCAGGCCGAAGTCGTTTCGATCGCGCGCGTGCGGCTTGCCGGTGTCCTGCTTGATGAGAAAAATTACGATGAAGCGATCAAGGTTCTCGACGCTGCAAGCCCGGGTGTCGACGCCGCGGCTGTTGCCGATCGCCGTGGCGATGTTTTATTTGCACAAAACAAGTTAGAAGAAGCGCGTGTAGCGTATCGCGATGCGTTGACCAAGGCCGATGCCCAGCATCCGCTGCGGCAGCTGATTCAGCTCAAGCTTGATGCATTGCCTGCGACGGTGGCGTCATGATGGTGCAGGCACTCTTTATCCCTGCCGGTCGCAAACTCGGAGGCGCGCGTCTGAACCGGGCCGCGCTTGTCTTGCTGGCAGCCGCTTTTTTTTCGCTGGCGGGCTGCTCGTGGTTGCCATCTTGGATGGGGGGCACACCGTCGCGGGCGGTTCAACCGACCCCGCTGACGGAACTTAAGCCCACGCTGAACGCACGTGTTGCGTGGCGTGCGTCGGTCGGGGCGAGCCGGACTGAGGTACTGCAGCCGGCTGTCGTGGAAAACGCGGTCTACGTCGCCGCTTCCGACGGTGCAGTTGTACGGCTCTCTCCTGAAACCGGCCAGGTTGTCTGGCGCAGCGACATCAAAGCCCCGATAAGCGCCGGGGTTGGCAGCGACGGCTTCACGGTTGCGGTTGCCACAACCCGCGGCGGAGTTGTGGCTCTCGGCGCCGACGGCAAGGAAATTTGGCGTTCGCAGATCGGCGGAGAGATGCGGTCGCCGCCACTTGTCGGACGTGATCTGATCATTGTCCGCTCGACCGATTACAGAGTCACTGCACTGGACGCCGCAAGCGGAAAGCGGCGCTGGACGTACCAGCGGGCCAACGTGCCCCTGACCCTGCGCAGTCCGACCGAACTCGTTTACGCGGGGGATCTGGTCATCGCGGGTTTTCCGGGCGGTCGACTGGTTGCACTCAACAGCGCCAACGGCGCCGTTCGTTGGGATATCGCCGTTTCGGAACCACGCGGTGCGACCGAGGTTGAGCGTCTCACCGACGTTGTGGGTGCTCCGCTGGTCATTGGTGCCGAAGTGTGTGCGGCGTCTTATCAAGGGCGGATTGCGTGTTTTGCATCTGCCAATGGCAACCTTCGCTGGTCAAGCGAAATTTCGGCCGGTTCGGGACCGGCGGTCGACGACAGGCGTGTTTACGTTGTCGATTCGAAGTCCAACGTTGTCGCATTCAACCGCGCGGCGGGCTCGACCGCGTGGAAGCAGGAGCAGTTGCTGCACCGTTCGTTATCGGCACCGCTCGCGTTAAACCGCGCCGTAGTCACGGGCGACTACGCGGGTGCGATCCACTTCCTGTCGCCCGAGGACGGCGCGCTTTTGGCGCGCGTTTTGCTGGCGGCCGAAATTGTTGCCACACCGCGCGCGCTCGGCGGAGGCGCCGTGGTTCAGGCGCGCGACGGAACCGTTGCACTAATTGTTATCGAATAGAGACGGCCGGCAGCGCCGACCCGGATTGCTATGAAACCCGTGGTGTCGATCGTAGGCCGGCCTAACGTAGGCAAGTCGACGCTGTTCAATCGGCTAACGCATTCGCGCGCGGCGCTCGTTGCCGATTTTCCCGGCCTTACTCGAGACCGACACTATGGCGAAGGACGGGTCGGTCCGCGCGATTACATCGTGATCGACACCGGCGGCTTTGAGCCGGTGAACGCCGAGGGGATCGTGCGCGAGATGGCTGCGCAGACCGAGCAGGCGATTGCAGAGTGCGACGTGGTGATCTTCGTGCTCGATGCCCGCGAGGGGCTGACCGGCCAGGACGCGCGGATCGCTGCGCGGCTGCGCATTGCCGGCCGCCCCATCGTGCTGGCCGTCAACAAAGCTGAAGGACTGTCGGAACAATCTGCCGCCGAATTCCATGAGCTGGGTCTCGGCGAGCCGTGGCTGATCTCTGCGGCGCACGGCGACGGTGTGCAAACGGTGATGCAGGTTGCTCTCGAAGGCTTCATTACCGACGGGCCCGAAGAGCCCGCTGGCGACCAAGCGGGGGGCGACAGGCGAATTCGCGTCGCAGTAGTTGGAAGGCCCAACGTGGGCAAATCGACGTTGATCAATGCGGTTCTCGGTGAAGAACGGTTGATCGCGTTCGACAAGCCAGGCACCACGCGCGATTCAATCGAGATCGATTTTGATTTCGGTGGCAGCCGGTTCACTCTGATCGACACGGCGGGAATTCGCCGCCGTGGCAAGGTGTTCGAGACTGTCGAGAAGTTCTCGGTGGTCAAGACGTTGCAGTCGATCGCCGACAGCAACGTCGTCATTCTTTTACTTGACGCTGCGTCAGAAATTGCCGACCAGGACGCGCATATCGCCGGCTTCGTGCTCGAAAGTGGCCGCGCGATGGTGGTAGCAGTCAACAAGTGGGACGGGCTCGACGCCTATCAGCGTGAACGCATCACGCATGAGATCGAACGCAAGCTTCACTTTCTTCGCTGGGCGCGATTTCATCAGGTTTCTGCGCTCAAGAAGACAGGGTTGAAGCCACTGATGCGATCGGTCTCTGAAGCGTACAAAGCTGCGTTTGCACGGTTGCCCACACCGAAGCTCACACGTGCGTTGCTCGCTGCGGTGGCGCGCCAGCAACCCGCGCGTGCGGGGCACTCACGGCCCAAGCCGCGTTATGCACATCAGGGCGGGCATAACCCGCCGATCATTGTCGTGCACGGCAATTCGCTGAGTCAGGTGACTGATCCCTATCGGCGCTACCTGGAAGGCCAGTTTCGCGAACAGTTCGAGCTAACGGGAACGCCGCTGCGAGTGGAATTTCGAACTAGCAGAAACCCGTATGCCGAATGACGATATGCAACTGCAGTTGTCCAACGTGCTCGTCGCAGGGCTGCACAACCCTGTTCTCGTCGGCTCGCCAAGGCAAGGCTTTTGCTTTACATTGATTTCGCACGTTTGATCGTCATGTATTGCTAGCTCGTGCTGCGTCAAACGTTCATTAAAGCGTAGGCCTACTCATTCGGGCCCAATTCGAACAAGCGTGTCAAAGCGCTGGAGAAACAATATGACTGCCAAAGGGCAATTACTACAAGACCCCTTCCTGAACGCGTTGCGCAAGGAACATATTCCCGTGTCGATCTACCTTGTGAATGGCATCAAGCTGCAAGGTCAGGTCGAATCGTTTGATCAATATGTGGTTCTGTTGCGCAACACGGTGACACAGATGGTTTACAAGCATGCCATCTCGACCGTCGTCCCTGCACGTCCAGTGAACCTCGCTGCGGAGCCAGAAGCCTGAGCGTCGTCTTCCAGGTCGATTCCGGACGCGCTCCGAACACGACGCGCGCGCTGCTTGTCAGCGTAGCGATCGGGCGGCGTGACGATCCTGATGCAATCGAGGAATTGAAACAGCTCGTGGTATCGGCTGACATCGAGCCGGTCGAATTGCTGACCGTACGGCGCGACCGCCCCGATGCCGCTTACTTTGTCGGCAGTGGCAAGGTCGACGAACTTAAGAGTCTGGCTACCGCATCCGACGCGAGCCTTGTGATTTTCGACGTTGCGCTATCGCCTGCGCAGCAGCGGAATCTCGAGCAGACATTGGGTATCTGGGTGCTCGATCGCACGGCACTGATCCTTTACATTTTCTCGCGGCGCGCGAAGAGTCGGGAAGGCAAACTGCAGGTCGAGCTCGCACAATTGGATCACCTTTCTACGCGGCTTGTGCGAGGCTGGTCTCATTTGGAGCGCCAGCGTGGCGGACTTGGCAAGACCGGTGGCCCCGGTGAAAAGCAGATCGAGCTTGACCGGCGCATGATCGGAGCCAAGGTGCGCCGCTTGCGCGATCGCCTTAAGCAATCCGAGAAGCAGCGGCGCACACGCCGTCGTGCGCGGTCACGCAACGATGTCGTTTCGATATCGCTGGTGGGGTACACCAATGCTGGCAAATCGACGCTGTTCAATGCATTGACTCAAGCCGGCGTGTTTGCAGCGGACCAGCTGTTCGCCACACTCGATACAACGGCACGCCGGTGCCATCTGGGGGTCAATGGCGAATCGAAGATCGATGCGGTCGTTTCAGACACCGTTGGTTTCATTCGCGGACTGCCGCATCAATTGATCGAGGCCTTCAAGTCAACCTTGGATGAGACGGCGGAAGCTGACTTGTTGCTGCACGTTGTCGATGCGGCCTCACCGGCACGGGCCGAGCAGATGGCCGAAGTCGAGCGCGTGCTGCGCGACATCGGCGCAGACAAAGTGCCCACGATTGTGGTGTACAACAAGATAGATCTCACAGGGCGCGCGGCGGCGGTCGAGCGCGACGTGCGTGATAACATCGTCGCCGTTTCCGTCAGCGCGCAATCCGGGTTGGGGCTTGAAACTTTGCGCGCGGCGATTGTCGAATTCGTCGAACGTTCGGCGCGCTTTGACAGCACCGGCAGTGAAAGCGCGGACGATGCGTCGGATGCCGTAGTACCGAACGATGACGCACCTTCCCGGCCAAGCGCAGCCGCGTAGTGATTAGGCGGCAAGTCAACATGACACTCTTTGATAGCTTCCTCATGATTAACGTGGCATACCGCCGGTGTGCACTACCTGCAGTCGATACTTATGTCGCTTGACGATCCGAAGTGGGGCCGTGGTACCGGGTCCAGCGGCTCGAACGATGACGGCAAGGACGAGCCGCGTCGCGAGCCGGAGCCGCGCCCGCAACGGCCCCAACAGCCGACCGGCGACGGGCCGCCCGACCTTGACGAATTGTGGCGCGATTTCAACCGGCGCCTGTCGGGCCTGTTCGGAAAGCGCGGGGCCCGTCGCGGTGGCACGGGCGGCAATGGCAGCCCGTTCGGCGGCTTTACGCCTAATGGCAAGGGCGCGGGTCTGGGCCTCGCCGCAGTCCTCACTGTCATCGGATTGCTGTGGTTGGGCAGCGGTTTCTACATTGTTCCGGAAGGACAGGTCGGGGTCGTAACCACCTTCGGAAAGTATTCTGAGACGAGCTCGCCCGGATTTCGCTGGCGGCTGCCGTGGCCGATTCAAACCAATGAGTTGGTCGACATTCTGTCGTTGCGCCGGGTCGAGGTCGGAACACGCGGCCGCCCCGAGCGCCTGAAGGAAGCGCTGATGCTGTCCGATGACGAGAACATCGTCGACATACAGTTTGAGGTGCAGTACCGGATCAAGGACAACGGAGCGCGTGACTATCTTTTCAACAGTCGCAATCCGACCGCTGCGGTTATTCAGTCGGCGGAATCGGCGATGCGTGAGGTGGTCGGACGCAAGACGATGGATTCCGTGCTGTATGAGTCAAGGCAGGAAATCGCCGTGGAAGTGCGCCGGTTGATGCAGGAAATGCTCGACCGTTACGGCACCGGTATCCTTGTGCAGGCCGTCGCCATTCAGAACGCTCAGCCGCCGGAGCAGGTGCAGGCTGCATTCGACGACGCCGTGAAGGCAGGCCAGGACCGCGAACGAGAGATCAATCTGGGGCAGGCGTATGCAAACGACGTGGTGCCGAAGGCGCGCGGTCTTGCGTCGCGGCTGCTGCAGGAGGCCGACGGTTATCGCTCGCGCGTCGTAGAAACCGCTCAGGGTGATTCTTCTCGCTTCCAGCAGATCCTTGTTGAATACCAGAAGGCGCCGCAGGTCACGCGCGACCGACTTTATATCGACACCATGCAGCAAGTGTTTTCCAACACCAGCAAGGTGATGGTCGATGTGCGCAACGCCAATCCGCTTCTGTATCTGCCGTTCGACAAATTGATGCAGCAGGCGCTGCAGGATGCCGCGGTGCCGCGCCCGGCACCCGTGACCGCACCTGAAGCGGCTCCGGTTCCCGAGACGCGAGGACGCGAGAACCTGCGTACACGCGATCGTGATGCTCGATAAAACCGGATAACGAAAGCGACTGGAACTGAACCGATGAATCGAATTGTGGTTGCTGTGATCGGGCTTGTGTTGCTGGCAGTCGTAGCCCGCGCCAGCACGTTCATCGTGCATCAGCGCGACTTCGCAATTGTGTTCCAGCTCGGGCAGATCGTGCGTGTGGTGACCGAGCCTGGGCTGTACTTTCGCTGGCCGCTGTTGCAGAACGTCGAGTACCAGGACAATCGGATTCTGACGATCGACACGCCGGTGGCCGACCGCGTGCAGACTTCCGAAAAGAAGAATCTGCTGATCGATTCGTTCGTTCGGTGGCGCATTAACGAGCCGCGCGCTTTTCGGGTCAGCTTTCCGGCTGGCGAGCGTTCAGCGGAGGAGCGTATCTCAACGCTGGTGCGTGACTCGTTGAATCAGGCGGTTAACAAGCGCACGGTCAACGAGATCACCTCGCGCCAGCGTGAAAAGGCGATGGAAGAGATTCGCGTGGCAGTCCAGGAAAGCGTCAAGGGCTTGGGGGTCGAAATCGTCGACGTTCGCCTTAAACGCGTTGATTTCGTACCCGAGATCAGCGAGTCCGTTTACGGTCGCATGCAGGCCGAGCGTAAGCGTGTTGCCAATGAGCAGCGATCGATTGGTTCAGCAGAGGGCGAGAAGATTCGTGCCGATGCCGATCGGCAGCGTGAAGTGTTGCTGGCCGAGGCTTACAGCGCCGCGCAGAAAGTCAAGGGTGATGGCGATGCGCGAGCGTCGGCCACCTATGCACAGGCATTCGGTCAGAACCCCAGCTTTGCCGAGTTCTATCGGACGCTCGAGGCCTATCGCACAACGTTCAAGAATCGCAATGATGTGCTTGTGGTCGATCCATCGTCCGACTTCTTCAAGTACCTGCGCGGATCCAATCCACCCGCCGGCAGCGCCTCGAATCTGAAAGGCGCGGGCCGTTAGCTCTGAATGTCGCTTTTTGGCCTGGCCATTGCGCTGATGCTCGTTTTCGAGGGGCTGATGCCACTGGTTGCTCCGAGGGCATGGCGGCAGATGTTCAGCCGCCTGAGCGAACTGACCGACGGGCAGCTTCGATTTTTTGGGCTGATCGCAGTCGCCGTCGGCGCGCTATTGTTCTGGTTGCAGAGTTAGTCCGCATCCACTCGATCACTCTTTTGCGAGCAGCCCACAGGGCGCCGTTGCTTTGCCATGCCGCGCTGGCTACTACCTGAAAACATTTCCGATGTTCTGCCGCGAGAAGCGCGTCGTGTCGAACATCTGCGCCGAGCGCTGCTCGACCTTTATCGCAGCTACGGCTACGAGCTGGTCATACCACCGTTGATCGAGCATGCCGAGTCTTTGCTGACGGGTACGGGTAGCGATGTCGATCTGCGTACGTTCAAGTTGACCGACCAATCGAGCGGTCGGCTGCTTGGTGTGCGTGCCGATACGACTCCGCAGGTGGCCCGCATTGACGCCCACATCCTGAATCGGCACGGGGTCGTGCGGCTCTGCTACGCCGGCAGCGTGCTGCATGCGAGGCCCGTGCATCCGCTTGCGACGCGCGAGCCTTTTCAGGTCGGCGCCGAGCTCTATGGTGTCGGTGGTGTCGCGGCCGATGTCGAGTTGCTGGAGCTCGCCGTCGCATCGCTTCATCTGGCCGGACTAAAAAATGTTCGCCTCGACCTCGGCCACACCGGCGTTGTTCGCGGCATCCTCGAATTGGCGCACCTCCCTGCAATCCTGGTGGATGAATTGCTCGCATCGTTGAACGCGAAGGACTTTCCATCGCTGAAGCAGCAATCGTTGGCGCTTCCAGATGATGCGCGCGCTGCGTTGCTGGCACTAGCGCGATTGAATGACGGCAACGAGGTCGTCGCTGCCGCCCGGCGCGAGCTTCCAAGAGTACCCACGATCACCGCTGCACTGGATGAGCTCGATGCGATCGTTGCGCGCTGCGGTGCTGAAGCTATCTCGATCGACCTGCTGGACCTTCACGGTTACCGCTACCACACCGGCGTGACGTTTGCGGTTCACACTTCCGATGCTCCGAATGCCGTGCTGCGCGGCGGACGCTACGACGACATCGGCAAAGCATTCGGCCGTGCCCGACCGGCCGTTGGATTTTCCATTTACCTGCGCGAGTTGGCCGATCTTTCCGAAGGGAGTCCCCCGCACGCGATTCGCGCCCCGGCCGACGATGACCAGCGATTGCGTGCGTTGATTGGGCAACTGCGCAGCGCCGGCGAGACAGTCGTACAGCGGCTGCCGGGTGAGGACTCGGGCATGTCGGGCGATGACGACTTTGTATTCGATCGAATCATCACGCGACGCGGCAATGAATGGAGCGTGATCACAACACATGAGTTGGGACAGGGACACTGATGGTGCAAAACGTTGTGGTCGTCGGCACGCAATGGGGCGATGAGGGAAAGGGAAAGATTGTCGACTGGCTGTCCGAAAGCGTTGACGGTGTCGTGCGCTTTCAGGGCGGGCATAACGCGGGGCATTCGCTTGTCATCAACGGCAAGAAGACGATTCTTCGGCTGATCCCGTCGGGCATTCTGCGCCCGGGCCTGGCGTGCTACATCGGTAACGGCGTAGTGCTGTCGCCTTCCGCGTTGTTGACCGAGATCGATGAGTTGCAGGCGGCGGGCGTCGATGTGATGTCTCGTCTGTTGATCAGCGGAAACTGCCCGTTGATTCTGCAATATCACGTCGCGCTGGACGTTGCGCGCGAGATCAAGCGCGGTGCTGCGAAGATCGGGACCACCGGCCGTGGCATCGGTCCCGCGTACGAGGACAAGGTCGCGCGCCGCGCTGTGCGCGCGCAGGATCTGTTCGATGCCGTGCGCTTTGGCGAGCAGGTGCGTGAAGCACTCGATCTGCACAACTTTGTTCTCCAGCATTACCTGAACGCGAAGCCGGTTGGTGCCAGCAGCGTGATCGACGAAACGCTTGCACTGGCCGAACGATTGCGGCCGCTGATAACCGACGTGTCGTACAAGCTCAACAGCGTGATGGCAAGTGGAGCGCGATTGCTGTTTGAAGGCGCGCAAGGTGCGCTCCTCGATGTTGACCACGGTACCTATCCGTATGTCACGTCGAGCAATACCGTAGCGGGCGCCGCTGCGGCGGGCGCTGGAGTTGCGCCGCAGCGCCTTGATTACGTGCTGGGGATTACCAAGGCTTATTCGACGCGGGTGGGTTCCGGGCCGTTCCCGACCGAGCTCACGGACGCAACGGGAGATCAACTGCGCAACAAGGGTCAGGAATTTGGATCGGTCACTGGCCGGCCGCGCCGCTGCGGCTGGTTCGACGCCGCCGGATTGAAGCGCGCAGTCCAGCTCAATGGAACGACAGGGCTCTGCATCACCAAGCTCGATGTGCTTGATGGCCTTCCGCGCGTGATGCTCAACACTGGTTACACAATGGACGGCAAGGCAGTCGACATCCTGCCGTACGGTGCCGAAGCGGTCAGCCGTTGCGAGCCGGTCTACGAAGAGTTTGCAGGATGGAGTGAATCAACTTTCGGTGTGCAGCACTGGGACAAACTTCCGTCGGGCGCCCAGCGTTATCTGCAGCGCCTTTCAGAAGTACTCGGCGTGCCCATTGTCGTGGTCTCAACCGGACCCGACCGCGAGCATACGATCGTGTTGCGGCATCCTCTCGACTGATGACCCATCCGGCGCGGTCGGAGTCGGACCTGTATGTCGACTGGGACGAGTATCACCGTTCGGTCGAAAAGCTATGCCTGCTGGTCCATCAGTCAAAGTGGAATTTTGATTCGCTGTTGTGCCTGTCACGCGGAGGTCTCCGCGTGGGCGACGTTATTTCGCGAATCTACGACGTGCCGCTCGCGATCCTGGCAGCAAGCTCGTATCGCGCGGCGGCGGGTACTCGGCAGGGGCAGCTGGACATTGGCCAGTACATCACGATGACCAGCGATGCATTGCGCGGAAACCTGCTGCTGGTCGACGATCTGGTGGATTCAGGCGTCACGCTGGCGCGCGTCGTGGAACACCTGAAGGAGCGCTATGCCAAGGTTGATGAAGTCCGAACCGGCGTCATTTGGTACAAGGCATGCTCGACATTCAGGCCCGATTACTTCGTCGAGCATCTTCCCGCTAATCCGTGGATCCACCAGCCATTCGAGATCTACGACGCGATGGGCCCCGAGAAATTAGCCGAACGATTAAAACAAAAAGTGGCCGGCCAACAGGCCGGCTCCCCTGAATAATATTGGTGCCCAGAAGAGGACTCGAACCTCCACAGTGTTGCCACCGCTAGGACCTGAACCTAGTGCGTCTACCAATTCCGCCATCTGGGCAAGCGGCGAATTCTAGCGGTGACCGGCATCTAGTCAAATAAGTGAACAGTTCGCCGTAGCGAACGAGAAGGAGATTGTGAATAAGAAAGTAAATCGCATGAATAGCGATTCGATTGTCGAAAGTCTCACAACGGCGCGTGCGCCGCTGGCGCCGGGCGATCTGGCTGAGCGGCTCAAGCTTCCTGCTGAGGATTACGCCGAATTTGATCGGCAAGTCGAGGAACTCGAACGCGCGGGCCGCATTGTGCGCAACCGCGCGGGGCTGCTGCTGGTCGCAGCGCGCGCAAATTTGTTGTCTGGCCAGGTGCAGGGCCATCGTGATGGTTTTGGTTTCCTGATTCGCGACGACGGTGGTGCCGATCTCGTGCTCTCCGAGCACGAGATGAGCAAGGTACTGCACGGTGACCGCGTGTTGGCCCGCATTACCGGTGCAGATCGTCGCGGCCGGCCCGGGGGCGAGATCGTCGAAGTCATCGAAAGCCGCACCAACAAACTGGTCGGTCGGCTGCTTAACGAGCGCGGCGTCACGATCGTGGTGCCCGAGGACCAGCGGATAGCGCACGACATCTTGATTCCGCCGGGCGGATCGCTTTCGGCCGAGCCCGGCCAGGTTGTCGTCGTTGAGATCCTCCAGCAGCCGCAGCGCTATGTGCAGCCGGTGGGTCGCGTGATCGAAGTATTAGGTGCGATCGATGATCCCGGCATGGAAATCGAGATTGCGGTACGCAAGTTCGCGGTGCCACACGAGTTTCCGGAAGCGACTGTCCAGCTCGCCGAAAAGCTGCCTGACGAGGTATCTCAGAAGGATTTGCATGGCCGCGTCGATCTGCGTGATGTCCCGTTAGTCACGATCGATGGCGAGGATGCGCGCGACTTTGACGATGCGGTCTATTGCGAGCCGATCGTTCAGTCCGGCCGACGCAAGGGGTGGAGATTGATCGTTGCTATCGCCGACGTCAGCTACTACGTCAAACCGGGTGATGCGCTGGACGTCGAAGCGCAGAATCGTTCGACGTCTGTGTACTTCCCGCGCCGAGTGATCCCGATGCTGCCCGAGAAGTTGTCCAATGGCCTTTGTTCGCTGAAGCCCGATGTCGACCGTCTCGCGATGGTTTGCGACTGTGTCATTTCCAACAAGGGTGCAGTTGACGCGTACCAGTTTTATCCGGCGGTGATGCATTCCCGGGCGCGGCTTACCTACGATGATGTGTGGGAAGCGTTATCGGCACCCGAGAGCAAGGAGGCTGAACGTCTGGCGAGCGTGTTGCCGCACTTGCAGAACTTGTACGCACTTTATGAGTTGCTTCGGCGCGCACGCGAGGCGCGCGGCGCAATCGATCTGGATACGACCGAAACGTACATCGTGTGTGATCCCAACGGGCGTATCGAGAAGATCGTTCCACGCACGCGCAACGACGCACACAAGCTGATCGAAGAATGCATGCTCGCGGCAAACGTTTGCACGGCTGACTTCATCGCGCGTGCGAAGAAACAGGGCCTGTACCGCGTGCATGAAGGTCCGACACCCGAGCGGCTGGCCAACGTGCGCACCTTGCTGAAGACATTGGGTCTCGCGCTCGATGGTGGTGACAAACCCAAGCCTTCCGACTACGCCAAGTTGCTGAAGCAGATCAAGCCACGGCCTGACGCGCAGCTGCTGCAGACGGTGATGCTGCGTTCAATGCAGCAGGCGGTTTACAGCCCGCACAACGCCGGGCACTTTGGCCTTGCATATGAGGCCTACACCCATTTCACATCGCCGATAAGACGCTATCCGGATCTGCTGGTGCACCGAGTGATCAAGTCGGTGCTAGCCAATCAGAACTATGTGCCGGTGGTTTCCGGCAATCCGGATGCCGCCGCGGCGCCGGCGGCGGCGCGTGCGGCTTTGCGCGTACTGCACAGCACGCGACCCGCGGTCGCAGTCGAGGGCATAGCAGTCTGGGAAAAACTTGGGCTGTTGTGCTCGGCGAATGAGCGCCGCGCCGACGACGCATCGCGTGACGTCGAAGCATGGCTCAAGAGTTATTACATGCGCGAACGCGTAGGCGAAACGTATTCCGGGACAGTCAGCTCGGTTGTTCCATTCGGCGCGTTTATCGTTCTCGACGACCTTTATATCGAGGGATTGGTGCACGTGTCGGAGCTGGGATCGGAATATTTTCTTTACAACGAGGCGCTGCATGAATTGCGCGGCGAGCGCACGGGTCTGCGCTATCGGCTTGGCGATCGCCTGACCGTGCAGGTGGCGCGCGTTGATCTCGAAGCGCGGCGGATTGATTTCAAGCTGGTCAAAACTGACACACGCAAGTCGCTATTAGCAGCCAGTACGGCAGAGTCGAAAGACAAGGAGCGCAAGCGCGGTGAGAGTGTCGAAGAGCGGCGCGCCCGCCAAGCAAAGGTAGAACGGCGCCAGGTGCGTCGAGGTCAGCTGCACAAGGTTGGAAAGAAGGGCGTTCGCGGCCGCGATAGCAAAGTCAAAGCCATAAAGCGCGGACGCTGATGGCCAAGCGAGTTCTCGCAGGTTTTCATGCAGTAGGCGCGCGGCTGCGGCACGCGCCCGAGTCGATCGAGATGCTGTACGTCGATGAGCGGCGACGCGACGCACGCATGGTCGATCTGCAGCAGCGCGCCAAGGCGCTTGGGGTGCGGACAACGCCTGCAGATGTAGAACGGCTGCGCGCGCTCGCAGGCGAAGCGCCGCATCAGGGCGTCGTCGCGGTGGCCGCGGAGCTTGAGCTGCCTGTGTCGTGGGACGACGTGCTCAATCGAATCGACGCAAAATCGTTGCTGCTACTGCTGGATGGCGTTACCGATCCGCGCAATCTTGGCGCCTGCCTGCGCGTGGCGGACGCCGCTGGCGTCAGCGCAGTGATTGTTCCACGTGACAGATCTGCGGAGCTGACGCCAGCCGCGCTGAAAGCCGCCGCCGGGGCTGCGGAGACAGTGCCGCTTATTTCGGTGATTAATCTTGCGCGCGCAATGGACGATCTGCGCGACGCGGGTGTGCGCCTGGTGGGTGCTGCGGGTGAAGCGCCGCAATCGCTGTTCGAGGTTGACCTCACGGGCGCTCTCGCTTGGACGCTGGGCGCCGAGGACTCAGGACTGCGTCGATTGACGCGCGAACGCTGCGATGTGCTCGCACGCATCCCCCTTGCGGGCCATGTCGAAAGCCTGAACGTATCGGTAGCCGCCGGCATCTGCCTCTTCGAGTCGAAGCGGCAGCGCGATTTGGCGCCGATTTCGCCCGGTGCTCAGGGTTGAGATGACTGCGCAGTTGCAGCAGCATCGAGCGATGCCAATCGCTGCCGGTCTTGTAAGCCTGATTTTTCTCACTGGATTCGCGCTGATGCCGCTGCACTGGGTGAGCGTCGGCGCGCCCTGGGCTTCGCTGCTGGTTGCATTCGTGGCTATTCCGCTGATTGACCTCTGGGTAGGCCCACCGCGCAAGCGCTCAGAGCGCCCGCAGACTGTTAATCGCTTTATTTCTATCGCGCGTTGGCTGCCTCGCGTTCAGCTGCTGCTGCAATCGGTCCTGTTGATTCAGGCGGTTCGCATTGCTCCATCATTGTCATGGGGCGAGCTGCTGGTATTCGGGATTGCAGTCGGCACCGTTACCGGCGGACTCGGCATCACCGTAGCGCACGAGCTCGCGCACCGCGCGTCGTCGCTTGACCGCATCATTGCCAAAGCGCTGCTGGTTATGGTCGGTTACGGGCACTTCGTGATCGAGCATGTGCGCGGACATCACGTCAGGGTCGCAACGCCCGAGGATCCAGCCACCGCGCCACGTGGCATGTCCGTTTATCGCTTCATTGTGCGCTCTGTCGTCGGCAGCTTCGCGCATGCGTGGCGCCTCGAGGCAATGCGGCTGCAGCACCAGGGTCGTTCAGCATGGAGCGCGGCCAACTGGACACTGACCGGCAGCGTGCTGGCGGTTGCATTGCTGGTGCTCGCGGCGTGGGTCGGCGGCGTCAAGGCCGCGACGCTGTTTGCCTTTCAGGCCGCATGGGCCGTTGTGCTGCTCGAGGTGATCAACTACATCGAGCATTACGGATTGCAGCGTCGGCCGGTCGGCGATCGGTATGAAGCCGTTGGTGCGGAACATTCGTGGAATGCTGATTTCACCATAAGCAACTGGATACTTTTTAACCTGCAGCTGCACGCGGACCATCATGCCAACATGCAGAGGCCGTATGAGGAGCTTCGCTCGGTGCCCACGGCCCCTCAGCTACCGGCTGGATATCCGGCTATGACGCTGCTCGCCTTAATCCCACCGGCCTGGTTTGCCGTGATGGATCACCGCATCCCGGTACGATCCTGGGCAACGTACGCGCCTTAAGGCTGAATCTGCGATAGAATCGTGGGCTTATCAAAGTGCCGGTTGTTAGCACTTCCTTGCCACACCGCGGAGACGCCCCGGGTGGCTCATCCACAAGGCTAAGGAACACATATGCGTCACTATGAAATCTGTCTGATCGTTCACCCCGATCAGAGCGAGCAAGTACCCGCCATGATCGATCGCTACAAGGCGTTGGTCACCAACAATAAAGGCGCGATCCATCGCGTTGAAGATTGGGCGCGCCGCCAGCTGGCTTATCCCATCGACAAACTCGCCAAGGCGCATTATGTTCTTCTGAACATCGAGTGCGACAGCAAGACGCTGGACGAGCTCGAGAATGCTTTTCGATACAACGACGCAGTGCTGCGTCATCTGACGGTCAAAATGAAGAAGGCGGAGACCGCGCCGTCGCCGATGATGAAGGTCGTCGAACGCGAAGAGGCGCGCAAGGCTGCCGCCGAGCAGTCCGCCGGGCAGGCGCAGGCGGCATCGCAGGCAAGTGCTGCGGCCGCCGCAGCCGAAATTCCTGCGACTGAGACGATCGCTTAGAACGCTGTCTCGAGCATCGGGCACATCTGTAATGCTGGCGCGGAGCATTCGTGAATTACATCCGCATTCATGCGAGGGTCGTAGGGAAGAGCGCGCTGCGCTACACGCCAGCCGGTATTGCAGTCCTCGATACGGATTTCATGCACGAGGGCAGCGTTCTCGAAGCAGGGCTGGAGCGCAGGCTGGCGTTCGAGTTTTCCACGGTGTCGCTGGCTGTGGTGGCCCAGGCGCTGGATCGCGAAGCGCTTGGCGCACCGCTGTTGCTGACCGGATTCATTGCTCCACGCAGCAGGCGTTCGAGCCGGCTTGTGATACATGTCACTGAATTCGAAACATTCATTGAAATGAACAACGCGAAATAGACGACGGAGTTTGATATGGCATTCGGAGCACGAGGCAAATTCAAGGGCAAGGGCAAAGGCCCGAAACGCGACAACAAACAGAACGCGTTGTTCAAGCGCAAGCGCTTTTGCCGGTTTACCGTAGAGAAAGTCGACCAGATCGATTACAAGGACGTCGACGTCCTGCGCGACTTCATCGGCGAAAATGGAAAGATCACGCCCGCCCGGTTGACTGGGACCAAGGCGCACTACCAGCGCCAGCTCGACACCGCAATCAAGCGCGCCCGTTTTCTGGCGCTGCTGCCGTATACCGACACGCATTAAAGAACTGCCGAGGACGCGACGCCATGCAAGTTATTTTGTTGGAGAAGGTGATCAATCTTGGCCAGTTGGGAGATGTGGTCAAAGTCAAGGAAGGTTATGCACGAAATTTCCTGATCCCGAAGGGCAAGGCGCGCCGCGCCACAGACAACGCGATCAAGGAGTTCGAAACGCGCCGCGGCGATCTTGAGAAAGCCCAGTCCGATCGCCTTGCGGCCGCGCAAACGCTGAACGAGAAGCTGATCGGCGCCAAGGTGCGGATCCCGGCCAAGGCGGGTGTCGACGGCCGCCTGTTTGGTTCGGTCACTAACTTCGACATTGCCGAGGCGCTGAGCAAACAGGGTTTTGTTGTCAACAAGAGCCAGGTCCGCATGCCGCATGGCCCTTTGAAAGCTGTGGGCGAGCACCCGGTGTCGATTGCGCTACACACCGACGTTGTGGCCGATATCACAGTGACTGTGGTTGGCGAGCAAGCCTGACGGCGTAGTTAAAAGACATTCTGCGGCTGGCCCGTGAATCAGCCGATCGATCCCCAACTCGCCGCGGCGCGACTGCCGCCGCATTCGATCGAGGCCGAGCAATCGGTGCTCGGTGGTTTGCTGCTCGACAACACCGCATGGGATCGTATCGGTGATCTGATCAGCACCAACGACTTCTATCGGCAGGACCATCAACATATTTTCGGTGCAATCAGCCGCCTGATCGATGGCGGCAAGCCCGCCGATGCGGTCACGGTGTTCGAAGCGCTGCGTAACAGCGGTCGGTCGGAACAAGCCGGTGGCCTCGTCTACCTCAATTCGCTTTCGCAGAACACGCCATCGGCCGCGAACATTCGCCGCTATGCGGAACTTGTTCGCGAGCGCTCGGTATTGCGTCGCCTCGTCACCGCGGGCGATGAGATTGCAACCAGCGCACTGAATCCAGCGGGGCGCGATACCAAACAGATCCTTGACGAAGCGGAAACAAAGGTATTTCAGATCGCCGAAGACGGCGCGCGGGGACGCCAGGGTTTTGTTGAAATCAAGCCGTTGCTTACAAGCGTCGTCGAACGAATTCAGGAGTTGTTCGAGCGGGCCAATCCGTCCGAAGTCACCGGCGTGCCGACTGGCTTCGCCGATCTCGATTCGAAAACATCCGGATTTCAGGCAGGCGACCTGATCATCATCGCCGGTCGGCCGTCGATGGGAAAAACTGCTCTTGCGCTGAATATTGCTGAATACGTGGCAGTTGATCAGGGCATGCCCGTTGCGGTGTTCTCGATGGAAATGGGAGCGTCTCAACTGGCGCTCCGCATGCTGAGTTCGATTGGCAAAATCGATCAGCAGCGTTTGCGCACTGGGCGCCTGCAGGATGATGACTGGCCACGCCTGACCACCGCGATTCAGAAAATGCACGAGGCGCCGCTTTACATCGATGAAACCGCCGCGCTCACGTCGATCGACTTGAGGGCACGTGCGCGGCGGCTTGCGCGCAGCTGCGGCCGGCTAGGCCTGGTGATTGTCGATTACCTGCAGCTAATGAGTGCCAGCGCTGCCGGTGAAAACCGCGCCACCGAGATCTCGGAGATATCGCGTGGCCTCAAGGCGCTTGCGAAGGAGCTTGCTGTGCCGGTGGTCGCGCTGTCGCAGCTGAACCGCACGGTTGAGACGCGCGTCGACAAGCGTCCCGTGATGTCCGACCTGCGCGAATCGGGTGCCATCGAGCAGGATGCGGACGTGATCCTGTTTATCTATCGCGACGAGGTTTACAACCCCGACACGACGGACAAAAACATCGCCGAAATTATCATCGGCAAGCAACGCAATGGACCGATAGGACGCCTGAATCTGCGTTTTGATGGCCAACATACCAAGTTTGAAAATCTCGCTCGCAACACGTCGTATTGAGTGCCACTTATCCATCCCGCATGACGTCAACTTTCGTCGCCGAGCGGCGCAGTCCGCGGCCGTTAAGAAATATCCTGCGTCGCCTGCTGCCGCGCGATAGCCGGTTTTTTGCATTGTTCGACAGCCACGCCGAGCTTTGCGTAGAAGGTGTAACGGCACTCGCAAAATTACTTACCGACGTGCGCGACCCGGAAGGCCGAGTGCGTGAGATCGAAGCGATAGAGAAGCGTGCCGACACCGTGGTCGATGAAACGCTCGCGCTGATCAGCCGCTCGCTGCTGCCGCCGTTCTCGCGCCGATCTATTCATGCTCTGATTAACCGGCTTGACGATGTACTTGACCTGACCGAAGACGTTGCGCAGTCGCTGCATCTGTATCACGTCACCACGCTTACTCCCGATGCCCATCGCCTTGCAGACCTCGCGGTGCAGGGAGTTGGCAAGCTGCGACTTGCGGTGGCGCAGCTGCAGTCAGTTGACGATCCGCGCGCGGCGCTGGCACTGTGCCAGGAAGTCAACGGCATCGAAGCGGAGGCGGATCATGTGATGCGCTCGGCGATGTCGAAACTCTTTCGCGACGAGCCTGATACGCGCCAGATGGTGAAGCTGCGCGCGATCTACGAATTGCTTGAGGAGCTTACCGATACGTGCAAGCATGCGGCGGCTGAAGTTCAGGCCCTTGCTGTGCGATAGACATGACAACTACGCTCTGGATCATCGCCGTGTTGCTGATTCTGGTCGGATTCGCCGGCACGGTGCTGCCGGCGCTGCCGGGTGTCCCGCTCATCTTTGGCGGCGTCTTCCTCGCCGCGTGGATCGACGATTTTCAGCGCATCAGCGTGGTTACGGTTGTCGTGCTCGCAGTGCTGGCTGTCGTAGGAATCGTGATCGACTACGTGGCAGCTGCTGTTTCGGCGAAGCGTGCGGGCGCGAGCAAGGAAGGAATGATTGGGGCGGCGATTGGGACCGTTGCCGGTGTGTTTACCGGTTTATGGGGTCTTCTGTTCATGCCGCTATTGGGTGCCGCAATTGGAGAGTTCATTGCGCACAAGAACATGTTTCGCGCGGGCAAGGTCGGCGTTGCAACCTGGTTCGGACTGCTGGTTGCAACCGCAGTCAAGCTCGCGATCGCGTTCACGATGGTCGGTGTGTTCGTCGCAGCATTGCTCATCTAAGTGCGGTGCTGCTCGTCGTTGCAGAGATCAGTAACACTTTTGCGAGCGCCGTATGACAGGTATAACAGATAAGCGTTACAAAACGTTTGCCGAGTTTTATCCGTTTTATCTAAATGAGCACTCGAACCAGACTTCCCGCAGGCTGCACTTCATCGGCACCTCGCTTGCGGTTGCGCTGGTTTGCACGGCGGTATTGACGCAACAGTGGTGGCTGTGTGCAGTCGCCTTTGTGCAGGCGTATGCGTTCGCCTGGATCGGACATTTCTTCTTCGAGCACAACAGGCCCGCGACCTTCAAGTACCCCGCGTTCAGCTTTATCGGTGACTGGCGTCTCTGGTGGGAAATAATGACTGGCAAGATTCGCTTGTAGAGCCGTCAAGGTCTTCGCGAACTGCGCTCATCCCCGCCGACGGCAAATAATCAATGCCAGTTGGTTTGCGTGCACCATGCGGGATTCGACCAACGATCGACGGCTGACGTTTGCGCCGCCCGCGGACAACGATGCCTAAAGTCCTGCCAGAGCTCATCGTGGTAGGGGAACGCGAGGTCACGATCTCGAACCCGAACAAACTCCTGTTTCCTCAGGCGGGGCACAGCAAGCTCGACCTCGTCAACTATTACCTCGCCGTGGCAGACGGCGCGCTGCGTGGCGCCGGTGGGCGGCCAAATGTTCTGGTGCGCCACCCCAACGGTGTGGGCGGCGATTTTTTCTTTCAGAAGCGCGCGCCCGAATCGCGGCCCGAGTGGATTGACGTCGTGTCGCTCCGTTTTCCATCCGGCAACGTCGCAGACGAAGTGGTCCCGCGCGACGCGGCGGCACTGGCCTGGATGGCAAACCTCGCCTGTATTGAACTGCACCCGCACCCGGTGCGCGCCGACGACCTTGACCACCCCGACGAGCTGCGCGTCGATCTTGATCCGGTCCCGGGTGTTGGATGGGAGCAGATTCGCGAGGTGGCGCGTGTAGTGCGTGCGACGTTGGCGGATCTTGGGCTGGTGGGGTGGCCCAAGACTTCTGGGTCGCGCGGTATGCATATCTACGTGCGCATTGAGCCACGCTGGAGCTTCGACGAGGTGCGCCGCGCGGCGCTCGCCCTGGCGCGCGAAGTCGAGCGCCGCGCGCCAACCATTGCGACAAGCAAGTGGTGGAAGGAAGAACGTCACGGCGTGTTCCTTGACTACAACCAGAATGCCAAGGACCGGACCGTGGCTGCCGCGTACTCCGTTCGCCCGACGACAGATGCGCGCGTCTCGGCGCCGATCACGTGGGATGAAGTCGATACATGTGATCCCGCCGACTTCACGCTGCTGACGATGCCGTCGCGCTTTGCGAAGCTCGGCGATCTACACGCAGCTATCGACGACCACGCTGCGCCGTTGGAAAGCCTGCTGGAGTTGTCGGCGCGGCACGAGCGCGAGGGGCAGGGTGACGCGCCGTGGCCACCGCAATACAAGAAGCAGCCCGGTGAACCGCCGCGCGTGCAGCCATCGCGCCGCGTGTCAAAACATCCACTGATCGAGATCGGGCGAGCGCAGCGCAAGGACGATGTGCTGGCAGGCCTCGAGCGCTGGAAAGCGCGTCATCCCGCGGTTGCTGCGCACCTTGCCGCTGCTGATGTGCTGGTCGATGGAATGCGCGGACGCTCGTCGACGTGGACGCGCATCCGCGTCAACCTGCAAAATGTGCCGGCCGAGCTGCGACCAAAGCAGGAACCGCTCGATCCCGACGACGAGCCCGACACATCGGCTCGATTCAAGGTTGAGGAGAGCCCGCCCCGAAAACCTCCGCGAGCTCGAAAGGCGTCGTGACTTCGAGCTGGTCATAGCGGCAATCGTGCGGTGGTTTGTCGGGCCGCCATCTAAGAAAAATGGTTGCGTGTCGAAAGCGATCGCCTTGCAGATGATCGTATCTGACTTCGCACACCCGCTCGATGCGAAGTGGTTCCCATGACAGGTCCTTGCCCGCGCTCCAGCGGCTCTGTGCTCCGGGCATGCGGTTGGCAGCATCGTCGCCGGCACTTGCCAAGTCTCGCCACGGGTGATCGACAAGCGCACCTTTACGCAGCGGTTCCAGATCGAGGGCGAGTTGCTTTCGCGTGGCCATCGTGAATGAAGAGGTAACACCGACGTGCTGCAAAGCGCCGCGGTCGTTGTACAAGCCGAGCAATAACGAGCCAACTACATCAGGCCCGCTCTTGTGCCAGCGGAAGCCCGCAACGACGCACTCGGCGGTGCGCGCATGCTTGATCTTGATCAGGGCGCGCTTTCCGGGAGCGTATGCAAGCGCAGCGGGCTTCGCGATCACGCCGTCAAGCCCGGCGCCTTCGAACTTCTGAAGCCACTGCACGGCGCTGCTGCGATCGCGCGTCATCGGCGTCAGGTACACCGGCGTTTCGACTTGATACAAGCTTGTCTCGAGCAGCCCGCGCCGCTCGCTCTGCGGCAACGACATCACATTGCGACCTTGGATCGCGAGCGCGTCGAATGCGACGAACGAGGCCGGTGTCTGCTTCGCCAACTTGGCGACGCGCGATGCGGCGGGATGCAATCGAAGCTGTAGCGCATCGAAATCCAGCCCTCGATCCGTTGCAATCACGATCTCGCCGTCGAGCACGACGCCATCGGGCAACTTGTGTAGCAACGTATTGTGCAGTTCCGGAAAGTAGCGATCGAGCGGTCGCAGGTCGCGGCTTTGAATGAACACATCCGACGCGCTGCGGAAGACGATTGCTCGGAACCCGTCCCACTTGGGTTCGAACAGAAAGTCACCTTTATCAGGCAACTGCTCCGCGAGCTTTGCCAGCATCGGCTCGATCGGCGGCTCGATGGCAAACACAGCAGCGCTTAACTACGAAAGCGAGATCAATAAGTCGCTACAGAATCTCGGCGGCGTAGTCTGCAAGCCGTGAACGCTCCCCACGCTGCAGCGTGACGTGGCCGGCGTGCGGCCAGCCTTTAAAGCGATCGACCACGTAGGTAAGACCCGAAGAACCCTCGGTCAGATACGGCGTGTCGATCTGCGCAATATTGCCAAGACACAGCACCTTGGTACCGGGCCCGGCGCGTGTCACCAGCGTCTTCATCTGCTTGGGCGTCAGGTTCTGCGCCTCATCGATGATCAGGTACTTGCTGATGAAGGTGCGGCCGCGCATGAAGTTCAGCGACTTGATGCGAATGCGCGTGCGGATCAGATCGTTGGTTGCGGCGCGTCCCCACTCTCCGGCATTCTCGTCGGTCTTGTTCAGCACTTCGAGGTTGTCTTCAAGGGCGCCCATCCACGGCGCCATTTTTTCTTCCTCGGTGCCAGGCAGAAAACCAATGTCATCGCCGACTGGCACCGTGGCACGCGTGACGATGATCTCCGAGAACCGCTTGGTTTCCAACGTCTGCGACAGCCCCGCTGCGAGAGCTAGCAAGGTTTTTCCGGTGCCCGCCTGTCCGATCAGCGATACGAAATCGCAGTCGGGATCCATCAGCAGGTTCAGAGCAAAACTCTGTTCGCGATTGCGTGCGGTTATGCCCCATACCGCGTTCTTGGCGTGCGTGTAATCGCGCAGCACGCGCAGCACAGCCGACTTGCCGCGAATCTCGCGCACCTGGGCGTAGAAGTTCGTGCCGTTTTCAAGATAGACAAATTGATTGCCCAACAGTCCCGCGACAATCGGTCCATTGATGCGGTAATACGTGAAGCCGCCGTGCTGCCACGACTCCATGCCCTTGCCGTTCTTGTCCCAGAAGCTCGCTGGCAACTGCTGCACACCGGTGTAAAGCAGATCGGTGTCTTCCAGAACCTTGTCGTTGGTGTAGTCCTCGGCGGGCAGGCCGAGCACGCGCGCTTTGACGCGCATGTTGATGTCTTTCGACACCAGCACCACGTCACGCGACTTGTGAAGGTCCTTCAGCGCGCGCACCACGGCCAGGATCTGGTTGTCGGCCTTGCCAACCGGCAGGCTGTCGGGCAGCGTCGCCGAAAGGGCGTGCGTTTGAAAACTCAGGCGTCCGGCGGCGTCCTTGTTTCCGAGTGCCGCCAATGAAACGCCTTCTTCAATGGGCGTCGTGCTGGCCGCGACCAGCGAGTCGAGCGTGCGCGAGACCTGACGAGCACTGCGCGCAACTTCCGACATGCCCTTTTTGTGCGCATCGAGTTCCTCGAGCGTCATCATCGGCAGAAAGACATCGTGCTCTTCAAAACGGAACAAGCTTGTCGGGTCGTGCAGTAACACATTGGTGTCGAGCACGAACAGCTTCGGCGGGCCCGCTGAGCGAGGCTTTTTTCCCGGAATCTTCACAGCCTGCGGTATGGATTCGACCACTGCGAGTCGGGTTTGCGCAGGTGGGCGAACCGATTGGGGTTGAGGCGGCTCCGGTTCGCGCTTCAAGGGTACCGGCGCATCGAGCAAGCGCGCCATCGGCGCGGGGTCTGCGGGTATCGACGTAAGAAAGGTCGCGGGTTTGGAAGGTGCTTTCGGAAGTGGCATCAGCGGTGAGATCGACTCTTCAAAGGTTGCGGGCGCTGCCCGTCATGCAATTGACTGTACAAACGTGAGGACTTGAGCAACATGGTTGGGTACCTTCACGCCTCGCCACTGTTTGCGGAGCACGCCGGCCCGGTCGATCACGAATGTGCTGCGCTCGACCCCACGCGCCTGCTTTCCGTACATGTTCTTCATCTTGATCACACCGAACAACTCGCACATCTTCTCGTCAGGGTCGGATATCAGGTCGAACGAAAAATTCATTTTTGCCTTGAAGCCTTCGTGCGACTTCAGGCTGTCGCGAGATACGCCGAAGATGATTGCGTTCGCGGCGGCAAATTGCGGGGCGGCAGCGGAAAAATCCGAGCCTTCTGTGGTGCATCCTGGCGTGTTGTCCTTCGGATAGAAATACAGCACGATCGCTTTGCCGCGGTGCTGGGACAACGTGAGGTCACCGCCTGTTGCCGCGGCGGAAAAATCGGACACCTCGGATCCGAGTTCCACCAAGTCAGCCGCCAATCAGCAACGCTGCTGCAACTTTTCGGCTTTCTGCCATCAGGATGTTGTAGGTGCGACAGGCTGCGGGAGTGTCCATGACTTCAAGCCCGATGCGTGCGTCGGCGAGCGCCCGGGACAGTTGTGGGTGTGGAAATCTCTGGCGCGCACCGGTACCCAGCAGAACCACCTCGGTACGCAGATCGCGCAGCCGCTCGAAGTGGCTCGCGTCCAGCGATTCAAAGCTGGCGAGCGCCCAGGGCAAGACTTGATCCGGCGTCACGATGACGTGGGTCGCATGCCGAACCTGGTTGATCTCAACGAAGTCCGCGCCATACGAAGTCACGGTATTGAGCGCGGTGAGCGTATCAGCGTGCAGCTTCAAATCGCCTGAAACCTCATGATTCGGTAGACCTCAAGGGGAAGATACGCGATGTGTTCGAGTACATTATAGGCACGCCTTGCGGTGCAACAGACGCGCGACAGCGCGCCTGCAACAGCCTCCTTCAACGGCCCCAACATGGTTGAATTCTCGCGTATCAGACGCCTGCCGCCGTATGTGTTCAACATCACCGGTGAGCTGAAAATGGCGGCGCGCCGGCGCGGCGAAGACATTATCGACATGAGCATGGGCAATCCAGATGGTCCGACGCCGCGCCACATCGTCGACAAACTGGTTGAAGCCGTGCAGCGGCAGGACACGCACGGCTATTCAGTATCAAAAGGTATACCGCGGCTTCGGCACGCGATCTCGGCCTGGTACAAAGAGCGCTATCAGGTCGAGCTCGATCCTGAGTCGGAGGCGATTGTCACGATCGGTTCGAAGGAGGGGCTCGCGCACCTGATGCTGGCGACTCTCGATCGTGGCGACACGGTCCTGGTGCCCAACCCGAGCTACCCGATTCATATCTACGGCGCGATCATCGCCGGTGCCGATATTCGCTCGGTGCGGATGGATGGCGGGGTCGATTTCTTCGCCGAGCTCGAGCGCGCGATCCGCGAATCGCTGCCGAAGCCGAAGATGATCATCCTCGGCTTTCCGAGCAATCCCACCGCGCAGTGCGTCGAGCTCGAGTTCTTTCAGCGCGTAGTCGATCTCGCGCGGCAATACGGCATCTACGTTGTGCACGACCTTGCCTATGCCGATATAACTTTCGATGGTGCCTACCCGAACAATCGCGCACCGTCGATCATGCAGATAGCAGGCGCGCGCGACGTGGCTGTCGAGTTTTTTACGATGAGCAAGAGCTACAACATGGCGGGCTGGCGGATCGGTTTCATGGTCGGCAACAAGGATCTCGTGTCGGCGCTCTCGCGCATCAAGAGCTATCACGACTACGGGAGCTTCACGCCGATCCAGATCGCTTCAATCGCCGCACTCGAAGGTCCGCAACAGTGTGTCGAGGACATTCGCTGCGAGTATCAGCGCCGTCGCGACGTACTGGTGCGCGGATTGCACGAGGCCGGCTGGATGGTTGAGATTCCAAAAGCGTCGATGTACATCTGGGCCGAGATCCCGGAGCCATATCGCGCACTGGGTTCGCTCGAGTTTTCGAAAAAAGTGCTCGCTGAAGCAAAGGTCGCGGTTTCACCGGGGATCGGGTTCGGCGACTACGGTGATGATCACGTTCGCTTCGCGCTGATCGAGAATGAACACCGCATCAAGCAGGCGGTGCGTGGAGTCAAGGAAATGTTGAGGCTGAGGCCACAGCAAAAGGCTGCGGCGTGACCTTCATAGTCGTTGCTCGTTGTTGCTCCGGGCGGCCTGATCTGTGAAGCCTCTCCGGGTGGGTTTATTGGGCTTCGGTACTGTGGGCCGCGGCACTTACCAGGTTTTGCAGCGCAATCAGCCCGAGATTAAGCGTCGCGCGGGCCGCGGTATCGAAGTGACCGCAATTGCTGTGCGCGATGTTGGCAAAGCGCGCGCACTTGTCGGCTCTAACGTTCCAGTCTTCCCGAACTGCGAAGACGTCGTCCGCAATCCGGACATCGACATCGTGGTCGAGTTGATCGGCGGTTACGAACCCGCTCGCTCGCTCGCACTAGAGGCAATCACTAACGGTAAGCACGTCGTCACCGCCAACAAGGCGCTGCTCGCGCGCCACGGCAACGAACTCTTTGATGCGGCGCGAAACAATGGCGTGATGCTTGCGTTCGAAGCCGCCGTGGCAGGCGGCATCCCGATCATCAAGGCGCTGCGCGAGGGACTCACTGCCAACCGCATCGAATGGATCGCCGGCATTATCAACGGGACCAGCAACTTCATTCTTTCTGAAATGCGCGCGCAGGGCCTTACCTTCGATGCGGCACTGAAGGAGGCGCAGCGTCTCGGTTATGCGGAGGCTGACCCGACGTTCGACATTGAAGGGATCGATGCCGCGCACAAACTGGCGATCCTGTCGTCGATCGCGTTTGGTGTGCCCATCAACATCGACGCTGCGTATACCGAGGGCATTGCCGGGCTCGCGAAGGAAGACATCAAGTATGCAGAGCAGCTCGGTTACCGAATCAAGTTGCTGGGCATCACCAAGAGGACTGCGGCGGGCATCGAGTTGCGTGTTCATCCAACACTTGTGCCACGGCAACGATTGATCGCCAATGTCGAAGGCGCGATGAATGCGATTCTTATAAAAGGCGACGCGGTTGGCACCACCCTTTACTACGGCGCTGGAGCCGGCTCCGAGCCGACCGCTTCAGCGGTGATTGCGGATCTTGTCGATGTGACGCGCCTGCACACCGCCGATCCGGAGAATCATGTGCCGCACCTTGCGTTTGAAGCCAGCGGATCTGCGCCGCTTCCCTGGTTGCCTGTCGACGATACGGTGACTTCGTACTATTTCCGCATGCGAGTTGCTGACCAGCCGGGCGTGTTGGCGGATATCACGCGCAATCTGGCCGAAGGCAACATCTCGATCGATGCGTTGTTTCAGCGCGAGCCGTCAGAGGGCGAAAACCAGACCGACATCATCATGCTGACGCACGATGCGGTCGAGCGCGATGTGAACGCAGCGATCGCGCGCATCGAGGCGTTGCCGACGGTGCTCGCACCGGTGATCCGATTGCGCCAGGAAGAGCTGCTTTAGAGCGATGCGGTACGTTTCGACGCGCGGCCGCGCGCCCATTGAGCGCTTCAGCGACATCCTGTTGTCGGGTCTGGCGTCCGACGGGGGCTTGTACGCGCCGGAGTCGTATCCACGCGTTACGGCCACCGAGCTCGACAGCTGGCGGTCGCTGTCGTACGCGGAACTTGCGAGCGTGGTCATACAGAAGTTTGTCGATGACATCGAGTCGTCAGAGCTCGCGGCGTTGACGCACGCGACTTATACCGGGGCTCGATTTGGAAACGCGCGTGACGACAGCAACGCCTCAGACATCACGCCATTGCGCTGGCTTCAACCCGGTCTTGCGCTGCTCGAGCTGTCAAACGGACCCACTCTCGCGTTCAAGGACCTGGCGATGCAGCTCCTCGGGGCGTTATTCGAACGCACGTTGGCACTGCGCGGCGAACAATTGAACGTAGTAGGCGCAACCTCGGGCGACACCGGGTCTGCCGCCGAGTTCGCAATGCGCGGCCGCGACAACATCAATGTATTCATGCTGTCGCCTAAAGGCCGGATGAGCGCATTTCAGCGTGCGCAGATGTATTCGCTTGAAGACACAAACATCTTCAACATCGAAGTCGACGGGGTGTTCGACCAGTGCCAGGACCTCGTCAAGGCCATCGCGGCCGACCTCGACTTCAAACAGCGTTACAGGATCGGCAGCGTCAATTCAATTAATTGGGGCAGGGTGGTCGCGCAAGTGGTCTACTACTTCAAGGGCTATCTTGCAGCGACGCAATCCAGCGTTCAGAAGGTTTCGTTCGCCGTGCCTTCGGGCAACTTCGGCAACATCCTCTCCGGATGGGTGGCAAAGCAGATGGGTTTGCCGATCGCGCGCCTGGTACTTGCCACAAACGAGAATGACGTGCTTGACGAATTCTTTCGCACCGGCCGCTATCGGATGCGCAGTCACGCGGAGACCCATGTCACCAGCAGCCCTTCGATGGATATATCCAAGGCGTCGAACTTCGAGCGTTTTATTTTCGACATCATCGATCGCGATCCGGAGCTGCTGCGCGAGCTGTGGTGGGAGCTCGATACGCGAGGCGAGTTTCATCTCGGTGGCTCACCGATCTGGCCGATCGTCGGCGCCAGCGAGCTGGTGTCGGGCCGCAGCACGCACTCCGATCGTTTGCGCACGATTCGCACAATGTATGAACGGCATCGCATCGTGGTCGATCCACATACCGCCGACGGGATCAAGGTCGCGCTCGAGCACATCGACCGTGACGTGCCGATGATTTGCCTGGAAACTGCGCTGCCCGCCAAGTTTTCGGAGACGATCGTGGAAGCGATCGGCCAAACCCCTGCGCGGCCTGCAGCCTACGATGGCCTCGAGACGCGTGCCCAGCGATTTGAGCCCATGGCTGCTGACATCGATCAGATCAAGTCGTATATCGCGCAGCACGCGGTCGGTTTGTGAAAGCGATCGGCTTTATCGGTTATTCGAACAGTGGCAAGACAACGCTGATCGAAAAGCTGATTCCAATTTTTCGCGCCCGCGGACTTCGGGTTTCCGCAATCAAGAACGCACATCATGGCTTCGACATGGATCGCCCAGGGAAAGACTCTTTCCGCTATCGCAATGCGGGGGCGGGGCAGGTCCTTATTGCGACGGCAGCCCGATGGGCGCTGCTGACTGAGACGCCGCAGCGCTCGGCAACCCTCGACGAACTGCTGGGCGAGCTTGCGCCGTCTGACCTTGTGATCATCGAGGGTTTCAAAAGCGAAGGTGCGATTCCCCGCATCGAGGTTCGCCGGCTGCCGGAAGGCGCGGCGACTGTTGAGCTGCCGATTTTTCCGCGCGACGCCAACGTGGTGGCTCTTGCGACAGACCATCCAGTCGATACCGCGCTGCCCGTTCTCGACTTGAACAACCCCGATAAGATTGCCGCATTCATCGCAACCCTGTTGCACCTACCGGCGCTCCGCGTCTGATCCTTTGTTGTCGGTCGAACAGGCATTAGAAAAGCTGCTTGCCGCGGCGCATCCCGTCACCGATCTCGAATCGGTCGACACGATGCGGTGCTTGGGTCGCGTACTGGCCACCGAGGTGGTGTCGTCGGTTGACGTGCCACCTCTGGACAATTCGCAGATGGATGGCTATGCAGTCCGCACGCTCGATGTGCCGGCAGCACCGACCACACTGCGCATTAGCCAGCGGATTGCAGCGGGGAAAGTTGGTGTCGCGCTCGAGCCCGGCACTGCCGCGCGCATATTCACCGGCGCTCCGATTCCCGCAGGCGCCGACGCCGTGATCATGCAGGAAAAGTGTGATGCGACGGCAGAGCACGTGACGTTGAACGCACGACCCGTAAAGGGTGACGCGATTCGAAACGCGGGAATCGACATCACCATGGGGCAGGCTGTTTTGCAGGCGGGGGTTCGACTGCGGCCGCAGCATTGCGCGCTGGCTGCATCGGTCGGTGCCGCGCAATTGTCTGTCTATCGGCGTCTACGCGTTGCAACTCTATTTACCGGCGACGAACTGGTGATGCCGGGCGAACCGCTTGCGGCCGGCCAGATCTACAACTCCAACCGCTTCCTATTGCGCGGCATGCTTGAATCGCTCGGCTGCGAGGTACACGACCTGGGCATCATTCCGGATGTCTTGCAGAGGACGCGAGATGCGCTGGTCAGAGCATCGTCACACGCCGACCTGATCATTTCGTCGGGCGGCGTATCGGTAGGTGAGGAAGATCATGTCAAACCGGCGGTGCAGGCCGAGGGCACACTCGATCTGTGGCAGATTGCAATGAAGCCCGGCAAGCCGCTTGCGTTTGGCCATGTGCGCAATGTTCCCTTCATCGGATTGCCGGGAAATCCTGTTTCAAGCTTCGTGACGTTCGTTCTTTTCGCGCGGCCATTTGTACTTCAGCAGCAGGGCAGAATCGAGCCATTGCGGTCGCTCGCGTTGCGCGTGGATTTTGACCTGCCGGAAACGAGCCGGCGCCGCGAGTTCATCCGTGCGCGCGTGAATGAACGCAGCGGGCTCGACATCTTTCCTAATCAAAATTCTTCGGTGTTGACTTCGGTCGCCTGGGCTGACGGGTTGATCGACAATCCTTCCGAGCACGTCATACGGCGCGGCGACGTCGTTCGCTTTCTACCGTTTTCGGAGTTGCTGTCATGAAGCTTCGGCTGCTTTACTTCGCATCGTTGCGCGAACGTGTCGGCACTGCGGAAGAGACGCTCGACGTACCGGACGGCGTTACAACCGTTGCACAGCTGCGGAACTGGCTTGCCGAGCGCAGCCCTTTGTGGGCGGAAGCATTCGCCGAGCAGCGAAGCGTGCGGGCCGCCGTTGATCAGACAATGGCTGCTGATCACCATACCGTGCACGACGGTGCGGAAGTTGCGTTCTTCCCGCCGGTGACTGGAGGGTAGATGACCGTGCGTGTCCAGCGGGAGGACTTCGATGTCGGCGTTGAGATTGGGCGGCTCCGCTCCGGCAATCCGAGGATTGGCGCGGTTGCGAGCTTCGTCGGCGTCGTGCGCGATATCAATGAGGGTGCCACGGTTGGCTCGATCACGCTCGAGCACTATCCGGGCATGACCGAAAAGTCGCTCGAGGAGATTGCCGAACAGGCGAAAGCGCGTTGGAATTTGTCCGACGTTCTGATCGTGCATCGGATTGGCACGTTGGCGCCAACCGATCAGATCGTCCTGGTGGTGACAACGAGCTCACATCGTGGCGATGCATTTGCGGCCTGCCAGTTTGTGATGGATTACTTGAAGACCGAAGCGCCTTTCTGGAAAAAAGAAGTTACTGCCGATGGAATGCGATGGGTCGACGCACGCGATAGCGACAGCAAGGCGCAGCAGCGTTGGAACTGACGGTTGGTTCAGTCAAAAGCGATGGAGTAGACCAGGTCAAGCGCGGTGGTCGTGCCTGCGCGCCCAATCAGTGATAACCGTCGATTAATCTGATAGTTCAGCGCCAGGTAAGTCGATGCGCCTGAAATTGCCTGCTCGAGTGTCAGGTACAAGTCGTCGTTGAGCCGCTTGCCGATAGCGACAAAGTCGCTCGCGGCCGTCGTGCCAGTCGCGCTGCGCAACGTGCCGGCCACGGTCTCGCGCGGCAAAATCGAAGAGCTATCCTGCCCGGGTCGCAGGCTGATCTCATCGATGCCGAGCGAGCGCATCAGATTGGCACTTGCGCCGTCTCCCTGGCCCGCGAACAGCGCGCTCGCTGCCGCTGACAGCAGCGCGCGTTCCTGACCGCCGTCGCCCGATGCGCCAGGTGGTCTTCCAAGAACGAGCCAGTTGAGT
>Ga0136634_10000167_pt1 | contig 31659 bp, 24 predicted proteins | sample AntDrymUQ8332106_2_FD_104654 | JGI IMG/M metagenome (GOLD analysis project Ga0136634, IMG submission 104654) | Polar desert sand microbial communities from Dry Valleys, Antarctica - metaG UQ833 (21.06) | ecosystem: Environmental > Terrestrial > Soil > Desert | place: Antarctica: Dry Valley... | reverse complement strand
CCGCGCGTTTGATCTCGGGTGCCTTGAACAGCGCACCGTTTGGATGCACCGTGATGGAGAGTTTGTTACCCGTAGCCTTTGCGACGTCGGCAGCAAACTGAGTCAGATTTTGCGTATGCGGATTGCCGGCCGGGTAACCGGCGGGAAGATCCCACTTCATTTGAGCTGACACTGGCAGCGAGGCCAGTACACAGGACAGCGCAACAGGGACAGCTAGCAGTAAACGGCGTTTCATGAAATTCCTCACGGGGTCAATGACGACAGATAACGCGCAACGCATTGCTAACATCGCGCACTGCACTGAATATTACGCGCGGAACCCGCAAAGTGAGCATCCAACCACGCTGGCAGTTCTGGATCGACCGCGGGGGTACGTTCACCGACATTGTCGGACGTCGCCCGGATGGGTCGCTCGTCACCCATAAGCTGCTGTCCGACAACCCCGAGCAGTACGATGATGCGGCGATTGCCGGTATTCGGCATTTGCTGCGCATTGCGGCTGATGCCGTGGTGCCCGTGGATCAAATTGAAGCCGTCAAGATGGGAACGACAGTCGCGACCAATGCGCTGCTCGAGCGCAAGGGCGCGCCGACCGTCCTGGCGGTTACGCGCGGCTTCCGCGATGCGCTGCGAATTGCGTATCAGAACCGACCGCGATTATTCGATCGGCACATCGTACTTCCCGAGCTGTTGTATTCGAAAGTGATCGAAGTCGACGAGCGGATTGGCGCCCACGGCGCCCTAGTGAAGCCGCTCGACCTGAGCGCGGCGCGTGCCGAGCTCGAAGTGGCGTACGCGGACGGTTTTCGATCGGTGGCGATCGTGTTGATGCACGGCTATCGCTATCACGCGCACGAAGCCGAGCTGGAAGCGGTGGCGCGCGAAATCGGCTTCACGCAGGTGTCGGCGTCGCACAAGGTTAGCGCACTGATGAAGTTCGTTGCGCGCGGGGATACGACAGTCGTCGATGCGTACCTCTCGCCGATCCTGCGGCGCTACGTGGGCCAGGTCGCAAGCGAGCTGCCAGGAACGCGGCTGCTGTTCATGCAGTCATCGGGCGGTCTCACCGATGCTCGCCGCTTTCAAGGCAAAGACTCGATTCTGTCGGGTCCCGCGGGCGGCATCGTCGGCATGGTGCGCACCAGTCTTGCCGCAGGCCTTAATCGCATCATCGGCTTCGACATGGGCGGAACCTCGACCGACGTATCGCATTTTGCCGGCAACGATGTCAGCGACTGTGAGCGCGCGTTCGAGACCCAGGTCGCGGGCGTGCGGATGCGCGCGCCGATGATGAGCATCCACACTGTTGCCGCAGGAGGCGGATCGATATTGCACTTCGATGGCGCGCGGCTGCGAGTCGGGCCGGAATCTGCGGGTGCGACTCCCGGGCCGGCGTGCTACCGGCGCGGCGGACCGCTGACGGTGACCGATTGCAACGTGATGGCGGGAAAGATTCAGCCGGCGTTCTTCCCCAAGGTGTTCGGCCGCGGCGCGAACGAGGCACTTGACGACGAGGTGGTGCGTGAGAAATTCGCCACCTTGGCGATGGAGATCGAAGGCGCCACCGGCCGAGCCATGACGCCCGAGGAGCTGGCCGACGGCTATCTCGACATCGCTGTGGGCAACATGGCCGAGGCGATCAAGCGCATCTCGATCCAGCGCGGGCACGATGTGACGCAGTACACGCTCAGCGTGTTCGGCGGCGCCGGCGGCCAGCACGCGTGCCGCGTGGCCGATGCGCTCGGCATGACGCAAATCTTCGTGCATCCGCTCGCGGGCGTTCTGTCGGCGTACGGCATGGGACTCGCCGATCAGACAGCAATGCGAGAGCAATCGATCGAGCGCGCCCTGCACCAGGAAACGATGGCCTCCCTGGAAGCTGCGCTTGACCTGCTGGCGGTGGACGCGACCAACGATCTGCGATCACAGGGCGTGCCCGAGGATCGCGTGGTCGTGGTGCGGCGTGTGCATCTGCGGTACGACGGCACCGACTCGGCGTTGATCGTTGCCGCTTCGACCTTGCCCGATATGAAGGCTGCCTTCGACGCCGAGTATTTGAAGCGTTATTCGTTCCTGATGGAGCAGCGCGGGCTGGTCATCGAAGCGGTATCGGTCGAGGCGATAGGCAGCGGTGAGCCCGCGATCGAAAACGCGCGTTCGATCCCCGTACGCTCGGGGTCAATGACCGCGAGGGCAACCGCACGCATGTTCAGCGAATCCCAGTGGCGCGACACGCCGCTGTACGCGCGCGACGACTTGCGACCCGGCGATGTGATCGAGGGTCCCGCGATCATCGCAGAGGCCAACGCAACCACGATCGTCGAGCCCGACTGGCGCGCGACGGTTACCGAGCTCGACCATGTGGTCCTCAACCGCGCGCGCGCGCGTTTGCAGCGCAAGGCGATCGGCACCGTCGCCGATCCGATCATGCTCGAAGTATTCAACAACCTCTTCATGTCGATCGCAGAACAGATGGGCCTGCGTCTGCAGAACACTGCATATTCGGTGAATATCAAGGAGCGCCTTGATTTCTCGTGCGCGCTGTTCGACGCGTCCGGCAACCTGATCGCGAATGCGCCGCACATGCCGGTGCACCTGGGCTCGATGGGCGAGTCGATCAAAACGGTGATGCGCGAGAACGCAGGCACGATGAAAGCGGGCGACGCGTATGCGATCAACGACCCTTATCACGGTGGTACGCATCTGCCCGACGTCACAGTGATCACGCCAGTGTTCGATAGGGCAGGTGCCGAGATCCTGTTCTACGTTGGCTCGCGCGGCCATCATGCCGATATCGGCGGGACCACCCCGGGGTCGATGCCACCGTTCTCGACGTCCCTCGACGAGGAGGGGGTGCGTTTCATCAACTTCAAGCTGGTTGACGGACAGGGCGCCGGCACCGTGCACCGTCCTGGGCGCATCCGCGAAGCCGAGCTGATCGCGCTGCTCACTTCCGGTCGCTACCCGGCGCGCAACCCTCAGCAGAATCTGGCCGACTTGCGGGCACAGATCGCCGCAAACGAAAAGGGTCGCGAAGAGCTGTTGAAAATGGTCGAACACTTTGGACTCGATGTGGTCTGCGCATACATGCAGCACGTGCAGGACAACGCCGAGGAATCCGTGCGCCGCGTCGTCACCCAACTGAAAGACGGCGCATTCGAGTATCCGCTCGACAACGGAGCGCTGATCAAGGTTTGCATCACGGTGGATAAGGCAGAGCGATCCGCGACGATTGATTTCACCGGCACGTCTGCGCAGTTACCTAACAACTTCAATGCGCCAAGTGCGGTGTGCTACGCGGCCGTGCTTTACGTGTTTCGAACGCTGGTTGATTCGGACATTCCGTTGAATGCTGGGTGCCTGAAACCACTGCGTGTCGTGATCCCGGAAGGCTCGATGCTAAATCCGGTGTACCCGGCGGCCGTTGTGGCGGGCAACGTCGAAACGTCGTCGTGCATTACCGATGCGCTTTACGGGGCGCTGGGCGTGATGGCGGCCGCGCAGGGCACAATGAACAACTTCACGTTCGGCAATGACCGGTATCAGTACTACGAAACCATATCGGGCGGCTCGGGCGCTGGCCTTCGAACGCTTGACTCTGATGGCCAGATCAAAGGCGACGACGGGTTCAATGGAACCGATGTCGTGCAGACGCACATGACCAACTCGCGGCTCACTGACCCCGAAGTCCTCGAGTTCCGCTATCCGGTGCGGCTCGACAGCTATGAAATACGCGCGCATTCCGGTGGCGCCGGACGCTGGCATGGGGGCAACGGCGGCACGCGGAGACTGCGTTTTCTAGAGCCGATGACCGCTTCGATTCTGGCCAACCACCGGTCGATCGCGCCGTTCGGAATGTCGGGCGGTGCGCCGGGCGAGCCGGGTCGAAACTGGATTGAGCGAATTGACGGGCGCATCGAGCACATGGGCCACATTGGATCGGCTGAAATGAACGTGGATGATGTGGTTGTAATTCAAACTCCGGGCGGCGGCGGCTTTGGAAAAAAATGAAGTCGGCCGAACACAGTAAATAGGCGTCGCGGTCGTCGAAATTCCCTCTACGCGAGTCGCCTGAGCGCGCAAATAATGCGCGCATATGAATGCGCCCGACCGCCTTGGATTGACGCCCGTTTTGGGATCGCTTTCCATGAGCTACGCCCCTTTGATCGATCGCGAGCGTCACACGTTTGGCACCCGCCTTACGATGCTTTCGCTCAAGCCAAGCGATCGGTTGCCGGTCGGGCTGATTCTGGAGCAATTGGGCGGGATGTGGCCGGACTCGCGCACCCCGGTGCTGGTTGCTCCGCTCGATGCGCAACTCGACGATTCCTTGCTCGAATGGCAGGCGCCGCGCAACGCCGTGGTCGAAATTCCAACCATCGCGTTACGCGATCCGCTAATGCAGGGGCTGGTGCAGCGCGCCCACCGGCGCGGAATCAAGATGGCGTTACGCGGGCGGCCAGATGTGCCGCTTCCACCTGCGCTGCTCAACTGTTTCGATTACGCGATGATTCACATCACCGAGGATCGGCGCCGTCGCAGCGATGGCAGCAATGCCACTCCACCTCCAGGCGTCCATCGGCGCATGCCGTTCATCATCACGGGCGCGTTTCGCACTGAGGAGCTGCATTCGGCATACGAACGCGGTGCCGTTGCCAGCGTCGGTTTGCCGATGGATGAGGTGCATTCCACGATAGAGCGGCCGCCGCAGCCCGGCCAATCCGCGGTGCTCGAGCTGCTACGGCTCGCTCACGAGCGCGCGGACTTCGACATCATTGAAGCGACAATCAAACGAGACACTGCACTCACGTTCGAATTGATCCGGTTTGTCAATTCCGCTGCATTCGCGGTGCCGATGGAAGTTGCGTCGGTCAAACGCGCTGTGATGATGCTGGGCCATGCCAAGCTAACCCGCTGGCTGTCGCGCATGCTGCGCGTGTCGACGCAATGCGCAGACACGCTGCCTTTGATGCACGCGGGCGTTCGCCGCGGTCTGTTTCTCGAGCACCTTGCCAGTTGCAGCCGCCCGGGTGCTGAGCTGCGGGAATCGCTGTTCCAGACGGGTGCGTTTTCTGTACTGGACCGCATGACAGGCACGTCGTTTCCGCGCCTGTTGCAGAGGGCGAAGCTGCCGTCGAACGTCGAAGCCGCGCTCGCCGAGCGCACCGGGCCGTGTGCGGCCTACCTGTTGCTAGCGGAGGCAATCGAACGGAACGATCCTGTTGCGAGCCGAAAGCAGCTCGAAGCTTTGGATATCTCGCAGCTCGACTGCAACATGGCTCTGCTGCGCGCACTGGCCGCAGCGCAGACCTCCTATTGGCGCGAGGACCGCATCGCAGCTTGACCCCTGTGTGTCGTCCAGACACGCACCGCTATAATCAACACGTCTCGAGGCCTGTTCAGCAAAGCTGCAAGCAAGCTTGAAACTCTGCGCGCTTGTCTGATTCGTTCGATCGAACACTCCCGCAATGAATTCTGATGCAACGTTCTTAGCGCTGCCGGGACCGAGCGCGCTCTCTGAATTCCGGGCTGCGCGCCTGCTGGCGAGGATCCGGCTGATCGACCCTTCCGTGCACGCGATCGGCGCAACCTTCATCCATTTTGTTCATCTGCGTGGGCCGCTTGACAGCGTTGACCGCGCGCGTCTCGACGCGCTGCTTCGTTACGGCGATGCTGCGCCAACACCGATCGCTCGCAACGACCGAAAGTTCCTGATCGTGCCGAGACTGGGAACGATCTCGCCATGGGCCAGCAAGGCGACGGATATTGCGCACAACACCGGCCTTGCGAAGGTCCAGCGGGTCGAGCGCGGCACGCTGTATCAAGTCGGCTTTGGCCGATCGCTGTCAGCAAAGGCCGTGGGGGTTGAAGATCAAGCGGCCCGCATCGCGTCGATTCTGCACGACCAGATGACTGAGAGCGTGGTGGGCGAGAGCGTAGACCCAGCGCTGATCTTTCAAAGCCTGCCGGGCAAACCGATGCAGACAGTGCCGATGCTCGCTCAGGGTCGCACCGCGCTGATGCACGCCAATGCCGATATGGGCCTCGCGCTATCCGATGACGAGATCGAATATCTGCTCATCGCCTTTGCCGACATGCAGCGCGATCCTACCGACGTTGAATTGATGATGTTTGCGCAGGCCAACTCTGAACATTGCCGGCACAAGATTTTCAATGCCAGTTGGACAATTGATGGCGAGCCACGCGACGTGACTTTGTTCGACCTGATCCGCGCGACCCATCGGGCCGCTCCGCAGGGCACCGTTGTGGCGTACAGCGACAACTCAGCAGTTCTGCAGGGGCGGGTCGTCAAACGATTCTTCCCGCTCAGCGACCATGCGACTGGGGCGGTTGGCATCGACTATGCGTCGGTCGATCAGTTGACGCACACCGTGTTCAAGGTCGAAACGCATAATCATCCGACCGCGATCTCGCCGTTTTCGGGTGCGTCGACCGGTGCGGGCGGTGAGATTCGCGATGAGGGCGCGACCGGGCGCGGCGCGAAGCCCAAGGCAGGTCTATGTGGCTTTTCGGTTTCACATCTGCGCATTCCGGAGATGCGGCATGCATGGGAGCGTGACGTCGACGTCGTTGCAGCTCGCGGGGTCACACCCGGCGGTGACACCACGTCTGACCTCGGTTTCCCAGCACGCATCGCCGATTCGCTGTCGATCATGGTCGACGGCCCGCTGGGTGCCGCCGCGTTCAACAACGAGTTCGGAAGACCGAACCTGATTGGGTACTTTCGCAGCTACGAGCAAAACGTTGGCGGCACGCGCTACGGGTATCACAAGCCGATCATGATTGCCGGAGGTATCGGTGCAATTGACGATGTCCAGGTGCGTAAATGCGATCTGCCTGCCGGAACTTTGCTGATCCAACTCGGCGGACCAGGGATGCGGATCGGGCTCGGTGGCGGCGCGGCGTCGAGTGTCGGTGCCGGCACGAACACGACTCAGCTTGACTTCGATTCGGTACAGCGTGGCAACCCCGAGATGCAGCGGCGCGCACAGGAAGTCATCGATCGCTGTTGGGCACTGGGCAATCGAAACCCGATACGGTCGATTCACGATGTTGGCGCCGGTGGCCTGTCGAATGCGATGCCCGAACTCGCTGATCAATCCAAACGCGGCGCCCGAATCGCGCTGGATTCGATTCCGGTCGAGGAAAGTGGCATGAGCCCACTCGAGATCTGGTGCAACGAGTCACAGGAGCGCTACGCGCTGGCGATAGCGCCCGAGCATCTGGCCGCATTTGCATGGCTGGCGCAGCGCGAACGGTGCCCGTATGCCGTGATCGGCCGCATCACCGACGATGCGCAACTTCAGATCGAGAGTGTTGACGGCGCGCTTGCCGTCGATATGCCGATGGAAGTGCTGCTCGGAAAACCACCGCGAACACATCGCGATGTGATGCACAAGCAAATGCAATTGCCGGCATTCGATGCAACCGGTTTGCGTCTCGAGCAATGCGCGCTGGATGTGCTCAGGCATCCGACCGTGGGCAGCAAATCATTTCTTGTGACGATTGGCGACCGAACCGTTGGAGGGATGAATTGTCGCGACTCGATGGTGGGCCCGTGGCAGGTACCTGTAGCCGATTGCGCGGTTACCACGTTGAGCTTTGCGGGGTACGCGGGCGAAGCAATGGCAATCGGCGAGCGCACGCCGCTTGCGGTCATCGATCCAGCAGCGGCGTCCAGAATGGCCATCGGCGAAGCGCTGACGAATATTGCGGCGGCCGATGTATTACTGAAGGACGTCAAGATCTCCGCCAACTGGATGGCCGCGTGTGGCGTGGCGGGTGAAGACGCGAACTTGTTCGACGCCGTACGCGCGGCGAGCGAGCTCTGCATTGCGCTTGGAATAAGCGTCCCGGTCGGCAAGGATTCGCTGTCGATGAAGAGCACGTGGCGCGATGGCGATGTCGATAAGACGGTAATCGCGCCGGTGTCGCTGATCGCAAGCGCGGCGGCGGCGGTCAACGACGTGCGACATTCGTTGACGCCACAACTCGTTGCTGAAAATGACACGGTGTTGATCTTCGTGGACTTGGGCGGCGGGCGTAACCGAATGGGCGGCTCGATCCTTGCGCAGGTGACACGACAAATGGGCAACGAGTGCCCCGACCTGGATCGCCCTGAACGGCTCAGTGCGCTGCTTGCTGTGTTGCATCAGCTAAGAAGCCGCAGACAGGTACTGGCGTACCACGATCGATCGGACGGTGGATTGTTCACGACCCTGGTTGAGATGGCGTTCGCGGGTCATGTGGGAATCAGCGTTAACCTCGATGTACTCGCAGTCGACCCAGTTGCCGAAGACTGGGGCGATTTCAAGATCCGGGCAGAGCAAGTAGGTGTGCGCCGCGACGAGCTCGTGCTGAATGTCTTGTTCAATGAAGAGCTCGGTGCGGTGCTGCAGGTACGCGAAAGCGAGAAGAGCGCCGTCATCGAAACGTTTCGCAAAGCCGGTCTCGGGGCGCAGACGCAAATCATCGGCCGGCCGAATTCGAATGACGTCATCGAGTTCTGGTGCGACGCAAGGCCAGTGTTTTCCAAGCCGCGGGCTGAGTTGCAGAGGGTTTGGAGCGAAACGTCGTGGCACATTGCGCGCATGCGCGACAATCCTGTCTGTGCGGACCAGGAGTACGCGCGTGCTGGCTCCGCAGATGACCGCGGATTGTCAATGCAGCTGACATTCGATCCCGCAGAAGACGTGGCGGCGCCGTATGTATCAACCAATCGGCCGCGGATAGCGATCCTGCGCGAACAGGGTGTCAACAGCCAGACCGAGATGGCCTACGCGTTTGATCGAGCGGGCTTCGCGTCGGTTGACGTGCATATGACGGATTTGATCGAAGGGCGCCAGTCGCTAGTGGATTTCAAGGGCGTTGTTGCATGCGGCGGATTCTCATACGGCGACGTGCTGGGAGCCGGTGGCGGATGGGCGCAGACGATTTTGCACCGTGCGTCGCTGGCAGAGATGTTCATTGGCTTCTTCTCACGCGAAGATACGTTTGCGCTTGGTGTCTGCAATGGCTGTCAGATGATGAGCCGACTGAAGGCGTTGATCCCGGGTGCGCGCGACTGGCCGCGGTTTGAGAGAAACACTTCTGAGCAGTACGAAGGGCGCCTGGTGCAGGTTCGAATTGCGGATTCGCCCTCACTATTCTTCAATGCGATGGCGGGCAGCGTCGTGCCGATTGCAAATGCCCACGGCGAGGGAAGGGCGGTGTTTGAAAGCGCCAGTCAGCAGCAGGATGCGCTATGCGCGTTGCGCTACGTCGACTCGCATGGTGAGTCGACCGACCAATATCCGTCTAACCCTAATGGCTCGCCTGGCGGTCAGTGCGCTTTCACTACGGCAGACGGCCGTTTTACGATCGTGATGCCACATCCCGAACGGGTGTTTCGCACGGTTCAGATGTCGTGGCAGCCGCCGGGTCTCGGTGAGGATTCACCGTGGATGCGAATGTTCAGAAACGCTCGGCGGTGGATTGGGTAACAGCGCCGTTGACAGTAATAGATTGAGCCCAAATGGATCGGGCCGCATAAGCGGCCCGAATCACTTCAACTACAGACTGCGATTACTTCGAACCGCCACCCGTTGCAGGGGGGTTGCCTACGCCGCCTTTAGTGCCGGCGCGATCGGTCGTCGGGTTGCCAGTCGTGTTGCTGGTGGTGCCCGGCTGGAAGAAACGGCCGTCGCTTTGCTGCATGTCGGACCACGACACCCAACCTTTGTCGTTGCGCTTCATGCTGTCATACCGGGTGCCGTAAAAGCCCAGGTATTCCTCGCGCGAAACCCAACCGTCGCTATTGGTGTCCATCTTCTTGAAGTCCATACTGCGGCCCGCGGTGCTGCCCGTTGTCATGCTGTCACCAGGCTTCATTGTTTCACCGGGCTTCATTGTGCCGGTGGTCTGGGCGCCGGCAACAGCGCTCGCGCCCAAAAATGCGGCGCTCACAGCGATCGATACTAATTTGTTCATGGTTGTTTCCCTCGTTTTAGTCGTCAAAAAGTTGGCGTCGATTCAACCAACTGATTTACAACCGCTCGTATAGCGGCCGTCAGAACTAAAGCAGCAAGATCGGTGCCTACTGGATCTTGGCGTTTTTACGTAGTCCCTCGACGAACTGCTGCACGCGCTGCTGCTGAAGGCCTTCGCGAATCTGCGGCGTCACCTGCTCCATCGGCGGGAACTGCGTATCCCTGATGTCGTCAAGACGAATCACGTGCCACCCAAACTGAGTCTGCACCGGGGCATCGGTGACTTGTCCTTTGCCCAACTTCGTCAGTGCCTCGGAAAACGGTTTGACATAGGAGTCGGGTGCTGCCCAATCCAGATCGCCGCCATTCTTCGCTGAGCCGGTGTCCTTCGAGCCTTTTGCAAGCTCTTCGAACTTTGCACCCTTTTTCAGCTGCTCGGTGATCGTCTTGGCTTCATCCTCTTTCTCAACCAGGATATGGCGTGCGCGATATTCCTTGCCGCCAACCTTTGCCTTCTGCTGCTCGTAAGCGGCCTTGATCTGTGCATCGGTCACTGGCGCTTTATCAACTTCGTCCTTCAGCAAAGCCTGGATCAGCGTGTTCTGTCGCTGCACGTCGAGCATGAACTTAACGTCGGCGCGCTCCGCAACCCCACGCCGCTGCGCTTCCTGCAGAAGTATCTCGTTCTGGATAAGGCGATCCTTGACTTGTTTACGCAGTTCAGGCGAATCAGCCTGACCCTGCTTGGTCAACTCCTTGACCCATGCGTCCTCGCGCGCCTTGGGGATCGGCTTGTTATTGATCACCGCGACGTTTTGCGCGATTGCGATGCTGCTGGCCAACGCGAGTGCGGCAAAAGCGGCGCTACGTTGCATCAGTCGGTCTCGTTCCATAGGTGGCTAAAGTCCAGAAGAATGTTCGGTGTCGGGAAAACCTGAATGAGCCGCCCGTTCGACCTCGTCGGGAGCCTGCAGGTTCATTGCGAGCGCATGAATTTCACGCTGCATTAAATCGGTCAAAAGATCATACACGAGGCGGTGGCGCGCCAGCCTTGATTGTCCGGCGAACCGGGCGCTGACAAGGCGCAGTTGGTAATGTCCGCCGCCAGCTGCTGCCCCGGCATGTCCCCGATGCTGCGCGCTGTCGTCTGTCACCTCGATTTCCACCGGTTCGAGCATCGACAGTCTGTCGCGAATTATCTCAACCATAGGCTCAGACATCGGCCGGCTCCTTGATGTGACGGTTCAGGTAAATGCCCAACCCGATCACAAACGCAAAGGTAATCCCAATCAGTCCAAAGGTTTTGAAGTCGACCCACTGCTCGGTCGTGAAGCGGTAGGCTACAAATAGGTTCGCCGCGCCGAGGAATGCGAAGAACGCGGCCCATAGCCAAAGCAATCGATCCCAAACAGGTTGCGTGAGTTTCAGCTCGGAGCCGAGCAGAGATGCCAGCAGGTTACGGCGGAAGAACAGCTGACCGCCGACCAGTATCAGCGCGAAGCTCCAGTAAAGCAGGCTCGGCTTCCATTTAATGAACACTTCGTTCTGCAGCCATATCGTCATGCCGCCGAACGCGACGATCAGTATGGCGGAGAGCCACAGCATTGGCTTGACATGCTGGCCGCGCGCCAGCAGCCAGCCAACCTGAATCAGCGTGGCGACAATCGCAACCACAGTGGCGACGATGACAGCAACGAGGTCGGGAAACGTTGCGGTTGCGGCAACTGGCCCGATCAGGCCCGCCATGAGCGCCGCTGATTGTTCAGGGAAGCCCTTGCCAATTCGGTAGGCGATAAAAAATGCAGCAACGGGAAACAGGTCAAAGAGAAGCTTCACGTCTTGACGCTTTTCTGCGGTTCGAAATTAAGGGATGCAGAGTTGATGCAGTAACGCAGGCCGGTTGGCGGCGGACCGTCCGGAAACACATGGCCCAGATGAGCGTCGCAGACGTTGCAAATAATTTCGGTACGCGTCATGCCGTGTGTGGTGTCACGCACTTCACGCACGTTGGCAGGATCGAGCGCCTTGAAATAACTCGGCCAGCCGCACCCTGAGTCGAACTTGGTATCCGATGCGAAAAGCGCTGTGCCGCAGCAGACGCACCGATAGATGCCTTCGTCGTGATGGTCCCAGTAGCGACCCGTAAAAGCCCGCTCGGTGCCTTTTTCGCGTGTCACGGCGTACTCGTCCGGCGAGAGCTGCTGCTGCCACTCGGACTTTGATTTGTTCACTTTCGTTGTTGGGTCGTTCATCGTGCGCCTTATGAAGAGCAGGAAAGCTCGAGCGTGCGCGCCCAGTCCGGAGGCTCCTGCGCATAGGCCGCAAATTCCGGCTGATCGTCGTAGGGCCGCTCCAGAACTGTCAACAATCGCTCGATCTCGGAGAAATCACGCGCGCCGCGGCCGGCCGTGCCGCCTGCGCTTGCAGCGCGAATAGCGAGTTCGGCAAGGTGATTGCGCAACACATACTTGGGGTTAACCAGGTTCATCTGCCTGGAGCGCTGCGCGTCTACCGAAGCCTCCGCGCGCAACCGTTGCCGATAGCGCTCCGCCCATGCGTCGAACCTGGCCCGGTCGATGAATGAATCGCGAACTGCGCTGGCCTCAGTCTCGTCGACGCGGAATGTTGACAGCGCACGCCAAAAGTTTGTCCAATCGGTATGTTCTGCCTGCAGCAGGTCAATAACGCTTGTAACCAGCGAATCGTCGCCAGCCCGCACCGTCGCGAGCCCGAGCTTCGCGCCCATCATCGCGCTTGAAGCGCGCGAATACTCGTCGAGATAGCAATCGATGGCCGCTTTCGTCGCGTCGATGTCTTCGGTCAGCCCGACAAGCGCCTGCCCAAACGCGTACAGATTCCAGTGTGCGATCTGAGGCTGCATGTTGTAGGCGTAGCGGCCGCCGTCGTCACTGTGGTTGCAGACATAGCCAGCGTCAAACCCATCCATGAAAGCAAACGGGCCATAGTCAATCGTGACGCCGAGGACCGACATGTTGTCGGTGTTTAAAACGCCATGGCAAAAACCAACGCCCTGCCAGTGCGCGACGAGCCGCGCGGTGCGGCGGGCAACCTGCTCGAGAAACGCCAGATACGGCTGAGCGGCGTCGCGGCACTCCGGATAGAACCGGTCAATTACATAATCCGCCAGCTGCCGAAGCGCATCGTGTTGTTGCGTCCAATAGAAGTATTCGAAAGAGCCAAACCGAACAAAACTCGGCGACATTCGCATCACCACCGCTGCAGTTTCCACCGTCTCGCGGAAAACGGGCTGATCCGAGCCGACGATCGCCAGCGCGCGAGTGGTTGGAATGCCAAGGTGATGCAATGCCTCGGACCCCAGAAACTCGCGAATCGACGACCGGAGCACGGCGCGCCCGTCGCCCATTCTTGAATAGGGCGTTTTGCCGGCACCTTTGAGCTGCAACTCCCAGTGCTCACCCGAGGGTCCGACGACTTCCCCGAGCAGCAATGCGCGGCCGTCGCCCAGCCGCGGAACATAAACGCCGAACTGATGACCTGAATAGACCCCAGCCACAGGGTCACTGCCAGCCAGCGGACGGTTTCCGGCCACCACATCAACCAGCGCCGGCCGATCGGTGTCCCAATCGATGCCGATCAGGGCGCCGGCCGATTTCGAAAAACCAACGAGATACGGGTCCGGCAGCGGCGTGGGGGCAAGCCGCGTGTAAAACGCGCCAGGCAGTCGGGCAAACGAATTATCAAAACGCAACGTCAGATCGACTGTGTCTACGACGGGTGCTGGCTCGATTCGTTCAACAACCGATGGATCCACAAGGTTCTCCAAAACCGCCGGCATTGTATGAGCTTGACGACGGCTGATTGAATCACCAGCATATGAGGCCGGGACTGCTGATTTACAAACGCGGCCCATTTGGAGACGCCACGATGCTGCAAAGCCTGATGATGCAAATGCCGCTCCTGATCTCGTCGCTGATCGAGCATGCGGACCGGCATCACGGTGATGCGGAAATTGTTTCACGCCGGGTCGAGGGCGACACGCATCGCACCACATTCCACGAGCTGCATCGACGGTCGCGCCAGATGGCCAACGCGCTGGTCCAGTTGGGGATTGACCCTGGTGATCGCGTCGCAACGATTGCGTGGAACGGCTATCGCCATATGGAGCTGTACTACGCAGTTTCCGGCGCTGGCAGCGTGTTGCACACGATCAATCCGCGGCTACATCCCGAGCAGATCGCGTGGATCGTTAATCACGCCGAGGACCGCGCACTTTTCTTTGATCTGACGTTTTGGCCAATCATCGAGGCTATCAAGCCGCTGTGCAAATCAGTCAAGCACTGGGTTGCACTGGCAGATCGTGACCGCATGCCGGCAGCATCACCAGCGGGTACCAACGAATTGCTCTGCTATGAGGATTTGGTCGGCGCGCACTCGGACAAGTACAAGTGGCCAGAGTTCGACGAGAACGCGGCATCATCTCTCTGCTACACCTCGGGGACCACGGGCGACCCCAAAGGTGTGCTGTACGGGCATCGATCAACCATCCTGCACACCCTTGCTTCGGCGCTGCCGGACGCGTTGAACCTCTCTGCACGCGATGTGATCCTTCCCGTGGTTCCAATGTTTCACGTCAACGCGTGGGGGTTGCCGTACATCGCGGCGATGGTGGGAGCAAAGCTGGTCTTTCCCGGTCCGTTTCTGGACGGCAAGTCTTTGTACGAGCTATTCGAAAGCGAGAAGGTCACATTTTCCGCAGGGGTGCCGACAGTCTGGCAAGCGTTACTCACCTACACCGAAGCTAACAACCGCAAGTTCTCGACGATGAATCGAACGGTGATCGGCGGTTCGGCGTGCCCGCCGGCGATGATCCAGCTGTTCCAGCAGAAGTACGGCGTGCAGGTGCTGCACGCCTGGGGCATGACTGAGATGAGCCCGCTTGGAACCGCCTGCACCTTCAAGCTCAAGCATGCCGACTGGTCGCCGGCCGAACGTGCCCCGGTGCAAAGCAAGCAGGGCAGGGTTCTTTATGGCGTGGATATGAAGATCGTCAACGGCGATGGCGCCGATCTGCCGTGGGACGGTGAGGCGTTCGGCAATTTGCTCGTGCGCGGGCCGTGGGTGGTGCGTGACTATTACAAGAGCGGCGAAGGCAGCCCGCTGGTCAATGACAAGCAGAACAAGCAATGGTTTCCAACCGGCGACGTGTCGAACATCGACGTGGATGGCTACATGCAGATCACCGATCGCAGCAAGGATGTAATCAAGTCGGGCGGCGAATGGATCAGCTCGATTGAAATCGAAAACATCGCGGTCTCGCATCCTGCGGTCGCAATGGCGGCATGCATTGCAGCGACGCATCCCAAATGGGACGAGCGGCCACTGCTCGTCGTAGTCAAGAAACCCGACGCGCAGGTCACACGCGATGAATTGCTGGCGCACTATGCCGGCAAAGTGGCGCGCTGGCAGGTGCCCGACGATGTGGTCTTCGTCGACGCGTTGCCGCTGGGTGCTACCGGCAAAATTTTGAAGAAGGCCCTGCGCGACCAGTTTAGCGAGCACCGTCTTCCTACCGCGTAAATATTTGCGGGCTAGCCTGTGGTTTCAGTATTCTGTGTGCATTCATAAAACCAATAGGAGACAACCATGAGACGTCGGCACCTCATCACGGGGTTCGTTGCAGCAAGCGCGCTGGCCTTTGCCAGCTCTGCGGTGGCTCAAACAAAATCGGCGGCTTCCAAGTCGGCGCCGCCTGCTGCCACACCTCAAACGGTTCGGATCGCTTACATCGATCCGCAATCAGGCCCGTTTGCAGGGGTTGGCGCAAATCTGCTCAAGCATTTTCAGTTCAGCGCGGATCTCGTCAATGCGCAGCAGCTGGCAGGACCCGGCGTTAAGTTCGAGATGGCGGCATTTGACAACAAGGCTTCGCCCCAGGAGACATTGACCGCGCTCAAGCAGGTGATCGATCAGGGCATTCGCTACGTCGCGCAGGGTCAAGGGTCCGGCGCCGCGCTGGCGTTGATCGATGCGATCGACAAGCACAACGAGCGCAATCCGAATCAGGCGATCGTTTTCCTGAACTACGCCGCGGTTGATCCCGACCTTACCAACAGCAAGTGCAGCTTCTGGCATTTTCGATTCGACGCCAACACCGATATGAAAATGGAAGCGCTGACGGCTTACATCAAGGACCGGCCCGAGGTGAAGAATGTTTTTCTGATCAACCAGAATTACTCGCACGGCCAACAGGTGTCGCGCGTTGCCAAGGAGCTGCTGGCGCGCAAGCGGCCTGATGTGAAGGTGGTCGGCGATGATTTGCACCCGCTGGGCCAGGTACGTGACTTCGCGCCGTACATCGCGAAGATGAAGGCAGCCAATGCGGACACGGTGATCACCGGCAACTGGGGTCCGGACCTTGCGCTGCTGGTACGCGCGGCACGCGAAGCCGGGCTCAATGCCAATTTCTATACGTACTACGCGGGTGTAATCGGCACACCGACCGCAGTAGGCCCCGCCGGCGAGAACCGGATGCACATGATTTCCTACTGGCACCCGAACATTGCGGGTAACCCGGGTGAAAAGATCTATCTCGATTTCAAGAAGCGTTTCAACGAGGAGTTTTATACCGTTGCAACCTATACGTCGTTAACGTTGCTCGCAGATGCAATGAAGCGGACCGGATCAATCGATCCGTTGCGCGTTGCTTACGCAATGGAGGGCGCCAAGCTTTCCAGCATGCACGGTGACATTGAAATGCGTGCATCGGATCACCAACTGCTGCAGCCGCTATGGCTCTCGTCATGGACCAAAGTCGGCGGCGCCAACAAGCACGATATTGAGAAGACGGGTTTTACCTGGGCAACTGCGGTCGCGTATCCCACTTACGTGGCAACGCAGCCCACCAGTTGCAACATGAAGCGCCCCGCGCGCTCCTGATTGTTGAAATGCAAACAACGGCCCGGAACACCGGGCCCTTTTTTTGGGTTCGCTTTAGGTTGCGCTCGGGTCAGAGCACGCCTATGAACGTCTGATGGAAGCCACGATCAGCCAGGCGCTCTATGGCATCAGCTACGGACTGCTGCTGTTCATGCTGGCGGCCGGCCTGACGCTGATCTTCTCGATGATGGGTGTGCTGAACTTCGCCCACGCGAGCTTCTACATGCTGGGTGCGTATGTGGCGTATCAAATTAGCAACTGGCTTGGCTTCTGGCCAGCGCTCATCTTGGCGCCTATCGTACTTTTTTTCCTGGGTGCCGCTGTCGAGCGTTGGGGCTTGCGACGCGTACACAAGTGGGGGCACCTGCCTGAGCTGCTGTTCACGTTTGGGCTGTCCTACATCATTGTCGAGCTGGTGCAGGTGATTTGGGGACGTGCGCCGGTTGCTTATCGCGTGCCACCCGAGCTCGATGGCGCGGTGCTCTGGCTGCAGAAGTACGACATCACCTTCCCGCAGTACAGGATGTTCATGATGGCAGTTGCAATCGCGATCCTGATCGCGCTGTGGTTGGTATTGACCCGCACGCGAATTGGTCTGGTCATCCAGGCTTCGCTGACCCATCCACAACAGGTTGAAGCGCTTGGGCATAACGTGCCGCGTGTGTTCATGCTCGTGTTTGGCGGCGGCTGCGCACTTGCAGGATTGGCGGGGGTGGTGGGCGGCAACGCGTTTGTCACCGAACCCGCGATGGCGAGCACGGTCGGTGCCATTGTGTTCGTCGTCATCGTGGTGGGCGGCATGGGATCGCTGGCCGGCGCATTCATCGCGTCGGTGGCAATCGGATTGCTCGAAAGCTTCGGCAAAGTTTCGGACTGGTCGATTGCAAAGCTCGGAACATCCATGGGTTTTGTTGTCGATGCCGGAACTTTCGGCTACGACGTTTTGCGGCTGACGCTTTCGCAAGTTGCACCCGTGCTGCCGTATCTCGTTCTCGTGTTAATTCTGATCGTGCGTCCTAAAGGTTTACTTGGCACGCGTGAAGATTAACGCGTGATGCGCGCGACGCCGATGCTGGCATACAAGCCGATCAATCTGGGTCGATGGGTTGTGTGGGGACTAACGGCAGTGCTGTTTCTGCTGTTGCCCGCATATTTCAACAGGGGCTTTTCGCTGACCCTGCTGTCTCAAATGGGTGTCACGATCATCTTTGCGTTGAGCTACAACATGCTGCTGGGCCAAAGCGGCATGCTCAGCTTTGGACACGCTGTTTATTCCGGACTCGGCGCTTTTTTCGCGATTCACGCTCTGCGATGGATTGGAGCTGGGACGTTGATCTGGCCAACTTCGCTGCTGCCGTTGATTGGCGGGGCCGCCGGCGCATTGTTTGGCGTGATCTTCGGTTACCTGACGACCCGAAGAGCGGGAACGCCATTCGCAATGATCACGCTCGGAATCGGCGAAATGGTATTCGCCGCATCGCTGATGTTTCCGGGCTTTTTCGGGGGTGAGGGCGGGATTACCGCCGATCGAGCTGCCGGTGCGCCTTTCCTCGGAATCCCCGGCATCACATTCGGGCCGCAGATTCAGGTGTATTACCTGATTGCGGCGTGGTGTTTCGTCAGCATCGTAGCGATGTACGCGCTGACGCAAACGCCGCTCGGACGGATTGCCAATGCGGTGCGTGACAATCCGGAGCGCGCCGAATTCATCGGTTACAACCCGCAGCGCGTACGCTGGCTGATGTTGATCCTCTCCGGTTTTTTCGCCGGCGTGGCCGGCGCGCTTGCCGCGATCAATTTCGAGATCGTCAGTGCCGAGAATGTCAGCGCAATCCGGTCGGGCGGAGTCCTGCTCGCCGCATTCATCGGAGGCGCTGCGTTTTTCTTTGGCCCGATTCTGGGCGCGGTGGTATTCGTATTTTTTGCCGTGGCGCTGTCCGAGTACACCAAGGCATGGCAGCTGTATCTCGGCGGGTTCTTCGTACTGCTTGTGATGTTTGCTCCTGGCGGGCTGTCGAGTCTGATTCTGATGAACCTGCGAGTGTTGAAGTTCAGGAAATTCAAGCGTCTACTCGACCCGTACTTCGGTGTTCTGCTCAGCGCGCTCACCTTCGCCTTTGGCACGGTGTTATTGATCGAGCTGATGTATCACGTGACGCTCGATGTCGGGCAAGGTCCGGTGATCCGACTGTTTGGCATGGTGTTCGACACGTCGCGTTCGCCCGCATGGACCTTTGCCGCTATGGTTGTTGGCGCTGCGGCGATCGCATTCGAGTTTTATCGCCGGCGCTTCCGCCATCAATGGCATGACGTGCAGCGCGAAATCGAAGACTGGGTACGCGACAATCCATGAGTGCGCTGATGCACGAAGTCACCGCGGCAAGCGAGCACGCTTTGGGCGACAGCGCACCGACCGACATCGCACTCGCGCTCGACAGTGTCGGCAAACGATTCGGACGCACCGAAATTATTCGCGGTGTGTCGATTCGAATTCCGCGCGGCGAGCGGCACGCGATCATCGGCCCCAATGGGGCCGGCAAGTCGACTTTGTTCAACCTGATCAGCGGCCGCTTCGAGGTCACGTCGGGGCGGATTGCACTGAATGGCTGCGACATCACCAATCGGAAGCCTTATCAGATCAATCGCATGGGCCTGTCGCGCAGCTTCCAGATCACGAATCTATTTCATCGATTGTCGGTGTTTGACAATCTGCGTTGCTCGGTGCTCTACGCGCTCGGTCATCGTCATTCATTCTGGAAAAACCTTAACAAGCTGGTCGATGTCGAGCAGCGAGCCGAGGCAATTCTGGAACGGGTTGGACTCAAGCGGCGCCGCGATATCGTGGCAGGGCTGCTGACTTACGCCGAGCAGCGTGCTCTTGAAATTGGCATCGCAATTGCCGGCGGCGCCAATGTCATCCTGCTCGACGAGCCCACCGCAGGCATGAGCCGCGGTGAAAGCAAGCACGCAGTCGAGTTGATTCGCGACGTGACCGAGGGCCGCACGCTGGTAATGGTCGAGCACGACATGAGCGTGGTGTTCGATCTGGCCGATCGAATATCAGTGCTCGTTTACGGCAAGGTGATCGCAACCGGGAGCCCGGCGGAGATACGTGGCAGCGAGGCCGTGCGCGAGGCGTATCTGGGGCAGCCCGTGGCGGTGGCGTGATGCTCAGGATCGAGAACCTGCAGGCGTTTTACGGCAAGAGCCAGGTGCTGCATGGTGTTGATCTGACCATTGGCAGTGGTGAAATCGTCAGCCTTCTGGGTCGTAATGGGGTGGGCCGGTCGACCACTGCGAAGGCGATCATGGGACTTGTCGACTGCACCGGCACGGTCGATTTTGAAGGCAGCGATCTGACGCAACGTAAGACCTACGAGATTGCCCACCTCGGTGTCGGATATGTTCCCGAAAACCGTGACATCTTTCCCTCGTTGACGGTCGACGAGAACCTGCGCCTCGGCATGAAGGGCCGGGGGCAGGGTCGCTGGACGTCAGAGCGGATGTACAAACTATTTCCGGCACTCGGCGAGCGTGCGCGCACAGAAGCGGGCGTCCTCTCGGGCGGGGAGCAGCAGATGCTGACGCTGGCGCGTACGATGATGGGCGATCCAAAGTTGGTCATCATCGACGAGCCCACCGAGGGCCTGGCCCCAAAGATCGTGCGTCTGGTTGCACAATTCCTGCAGCAGTTGAAGGAGCACGGAGTTTCGGTTTTGCTGATTGAGCAGAAGCTGACCATCGCGCTCGAAATCTCTCACCGCATCTACGTGATGGGACATGGGCATATGGTGTTTGAAGGCACCCCAGATGATTTGCGCGCTAACAGAATGATTCGTCAGGAATGGCTTGAGGTTTGAGCGGAGTGCAATGACAACCCATTACGAAACTCGCGGTTATCTAGCTGTGCTGCAGATCGACAACCCGCCGATCAACGGGCTGGGACATGCGACGCGCAAGGCATTGATCGATGGGCTTGGCAGGGCGTTGCAGGACACGCAGGTCAAGGTCATCGTGATCACTGGGACCGGCAAGGTGTTTTCCGGCGGCGCAGACATCAAGGAATTCAACTCGCCGGCGGCGCTTGCCGAACCCAGCCTGCTGCAGTTGATTGACAACGTCGAACAATCGTCGAAGCCTGTGATCGCTGCGATCAACGGCGTTTGCATGGGCGGCGGACTGGAGCTGGCACTGGGTTGCCACTACCGAATCGCTACTGCAGACGCGTCGCTCGCTTTACCCGAGGTCAAGATCGGCTTGCTCCCCGGTGCAGGGGGAACGCAGAGGCTGCCGCGCGCGGTGGGCGTTGAAATGGCGCTGCAGATGATCACTAGTGGCGATGCTGTGTCAGCGGCTGAGGCATTGAACGGCGGATTGATTGAACGCATTGTCGAGCGCACCTCGTTTAGCGACGTGGTTGCCTTCGCAAGAACGATTGCGGGCAACCGGACCCATCCGAAGCTTCGTGACGCCGCTGTCGCGCCGACCGGCAAAAATGGCGGCAGCTTCTTCGCAACGGCACGAGAGCAGGTTGCGAAGCGTGCGCGTGGGCTTCCGGCGCCAATGCGCTGCGTCGAGGCGGTTGAAGCCGCTGCGGCCTTGCCGTTCGAACAGGGTCTCGCGCTGGAGCGTCAGCTCTTTGTCGAATTGATGAACTCTGCCGAGTCAAAAGCGCTGCGCCATGCATTTTTTGCCGAACGCGCGGCGGGCAAGATTCCAGACGTGCGCGACAACACGCCAGTGCGAGCGATCAGCACGGCAGCCGTTATCGGGTTCGGCACGATGGGTGGTGGTATCGCGATGAGCCTGGCAAATGTTGGAATTTCGGTTACGGTATTTGAGAAGGAGCAGAGCGCGCTCGACCGCGGCCTCGCGATGTGCCGGCGGAATTGGGAAGCGACGGCGAAGAAGGGCCGCCTGACAATGGATCAGGTCGAGCAGCGAATGGCCCTGTTGAGGCCTACGCTGGACTTCAAGGCGCTCGGCTCGGCCGACATCGTGATCGAAGCCGCGTACGAAGACATGCAAGTCAAGCAGGATTTGTTCACACGTCTTGACTCGGTAATGAAGCGCGGAGCGATCCTTGCGACCAACACTTCCACGCTCGACGTCGATCAGATCGCGGCCGCGACGGGGCGCCCGGAGGACGTAATCGGGACTCACTTCTTCAGCCCGGCCAACGTCATGCGCCTCCTTGAAGTCGTGCGCGGGAAACGGACCAGCGCCGATGTATTGGCAACCGTGATGCGCCTTGCAAAGCGTCTCGGAAAGGTGGGCGTCGTGTCCGGCGTCTGCGACGGCTTTATAGGTAACCGGATGCTCGAGCATTACCTGCGCCAGTCGATGTTCTTGATCGACGAGGGCGCCTCACCGCAACAGATCGACGCGGCGATGACCGCATTCGGCATGGCAATGGGCCCGTTTGCAGTGGGCGATCTCGCCGGGCTCGACATCGGTTACGCCATTCGGCAGCGACGCTACATCGAGAAGCCGACTACAACTTACAGCCGCGTCGGTGATCGCGTCGTCGAGCTCGGCCGTTTGGGACAAAAGACCGGCAAAGGGTGGTATCGATACGAGGGCGACCGCACACCACACGTTGACCCGGAGGTTGATGAGTTGGTTACGCGTTATCGCACAGAGGCGGGCCTCGTTGCGCGCAGGATCACCGATGAAGAGATCGTGCAGCGCTGCACCTACGCGCTGGTTAACGAAGGAGCCAGGATTCTCGAGGAAGGAATTGCTCTTCGCGCGAGCGATATCGATGTCGTATATCTAACCGGCTATGGCTTCCCGCGCGCGCGGGGTGGGCCAATGTTTTATGCGCAGACGGTCGGGCTGAACAACGTCGTCGAATCGATGCAGCAGTTTGCAAAAAACTCTCATGCGGATCCGTCGTTCTGGCAACCGGCCAAGTTGCTGCTCGCTGCGGCCGATAAGGGCACATGGCCGCGCTGATCGCACGCGACCGTGGAGTCAACGGCGGTGGAAACGGAAACGGAACGTAATCCGAAATGCCAAATAATCGTCGCATCGTCCTTGCCAGCCGGCCGCAGACCACGGCGTCTACCTCTAATTTTCGGATGGAGGAGGCCACTACTCCCGGGTTGCAGCCTGGACAGATTCTGATACGCAACCAGTGGCTGTCGCTCGATCCGTACATGCGCGGGCGGATGAACGATGCAAGGTCTTACGTGGCGCCCCAGGCTCTCGGCGAGGTCATGCTCGGCGCTACAGCAGGAAAAGTTGTCGAATCTCGCAACCGCGCCTTCGCAACGGGCGACCATGTCGTTGCCTACACGGGGTGGCAGGAATACGGCGTGTCGGATGGCAACGGTGTGCTCAAGGTCGATCCGCGGCATGGCGTTCCGCTGTCGGCTTACCTGGGTGCTGTCGGCATGCCCGGCGTTACCGCCTGGTACGGACTCAAACACATCATTGATCCGCACGAAGGTCAGACCATCGTCGTGTCAGCCGCGAGCGGCGCCGTGGGGAGCGTGGTCGGGCAACTCGCAAAAACCGGAGGCGTGCGCGCAGTGGGCATTGCGGGAGGTGCCGAAAAGTGCCGCTATGTGATCAATGAGCTTGGGTTTGACGCGTGCATTGACTACAAGTCGGAAGACACACCGGAGAAGCTCAACGCAGCACTTAAGGAAGCGGCCCCGAAAGGGGTCGACGGATATTTTGAGAATGTAGGTGGGGCGATCATGAACGCCGTGTTGCCCCGCATGAATCCCTTTGGGCGGATAGCGCTGTGCGGGCTGATTGCAGGCTACGAAGGGCGGCCGATTCCCATCGAAAACCCGGCCTGGTTCCTGATCAGCCGGCTCACGCTTCAGGGATTTATCGTCACTGAGCATATGGACGTCTGGCAACAGGCCTTAAAGGAATTAGGCGCACTCGTTGTCGACGGGCGCATCAAATATCGCGAAAGCATTGCACACGGCCTCGAGAACGCGCCGCAGGCTTTTCTCGGGATGCTGCGCGGCGCGAATTTCGGCAAGCAGCTTGTGAAGCTTGCATGACCGAACTCGAAGGCAAGGTTGTCGTCATCACCGGTGCGGCGAGTGGCTTCGGTCGCGAGATGGCGCGCATCGGTGCACGCCATCGAATGCGGCTCGCTCTTGCTGATGTGCAACGCGACGCGCTCGATGTCGTGGTCAAGGAATTGAAGCGCGGCGGCGCGGTGGTGATTTCCGACGTCGTCGATGTTGCGCAAGCGGCGCAGGTGCAACGGTTTGCCGAACATGCGTTCCGCTCATTTGGCCATGTGAATCTGCTGATCAACAACGCGGGCGTCGGCGGTGGCGGTTACGTGTGGGAAAACACGGCGCGTGACTGGAACTGGGTAATGGGAGTCAACCTGATGGGCGTGGTGCACGGCGTGCAGCATTTCGTACCACGCATGTTGGAGGCCAACAAAAAAGGCGAGCCCGGGCACATCGTGAACACCGCTTCGGTAGCGGGTTGGCTGGCCGCTCCACTAATGGGTGTCTACAACGTGTCCAAGCATGCGGTGATCGCGCTGTCCGAGACGCTGCATCATGACCTTCGGCTTGCGCGATCGTCGATTGGAGTGTCGGTGCTATGCCCCGCGTTCGTGCCTACCGGCATCGCACATTCGATTCGATATCGTCCAGCTGAGTTGTTGAATGCGGAAGAACTGACGGCATCGCAAAGGGTTGCGCAGGCGGCGTCGGAAAAGGCGGTGGCTGGTGGAAAGATATCGGCCGAAGAAGTCGCACAACAGACTTTCGACGCGGTGCGTGACAACCGCTTCTACGTGTTTACCCATCCGCAGATTCTGCCGTCGCTACGCGCGCGTTTTGACGCCGTTCTGAGCGGCGCAGAGCCAGCCGATCCTTATGCGGCCCGTGCCGGCGCCAGGCCAGCGGCACCGATCTAGGCAACTGCTTCTCTCGCTTTGCACCCCGACGTTCGCAGCGTCGAAAGTTCGCAATGGCAGAATGCAGCACACCCGCTTCAGAGAACACACCATGATGGTCAACTTGTGCAGAGCGTTCACGGCAGTCGCTCTGCTGCTAATGCTGAATGCTTCGCAGTCCCAGGGTGTTCAGCGCCTCCCGGCCGGCGTGACGCGTGGCGCAACTGTAGAAGGCATTACCGAGTATCGACTCGCTAACGGCCTGCGCGTTGTCCTGTTCGCAGATCAGTCGAAGCCGACGGTCACAGTGAACATCACTTACCTGGTCGGATCAAGGCACGAGAACTACGGCGAGACCGGCATGGCACACCTTCTCGAGCATTTGATCTTTAAGGGTTCAAAGAACTTCCTGCGTCCGGATGCGGAGTTCACCCGGCGTGGATTTCAAAACAACGGCACAACATGGCTCGACCGTACGAATTATTTTTCAACCTTCCAGGCGAGTGACGACAATGTGAAGTGGGCGATCGACTGGTCTGCCGATGCGATGGTCAACTCGTTTATATCGAAGAAAGACCTCGACTCCGAGATGACGGTGGTGCGCAATGAGTTCGAAAGCGGCGAGAACAACCCCACGCGAGTCATGCTGAAGCGAATGCAAGCGGTGCTCTACGACTGGCACAACTACGGCAACTCGACGATTGGTGCGCGGTCCGATATCGAAAATGTCCGAATCGAGAACCTGCAGGCGTTTTACCGGACGTACTACCAGCCGGACAACGCAGTGCTTATCGTTGCTGGCAAGATTGATGAAGCCCGAACACTCGGATGGATTGCGCAGGCGTTCGGCAAGATTCCGAAGCCAAAGCGAACGCTGCCGGTGTTCTGGACCACCGAACCGATACACGATGGCGAGCGTTCGTTCACGGTGCGGCGGACGGGCGAGGTGCAGCTGGTTATGGTGGGTTACCGGGTGCCCTCAACGCTGAGTCCGCAGTCACTTGCCACTGGTATCGCGGCCGAGATGCTGGGCGACACTCCGAACGGGCGGTTGCATCAGGCGCTGGTTGCGACGGGCAAGGCCGCGCAGGTGTTTAATTTCAACATCGACTCGCGCGAACCGGGGTTTGTGTTGTTCGGTGCGATGGTCAAGAAGGGCGAGCCGCTGGAGCCGGTCACCCAGGCGCTGATCGACGTCGTGGAGGGTAGCTGGGCCAAGACCCCGCCCTCGGACGCGGAGGTAAAGCGGCAAACGCAATTGCAGCGGACTGCGTATGACCGAGCTTTGGCCGATCCGCAGGCATTCGGAGTCGGCTTGTCCGAATACATATCGCTCGGTGACTGGCGTTTGTTTTTCCTGCAGCGCGACCAGCTCGCCAAGCTGACCGCTGCTGAGGTCGATGCTGCGGCTCGCAAATATTTCGTGCGCGATAACCGGGTGGTCGGTTCGTACATTCCTGACGACGCGCCGCTGCGTGCAGACATTCCGCCGGCGCCCAGCGCGGTGCAACTGCTGGCCGACTACAAGCCGTCAGAAAAGGGCGCGGTATCCGAGGCGTTCATCCCTTCGCAGGACAACATCGACAAGCGAACCCGCGTGCTGTCGTTTGGCCCGCTCAATGTGGCGCTGCTGCCGAAACAGAATCGTGGCAATACGGTGACGGTGCAGACACAGTTCCAGTGGGGCAGTTCGGAGTCGCTCAATGGCCGCATGATCGAAGGCGACCTCGCTTCCGCAATGATCAGCCGCGGCACCGGCAAGATGACGCGGCAGCAGATTGCCGATGAGATGACGCGGCTGCAGATGACTGGCGGACTGACTGCGTTCCAGACAACCAAAGAGAATCTCCCGGATGCGCTGAGGCTACTTGCGCACGTAATGCGCGAGCCAAGCTTTCCCACTGGCGAGTACGAGCAACTGCAGCGACAGATCGTCACCGGGCTGCAGGCGCAGCTCGATAACCCGGAAACAATCTCGCACGATGTGCTTTCCGCGCATTTCAGTACGTTCCCGGCTGGCGATCCACGCGCCTACATTCCGCTGCGTGCCCGAATCGACGCTGTTCCAAAGACTTCGCTAGAAGCAGCGCGCCGCTTTCATACGGATTTTTATGGCACGGCCCGCGGACAGGTTGCGGTGGTCGGGGATTTCGATGGCAAGCAGATCGAAACGTTGGTCAACGAGCTGTTCACGGAATACCGATCACGGGCGCCCTACGAACGCCTTGAGCGTGAATATCGCGAGGTTAAACCTGCGAGGTTGATCGTCGACACGCCCGACAAGGAGAATGCTTTTATCCGCGCGCGTCTCGACTTCCCATTGCGCGACGATGATCCCGACGCGCCTGCGCTGCTGCTGGCCAACGCCATTTTTGGAGGCGGAGCGGGGCTGTCCAATCGTGTAATCGAGCGACTGCGCCAACGCGATGGATTGAGCTATGGCGCCGGCACGGGTCTGTCTCTGGGTTCGCGTTACCGCGTGTCGTCGTGGACGGTGGGTGCAATCATGGCGCCACAGAATGCCGCCAAGGCCGAGCTCGCGCTGCGCGAGGAAATCGAACGTGCCAGGCGCGACGGATTTACTGCGAAGGAGCTTGACGATGCGAAGAAGGGCTCCTTGCAGGAGCGGGCGACCAATCGCGCACAGGATGACATCGTGGCGGGTGCGTGGGCAGCCAACCTTGATCTTGGACGCACCTTTGCGTTCTCAAAGCAGTTCGAAGATCGGATGCGCGCGGTGACCCTTGAGCAACTCAACGCTGCGTTTCGCAAATATATCGACACAAGCCGGATCACTTTCGTCGTCGCGGGCGATGCCAAAAAAGGCGTCAAGTGAGCGCCGGGAGCTGCCGATGAGCTACGCCGACTTCCGCCATCGAATGCCACTACGAGTCCGGTGGGCCGAGGTCGACAAGCAGGGGGTGGTGTTCAACGCGCACTACCTGCTTTACTGCGATGTCTGCGTCACAGAATACTGGCGTGCGGTTGGGCTGAATTATCCAGACGATTTCATCAAGCAGGGCGCCGATCTGTTCGTTCGAAAGTCGACGGTCGAATATCAGTGGTCTGCCTATTACGACGATGAGCTCGAAGTTTGTGGCCGCGTTGCGCGTCTGGGTACCAGCAGCATCCGCTTTGTGGTCGAAATATATCGCCGCAGGCAATACGAAGCCGTACTGGTGACGGCGGAGCTGATCTATGTGCATGCCGATCCCGTTGCGCGTCAGTCCCGCCTGATTTCACTCGATGTGCGCGATCGAGTCCGCAAGTTCGAGACTGTGATGCCGGAAGAGTCGCTCGAGCAGTCGTTGCATGCGAGTTGAGCTGGGCGACTGGAGCGCACTGCGCCGCTGGGCCGAGCCGTTGCGTTTTGCCGTCTTCGTCAACGAGCAGCAGGTACCTGCGGAAATCGAGCTCGACGAGTTTGACGATTTGTCGGTGCATGCCGTCGCCTTCGACATTGACGGTACTGCGGTCGGTACCGGGCGCTTGTTGCCGGATGGACACATCGGCCGAATGGCGGTCGCCAAAGCTGTACGCGGCCGCGGAGCGGGCAGTGCGATTCTGAAAGCGCTAATGGACGAGGCACGTCGGCGGCGGCACACCCACGCGGTGTTGAGCGCGCAGACGCATGCCCAGGATTTTTATCGGAAGCACGGTTACACAGCGCACGGTAACGAGTACGACGATGCAGGCATTGCGCACGTCGAGATGCGGTGCAAGCTGTAGCAAGCAACAGGGATCGCTCTTTCGATCAGCGCCCTGTAGTAAGCGACTGATCAGCCGCGACCGGGCGCCTTAATTCGCACAGGGCTGGCTGCGCGGTCGATTGTGAATTCGTAGTGGCGGTCGGAGAAGCGATCGGGTTGAGCTATGTCGTAAGAGCGCTCAAAAAACGTGGTCAGTCCGTCATTGCGCACCGTCAATACCGTGCTGGCACGCGTACCGTATCCCTTTGCCCGGATATGGATCGCTGAAAGCGCGCGCTCCCAGTCGTAAGGCACACCGGTCGAAGGAAGTTCCAGATCGCGGGCGACGTCCCGGTTTTCGAGCAGTCGCAGCAGCGGCTCGACTTCGACACGAGAGGCGATCGAGCAGGCAAACCCGACGACCGCGCGCGTCACCTTGGGCCAGGGCGTATCCAGGTACGCGTTGGACAACCCATAAACACCGGGCGCGAGCGCGCGCGGTGCCTCGTCGCTTCGGTTGCTGAAATACTGAAGGCGGGGCTCGGGCGCGGTGCGGTCGTCCTGCGCGCTGATATCGCCGACCAGCATGTTGAATCCGTTGTAGGTGCCCATTCGTGGAGCGTTCGACTCGAGCCACTGGCCTGCTGTTGCCGGTGCCTGCAACGCCGAGAGGACGAGTGTCCCCCGTGAAGGCGCGTGTGGGTTGCGTTCTTTCGGAGCCCTCACGTTAGTCAGCGCCGCAAACCGGCCGCGGCGTGTAACGCCAAGCCAGGTTCCGCCGGCTTCTTCATCATGCCCCGCGAGCACCGAAACTGCGTGACCCCACCATGCAGCCGGCCTCGTACGCCGCAGATAGAACTCGTCGCGATTGGCCGCCAGCACCAGTGGGTAATCCGGGTGCGAACGCCATGCAAAAACCATCAGGCACATGTTCACGCGTCCTTAAAGCGTTCGACGTGACGCGCGTTGCACAACTCGACACCGAGCCCCGAGTGTGCGAGCGCATCGGCAAGCGCACTCGCGAAGCGCTCAGGTTCATTAATGTGCTCGTAAATCTCCATCAAGGTCACGCGATCTTTCTCATCAACCCGTTGTAGCAGACGTCCGGCGCTGCCATGCGTTACGCCGAGCGCTCGCTGCATCATTCGAGCGCGCTTGACCGTCTCAAAGGATGAGTCTTGCGGGCATTCGTAGTAAATGTACCAATGCTCCACAGTCTCTCACTCGGTCGGGTCGAACAATGCATAGGGCAGAGTCTGGACTACAAGTCGTGGTCCGGTTGCGCTCTGCAGATGAAGCGAGCCGCTGCTCAGCCGGTCGACTGGGGACTCGAACAGCAACTCTGTGCCACCAGTCGATGATGGGGCTGCCAGCACAACCAGGCCGACCGGCTGCTCCGACTCACTGTGAAAAATATCAGACCCCGGCCGCGCGTCTCCGCTTTCAACCTGCGCGACATTCATGCGACGCTTGAGCTTGCCGAGATACTGGCTGCGCGCAACGATCTCCTGTCCGGGGTAGCACCCTTTCCTGAAATCAACTGCGCCAAGTACTTCCAGGTTGAGCATCTGCGGAACGAATTTTTCCTGCGTGGCCGCGAACACGGTTGGAACCGCTGCGCGTATTTCGGTAAGCCACCATAGAGAACTCGGTCCGTGCTCACTACTGTCAAGCGGCATCCGTGTCGCGGACGGCAGCGTCAACAGAAAGCGCTCGGTTCCGTCGCCTAGGACTGCCACGCGATCGACACGAATTTGCCCGGTGGTGTGCGATGTCGATGGTGAAGCCGGTATTGCGAGGCCGGCGTTGGTGAGCGCCTGCGCTGCTCCCCTTCCGATCAATGCATACGTGGTCCATGCATCACTGACGTCAACAAGCTTGGCCTTAGCGCGCATTACGAACATCGACAACCGCTTGACGATCGAACCGATAAGTTCGCGCGGCGCGCGCAGATATATCGTGTCGCCGACCCGCCATTGATGAAAAGTCGCGAGCAAGCGGCCCTTGGGTGTGCAATAGCCGGACAGTTGCATCTGATCAGGCGTCAAACGGACCACGTCGTTTGTTAACTGTGACTGCAGGAACGACACCGCATCGGCACCGCTGACCTCGATGACGCCCAGCTCCGGCAGCGGTACAAGCGTTGGTACCTCAATGGTGACGTTCACAACAGTTTCATATCCGATCGGTTCTGATTTCGCAGATTAATATAAGTGGACCTTGGTTTCTCGAATTGCGTCGATGAAAGAGCGCGGCAGCGCAGGCGTATGGATCACGATTGTTCTGGGCGCCGGCGTCCTGTTAGTGCTCGCGGGTCTGTATGGCCGTTGGTACGTCTTTGAGCGCCCATTGCCATTGCGGGAGGGCCGGATCGAATTCCGGGTCGCGGCAGGAAGCTCGGTGCGTGCAATCGCGCAAGCGGTCCAGGCAGCGGGCATCGCAGTCAACCCGGACGCCATGGTCGCAGCGGCGCGCGTTACACGCACGTCGCAATCGCTGCGCGCCGGACGTTACGCGGTTGAATCTGGGATCACTCTCGGTGGGTTACTCGACAAGTTAAGGGCAGGGGACGTTCTGCGCGAGCGCTTGACCGTCGTCGAAGGCATTGTTTTCCGCGAGCTCCGAGCTTTGCTGTCGGAACAAAAGGAACTGAAACAGGAGTCATTGAGCGTCTCGTCTGCTGAGCTGCTGAAAGCCATTGGCGCGGTGGAAGCGCATCCTGAAGGATTGTTTGCGCCGGATACCTACGTGTTCGACCCGGGCACATCCGACATCGAAATCTACCGCCAGGCCTATCGCGCGCAGGCGCGTCTGCTCCAGCAGCTATGGGATCGGCGCGTTTCTGGCCTGCCATACAAATCCCCGTATGAGGCACTGATCATGGCGTCGATTATCGAGAAGGAAACCGCTCGGCCAGCCGAACGCGCGATGATTGCAGGTGTTTTCGTAAATCGATTGCGTATTGGAATGTTGCTGCAGACCGATCCATCGGTGATTTATGGATTGGGAACTTCATTTGATGGAAATCTGCGTAAGCGCGATCTGCTCTCCGACACCCCTTACAACTCGTACACCCGAGCGGGGCTGCCGCCGACGCCCATTGCGTTGCCGGGCCGTGCGTCGATAGAAGCGGCGCTGAATCCGGCAACGACTCCGGCGCTGTACTTCGTTGCGCGTG
>Ga0136634_10000166_pt1 | contig 31671 bp, 30 predicted proteins | sample AntDrymUQ8332106_2_FD_104654 | JGI IMG/M metagenome (GOLD analysis project Ga0136634, IMG submission 104654) | Polar desert sand microbial communities from Dry Valleys, Antarctica - metaG UQ833 (21.06) | ecosystem: Environmental > Terrestrial > Soil > Desert | place: Antarctica: Dry Valley... | reverse complement strand
TCGATGGTGACCGAGAACGTCTACGACGGCCGTTTCATGTTCGTCAACGAGATGGTCCGGTTGGGCGCCGACATCCACACCGACGGTCAGCATGCCGTGGTGCGGGGGCGCGAGCTGCTCTCGGGCGCGCCGGTCGTGGCAACCGACATTCGGGCGGGTGCCGGTCTCGTCATCGCCGCGCTGGCGGCGGAGGGGCGTACGCGCGTCGCCGCCGCCCACCACATCGACCGCGGCTACCCCGACTTCGTCGAGAACCTCACCAGCCTGGGCGCAGCGGTCACTCGAACGACCACTTAGCGGTCGAAGCGACTCACTCGACGGCGCGTCCTTCCCCCCGCGCCAGCAAGGCCGCGGCGCGCGCCTCGTCCTGTGGCCACACGTACACCCGGAAGCCGGACATGGTTCGAGCCTGTGTCGCGCGGACGCCCGCGGCACTGAGTCGAGCAACAACCGAGAGCGCCTCGGCCTCGGTTGCGGGAGTCGCCACCGCAACCAGCGTGCCGTACTCGTCCGGCGGGCCGCGCCGAGGCGGCTTGGGCATCAGCGACGCACCCGGCCGCGCGGACCAGCGCAGGATGAGGATGAGCACGCCGACACCGACGAAGGCCACGGCGGGGCCCCACACGTAGCTGGTGCCCTGCCACGTCCCGGTCGCCGCACCGGCGGGCGGCGCATACGCGAGAGCCCAATCCACGGGGCCATTGTTCCGTGGTCGGTCGGAGCGGTGGTGGGCGGCCGCTCCACATCGTGTCGCGCTATCGACGCCCACGGCACGGTTAGGCTCGGTCGCCGCCACGGGGCTGGCCGAGCGAGCGACGGAGAGGACCTGACGATGGCCGAGAAGGTCGCTGTAGTAGGCGCGGGTCTCATGGGTGCGGGGATCGCCCAGGTCGCTGCGCAGCACGGACACGAGGTGGTCCTGCGCGACGTGACCGCGGACGCCCTCGCCCGCGGGCTCGCGACCATTCGCGCGTCCCTGCAGCGATTCGTCGCGAAGGATCGAATCAGCGCAGCAGAGGCGGAGGAGGCGATAGGGCGGATCACGACCACGACCGACCTCGACGCAGTGTCCGATGCCGCCATCGTGGTCGAGGCCGTGTTCGAGCACCTCGAGGTCAAGCAGGAGGTGTTCCGCGAGCTCGACGCACTGTGCGACGACGGCGTGGTGCTCGCCACGAACACCTCCGCCATCCCGGTCACGCAGCTCGCGTCCGTGACGGCTCGGCCGGAGAGTGTCGTCGGCACGCACTTCTTCTCGCCGGTGCCGATGATGGCGCTGTGCGAGCTCGTACGCGGGCACCGCACCAGCGACGAGACCCTCGCGACGGCTCAGGCGTTTGCCGAAGGGCTCGACAAGACCTGCATCGTCGTCAACCGGGACGTGGCCGGCTTCGTCACGACGAGGTTGATCGCCGCCCTGGTGCTCGAGGCGGTCGCGCTCGTCGAGTCCGGGGTCGCGACCGCGGCGGACATCGACACCGCGTGCCGGTTGGGATTCGGTCACCACATGGGCCCGCTCGCGACCGCGGACCTCACCGGTGTCGACATCATGCGCAACGCGGCGCTCAACATCTACGCCGACACTGCCGATCCGAAGTTCTTCCCGCCCGGGCTGCTCAACCGGATGGTGACCGCCGGGGAGCTCGGTCGCAAGAGCGGCCGGGGCTTCTATGCGTACGCGGACTGAGTGAGCCCGTTCCGCACGCGGGGAGATAGTCCCGGTGTGGCGGCAACCGACCAAGCGCCACATGCGTCTTACTTGTCGTGAGCGCGGAGGTCGGGCCGCGCGGTGCGAGGAGGATCGGGCATGCGGGCAACGTCAGCCCCCGGTAGCCAGGTGGTACGGCTGGGCGTGCGCGTGGACGCGACAACGGTGGCAGCGGCGCGTCGGCAGCTCCATGCGGCCATCTCTCTCGGCGCCGGCGACCTCGTCGTCGACTTCAGCGACGTCGCGGTGATGGACGCCGCTGGGCTCGGGATGCTGGTCGCCGCCCACCGCCGAGCGAGCGACGCCCACCGCCGGTTGGTGCTTCGATCGGTGCCTGCGTCGATGTACCGAGTCCTTGCGATGACCAGGCTGCACCGGGTGCTTCTCGTCGAGCGAGCCCCGACTCTCGCCGATGCCGGCCTGCCGGCCACCTGAGACTGGGCTAAGTCTCAGGCGACGAGCGCGACGACCTCCGCTGCGCAGCCCCAGGCGAGCGTGACGCACTGCGGAGCTCGAGCCGGCCGCCGGCATCGCGGACCAGGCCGAGCAGCCAGTCGAGGTAGCGCGGCATGTCGACGACGGGCGCGGTGAAACCCCATCCGTCGTCATGCCCCGCGCGCCCAACCACCTTGATGCCGGCCATGGTCAAGCAGCCACGGGTCAGAACAGGCGCAGCGTGGGGTCGTCCGCCCCGCGCAGCTCGTCGTAGTCGAGCGTCACGCACTCGATCCCGCGGTCCCCGGCGAGAACTCTCGCCTGCGGCTTGATCTGCTGCGCCGCGAAAACCCCGCGTACCGGTGTCAGGTGCGGGTCGCGGTTGAGCAGCTGGAGATATCGCGTGAGCTGCTCGACCCCGTCGATCTCACCGCGCCGCTTGATCTCGACGGCGACGGCGGCGCCGCGGGCGTCCCGGACGAGCAGGTCCACCGGGCCGATCGCGGTGGGGAACTCGCGCCGCACCAGCGTCCACCCGGTGCCGAGCACTTCGACCCGATCGGCCAGCAGCTCCTGCAGGTGTGCCTCGACGCCGTCCTTCTGCAGGCCGGGGTCGACACCCAGGTCGTACGACACGTCGTGCAGGAGCTCCTCGATCGTGATCACCAGCGAGTCGCCCGTCTTCGTGTGGTCGACCCGCCAGACACCCTCGGCCTCGCGGAGCACGCAGGGAGGGCTCATCCAGTTCAATGGCTTGTACGCGCGGTCGTCTGCGTGAATCGACACGGAGCCGTCGGCTTTGACAAGGATGAGGCGGGTGGCCAGCGGCAGGTGGGCGCTGAGACGACCGACATAGTCCACGCTGCACCGAGCGATGACGAGCCGCATCCGGCCAACGCTAACGGGTCACCTGGGCGGTCTCGCCCGGTCACCCGGGGGATCCCCGCGTCAGGGCGCGGGCGACGACACCGTGGTGTTGCGCACCTGGACGTCGGTCCACACCAGCCGATGGTCAGAGCTCGGGAAAGCTCCCGGCAGCGTCGGATCGTATGCCCCGGTCAGGTAGTAGAGCGGGTCATTCGTCGCGGGCCAGAACACCCCGGAGCCCCGCAGCAGCAAGCCTCTGCTGGGCAGGACGTAGTCGACGCGCAGGTTTCCGGGGGCCACGTCGTCGAAGTCGGCAGTGTCGTAGAGCGGGTCCCCGACGTGCGTCTCGTTCGCGCCGCCCTGGATCTCGGCCGCCTCCGGCCCGCCGACGCTGGCCGGTGACGGGTCGTTGAGGCGTCGGTGCTGCAGGAGCTGGTCCGCGGCGTCCTCGACACTGTCGCCGTCGAGCGGATCAGCGTTCTGGTCACCCGCCACGACGGCCTGCACGCCATGCGGCAGCCCGCCCAGGACACCGGCGTCGTCGTAGATGTATCCCGCGCGCTTGGGCTTGAGGTACTGCCGCCAGAATTTGATCTCGTCGTGGTTGCGCCGGCCGTTGCGGTCCTCGTCACCGTCGAACACCGGTGGCGTCGGATGCGACACGAGGAAGTGGACCGTCTCGCCCTCGATCTCGACCGGGATGTCCCAGTGACTCTTCGACGACAGCCGTACGACGTCGAGCTCCTCGGCACTGAACCAGTCCGCGGGCTCCGGCGTCGTCGGGTCGTCGGGGAGGAGCGCGTTGGGCATGTCCTTCCACAGGAAGTTCTGGAACGTACGGACAGCCGCGGTGTCGATCGGGTGCATCGAGTAGACCGCCATGCCGTACTGGCCCGGGAAGAACCCGAAGCCGAGCGCGTCGTCCGCCTCGCCCAGCACGCCGTCGTTGTCGAGGTCGAACCCGGACGGGATGCCGGTGTTCGACGGAGCGCTGTACCGATAGGGATAGCTGATCGGCTCGGCTCCGTTGTGCGCGACGCTGAGGTAGTTGTCCTGGAAGAGTCCCAACGAGACGCCGTCCGCGTCATAGTCGAACTCGTTGACCAGCAACACGGCCGGCCGGACGCGTTGCACGATTTCGGCGACGGTGCTCGCCTGCGCGTTGTCGGCAGTCGAGAGGTCTGCGATGAGCTGACCCTCGACGCTGCGGTTGAGAGAGGCGTTGAAGGTCGCGAACCGCACATCGGCGGGCAGGTCCGTGCCACCGGCACTCACCGCGCCCGGCAGTGCCGTGACGGAGATCGCGGCCGCGAGAGCCGCGGCGCCCACGGCTCGCGCGCCGGAACCGACGGCGCGCCGGACCCGCCGGGCCAGTCCATCGGTCCGACGGTGTAGGAGCCGCATGATGATCCTCTCGGTGGGTCGCGAGCACGCTTCGCTGCGCTGCCGGGGGTCGGCGTCTCGCCCCGCCACGCTAGGACGCCGTACCGACGTTCGGAACGCCTCCGTGCAACGTATGTGCCGCCGGCCAGCATTCTTCACCCGTTGTAGACCCCACGGACATGTTCTCGACCCGGCGGCATCGGATTTGCCTCTCGCCAGCGGCCCGGATTGCCGCTCCAATGGGTAGCTCAGGCCGGGAGGGGAAGGTTGAGACGATGCAGCTCACCATGAAGGGCTCAGCACTCACACGCCGTCGAAGTACACTCGCTGGCGGTATAACCCACCTTGCTGGGCCTCCCCGACATGGTCGGCGAGGCAACGGGCGTCCGGCCCGGCGCGGGCGACAGTGAGCAACGGGAGCGGCCCGCACGCGGCGGCGCCGGCTGTCGTCCGCTTGGCCGTCACGGAGTACGGGCCGGAGGGCGGCGCCCCCGTCGTGGTGCTGCACGGCCTGTTCGGCTCGGCGCGGAACTGGACCACGGTGTGCCGACGCCTTGCCGAGCATCATCACGTGCTGGCACCGGACCTGCGAAACCACGGTGCTTCGCCCTGGTCCGACGAGATGACGTACGACGCAATGGCCGGAGACGTCATCGCGCTGCTCGAGGAACTGTCTCAGCAGGCGTCGCTCGTCGGACACTCCATGGGGGGCAAGGCGGCCATGCTTGTCGCGTTGCGCAGACCCGACCTCCTGCGCCGACTCGTCGTCGTCGACGTCGCACCGGTCGCGTACGAAAGCACCTTCGACGCGTACGCGAGGGCGATGCTCGGTGTCGAACTGGCCGGGGTCACCCGACGCGCCGAGGTCGATGCGGCAATCGCGCCCGAGGTGCCGGATCCCGGAGTCCGCGCGTTCCTGCTGCAGAACCTCGCCGTGGAGGCCGGACGCGCCACCTGGCGCCCGAACCTGTTTGTGCTCGAGCGGGAGATGGGCACGGTCTCGGGGTTCCCGCTGGTGCCCGCGTGGGCTCGATTCGAGCGCCCGACGATGTTCGTGGCCGGTGGGCAGTCCGACTACATCCAGCCCGATCACGCAGACAAGGTGCTCGAGCTGTTCCCGAAGGCCGAGGTGCGCGTGGTGCCCGACGCCGGCCACTGGGTGCACGCCGAGCGGTTGGAGGACTTCTTGGCCCTGCTCGTGCCATTCCTCTCCGAACCCGCCGCTACAAGCTGAACGCCCGTACGGCCAGCAAAATCAAGAGACACCGATCGCGCATTGTGCGGCGATCCCGGTTCGTGCTACGTGAGCCAGTGACGCCGCTGATCGGAGCTCAGCTGGTCTCCATCCGCGGCAGCACGACCTCGCGCACGACCATCAGCACGCCGGCCGCGATCGGGATGGCGACGAGAGCGCCGACGACCCCGAGCAGCGTGCCGCCGACGAGCGCGGCGAGGATGGTGACCATGGGTGCGATGTCGACCGAGCGGCGCATGATCCGGGGGGCGATGAGGTAGTTCTCGACCTGCTGGTAGATCGCGAAGTACACCGCGAGGACGATCGCGACGCTGGGCGAGTCCGCCAACCCGACCGTCACCACGACCGCCGCACCGATCATGGCGCCGATCAGCGGGATGATGTCGAAAACGGCGACGACCAGCGCGAGAGCCAGCGAGTATCGGCCGATGAGCGGCGCGTCCATCACCTTGCCGAGGACGAAAAGGAAGAGGTACGCCGCCACGCCGGCGGTGACGGCGACCGTGCTCTGGCCCGCGACGAACCCACCGACGTTGGTGACGACGCGGTCACCGAGGTCCTGTACGCGGGCTCGCCGCGACGCCGGCACCAGCCGGTAGAAGCCGGCCGTGATCGACGGCAGCGAGCCCAGGAAATACAGCGTCAGGACGAGCACCGTGATCACGGTGAACAGTCCGCTGACGACTGCGATGCCGAACCCGAGCAGGCCCCCGAACGCGCTCGAGGCGAGCTCCGCCCCGTTGACCTTCTGGAGCTGGTCGACGACGCCGAACTGCTCGTCCAGCCGCCGTACGAGCTCGTTCTCCTGCAGCTGGGTCGCGAGCTCGGGAATGCTCCCGACGAGCGCGGTGACCTGCTCGACCAACGGCGGAACGATTGCGACGAGGATGCCCGCGAACGCGGCCAGAGCGAGCAGGAACACGACCGCCACCGCCTGGCCGCGGCGCAGTCCCTGCCTGGTCAGCCGCTCGACGAGCGGGTTCAAGCCGATGGCCAGGAACAGCGAGACGACGATCAAAACCCACACGGTGGAGAGTGCAGCGATCGCCTCACCGAGCTGGATCGCGACGAGTGCGCCAGCGGCGAAGAGGAAGCCGAGGACGAACGGCGACCGCGTGAGAAGGGAACGCACACCCTGGGTCAAGGTCGCGCCCGGGACTCCGCCGGGCTCGGCGGCGCTGGCTCGGAGAGCCTCGACGATGCGGCCTTGGGCGCGACACCTGGTGGGGCCGCGCCCCTGGCGGCGCTGCTCTTCGCTGCGTCCGTCATCGTCCCTGTTCCTGCCGCGGAGTCGACAGCGGCAGGGTCTGCAGGGGTCGACGACTCGATCGGAGCAGCAACGGCGTCGTCCTGGGACAGGATCTCGCTCGCTGCCAGTGGGTCTATCGCTGCGGCGGAGCCGGTGAGAGTGGCAAGCATCTGCCGTACGTTCGTCAGCTGCTGGTTGATGCTGTCCCGGCGCTGCATCATCGACTCGAGCTCGTGCTCGGAGTCCTTGCGAACGCGCTCGGCCTGGGCCTTGGCCTCCTCGACGCGCTCCCCGGCGTGCGCTGTGGCTGCGTCCACGGTCTGGGCGGCGCGCCGGTCAGCATCGGTCCTGACTTCCGCGGCTTCGCGGAGGAGCGCGGCCGCGCGCCGCTCGGCGGCCGCGAGCTGCGCCGCTGCCGCCGTCATCCGGGTGGCGAAGTCGCGCTCGGCCTGCTCCCGGCGCTGCGCCAGCATGATCTCGAAGTCCGTCGCCGCCTGGGCGGCCTCGGCCCGGTTCTGCTCCACGAGGTTGTCGACCTCGGCTCGCCGCGTACGCGCGAAACGCTCTGCATCGTCGCGGAGCGCATCGGCCTGCCGTCTGGTCCCTTCGAGCAGATGGCGCATGTCGGTGTCGACCCGGACGCGGGTCTCCTCCGCGTAGGCGTCGGCGTCGGCACGCTTCGAGTCGGCGTCGCGCTGCGCGACCTCGCGTTCTCGCTCCGCCTGGCTTGACACCGTGCGGCGGAGCTCGAGGGCCTCCTCCTCAGCCAGCAGGAGGATGCGTTCGACGCGGTCGCCGAGGCCACGGTAGGTGGGTGCATCGTGAGCCTCGGTCGCGAGCTGCATCACCCGCGCCTCGAGCTCGGCGCAGGCGCGGCGGATGGCGTCGCGCTCGGAGCGCAGCAGCGTGAGATCGCGGACGAGGTGGGCAAAGGTCTCGTCGACCTGCTGGGGCTCATAGCCCCTGCGAACTACGTGGAACTCGCGCGGAGACCAGCCCTCACTCATCGTCGCCATCACTCACTGTGCTCTCACCAGGTCCCCGACGCTCTTATGACTCTTGGCTCGCGGTCGCCACTTCCGCAGTCGCGCCGTCATCCTGCCACGGGCCGGTGCCGGTCGAGGGCTCGCGTTTGGCCGGCTCGACCAGCTCGACGAGGACGCCGCCGGCGTCTTTCGGGTGGATGAAGTTGACCCGCGACCCGGCCGTTCCGCGTCTCGCATCGTCGTACAGGAGTCGGATGCCCTCGGCCCGCAACCGATCGGTCAACCCGTCGAGGTTTCGCACGCGGTAGGCGAGCTGCTGGATCCCGGGGCCTGACCTCGCGAGGAAGCGGCCGATCGCCGACTCGGGAGTCAGCGGCGCGAGCAGTTGGACGTACGCGCCGGGGTGCTCCGAGTCGACGTCTGCCGAAGCCGCGAGCATCGCCTCGCGCACGCCCTGCTCCTCGTTGACCTCTTCGTGGACCGTACGGAGCCCGAGATGTCGCAGGTACCACTCCTTGGCCTCGTCGAGGTCGGCAACGGCGATGCCGACGTGGTCGAGCGCGATCACCGAGCCGGGGTCGATCGTCGGCCAGCACTGGACGGCGGTCAAGGGTCCTCCTCGGGGGACGGCCAGGCGAGCGGCCGAGCTGCACCCGGCCGCTCGGTCCTGGGTCGCTCGGTATCGTGACACGAGTGCCCGCCAACGCGAGGTCGTCGCAGCCTCGCCCGACGGTGCGAGAGCTCGTGGATCAGGCGCGTACGGGCAGCCCGAGGGCCGTCGCCCGGTTGATCTCCTTGGTCGAGGACGCCGCACCGCAGCTGCGAGAGGTGATGCGGGCGCTCGCGCCGGTCACCGGCAGCGCGTACGTCATCGGCGTCACCGGCTCGCCCGGCGTCGGCAAGTCGACGTCGACGACGGCGCTGGTGGGCGCCTTCCGTGCGCTCGACAGGCGCGTCGGCGTGCTGGCCGTGGACCCGTCCTCGCCGTTCTCCGGCGGCGCCCTGCTCGGCGATCGGGTCCGGATGCAGGACCACGCGACCGACCCGGGCGTATATATCCGCTCGATGGCCACCCGAGGTCACCTCGGCGGCCTCGCGGTGTCGACGGCACAGGCGATCCGGGTGCTCGACGCAGCGGGCTGCGACGTCGTCGTGGTCGAGACGGTGGGCGTGGGTCAGTCCGAGGTGGAGGTGGCGTCGACGGCCGACACGACACTCGTGCTCCTCGCACCGGGCATGGGCGACGCAGTGCAGGCGGCGAAGGCGGGCATCCTCGAGATCGGGGACGTCTACGTCGTCAACAAGGCCGATCGTGACGGCGCGCACCAGGTGGTGCGGGAGCTGCGCGGCATGCTCGCGCTGGCCGAGCGTACGGCCGACAGCTGGCGGCCGCCGATCGTGAGCACCGTCGCGGTCAAGGGCGAGGGCGTCGCCGACGTCGTCACCGCGATCGAGCAGCACCGGACCTGGCTCGAGCGGACCGGCCAGTTGGGCAAGCGGCGGCACCGGCGCGTGGTCGAGGAGATCGCGGCCATTGCGATGACCGCGTTACGGGCGAGGTTCGGAGAGCTCGACCATGACCAGCGCCTGGAGGCGCTTGCCGACCGCGTCCTCGCCGGGGACCTGGACCCGTACGCCGCGGCCGACGAGCTCGTCGACCAGGTGTGAGGCCGACCCACACCCCCTTCCGCCGCCCACCGGCGCGCCGGAGGCGGCGTCGGGTCTGCGAGTGACCGGCGTCACGCATTCTCCGGGCGCCCCGACCCCTACCGGCCAGTAACCTGGTTGGCGGCTGCAGCTCGCGGCCACTTCCGTGCACCCGTTGCGCACACCCCGGAGGTCACGACCGCCGATGAATGTCGTCGTTTGCGTGAAGTTCGTCCCCGACGCCCAGTCAGCTCGTACGTTCGCCACTGACCACACCACCGACCGTGTGGGTGTCGACGGCCTGTTGAGCGAGCTCGACGAGTACGCGCTCGAGGAGGGCCTCAAGATCGTCGAGGCCAACGGGGGCGAGGTCACGGTCCTCACGATGGGGCCGGAGGGCGCGGCGGCCGCGCTGCGCAAGGCGTTGCAGATCGGCGCGCACAAGGCAGTCCATGTCCTCGATGACCAGCTGCACGGCTCCGATGCCCCGGCCACGTCCCTTGTGCTCGCCGCCGCGCTGGGCACGCTCGAGTACGACCTGGTGCTGTGCGGAATGGCGTCGACCGACGGCACCATGTCGGTTGTGCCGGCGATGCTGGCGGAGCGGCTCGGGCTGCCGCAGGTCACCTTCGCGGCAGAGGTGACGGTGGGGGACGGGACCGTACGCATCCGGCGCGAAGCCGAGGCGGCCGTGCAGGAGATCGAGGCGACATTGCCGGCGGTCGTGTCCGTCACCGATCAGATCAACGAGCCGAGATATCCGTCGTTCAAGGGCATCATGGCCGCGAAGAAGAAGCCGGTGCAGACGCTCTCGCTGGCCGATCTGGGTGTCAGCGCGACGGACGTCGGGCTGGCCAACGCCTGGAGCGAGGTCGTGGATGTGACGAAGCGCCCAGCGCGCAGCAAGGGCACGGTCGTCAACGACGACGGTGACGGCGCCGCCCAGCTCGTCGACTTCCTGGCCGCTCGAAAGTTTGTGTGAGCACGTGTCAGCAGAGGTCCGTGTGAGAGGTAGTAGCCGTGGCTGAGATCCTTGTGCTCGTCGACCACGTCGACGGAGCGGTCCGCAAGACGACCCTGGAGATGCTCACGCTGGCGCGTCGCGCCGGTGAGCCCGCTGCGGTGTTCGTCGGCGACGGGTACGACACCGCGGCTGCAGCGCTCGCCGAGCACGGCGCCGCGACGGTCTACCTGGCCGACGACCCGGAGCTGATGCAGTACCTCGTCGGCCCGAAGGTCGAGGTGCTTGCACACCTGGTCCAGACGAAGAATCCAGCTGCCGTGCTCGTGTCCGCCAGCTACGAGGGCAGGGAGATCGCGGGCCGGCTGGCCGTGCGAACCAGCTCGGGCCTGATCACCGACGCGCTCGACATCGACGCCGACCTGGGCACCTCGCAGTCCGCGTTCGCCGGGGACTATGTCGTGTCCGCCCGGGTCACGCACGGCGTGCCGGTCATCGCAGTGAAATCCAACTCGGTTCCGCCCGAAGCGGCGCCCACGACACCGGTCGTCGAGAAGGTGGCGGTCGAGCTGTCCGCCGCTGCCAAGGGAGCGCGCCTCGTCAGCGACTCACCGCGAGTGCAGACAGGCCGGCCCGAGCTCTCCGAGGCGGCCATCGTCGTCGCCGGTGGGCGGGGAGTCGGCAGCGGCGAGAACTTCGCCCTGATCGAGGAACTCGCGGACGCCCTGGGCGGCGCGGTCGGCGCCTCGCGCGCGGCCGTCGACGCGGGGTGGTACCCGCACGCGAGTCAGGTCGGGCAGACCGGCAAGACCGTCTCGCCGCAGCTCTACGTCGCCGTCGGGATCTCCGGCGCGATTCAGCACCGGTCCGGCATGCAGACTGCCAAGACGGTCGTCGTCATCAACAAGGACGCCGACTCGCCGTTGTTCGAGCTGGCGGATTTCGGCGTCGTGGGCGATCTGCACACGGTGGTTCCCGCGCTGACGGCGGAGATCAACCGCCGCAAGGCTTGATTCGTCCCCCGCCGCTCGGGCCGGGAACGGCGGGGGCGCCGGTTACGCTTTCGTTGACATGGCGTATCTGGACCACGCGGCGACGACGCCGATGCTGCCCGAGGCAGTCGCGGCGCTCACCGAGCACCTTCGCGTTCTCGGCAACTCCTCGTCCCTGCACGGCTCCGGTCGGCGCGCCCGCCGGATCGTCGAGGAGTCGCGGGAGACCATCGCCGCTGCTCTGCAGGCGCGACCGAGCGACGTCATCTTCACCGGCAGCGGCACCGAGTCCGACAACCTTGCCGTCAAGGGGATGTTCTGGGCGCAGCGGGCGGCCGACCCTCGTCGGCAGCGCATCCTCGCCAGTGCCGTCGAGCACCATGCGGTGCTCGACGCGGTCGAGTGGCTGCACGCGTCCCAGGGCGCGGAGGTCGAGTGGCTGCCGGTCGACTCCTCCGGGCACGTGGACATCGGCGCCCTGCGCGAGTCGATCGGTCGGGACCCCGGGTCCGTCGCCCTCGTCACAGTGATGTGGGCGAACAACGAAGTGGGCACGGTCCAGCCGATCGAGTCGGTCGTCGAGGTGGCGGCCGCGTACGGCATCCCGGTGCACGCCGACGCAGTCCAGGCCGTGGGGCAGCTCGACGTGAGCTTCGCCGGCAGCGGGCTGGCGTCGATGACGGCGAGCGCGCACAAGTTCGGCGGTCCGTTGGGGGTCGGTGCGCTCGTGGTGGGGCGCGGCGTCGAGATCGCGCCGCTGTTGCACGGCGGTGGCCAGGAGCGCGACGTGCGCTCCGGCACGCATGACACCCCGCACATCGCGGCGTTCGCGGCCGCGGTCGACGCTGCCTTCGAGCGCCGCGAGCTGACGTCGAAGCGTGTGCGCGAGCTCCGCGACGAGCTCGTCGCCGGGATCTTGCGCGCCGTGCCGGACGCCGTCTACAACGGCGACGACGGCCTGGACCCGTCGGGCCGCCTCCCCGGCAATGCGCACCTGTCCTTCCCCGGCTGCGAGGGCGACGCCCTGCTGATGCTGCTCGACGCGCAGGGCATCGAATGCTCGACCGGCTCGGCGTGCTCGGCCGGCGTCGCCCAGCCGAGCCACGTCCTCACCGCGATGGGCGTGCCCCCCGACCTCGCCCTGTCCAGCCTGCGGTTCTCCCTCGGCCACACCTCGACAGCCGCCGATGTCGTGGCGGCGGTCGAGGCCATCGGGCCGGCGGTCGAGCGGGCCCGGGACGCGTACGTCGCCGCCCATCCGCCGCGGACATGAGGGTCCTCGCCGCGATGTCGGGCGGCGTCGACTCCGCCGTCGCCGCCGCCCGTGCCGCCGATGCGGGTCACGATGTGACGGGCGTGCACCTCGCGCTCGCCTCCAACCCGGTGTCGTTCCGTACGGGCGCGCGCGGCTGCTGCACGCTCGAGGACGCCCGCGACGCCCGGCGCGCAGCCGACGTCATCGGCATCCCGTTCTATGTCTGGGACCTGGCCGAGCGGTTCCAGCGGGACGTGATCGACGACTTCGTTGCGGAGTATGCAGCGGGCCGCACCCCCAACCCCTGCCTGCGGTGCAACGAGAAGATCAAATTTGCGGCGGTGCTCGATCGCGCGCTGGCTCTGGGCTTCGATGCTGTCGTGACAGGTCACCACGCCCGGCTCGAGGGCGGCGTCCTGCGGCGCAGTGTCGACGCGGCGAAGGACCAGTCGTACGTCCTGGCGGTCCTGACCAGCGCACAGCTCTCGCGTTCGCTGTTCCCGCTCGGTGGCTCGACCAAGGCGCAGGTGCGCGCCGAGGCGGCGGGCCGGGGGCTGGCGGTCGCCGACAAGCCGGACAGCCACGACACCTGCTTCATCGCCGATGGCGACACAGCCGGATTCCTCCGTGCCCGGCTCGGCTCGCGACCTGGCGACATCGTCGACGAGGTCTCGGGGGGGGTCGTCGGCCGCCACGACGGGACGTACGCGTACACCGTCGGTCAGCGCCGTGGGCTGCGCATCGGCACGCCGGCCGCCGACGGCAAGCCGCGCTACGTGCTGGACATCTCGCCGGTCGACAACCGCCTGACGGTCGGGCCGGTCGAGTCGCTGTCGGTGGACGAGGTCCGCGCCGAACCTGCGGTATGGAGCGGTCGCTCGGACGCTGCGGACGCGTTCGACTGCGTGGTCCAGATGCGCGCGCACGGCCTGGTGACGCGAGCCACGGTGTCGACCGACGGCGTCGCGCTGGTTGCCGGCCTGCACGAGCCGCAGCGCGGCATAGCTGCCGGTCAGGCAATCGTTCTCTACGGCGGCCCGAACGCGGACACCGTGCTCGGTTCCGCCACGATCACTGGCGCGCGACAGCTCACGAACGCGCCTTAGTCAACGTACTTGGTCTACCCTGGGTGGGTGATCGAGGTCGGCGTGCACGAGGCCAAGACGCAACTCTCGCAGCTGCTGCGGCGGGTGGCGGCGGGCGAAGAGGTGTTGATCAAACGCGGCAGCGAGCCGGTCGCGCGACTCGTGGCGGTACCCAAACCGGGGGCCAGACGTGAGCTCGGCACCGAGCGAGGGAGGATCTGGATCTCGGACGACTTCGACGCGCCCCTGGCGGACGACGTCCTGGATCTTTACGACCGGGGCGAGCCTGCCCCCGGCGTGGGCCAGCGAGACCAATGAGGCTGCTGCTCGACACTCACGTCTGGATCTGGATGCTGATGGCGCCAGAGCGCCTGGGTGACGCTCGCTCGGTCGTCGAGGATCCCGCCACCCGCGTCCTGCTGTCCTCCGTGTCGACGTGGGAGATCTCGATCAAGGTGTCGGCCGGACGGCTGACGTTGCCGGGACAGATCGATCGGTACCTGCCCCGCCAGATGGACGAGAAGATGGTCGACCGCCTGGCCGTGGACCACCGTCATGCCTTGCATCTCGCAAGCCTGCCCCCACACCACCGGGACCCCTTCGACCGCATGCTCATCGCTCAGGCCCAGGTGGAGAAGCTGCCGATCATGACGTCCGACCGCGCCTTCGACGCGTACGACTGCGAGGTCATGCGCGTCGGCTGACCTTCACTCCCTCGTTCAGATATGCGACGGCCCACCAGCGGAAGTGACACGAAGTGGCTGGCCACATCGGCGTGTCGCCAGCCACTTCGTGTCAATTGCGGAAGGGTGCGGAGCGGGTCGTACGGGCGGCGCCGCAGGTCAGTCGGCCCAGTCGGGACCGAGGATCAGATCAAGTGCGGCGGCGGCCGACCAGGACTGGTCATGGCTGCCGAGCGGCTCACCGGTGATCGGCTCGTAGTACTCCGCGAGGCGCCCGTCGGCGAGCTCGTCCAGGCTGGCCGCACGAAGTGGGCCCGCGATGTCGTCGCGGCCACGGCGCTGCAGGTTCCATGCGAGGAACCAGTTCATGACCGGCCAGCTCGGCCCGCGCCAGTAGGTACGCGGTCGGAAGGCCGCCGACGCGGGGCTGGTGGTCGGAACCACCGGGATGCGCAGATCGGGGTGACCCGTCCATGCCGGCGACCGGAACAGCTCGACCATCCGGTCCTCGCTCGCCGGGTCGAGACCGCCGCAGATCAGCGGCGCGAAGCCGGCGATGGTGTCAGTGACGATCACCTCGCGGGTACGAAGGTCGCGGTCCAGCGCCAGCCCGGAGCCGGCGTCCACGCTTGCCGCCACGCCTGCGCGGAAGCGTTCGGCGTAGCCGTGCAGCTCGTCGACCTCCGGCGCGGCCAGTCGCTGTGCCAGACCGGCGAGGGCGTCGTTCGCCGCGGCGAAGATGGCTGACATGAACACGTCGGTGCAGAGGAAGCTGACCGACGAGCGGATCCGTGCGTCCTCGTACCCTGCCGCCTTGAGCTCCTCGACGAGCCACAGGTAGCGGTCGTACTCGAGCTCGCTCGGCCGCTGCGTCAGATCCGTCAGGATGCGGGTGTCGCGACGCTGGTACGGCGGCAGGCCGGCGCCGACCACCACTCGCGAGTAGGGCTCGTCCCAGCGGGGGGAGTTGTCCATCCCGCTCTCCCAGCCGTGATAGATGCTGAGCAGCCCCTCCGTTCCCGGGTCTCGGTGCTGTGCGAGGTAGCGGTGCCACGCAAGCAGGCGGGGGTAGGTCCGGGTGAGCCACGGCATGACCGCCGCCTCGGCGGGCGCGCCACGATGGGCCGCCACCTGGAGCAGTCGCTCGACGGCGAGCGAGTGCACGGGCGGCTGGCAGATCCCGCTCGTGCGAGGCGCGGTGGGTGCGTCCGCGCAGTGCTCCGCGCATGCCCAGCGGTCCGGGCCCGGGAAGTAGCCGGTCTCGGCGGGGTCGAAGACGATGTGCGGGATCATTCCCGTACGCCACTGGCCGGCCAGCAACGTGTCCATCTCGAGGCAGGCACGGTCGAGGTCGACGTGGGCGAGGCCGACGACGACGAACGCAGCGTCCCAGCTCCACTGGTGCGGGTAGAGATCCGGGGCGGCGCGGGTCATGTTCGCCGAGCTGTTGCCACGCAGGACGTACGCGGCGCGTGCCGTCAGCTCGCGGGGCTCCCACACCCGCAGGGGACCCGGCGGGTGGGTGCTGTCGAGGGCGGCGTCAGTGATCGGGGCTCAACTCCTCGTGTGACGGCAGCTGCAGGAGGCCGAGAGTTCTGCCTGTCCACCACACAATATTCGTCTAACGATCCGGCGTAAATGCTGGACAATCCGGGGGCGGTTGGGCGAGGCTGCGACCCAACCGCTGACGCGGTCGACAACTGGCGGCAGCGCGGCCGAGATGCACAGCGCCTGAGATGCACAGCGCCGGATCGCCGTACACATACGACCACTCGTTGCACGCGAAGGAGAACCGGATGCGCAACCTGAGCCGCCCCGCCGTGGTGGGAGCCGCGACTTTCGCCCTGCTGGCACTGGCCGCCTGCGGCGGCGAGGAGGAGACTCCCAGCGGCGAGGACGGCGGCGACGCAGCCGGCGGTTCGATCGTCGTGTGGACCGGCGACACCATCCCGGACCGGGTGGCGGCCACCGAGGAGATCGTCGGCGCCTTCATGACCGAGAGCGGCATCGACGTCGAGCTGGTCGGTGTCGACGAGGACCAGTTCAACCAGCTGCTCACCTCCGCGGCCGCCGCCGGCGAGCTGCCCGACGTCGTGGGCTCGCAACCCCTGGCAGCGATCCGCACGCTGTCCGCCAACGACCTGCTCAACACCGAGGTGGCAGCAGCCGTGGTGGAGTCTCTCGGCGAGGACACGTTCTCGGCGGCAGCGCTCGACCTCGTGAGCGAGGATGATGCGCTGTTGGCGGTCCCCAGCGATGCCTGGGCGCAGCTGCTCTACTACCGCACCGATCTGTTCGACGCGGCGGGGCTGAACGCACCGGAGACGTACGAGGACATCCTGGCGGCGGCGGAGGCGCTCGACAGCTCGGAGGTCGCCGGCTTCGTCGGGGCGACCACGCCGGGTGACGCCTTCACCCAGCAAACATTCGAGCACCTCGCGCTCGCCAACGGTTGCGAGATGGTCGATGACGCGGGTGAGATCACCATCGACAGCGACGAGTGCGTTGCCGCGTTCGAGTTCTACGGCGACCTGACCAGCAACTACTCCGTCAGCGGGACCCAGGACGTCGACACCGTTCGTGCCGGCTACTTCGCCGGCCAGGCCGCGATGGCGATCTGGTCGACCTTCCTGCTCGACGAGCTGGCGGGTCTCCGCAACGACGCCATGCCGAACTGCCCCGAGTGCACCGACGACCCGACCTTCCTCGCAGCCAACACGGGCATCGTCGCCCAGATCCAGGGGCCCGACGGTGACGAGCCGGCGCAGTTCGGCGAGGTGTCGTCGTGGGCGGCGACGGCGACTGCAGATGCCGAGGCGTCGCAGCAGTTCATCGAGTACATGCTCTCGACGGGCTACGCCGACTGGTTCGGCATCGCGCCGGAAGGCAAGTTCCCGGTCCGTTCCGGCACGGCGGAGAACCCCACCGAGTACGTCGACACCTGGCAGGGCCTCGACATGGGGGTCGACACCAAGGCGCCGATGAGCGAGTTCTTCCCGCAGGAGGTCATCGACATCCTGACGACGGGCGTTGACAGCTTCTCCCGGTGGGGCATCACGCAAGGACAGGGCGACCTGGTAGGGGTATCACTCGGGGAGCTGCCAGTTCCCCGAGCCATCGGCGAGCTGACCGGTGGCAGCACCGATGCCCAGGGCGCCGCAGACCAGGCCGCCGAGGCACTGCGGACGATCCAGAGCTCCCTGCAGTGAGCGACCGCGCCGACGCCAGTGGCGCACCACCACCGGTGCCTCCCCCCGAGCTGAAGGGGAGGCGGCTCGGGGCTGGCGCGGGCACGCGCGGTGCCATGCGCCGCAGTGAGGCCCGCGCCGGGCTGGCGCTGATCTCGCCGACGCTGGTCATCGTGGTGACGATGGTCGTGCTGCCGATCCTGTGGACCGTCTCGCTGGCGTTCCAGCAGGTGCGGCTGCTGAACATCAGCACCGCCGGCGTCTTCGGCAGCTACACGTTCGAGAACTTCCGCGGCATCTTCGGCAGCGAGGGCTTCTGGACGTCGCTGCGGACGACGCTCATCTACTCGGTGTTCGGCACGGGCTTCGCGATCGGTCTCGGTCTGGTCGCGGCGCTTGCGCTCCGTCAGGCATTCCGGGGCCGTACGTTCGTGCGCGCAGCGATGCTGCTGCCCTACGTCGCACCGGTCGTCGCGGCGACCTTCGCGTGGACGACGATGCTCAACCCGCAGTTCGGGGTCGTGAACTACTGGGGTCAGCGGCTGCTCGGGTGGGACGAGCCGATCGCCTTCCTCAGTGCGGTCAGCACCGACATGTCCCTGCTGGGACTCAATATCCCGGTCCCCACCGCCCTCCTGTCGGTCATCGCGTTCGAGGCGTGGCGGTCATTCCCGTTCGCCTTCCTCTTCCTCACCGCGCGACTTCAAGCCGCTCCCGCGACGCTGGAGGAGGCCGCGAGGGTAGACGGAGCCACGCCGACGCAGCGTTTCCGCTACGTCCTCATGCCACAGCTGCTGCCGACCATCGCGGTGCTGGCCGTGCTGCGCTTCATCTGGACCTTCAACAGTTTCGACGACATCTACCTCCTCACCGGTGGGGGCGCGGGCACCGAGGTGGTCAGCGTCCGTGTCTTCACCGCGCTCACCGCGCGCGGTGACATCGGCGCCGCGTCGGCACAGGCGCTCGTCCTGGCGTTGATCCTCGCCGTCCTCGTCGGTGTCTATCTGCGCTGGTTCGCCGCCAAGGAGGAGCAGGCCTGATGGCGACCGAGGTGAATGTGAGGGGCACGTCTCCGGCGCCGACACGCACGGCACCGACGTACTCCAAGTGGACACGGGACAACATCGAGAACCGCGTTTTCGGGGTGCTGCGATGGGTCGTCATCGCCTTCCTCCTGTTGATCACGATCTTTCCCTTCTACTACACGGTCGTGCTGTCGATCCGGCCTCTCGAGCAGGTGCTGCAGGACCCGGGTGCGCTCTGGGTCGGCCCGTCGGAGTGGGTGCTCGACAGCTACCGCACCGTTCTGCGGCCTTCGGACGACGGCGGCCAGGGCTTCGTGACGTTCATGCGCAACAGCGCGGTCGTGGCGTTCAGCACGGTTGCCCTGACGCTCCTGGTCGGCCTGCCAGGCGCGTACGCAGTCAGCCGGCTCGAGTTCTTCGGGCGGCGCCAGGTCAGCGGCCTGTTCCTCGCCGTCTATCTCTTCCCGAGCATTCTCCTGGCCGTGCCGCTGTTCGTCTTCTTCACCCGCATCGGACTGCGCGGGTCGCTCATCGGCCTGCTGATCGTGTACGTCTCGCAGATCGTCGCGGTCTCGATCTACATGCTCCGGAACTACTTCGACACGATTCCGGTCAGCCTGGAAGAGGCCGCGTCCATCGACGGTGCGAGCCGGCTGGGCATCATGTGGATCAGCCTGCCGCTCGCCAAGCCGGCGATCATGGCCAATGCGCTCTTCGTCTTCATGATCGCGTGGAACGAGTTCCTGTTCGCGCTGCTGTTCCTCGTCGAGAAGCGGGACAGGTGGACCGTCTCCCTCGGGCTGTCGCAACTCGCCGGCAGCATCGAGATCCCAACAACTGTCCTGATGGCCGGCTCGGTCCTGGTGACCCTGCCGATCATCATCATCTTCTTTGCCAGCGAACGGCTCCTCACGGAGGGTCTCACTGCAGGCGCGGAGAAGGGTTGAGTCGATGGCCGAGCGGGCCATCGGGGTGGCCCCCTCGAGTTTGTACGCTGCCGGGCACCTGCTGGAGCTGATCCGGACCGGGCGCGCTCGTACGCGTCGGGATCTCCTTGACAGCACAGGCCTTTCCCGGTCCACAGTGGCGGCACGCCTCGACCAGCTCGTGGCGGCGGGCTACATCCGTGAGTCTGCCGTCGCGACCGGCGCGCGGGGCCGGCCGTCGACGATGTTGGCCTTCGACGACTCGCACGGCGCCGTGCTCGCCGCCGACTTCGGCGCCACCCACGCCCGCGCCGCGCTCTGCAACCTGGCAGGGCAGACGCTGGGCGAGGTGGCGCAGAACCTGCGCATCAGCAGCGGTCCGGAAATCGTCCTGGGCTGGCTCGAGGAGCAGTGGCGCACGCTTCTCGCCGAGAGTGGTCTTGACAACAGTCACGTGGTCGGTCTCGGCGTCGGTGTGCCCGGGCCGGTCGACGTGGCGACCGGCCGGCTCATCCGCCCGCCGATCATGCCGGGGTGGCACGAGTACCCCGTACGCGAGCGGCTGCAGCAGTCCTTCCAGGTTCCCGGATTCGTCGAGAACGACGCCGACGTCATGGCGTTGGGGGAGTTCTACGCCGTCCTGCCGACCTGTCCGTCGTTGCTCTTCGTCAAGGTCGCCACCGGCATCGGCGCCGGGATGGTGGTCAACGGGCGGCTGCTGCGGGGGTTCAACGGTGGCGCGGGTGACCTCGGACACGTCCGGGTCACCGATGCGGGCGTCGGTCCCGTTTGCGCGTGCGGAGCCCGCGGTTGCCTCGCGGCATCGGTGAGCGGTGGAGCGATAGCGCGGCGGTTGCGGGAGCAGGGCGTGCCGGTGGAGACGAGCCGCGAAGCGGTGGGTTTGGCTCAGGCAGGTGATCCACATGCGATCGCGCTGATACGGGAGGCGGGTCTGCTCATCGGCGAGGTCCTCGCGACCGCGGTGAGCCTGCTGAACCCGCAGGCTCTCATCATCGGTGGCGATCTCGTCCAATCGCCGGAGCACTTCATGGTCGGGCTGCGCGAGCGGCTCTACCAGCGCACGCAGCCGCTGGCGACCCGCGAGCTGCAGATCATGACGAGCTCGCTGGGTGATCGCGCCGGCGTCGTGGGAGCCGCCCGGCTGGTCGTCGAAGAAGTGTTCGCGCCGGAAGCGGTCGACCGCCGGTTCGCGGGCTACATCTGGAGCAGCAGTGCGGGCTGACTCTCCGCCCTCCTCGAATGGCCGGGGTCGCCCGGCCCCCCGAGATGGCACGGGGTGGCCCTGTGCCCGTAGGAATGGCACGGGGCCACCCGGTGCCAACCGTTGAATGGTGTAACGCCCCCCAGGAGGAGCCGCGTGCCACACATCGTCGAGTTCACTGCCCCGGGCGAGGTGCGCCTCGCCGAGATCGAGCCCGAGGAGCTCAGGCCGGGAACGGTCCGGGTCCGGACGTTGTACTCCGGGCTGTCCGCAGGGACAGAGCTGACGGCCTACCGCGGCTCGAACCCATACCTCACCAAACGGTGGGACCCGCTGCTGCACCGCTTCGAGGACGATGCGGCGACGTTCACGTATCCCGTCATCGGCTGGGGCTACTCGGAGATCGGCGAGGTCGTCGAGATCGTGCCCGCGGAGGTGGCAGCGCCGATAGTTGCGGGTGCAGGACCGTTGCACGTCGAGCCGCCGCCGCTGACCGTGGGCTCGTACGTCTGGGGCGCCTGGGGACATCGCAGCGACGCCGTCGTTCCGCTCGAGCGGACGCAGGCGCGCTGGCTGCCGTCGGCCGTCACGCCTCTCCACGGCGTGTTCGCTCGCGTGGGTGCGATCGCGTTGAACGCTGTGCTTGCTGGGGATCTGAAGATCGGGGAGGTCGCCGCCATCTTCGGCCAGGGAGTGATCGGACTGCTCGCCACCCGGCTGGCCGTGCTCGGCGGTGTTGACGTGGTGGCGGTCGACACGCTCGAGCAGCGGCTGGCGGTGGCACGTGCCATGGGTGCCGTGTCGGTGTCGACCCTGGACTCCCGCGGTGTGGCTGATGCGATTCGCGAGGGTGCGCGCAACCGGCGGCCCGATGTCTGCATCGAGCTGTCCGGGTCCTACCGCGCGCTGCACGATGCCATCAGGTCGGCCGGTCAGGATGGCACTGTCGTTGCAGCGGGTTTCTACCAGGGCGAGGGCGTGGGACTGCGCCTCGGTGAGGAGTTCCACCACAACCGTGTACGCCTCGTCGCCTCTCAGATCGGGGCGGTGCCGTCCGCGCTGCGCTCGCGCTGGGATGTGCTCCGGTTGGAGCGCACCTTCATGGGCATGATCGCCGACGGGCGAATGGACGTGAGTCCCCTGCTGTCACATGTGGTTCCTGCATCCGATGTTGCGGAGGCGTACGCCCTGCTGGACCAACGCCCCGCCGATGCGCTGCAGGTCGTGCTCGACTTCACCGGCGAGGAGAAGGCGGCGTGAGTCGGCTGTCGCTCGCATGCCAGGAGCAGCTGCTCCCTGGTGAGACGTTGCAGGTCAAGTGGGAGTCGGCCCTGGCGTTGGGTTTCGAGGCGATCGAGCTTCGTGGCAAGGGCGGTGGCGCGTTCGCGGCGCGCCTGCCCGAGCTGCAGGCAGCCCGCTCCGACGGCGTGATCATGACCAGCGTGTGCGTCGACATGCTGCACTTCCTGGGCGCGTTCGAGGCCGAGCTTCGTCGTGACGCTCTGGTCCAGCTGACGCAGCAGCTGTCGACCATCGCGGCCGTCGGCGGCGCGCTCGCCGTGACGCCCGCGTCGTACGGCATGTTCAGCCGCCGGTTGCCGCCCTTCGAGCCACCGAGGTCGGCGGCCGACGACCGGGAGGTCCTGGTCGACGGGTTCGGTGCGCTGGCCGAGGTTGCAGCGGCGGAAGGTGTCGTCATCTGCCTGGAGCCGCTGAACCGCTATGAGGACCACATGGTCAACACCCTGGCGCAGGCCGTGGAGATCTGCGTGGCCGTCGGCTCGCCGGCGATGGGCGTCTGCGCCGACACGTACCACATGAACATCGAGGAGGTCGAGGTCGCGGAATCGCCTCTCGCTGCAGGTGATTGGCTCCGACATGTGCAGGTGAGCGACTCGAACCGCCTCGAACCCGGCGCGGGGCACCTCGACTGGGTGGCGATCCTGGGGGCCTTGCGCTCGCGCGGCTTCGATGCGCCATTGGCGTACGAGTGCCGCCTGTCCGGGCCGGCGGAATCGGTGCTGGGTCGCTCGACGGCTTTCTTACACTCGGCGGCCGTCGGTCGCTGAGGCCGTTCGCCGCAAGCGCGAAGATCAGCACGCCGAAGATTGTCGGAGCAAGGCCCCGAACACCGACGGATTGCACTGCTGGCCTTGCTGACCCAGGCGCGGCGGAGAGGAGGGTACGTGCATGGAGTCTGCGTCCATCGCCACCGGTCGCTTGACCGCGTACGGCCACTCGTGGGTCGCAGGCGAGGGCGCGAGCGAGGAGTCGCTCGGGTTCGGCGAGCTTGCGGCGCACCGTCTCGGGATGGTGGCAGACAATCGCGGCGTCGGGGGCAGCTCGACCCCTGAAACGGCCGGGCTGATCGCACGGCATCCGCCGCCGGGGTCCGAGCTGTACGTCGTGATGTCGGGCCTCAACGACGCGAGACGCGATGGCGCCGATCCCCGAGCGCTCGAGGTGTATGGCGTCGCCCTGGCGTCGATCTTCGAGGGTCTGGCTCGCGCGAACCCCGCATCGGTCATCGTCGCGGTCGAGCAACCCCACCTGCTGGACTACTCACTGCACCCGCCACACCACCGAGGCTCCAACGAGGTTCTCGACGCCTACAACGACCGACTCCGCGCGGTCGCGAGCGACAGCCCCTGCGTCGTGCTCGCATCTGTCACTGGCTGGGACCCGGCGACGATGCTGACCGACGACACCGTTCACCCCAACGACGCCGGCCACGCTCGGATGACTCAAGCGGTCCTCAACGCCTCACGGCCCGAGTCGTGACTCGCAATCGCTGAGTCCACTTGCGCAGAGCCGCGCCTTCAAGATTCGGTAGCTGCCGAGCCTCTTCAGCAAGCGCATCGAGCGTGCTCGCGGGGCCAGCCGAACTCTGATCGTGCGCCGATCATGACCTCCGCCACCAACCGCTATCCCGTTCGCGGGAGCGAGCGGACCGTAGGAAGAAGACGGAGTAGAGGGCGAAGGTGGCGACCGCAGCCGCCGCGATGATCGCCACCCGCCACCAGATTGAATCGACCGCTTGAGAGCGCGACCCGAGAAAGACGCCGATGAGGGCGCCTGCGACGGTGACGACGGTCAGGGCACTCAGTAGGCCGAGGATGTTGCCGATTCGACGGGTGCGATCCTCATTAGCCTGCTCAACGCGTCGTTCCGCGAGCTTCTCCAGGACGTCGAGTTTGCGCTCGACCGAGTCGACGACGGTGTCGAACCGTTGAACCTTTGCGATGGTCTCCCAGATTGCGAGCTCATCCCCGCCGAGCGCATTGAGTACGCTGTCAAGTCTCGCTCGAGCGTTCATAACCCGCAGGTAATGCCCGAAGACGTCCTCGGCGTCAGTTTCGAGCTGCGTGATTTTGGAGTTCGTCGTCCACCGCTCCTCGTTGAGGATGCCGAGGAGGCCGCGGTCGATTGCCATGTAGAGGGCGTAGTAGGCCCAATGCAGTTGAGTGAGTCGGACTGGCGTGCTGTCAGCGCGTGAGTCAGGTGCCACGACGACGGCGCTCGAGCCGATGCCGGCGGCGAAGACCCCGTCCTTCAAGGGGATCGTTCTGCGGAATGCGGGCGTCAGCTCCTTTGCGGCGATCGGCGCGACATCGCGGGTGCGCAGGATCTGGACGGGGTGCAGCCATAGCAGTCTCCCGCGCTCGTCTGACGGTAACTCAACTGGGGTCCCGGTTCGCGGTTGATACATCGCAGGCGACGACCACGGCGGCTGCAACTCCTTCCGCGCCGATGTCACCACGGCCTCGCCATACTGCTCTGCGGTGGCGAAGGCAATCTCCTGAAACGCGTCCGCGAGCGGCGAGCGTCCCTCTCCAGGTCGTAGCCCGACAAGTCGCTTGACGGCGAGACCGATGGCTTCGAGGTCGTTGCCGGTTGCGGCGACCTCGAACCACGCAGTCATGACGGCTACGCCAAGGTCGTAAACGTCGATTGCGAGACTCTTCGGGGTTGCGGTGAGGATGGGTGCCGGGTGAAGGAGTGGCCCCATCTCGGAGCGCCTACGCCCGTCGTTGTCGCAGTCATCGACCGCCGACGACAGCTGCGAGAGGAGGTCGGCACCCTCACGGCGAGCGATGACCAACGGCGCGGCTTCGGTGAAGCCACCGCCCGACTCGTACGTCCCGCCCTCGACGTGTAACCCGTCGAAACGCCAATCCGGGCGCTTCAACTCCTTACTGAGCGCGAGTTGGAGGGGCCGGTAACCGTCATTGCGGATCGCCAGCGGATAGCCGGTCAGGAAGGCGCCGGTGAACGCGACGCGAAGACACAGGTGGCCCGGCTGTTCATCCCTCTCGATCGGTTGCGTCGGGATGGGCTCGGTGTCACTTCCGGGTGAGGGGGCACCGGCCGCGCGGAGCGCCAAGGCGTAGGCCACGAGCCCGGTTTCGTGCGGATCGGGAGGGACCCCCTCGTGCTGCCGGCGTTCGATCTCACGCTTGACCATTGAGACGATGCGGTCAGTGGCCTCGCGGCGCTCGTCGGAGGTCTGGCAATCTGGACACACCTCCTTGCCGTCGAAGGCGCCCCACGCCGCCCCCGAGGCATTGAAAGGGGGAAGGTCGGCCTGCGGCCCTGTAGAACTCGCGGCGTGAGCCCCGGCCGGACGGATGCGTTCGCATCTTGCACAGCGATTCGAGCTCATCGGGCGAGACTATCTCGCTCGGTGACAGCCTCGCTGTTGCGACCACTGAGCGGGGTGTGGTGCGATCATGGCGTGAACGGCAGAAAATGGCAGAACAGGTGCGGACATGCAGCGGTATGACCCAGCCGCTTACGGGGACCGACTTGCTGCGGAGTACGACGTCCTGTATCCGGCGGACGGTCTCGAGACCGATGCGACGATCGACTTCATTGCCGACCTGGCGCGATGCCGGCCCGACCGGTCGGTGCTCGAACTCGGAATCGGAACAGGCCGGCTTGCCATCGCGTTGCATCGCCGCGGCCTCGTGGTCGCCGGAATCGACGCTTCGGCGAACATGATCGCGGAGCTTCGCAGGAAGGCGCCGGACGCGCAGATCGAGATCGCGATCGGGGATTACGTCACTACCCGGATCCCCGGTTCGTTCTCGGTAGTTGCCTTGGTGTTCAACAACGTGCTCGATTCACGCGGTCTCCCGGCGCAGCTCGCGCTCTTCGAGAACGCCGCCCGGCACCTCGCGCCAGGTGGGTGCTTCGTCATCGAGGCCTTTGTCCTCCATGACGACGCCCGAGACGGTAGCTGGTCAGTGTTGCCGCGGTACGTCGGCGCGGACCACGTCGAGTTGCAAATGGCGCGCTTCGACATCGAGACGAGCACGCTGGAGCGGACGCTCGTACATCTGCGACCCGGCGGTTCTGAGTTCGTCACCGTTCGTGACGTCTACTCCAGCCCCGGCGAGCTTGATGTCATGGCACACGTCAATGGGATGAAACGCATCGCGCGCTACTCGGACTGGTCCCGGGCTCCATTCACCGCGCGCAGCACCCGGCACATCTCCGTCTACCAGCGGGATTGAGCCGCGTCAGCTCGGCGATCGGCTCGGCCGGAGCGGCCGGACACGGAGGTGATCAAGGTGGACTAACTGCAGCGATACGATGCGAGCCGCTCGGGTTCGATGCTCCAGCCGAGAGGATCCCATCGATGGAAGCGACCTCGGACACGCTGCAGAAGGCGTTGCGGATCAACCTGGACCCGCGCTGGTACGGCACGATCGCCGAGATCGGTGCGGGCCAGGAGGTCGCGCGCTGGTTCTTCCGTGCTGGTGGCGCGGCCGGAACGGTGGCCAAGTCGATCTCCGCGTACGACATGGCGGTCAGCGACGCGGTGTACGGCAAGTCGGACCGCTACGTTTCGATGGGTCGTCTGCAGGCGATGCTCGACCACGAGTTCCAGCTCAACCTCGAACGGCTCGACGAGCAGCGCGGGGACGACAACGCCTTCTTCGCGTTCGCGGACACGGTCGTCGCGCGGAGCTACCGGGGTGGGAACGAGTGCCACGGTTGGATGGGCGTGAAGTACCAGTCCCATCAGCATGACGAGCCCAGCCAGATCGTCCTGCACGTGCGCATGCTCGACGACGAGGCGGCACTGCAGCAGGAGGCGTTGGGCGTCGTCGGCGTCAACCTGCTCCACGGCGCGTTCTTCGAGTATCACCAGCCTGACGCCCTGATCGAGGGTTTGCTGGACCGGTTGAGCACCGGCCGGATCGAGATCGACATGATCCAGTTCAAGGGGATCGAGTTCCGGTCGGTGGACAACAGGCTGATGGCGCTCAAGCTCGTCCAGGTGGGGTTGAGCGGCGCCGCGATGTTCGGCCCGGACGGTCAGGTCCTGCAGCCGAGCGAGGTGCTGCGCAAGAAGGCGATCCTTGTCGAGCGAGGCAGCTTCCGGCCGCCGACAGTGGTGAACATCGACATGCTGGAGTGCGCGCGGGCGAAGTTCGAGGAGGATCCCGCAGTGGCGGACCGCCAGGTCCTGCTGCTGACAGAGCTCACGATGGCCAACTTGCAAGCCGATGCGGGACGGGTGGACCGTCGCGACTTCCTGGCCCGCGCCGACCTGCTCGCCGCGTGCGGGATGACAGTGCTCATCTCGGACTTCGTCGCGTTCCATCGGCTGGCGGCGTACCTCGCCTGGCGTACCGACGCCCGGATTGGGATGGTGATGGGCGTCCCCAGCCTGATGGACCAGTTCGACGAGCGGAGTCATGCCGAGCTTCCCGGCGGGATCCTCGAGAGTTTCGGGCGGCTCTTCAAGAACGACCTGCGCCTGTTCGTCTATCCCATGTTGCGCGACGACACGGTGACCACCATCGACAACCTCGCGGTCGGCGATGAGCTTCAGCCGCTGTACGACTATCTGGCCCGGCGGGGGAGTTTCGTCGACCTCGACAACTACAAGCCGGACTTCCTGCCGATCCTCAGCCGCGACGTCCTGCGCCGCATTGCCAGCGGTGACTCGACCTGGGAGGCGATGGTGCCGGCGGAGGTTGCCGCCCTGATCAAGAAGCGCGGGTTCTTCGGCTACCAGAGGTCCGACGACGAGTGACGGTTGCGCCAGCATGCGCGGACGCCGGTCAGGCCCCGTACGCACCCTCGCGCATCGCCACGACGAGTCCCGTCCAGGACTGCGGGACGGCGCCGAGGCCGTCGCCGGTCTCGGGGTTCCAGTACTCCGCCCAGCTGCTGCCGACAGCAGCATCGCGGGTCCGCAGCGCGAGCCCGCGCGCCTCGTCCACACGCCTCCAGCGCAGCAGGGCCCGCCACAGCAGGTAGTTGAGATGCGGCCAGGCGGCGCCGCGCCAGTACGTCGTCGGGTCATAAGCAGCGTGCGAGCGGGCGACGTTCGTCGGGCCGTACGGCGCGCCAAACCGGTCAACCGATGAGAGTTGCGCGAGCGCGGCTTCGGCACGCGCTGGCTCAGTTGTCACGAGCGCGCCCATCACGCCGTCGCTGATTGGGGAGCGGGCGCGAGGTCCGCCGCCGACGATCGGCAGGTCGCGCCAGAGTCCTTCGGCCTCGTCCCACAGGTGCTCGTCCATGGCTGCGGCGATAACCCTTGCTCGCTCGGCAAGGCGGCGGTCGTCGACAACCTCGGCGAGCTGCGCAAAGTTGAAAGCCACGTACGCGTTGAACGCCGCCGGAGCCGCGACGAAGCTCGAGGACCACGCAGCCGCGCCGTCGGCATGAAATGTCACATCGGCCATGAGCGCCTTGTTCCACGCGGTACGAGCCGCTCGATCCCAGTCTCGCGGCGACGTGCCGGGAGCGCCCCAGCCGTCCCACCGGGGCGAGTGGTCGTTGCCGGCCTCCCACGGATGTACGACGTAGAGCAGGTCGTCCTCGGCCCGGCGGTGATCCCAGAGCCAGTCCAGCCCGCGGACAGCGCTCTCGAGGGTTCCCGCCGGAACGTCGAAGCCGCACTCGACCAGCACCCTGACGGCGTGGCCGTACATCGGCGGCTGGGTCAGCGACGACGTCGCGTCCAGCGGCCCGAGCCAGGTGTCAGGTTGCCCGCCGCCGTACCGCATGTGCGGGACCATGCCGCCCGCCAGTTGGCCGGCCAGGACGGCGTCGAGCTCCGTCAGCGCACGCGAATCACCGAGGTGGGCCCAGATGATCGCGTGAAAGCACGAGTCCCAGAGCCAGAGGTGGGGGTAAACGGTGGAGTTCGGCACGCAGAAGCCGCGTTCGCCGTCCCAGTGCCGCTCGAGGACTTCGGACGCGGCTGCCCGCAGCGCGAGGTCCGGCCGTGCAGTGGTCATGCTCGCCATTGGACCAAACGCAACCCGCACACGGGGCCTGACCGTGACGACATCGACATCTGATCGACGCCGGGGTGTTCTTGCCCCGGCGACGCGCGTACGCGCGGATCAGGGAATGCGCCTGTCGACTCCCGCCGTGGACTCCATGCTCGTACTCTCCCTCGGCGGATGCGGCTCCGAGGACGGCACGGACACGACCGGGACAGCGCTGCCCTCGCCCCCGCGAACTGCCACCGCCCCCGGAGGGCAGGCTGCTCAGACACCCACCGACCAGTCCGGGGCGGTGCCGGTGCCGCTTCCGGCAGAGGGCGGCTGGATTGGCGGATCGCGGTCGCTCCCGCCGAGATGACCGCGCTGGTCGCGCGCTCCGCAGGTTTCTTCCCGCAGACCCGACAGAGCAAGATCTTCGAGGTCGCGCGCCAGTCGGACGGCAGCTGGGGTGATGCGGTCGAGGTGCCGTTCGGCGACGAGGAGACCTCTGACATCGACCCGTTCTACGTCCCGGACGGAAGCCGGGTCTGGTTCTCCTCGATCCGGGCCTTGGACGGTGTCGCCCGCACCGATGTTGATGTCTGGTACGTGGACCGCCGACCCGACGGCTCGTGGGCCGAGCCCGTCAACGCGGCCGAGGTCAACAGTCCTGCTGACGACCTCTTCCCCTCGATCGGGCCGGACGGCGCCGTGTACGCCGGCAGCGACCGGGGCGGCGACGGGTTCGACATCTGGCGCGCACCGGCCAACGCGGACGGCACGTGGGGACCGGCGACCGTCCTTTCCGCGCCGGTGACGAGCGCCGCCTGGGAGTTCAACCCCGTCTTCGCACCCGACGGGGAGTCGCTGGTCTTCACCGCGCAGGGTCGCGAAGGAGGCGAAGGGAAGGGCGACCTGTTCTTCAGCCGGCTCGAGGGCGAGACATGGACGGCCCCGACGGCGATCGCTGCCGTCAACACCGGAAGCGATGAGTATCACCCCGCGTTCTCCGCAGACGGCGTGACCCTGTACTTCGTGCGGCAGGCGAATATGCTGCAAATTGCCGTGTCGGCCACCGAGCTGGCCGACTGAGGTGTGGGCGCGCCCGTCGCCGGATGGGGCGCACCAGCCGGGAAAGACGTTGCCGGCCCCAGGGCCGTACGGCGCGTCTACGCTGTAGGCAGATGTCGCCTGCTGCGTTGGCCGCCAGGGCCGGGAAGGACCGCCTGATAGCCATGCGTACGTCCGATAGGTCAGCGGCCGGGACCACCTATGTCGCCGCGCTGCTCGACGCGCTACCCGACCCCACTGCTGTGCTGGATCGCGACGGCACGATCGCCCTTGTGAACGATGCCTGGCGCAACTTCTCCACCGACAACGGCGGAACGGCCGAGACCACCGGCGTCGGCGTCAACTACCTGGAGGTTTGTGCACGCTCCATTACGGCCGGCTGCTTGGACGCCGCGGTTGTCGCGGCCGGTCTGCGCCGCGTTCTCGAGGGTGAAACCGTCGAAGTCGAGTTGGAGTACTCGTGTCCCGCGCCCGCGGTCGGGCGCTGGTTCCTGCTGCGAATAACCCCCATCGACAGCGACGCCGGCGGCCTGCTGATCTCGCACCTCAACATCACCCGCCGGAAGATGGCGGAGCTGGACCTGGAGCGGATCGCGTCTCATGACCCGCTGACCGGGCTGGCCAACAGGGCAAGGTTTATGGAGCGCCTGACATCCGCGCTCGCGGCGAGATCCGGACGAGGGGCGGCCAGCGACATCGGCGTGCTCTATCTGGACCTCGACGGCTTCAAGCCGGTCAATGACACCTTCGGCCACGCCTCCGGTGACGAGGTCCTTCAGGCAGTGGCGTCACGGCTTCGTCAGGTGATCCGGCCGCAGGACACTGCCGCCCGGCTGGGAGGCGACGAGTTCGTCGTTCTCGCGCCCCGCATCACGAACAGCGGCATGGCCGGTCTCGCCTACCGGATCCAGGTCGTCCTTGCCGTGCCCCACCTCATCCACGGCCAACTCGTCGAGGTGGGGGCGAGCGTCGGGAGCTACCTTGCCGCGCTCGGCGAGGAGCCGGCGGACGTCGTCGACATTGCGGACGGGGCGATGTACGCCGCCAAGCGAGCGCGCACACAGCACGGCTGAAGCGCCGCCGGAGCCCGCAGCGACGCGACCTCCGTGCTGCCGCGGAGGATGATCGACGACGTGTCCAGCCGACCGTACGAACCCAACCCCCGCTATGAACCGGTCGGAGGGACGGTGGCGACCGGGTGGGACGTGCCGGTCGGCGCGTTGCCCGGCGACGGTTGGGTGCTTGCGGTGGACGGGCCGGCGATCCTCGACTGGGAGGGCGTCGACCACGACATCCGCGCCGCACTGGGTGCGCTCGGCACGGTGGTGGAAAGTGTCGACGTGCGCGAGCGGTACGCGCCGTGGGAGCGGATCGTTGCTGCGACCACGACTTGGGCGCTCGCCGACGACCCCGACTTCGAGCGACTGAGCGAAGGCGACCTCTCCGTGCTGTTCGAGGGGATTGCCAGCATTGAACCCTCGAGGAGCGGCGCGCTGGTG
>Ga0136634_10000165_pt1 | contig 32056 bp, 25 predicted proteins | sample AntDrymUQ8332106_2_FD_104654 | JGI IMG/M metagenome (GOLD analysis project Ga0136634, IMG submission 104654) | Polar desert sand microbial communities from Dry Valleys, Antarctica - metaG UQ833 (21.06) | ecosystem: Environmental > Terrestrial > Soil > Desert | place: Antarctica: Dry Valley... | reverse complement strand
TCGAAGCGCACGCAGATCACAAGTTTTGCCCCCTGACTGCGCGCGTGATGCTTGAGCCGCAGCATCGCCTCGCGGCGCGCGCGCTCCATCAGCGTCTCATAAGTCCGAACGCGTCCACCGAACAGATTGCGCAGGCCAGCCACGAACGTCTTGAAGTAATCCGAGCTGATAACGACCGTGCCATGGACGAGGAAGGCTCGCTGAGGCGTGACGCGATCCGGCGGGAAGCGCACCGCGTATGCAAGTACGTCGGCATACTCCCGCTCGCGCTTTCGAATCGAAGCGTAGTGCCGCTTCTCGACAATCGAGCCGGCAAAAAAGCCGACCACGAGCAGCGTGATAAAGAGGCCGAGCTCGATCAGATCGAGCATCGGTTATGCGCCGTCGAGCTGCACGGCGCTCCCGTAGGCAAGAATCTCCGCAGCGCCGGCGGCAATCGAAGTCGTTGCAAACCGCACGTTCAATATTGCGTTGGCACCCATCGACTGCGCTTCCGCAATCATGCGCTCGACCGCTTCCTGCCGCGCCTCCTGCATCAATTCGGTGTAGCCCTTCAGCTCGCCGCCGACGATGTTCTTCAGGCCCGCAAAGATGTCCTTACCGACATGCTTTGCGCGCACCGTGCTGCCTTGGACAATTCCGTAGTGCGCCAGGATCCGGCGACCCGGTACGAGTTCAAGATTGCTGACGAGCATTTGTATTCCCTATTTTGTATTCGGCTTGTCGTCACCGGGCGTGACGGCGTTGCCGACAACTTTCGCGGTCCCCACCACCGCGTCGGCTGCTACGCCCACAGCGGCGCTTCCAACCGATACGGCAGCCGATCCGACCGCCACCGCGGCCGAACCCACCGCTGCAGTCACCGCGACCACTGCACAGCCCGACATCAATAGCATGCAGCAAAGCATTACCACTATTCGCATTTGATCCCACCCTTTGAATGTGCAACGCGCATCAGCCTGGCACCTGAGGAGGTCTGGGATGAAAGCGTGCCATCGCGTGCGTATCGACGTAGACCCCATTTCGCAGCGCGTACGCGCGATAGGTGCCTTCCATCTCGAAACCGAAACGTCGGTACAGCGCCACTGCGCGTTCATTGTCGGCGTACACGGTCAGTTGCACCCTCAAATATCCAGCCCAGTTATCAGCCCAGTCGAGCAGCCTCTTCATCATTTCGGAGCCGATCCCCTTTCCCTGCCGATCTTTTGCGATGCAAATGCCAAGACCCGCAACATGGCGCTGGCGCACGCCCCAGCCGGTGCCGTGAATGCCGCCGCTTGCAATCACCTCACCGCCGTCAATTGCAAGCAGATGCAGGGTGTCCTGCTGCTCGACTTGCTGGTCGAGCCGCTTGCGCCAGGCTTCGACGCTCGGATACGGCATCTGCATCAATCCCGAAAATACTTCGGGGTCGCTCATCAGGCGCACCATGGACGCGGCGTCGTCGGGCGACGCGCGACGGTATTCGATTAAAGACGCTGTTGCGCCCACGACTGCACACTTGCCAGCGCGCTCGTCAGCTTGCTCGGGTCGCTGCCTCCCGCCATCGCCATATCGGCGCGCCCGCCACCCTTGCCGCCCACCTGCTGCGCGACGTAATTGACCAGGTCGCCCGCCTTGACGCGCGCAGTTGCGTCAGCGGTAACACCCGCAGCGAGCTGTACACGTCCGCCTTCTACCGCGCCAAGAACAATGACCGCACTTTTCAGCTTGGACTTCAATTGATCCATCGTCTCGCGCAACGACTTGGCATCGCCGCCTTCGAGTGACGCGGCGAGCACCTTGACGCCATTGAATTCGACGGCCTGCGAGGCAAGGTCATCACCGTGCGAGGCTGCAAGCTTGCTTTTGAGTCGTGCAAGCTCGCGCTCGAGCGATTTCACGTTGTCCTGAATCTGCGTGATCTTCTGCGCGACCTCCGAAGCGGGTGCGCGCAACAAAGAGGCGGCATGCTGCAAGTCGCGGTCGAGTGACTGAACAAACTCAACCGCTCCGCGCCCGGTGACAGCCTCGATACGCCGAACGCCAGCGGCTACACCACTTTCGGAAATAATCTTGAAGAACCCGATGTCGCCGGTGCGAGCCACATGCGTGCCGCCGCAAAGTTCTGTCGAGTGATCACCCATGTTCAGCACGCGGACCTCGTCGCCGTACTTGTCGCCGAAGAACGCCAACGCCCCCGCCTTGATTGCGTCGTCGTACTTCATCACGTTGGCGCTGACCTGCGCGTTCGAACGGATTGCCGTGTTGACAATATCCTCGACCTTGCGGATCTCATCGGACGTGAGCGCTTTATCGTGCGAAAAATCGAAGCGCGTGCGCTCTGAATCGACCAGCGAGCCGCGCTGCTGCACGTGCTTGCCCAGCACCCCGCGCAACGCCGTGTGCATCAAGTGCGTGGCGGAATGATTGTTACGCGTGCGCTCGCGCGCGTTCGCGTCGACCCGCGCCTGCAGCACGTCGCCAATGCTCAACGCGCCCGAGTTGAGAGTGCCATGATGGCCGAACACGTCGGCCTGAATCTTTTGTGTATCGGTCACGGTGAAGCGGATGACGTGCCGATCGTTGATCGATTCGAGAACGCCCGCGTCACCCACCTGACCACCCGACTCCGAATAAAACGGCGTCGTATTCAACACCACGATTCCTTCGGCGCCCTGCTCAAGCCGTTGCACCGAAGTGCCGTCCTGATACAGCGCCACCACCTTCGCATCCTCGACCAGCGACGAATAACCCGTGAAGCGCGTCTTGTCGCCAGCGTATTCGTAGCTTCCGCCTGTTTTGAACCGCGCTGCCGCGCGCGCCTGCCCCCGCTGACGCTCCATCGCATCACCAAATCCGGCGTGATCGATCGCAACCCCGCGCTCACGACAGATGTCCCCCGTCAAATCGACCGGAAAACCATACGTGTCATACAACAGAAACACGGTCTCGCCATCAAGCATCGGCGCATCGCCTGATTTCATCTGACCGAGCGCAGCGTCAAGGATCTTCATGCCGTTTTCGAGCGTTTCGCCGAAGCGCTCCTCTTCCTGCTTCAGCACCGATTCGATACGCGACTGCTGGTCCGTCAGCTCCGGATACGCGGCGCCCATTTCCGCCGCGACATCCTTGACCAGAAGATGGAAGAACGGCTTGGTCTGACCCAGCTGATAACCATGCCGCAGGGCACGGCGAATGATCCGGCGCAGCACATAGCCGCGGCCTTCATTGCCCGGGATCACACCGTCAGCAATCAGAAACGAACACGCGCGAATGTGATCGGCTATGACTTTGAGCGAGTTGTTGGCGAGCCCGGTCGTGCCAGTCTCGCGCGCTGCGGCTTTGATCAAATTCTGAAAGAGATCGATGTCGTAATTTGAATGCACATGCTGCAGAACCGCTGCAAGTCGCTCGAGCCCCATGCCGGTATCTACACATGGTCGCGGCAACGGGGTCAGGACACCCGCAGCGTCGCGATCAAACTGCATGAACACCAGGTTCCAGACTTCGATGTAGCGATCGCCTTCTGCGTCGGGCGATCCGGGCGGCCCGCCTTCGACGTCCGAGCCGTGGTCATAGAAAATCTCGCTGCAAGGGCCGCAGGGTCCGGTATCGGCCATTTGCCAGAAATTGTCGGAAACATATTTGGGCTGGCCAGGCTTGTCACCGATGCGAACGCAGCGCTCGGGCGGGACGCCTATTTCCTTGGTCCACAGGTCGTAGGCCTCGTCGTCATCGACATACACCGTCGCCCACAATTTTTCCTTTGGCAATGCGTAGACCTCGGTCAACAATTGCCAGGCGAACCGGATCGCGTCACGCTTGAAATAGTCGCCGAAGCTGAAGTTGCCAAGCATCTCGAAAAACGTGTGATGGCGGGCGGTGTACCCGACATTCTCGAGATCGTTGTGCTTGCCACCAGCGCGAAGTGACTTCTGCGCTGTCGTTGCGCGTGTGTACGGCCGCTTCTCGCGACCGGTGAATACGTCCTTGAACTGCACCATGCCGCTGTTGACGAACAGCAACGTCGGATCGTCCGAAGACGTAAGAAGGCTCGACGCTCGCACGATCGTGTGACCGTTCGACTCGAAGTACTTCAGAAAATTCTCGCGAATGTCAGCGCTTTTCATCTCGGGAATGCGGGGCGCCCGCTAACTTCACGGCGCGACCCAGGTCACTACGCGCCCATGATACTTGCGCGAAGCGCCAGCGATGCTTATGACTTAGGCGATGGGGGCGTCGCTGGCTCGTGCGCCCCGGCTCAGACTGCGGCGCAGACTACTGAGCCGAACCTCCTGTCCGCGCAGCAAACGGCTCGCGTTGGCCAGGATTAACAGCGCGCTGGCAATCGTCCCGCCCAATGCCACCGCCGGCGAGGTGATTCCCAACGCCGCCATCCCCATGAAGCTTAGATTGCACCCGAGCGCCAATCCAACGTTCTGCCTGGCCAGCCGCATCGCTCGACGCGTCAAGCGGAATGCATACTCGACATCGGCCAGGCGCGAAGATTGAAGCACCAGATCAGCGCGCGCCTGAGCCGTCGGAGATCCATCGGCCATTGCGATGGCGACGTCCGCTCGCGCCAGCGCCGCCGCGTCGTTGATGCCGTCGCCCAGCATTGCCACTTTATGACCGGCACGCTGCTGCGCGGCAATCCAGTCGCTCTTGCTGTGTGGTGTCTGGTGCGCCAGCGCACGCTCGATGCCCAGGCTTGCGGCAACCGCATGCACGGGCGCGCGCCGGTCACCCGACAGCAGCACCGGCTCAACACCATGCTCGGTGATGCTGTCGATCAACAGTGCAGCATCATCGCGCAGACGCTCACCAAACACGAAGATGGCCAGCGGTCCATCGGCGTCGGTCAACACGATGGTGCTTGCGGAATGCAGACCCTCTCGCGTGGCGATTGCAGCAACATCGGCTCGCTGCGTAACGTGTTTCTCGGTCAGCGCAAACTCAAGCTTGCCCAGCCGGTAGCGGCGCCCGCTGACGGTCGCTTCAATTCCAGCCGACGCTTCGACGCGACCCTCAGTAAGCGGTGGCAGTGACTTGCCCAACGACTGCGCGGCGCCAATCAACGCGCGCGCATAGGGATGCGTCGATAACGTTTCCATCGCCGCCGCCACCGCGAGCGTGTATTCGGGATCCGCGGTACGGAGCAGCAATTGTCGCAACAGGCGCGGCTCGCCGGTGGTCAGCGTGCCGGTCTTGTCGCATGCGAGCAGATCGACACCGGAAAGCGATTCGATCGCGCAGCTGCGCGCCACCAGAACACCGCGTCGGGCCAGCGCTGACTGTGCGGCGGAAATCGCACTAGGCGTCGCCAGCAGAAGTGCGCAGGGACACGCGGCAATCAGCACCGCGATGGCGCTTCCCAGCGCGCGTGAAGGGTCAATCAGTAACCAGGCGAAGAGTGTGGTCAGAACGGCTGCTGCCATCAGCCACAAATAAGGAGTTGCAAAACGCGCAGCCAACTCATGCGTGCGCGGTCGCTCGCGTCCGGCCTCCTCAGCCATCCGCTGCAAAGCCACTGAGCTGGATTCGGTTCCACTACGCCCGACCTCGATGACGAGTGGTTGATCGAGATTGATCGATCCGGAGAGCACCGGGGCACCGGAGGATTTTTCAACCGGCAGCGACTCACCGGTCAACGACGCCTGTGAAGAGCTCGAGCGACCGTGCACGACAACGCCATCGGCCGGCACCATTTCGCCCGGCGGTACCAGCACCCGCGCGCCGGGCTTGAGTTGCTGCGCGGTAACCGACTCGGTGGCCAACGATGATGGAAATGCAACCAGTCGCAATGCGATTGTCGCCTTTCGCCGTGCTGCTTCAACGTATGCCCGCGCGTTGCACACACCGCCCGTGACCACCCAGCGCGAACTGACGGCTAGCGCTATCACCACTGCTACCGCGTCAAAGTAGATAGGCCCGTGCCCCATGATCGCGCCGACAGCACTAGCGGCGACAGCGACACTGACAGAAACGACGGCTGGCAGCTCGAGTCCAATCGCACTGAAGCGCCACATGCGAAGCTGGCTCCATGCTGCGCGGTACAGCGGTTGCGCCGAAAACAGCAGTGCCGGCAGCGTCAGCACAAAACTCGCGCCCTGCAGCAGCCGTTCTATCTCTGGCGAGATGGCGCCCGAGGAAGCAATATAAAGAGGAAGCGACAGCATCAAGACCTGAGTTGCGGCGAGCCACGCAATCACAACCCGTAGCAAGTCGACACGACGCACCTTCGAATTGATTCGCGCATCGTCGCGCTGCACACGCCCGGCGTCGTACCCGACCCGCTCGATCGCGCGCTGCAGTTCACCGCGCGTCACATGCTTCGGATCAAATGCGATGTAGGCGGACTGAGTTGCAAAGTCAACGCCTGCCTTGGATACACCCGGAATGCTGCGCACACTCTGCTCGATCATCAGTGCGCACGCACCACACACCATGCCGCGAATTGAAAGTTGTAAGTGCGAGCCCGCAGCCGTCGCCGCGTCACTCGCGGCTGCACTTGCTTCGGCCTCGGCAGCAATTGATGCGTTCAGCAGCGCGCGGTCGCGACTACCAGCGTGTGCCAGGAATAGTTGTTCGGCAATGAACGCGCAACCGTTGCAACAGAATGCACGCATTGACGCGCCGACGGGGCGCCGCACGATGCGCAGGCCGGCCAGTGCGTCGCCGCACTGGTCACATCGCGCGCTGACCTCCGCCGCCTCAAAAGGCGCATCGGCGCCGGCGACCGTAGGCACCTTGGCCTTGCGGATCAGGTCAGACGCCATCTACAGAACTGAGCGCGATCGTCATACGGTCTATGCAGCAGATTAACTCACGCGAGCGCAGGTGAACGCAATGGATCGACCGCTCATCCTGCTGAATTCGATAATTTATTGGGGTCTCACGCGTTGCGCATCCCACGAGCGCTCTAATGGCTCCGGTTGACCCGCCGCGCGCCAGGATGCACGCTTCACCAATGCTTGCTTGAGGGACACGATGACAATGTCGACCGCCGAACGCCAATCCATTACAACGATCCTGCTGGCAGCCTGCCTGGCCGGCTGTGGCGGCGGCTCCGATGCCCCGTCGCCAGCGCCAGCACCGAACCCGGTTCCGCCGGCCCCGGTCGTTGTGTTGCCGGCGTTGATCGCTGATACCCCGGTTCGCATTTCAGGCGATACGCCGTTCGCCATCAATTGCACAGGCGCCGCGCTGGGAGGAACGGAATACCGCAACTCCGAGGTCGAGCCGTACGCCGCAGTCAACCCGATCAACGCAGCCAACATCATCGCCGTCTGGCAACAGGATCGTTGGTCCAACGGACTTGCAAATGGGCTGGTAGCCGCAACGACCCTTGATGGCGGCACCACGTGGACACGCACGATTGCGCCATTTTCGCGTTGCGGCGGTGGCACCGCAGGTAACGGCGGAAATTACGCGCGCGCCACCGACCCCTGGATCACGTTCTCGCCAAACGGCAACGCTTTCCAGATGGCGCTTGCAACTGAAGGTCCGTCCTTCGCGCCGGGATCCGTCAGCGCAATGCTGGTCAGCCGCTCCACGGACTCGGGGCAGACGTGGCAGAGCCCATCGACGCTGATTCGCGATGGATCGCTGTTTTTCAACGACAAGAACACGATCACTGCCGACCCGTTCGATTCCAATTACGTCTATGCAGTGTGGGATCGACTGGCTGCAAGCGGCGGGGGTCCGACATTCTTTGCGCGCACGACCGACGGTGGCAATACGTGGGAAGCCGCACGAGCGATCTTCGATCCGGGCCCGCTCAGCCAGACCATCGGCAATCTGATCGGCGTGACGCCCAACGGCACTTTGGTGAACCTGTTCACCCAACTCACCCAGGGGGCAGGCGGGAGCACAACAGCGACGCTCAACGTTCTGCACTCCGGTGACAAGGGAGCGACCTGGAGTGCGCCTACGCGCATTGCCGATCTGCTTCCAATCGGTGCAAGCGATCCGGAAAATGCGACGCCGATACGTGATGGCGCCGGCTTGGCGCAGCTTGCGGTGGCGCCAAATGGTCATCTCTTTGCGGTCTGGCAGGACGCTCGATTCTCGGCAGGAGCGCGCGACGGTATTGCCTTGTCGCGGTCGATCGACGGCGGCTTGACCTGGAGCGCGCCGGCGCAGATCAATTCAGCTCCCGCTGCGCAGGCATTCACGCCCAGCGTGCACGTACGCGCCAACGGCACAATCGGTGTGACGTATTACGACTTCCGTTCAAATACATCGGACCCCGCGACGTTGCCAACAGAGCTCATCTTCGCGCGTTCGGCCGACGGTATGACGTGGCAGGAGAATCGCCTGACAGCCGCGTTCGACCTGGCGACGGCCCCTTTTGCGGGAGGACTATTCATCGGCGACTACCAGGCACTAACGAGCGCCAACAATGTTTTCGTTCCGGTCTACGTGCGGACCAATAGCGGCAATGGCGCCAATCGCACTGACGTGTTTGCGGCACCACTGCGCACGCTGCCGCTCACTGCCGCAGCCGCTGGCACTACGGCCCGTCCTGCCGCGGCGCCAGCGCTGAAGCCCAATGCCGCGTTTGAGCAGCGCGTGCACGAAGCGCTGCTGCGCACGATGGATCGCCGGGTTCCCGGATGGCCCCAGCGCCCGGCGCCGCGCTGACGGCAAGGCGCTCTACACTAAGATTTTCCTCACTGCAGAGTTGGCAATGGACACCATTGATGCCCGCCGCGGCGCGGTTCGTTCGCGCATACAAAACCTGCGACGCGCGATGCAGCGCCATGGAGTCGCTGCGATCGTTGTGCCGTCGAGCGACCCGCATCTGTCCGAATATCTGCCCGAGCGTTGGCAGGGACGCGAGTGGCTGAGTGGCTTCACCGGCTCTGCGGGCACCTTGGTGGTGACCGAAGGGTTTGCCGGTGTGTGGGCAGATAGCCGTTACTGGAGCCAGGCCGAAGCGCAACTTGCCGGTACTGGCATCGAGCTGATGAAGATCGGCAGTGCCGGCAGTGCCGCCCATATTGACTGGCTTGCCGAAAACGTGGCGAGCGGTGCCGAGGTGGCGGTCGACGGCACAGTTTTCGGGCTGGCGAGCGCGCGCGCCCTGCAACTGGTCCTCGACGAACGCGGCATCAAGTTGCGGACCGATGTTGATCTTCTTGACGACGTGTGGGAAGGACGGGCCGGGCCACCCTCGAAACCCGTGTTTGAACATCTGGCGCCATTTGCAGCCACTTCACGCCCGGACAAGCTCGCCCTCATTCGCCAGCGAATGAAAAGTCTCGGAGCAACCCATCACTGGATCTCGACGCTGGACGATATCGCGTGGATCACCAACCTGCGCGGCGCCGACGTCACTTACAACCCGGTGTTTGTTGCGCATCTGTTAGTTGATGCAGCAAAGGCCGTTCTGTTTGTCGGCGAGAACAAGGTGGATCCCCAACTCGCCGAGCGGCTTGCAAGTGACGGAGTTTCGATTGCACCGTATGACAAAGCGATGGTTACCCTCGCTACGCTGCCGGCCAATACGCGCCTACTCGTCGACCCGCGCCGCATCACGCTTGGCCTGCGCAAAGCCGTGCCGTCGGGCGTGACAATCATCGAAGCAATCAATCCATCGACACTTGCCAAGAGCCGCAAGAATGAAGTCGAGGTTGAGCACATTCGCCATGCGATGGAGCAGGACGGTGCGGCGTTGGCAGAATTTTTCTCGTGGTTCGAAGCTGCGCTGGGGCACGAAACCATCACCGAAATGACGGTGGGCAACAAAGTGATCGAGGCACGCGCGCGCCGCCCTGGCTACGTGTGTCCGAGTTTTTACCCGATCGCGGGCTTCAATGCCAACGGCGCGCTGCCGCATTACAGGGCAACCGAGGATTCGCACGCGACTATCTGCACACCCGGCTCATCTGGGAACGGGCTGCTGCTGATCGACTCCGGCGGCCAGTACGAAAATGGCACGACCGATATCACGCGCGTTGTGCCCGTCGGCGAGACCACTGCGCAGCAGCGTCGCGACTACACCCTTGTGCTCAAAGGGATGATCGCGCTATCGATGGCTAAGTTTCCGCGCGGAACTCGCAGTCCGATGCTCGATGCAATCGCGCGCGCCCCCATCTGGGCCGCGGGCGTGGACTTCGGCCACGGAACCGGGCACGGCGTCGGCTATTTTCTGAACGTTCACGAAGGTCCGCACGGAATCACGCCGCATTTGCCGCCTGAGCCGCAGACCGCGATGGAACCCGGCATGGTGACATCTAACGAGCCTGGCATCTACAGGCCCGGCCGCTGGGGCGTTCGAATCGAGAACCTGGTCGTCAACCGGCCCGCAACATTGCACGAGCCGAGCGAGTTCGGCGAGTTCCTCGAGTTTGAAACGCTGACGTTGTCGCCGATCGATACGCGAGTGATCGACCGGGCGTTGATGCGCGACGATGAAGTCAGGTGGCTGAATGATTATCACGCCGAGGTTCATCGCCGGGTTGCCCCGCTGGTGAGCGGCACTGCAGCGGCCTGGCTGCAGCTGCGCACCACTGCGATCTAGCGCTTGTCGGAGAGAGGCGCGAGCGGCAGGCCGGCTGAGCCGGGCCCCGTCGCTACAATTGCTCGTCATTTTGCAGGCGCGTTGGCAGCATCGATGAACAACCAGACCGCCGACGGCGGCAACAGTGGTCGCAAGGGCAAGACGGTCAGCAAGCCCGCGGGCCAGACCACGAACTTCATTCGCAACATCATCACTGAGGATATTGCGCGCGGCACCTACGAGCCGCGCAGATGGGCCGGGCAGCCCGGCCCCTACGACCTGCATGCGCACGCCGCGGACGATCCAGCAAAGATACGAACGCGCTTCCCGCCGGAGCCCAACGGCTATCTGCATATTGGGCACGCCAAATCGATCTGCCTCAACTTTGGCCTGGCGCGAGATTTCGACGGTCGCTGCCACATGCGGTTCGACGACACCAATCCTGTGAAAGAGGATCAGGAGTTTGTCGACTCCATTCTTGATTCCGTACGCTGGATTGGCTTTGACTGGACGCATGGAAAGGAATCGAATCTTTACCACGCCAGCGATTACTTCGAGGACATGTATCGCTTCGCGGAGTATTTGATTGAAACCGGGTATGCGTACGTTGATCAGCAAAGTGCAGATGAAATTCGAGCGGCGCGCGGCACGTTGACACAGGTTGGCACGGACTCGCCGTACCGCAACCGGCCAACCGCCGATTCGCTCAGGCTGTTCCGTGAAATGCGCGCGGGCCAGCACGTCGAAGGCAGCATGGTGTTGCGCGCCAAGATCGACATGGCTTCGCCCAACATCAATATGCGCGATCCGGTGATCTACCGCATCCGCTACGCAGAACACCACATGACGGGTACCAAGTGGGTTGTGTATCCGCTCTACGCTTACGCGCATCCAATTGAAGATGCGCTCGAGAACATAACGCATTCGATTTGCACGCTCGAGTTCGAGGATCAGCGACCGTGGTACGACTGGGTACTCGAGCGCCTGGTCCCGCTCCTGCGAGCGCCTCAGTACGAAGCAGCAAAGCGGATGCTCGACGAGATATTCGCCGCTGGAGCGGATGCACGGCGTGAATTTGCATTGGCATGCAGCCTGCATCGCGACAAGCTCGGCACGACTGGTTGCGAGCGCCGCGCCGACGCGATGTTCGCAACGTGGAGTTCCAACTCGGATCTGGCCGAGGGTCTGGCAAATGAAGACGCGGACGAATTCTTCGAACTTTTGCGGGAACAGACGCAGTGTTTTACGCCTTTATTGCAAGCCGCACTCGGACCTCGGAAGCCAAATCCATTTTTGTTGCCGCACCAGCACGAGTTCAATCGGCTTGCTGTCACCTATGTTGTGACCAGCAAACGCAAATTGTTTCAATTAGTCGATGAGAAGCTGGTTGACGGCTGGGATGATCCCCGCATGCCAACGATCGTCGGGCTCCGGCGACGTGGCTACACGCCGCAAAGCCTGCAATTGTTCATGGACCGCACTGGCGTCAGCAAATCTACCCAATGGATTGACTACGCGCTACTCGAGCAGGCGCTGCGGGATGATCTCGAACCCACAGTGCCGCGTGCCACCGCAGTCTTGCGGCCGATCAAGCTGGTGCTCGACAACTTTCCCGCGGAGTTGACCGAGGCGACCGAAGCACCGGTACATCCTCACAAGCCCGAGCTGGGCACACGTACGCTGCGCCTGGCGCGCGAACTGTGGATCGAGGCCGATGACTTTATGGAGAACGCACCTGCTGATTACTACCGTCTGGCACTCGGCCCGGGTGGATCAGCCGGGCAACCGGTGCGGTTGCGGTACGGCTATGTGATTCGCGCTCACAGCATCGTAAAAAATGAAGGTGGTGCCATCACCGAAGTGCACGCCGAGTATCTGCCCGAGACCAAGAGCGGTTCACCCGGTGCCAACAGCGTCAAGACGCGTGCCGCAATCCACTGGTTGCCTGTAGCGCACAGCATCCCGGCAGAAGTGCGCGTATTTGATCGACTGTTCACCGACCCCTACCCCGACGCAGGGGACAAAGACTTTCGCGCATTGATCAATCCGGGCAGCAAGGAAGTCTTGAAGGCGTATGTTGAACCCTCACTGGCGCACGCCAAGCCGGATGACAAATTTCAGTTCGAGCGTAATGGCTACTTTGTCGCCGACCTGAGGGATCACACCAGCGAGCTGCCGGTCTTTAACTTGGCGGTTACGCTCAAAGACGCCTGGACGAAATAGCGCCGCGCGCTCTGCTCACATGTCGAGGGTCACCCAGGCCGGCGCATGATCGCTTGGCTTTTCCCGCCCGCGCATCGCCTTGTCTACGCCCGCTTGCCTCAGGAACGGCGACGCTTTTGCATTCAGCAACAGATGATCAATGCGCAAACCCGCATCGCGCGGCCACCGGTTTCTGAAGTAATCCCAGTACGTATAGACGGGCGTTTCGGGATACATCTTGCGAATCGAGTCAGTCCATCCCTGCGCGAGCAACTCGCGATAAGCCGCTCGCGTTTCTGGTTGCAGCAACGCATCGTCCTTGTACGAACGTGGTGAATAGATGTCGCCAAGGTCGTCCGTTGCCACGACGTTGTAGTCGCCTGCCAGCACAACCCGCTGTCCGCAATCGAATAGCTGCGCTGCATGGTCGATCAGGCGCTTGAACCAGGCGAGCTTGTACTCGAACTTGGGGCCGGGCTGCGGATTGCCATTCGGTAAATAGATTGAGCCAACAATTAAGCCGTTGACCTCGGCCTCGAGATAACGGCTGTGCGTGTCAGCGGGATCGTTCGGCAACCCGCGCCGCCGCTCCTTGGGATCAGCCCCCTTTGCAAGAATCGCGACGCCGTTGAACCCTTTTTGGCCATGCCATATCGCACCATAGCCCGCGCCTCGAATCGCCAACTCTGGAAATGTCGCATCCGAAGTCTTCAACTCCTGCAGACAAACGATGTCGGGACTGGACTCTTCGAGCCACTCAAGCAGTCGCGGCAGCCGGCTGGTAATGCCATTTACGTTGAAGGTAGCGAGTTTCATGGACGGCTTGTGTATGCGGCATCTGATCAATGCGGCACTCTAACAAGCCAGGCAAAGCAATCAAGCGGGCGGCAGCAGGAGGGGTTTGCTAGAACTGACCACAACTGCTTAAGAAATCTAAATCAGTCCCGCTACCGTACGCTCAGAATCGAGCGGCACAGCCCTGCACCGCTTGCTTTTCTATGCGAACGGTGACGCGAGCTCCATAAGCAGTCTCTGATTTGCCATCACTGCACATCTGTGGATTGACTTCGATGCGAATGGGCTGGCCGTCAGGCAATTGCGCTTCATAAAAGCGAGCCAGGGGTTCCTTGCTTGTCTGATTCGTACCGGCCGCTTTGAAAGCGCCGACCGGAAGCTTCAACGATTTCTTGTCCGGGAGTTCCAGAACCGCGGTTGCGTCAGTTACAACAAGGCGCCACGCGGGCGTCCCCCCATTTGCGAGCAGGCGAACTTTGGGCGCGATGTCACTTGGTAAGGCCTTGCAGGATTCGACCGTTCCAAGCGCGCGCTGGAACTGATAAACCGTTGTGGTTGTCCTGCCACGGTCTCCTTGCATCTCGACGTACAAGGGCCGATATCGGTGCAACATGATCTGGCGTACGGCACCGACTCCAGCGCGCAGCGAACCATTAGGTGTCTTGTCGTCAATTGGAAACAGCTGCTGTGACATGACACCGTTGACGCACGGCTGATATTGCAACACTCCCGCGCCGCCCTCGCTGACGAATCCACGCAAGTCCGCCGCGCTCGCGCCGGAGGCGGCAAGCGCACAGAAAAGAAACGCGCGCCGCGCAGAGGTAAATCTGCAGCGACGCGCCTGTGCGTAAATTGTGATCAAGCCGGAAGCGACGGATGTCCCGTGACCATGCTGGAGCTGAAGAGACTGATCTTCTCAGCCGCAGGCACGCTCATCGCTAACGAGGGAAGGCTTGGTGCGATGCCAAGATATTCATGGATAGCCTGGTGGACATGGCTCGGGCTCAGAACGATTCCGTTCGGATCTGGCGCGCCAGTCCTGGGGTTAATCGTCCGCTGCTCATGACGCGGTCCGGTGTAACCAACAGTACGATTAGCTAAGCCAGAGCCTGGCGGAAGCATCAGCATGTAAGTACCACCGACGTTATTGTGGTCCTTTCCACCGCTACCATTCAGCAGCGTGCGACCAAACTCGCCACCCACCATTACAAGCAGACGGTCGGTCAAACCGCGCACGGCCGCCTCGTCCCAGATAAAGGTCAGCGCATTCGTCAGACGCGTCAGTGATCCGTTTGCACCGTTGTAGTCCTCGATGTTTCCATGCGCATCGAAGCCACCGCGGGCCACCTGGATGGCTGCGGTTATTCCTGCCTGCGCACCGATCAAACCCACTTGGATATCGGCGAACTGCTGACTGAAAGTTGCTGGAATCAGAGCAGCAACCGCTTCCAACCGGATACGGGCTTCCTTGCCGGCGATAAATTGCTCGGTGATCAGCCGTTCCTTCGGCAGCAAGACGCCGCTCGCTTTCAGCGCTTGGAGCCTTGCATCGCGCGCGGCAATGGTCTTGTCCACGTCCGACTGCTTCATGAAATCCTGCGTCGCGCTAGCGGCGTTAGGCGTCACGAGCTGACGTAGCTGGTCTCCATTCGGCACTGGCGTGGGGGTAACGAACCCGGCACTGATCGTCGCACCACCATCGTCACGCGCCATCCAGGCAACGGGCTGGCCCGGACCGTACTTGGCAGCGTGCAATTCGCAAATCGGCGCGAAGCCCATTTCCAACTTGCCCGTAGAAAAACGCCGGCTGCCATCCTCGTGGCTGTTGGTCGCGGTATTTATACCGTTGACCAATAGCAACTGATTCTGGAACCGAGCCGCGAACGCTGCGTTATTTCCCATCGGCGCCATCGCGATGTTTCCGGCCCTCACGACCGGCGTTCCGGCGGTCGTGTAATTATTGATTCCCATTCCAATCGCCGGATCTGTCCAGGAATCGTGGTCGATGCCACCATCTGCGTGCACGTAGACCAGGATCTTGCCGCTGGCGGCCTGGGCGTTGGCAAGCGGCAGAAGTCCCCACGAGGGAAATATCACACCGGAAGCCTTCGCCGTATTTAAGAGGAATTCTCTGCGGTCCATTTAAATCACTCCTGTAATTTGGCAAGTCATCCGATTAAAAAGTTGTGAAGGCGGGGTCGGCTGTCATGTACATCACGACTGCTGACCAGGCACGCCCCATACCGCTTACATCGTTACCCGCGTTGAACTGGCAGGTCGTTGGGCGGGCCGACGCGGTCATACGATCGTTGTATACGGCCTCGAGCAACTGGTACGTCCGCTGAACCTCAGCATCCGTGGTCGAGACACGCTGATTCCACATGTGATCGTGCAAGTACGCGATATTGGCGAGGATCCTGTCCTTACCTGCTTGCGTTGCAGGGGTATCCGTCATCGTCAAGTTAGCGAACAGCAAACGAGCAGCAGGGGCCTTGGCGAAGTCTTCCGCGGTCCATCTGCAGCTGTTCCTGAGTAATGCGCCATCGAGCGTGGTGACCTGGTTGGTCGTGAAGTCCGTCTGCGGCGTCTTCTGTTGCAAGCCGTCAAACGCACCGTACGCGAGGCCTGGGCCAGCAAACGGATTGTTGAAGGCCGCGTAGCCGGATCCCAATACACCGATGAACTTGGCGTTCAGGCGGGCCGTCGACAACAAGTGGCCACTACCCATCGCGTTCAGTGAGGCAGCACGCTGCGCACTGACGGGTTCAGCCAAGCCGCTTGCCCGTGCTTGCTTGCTCAACATCAGATCGACGAGCAGGTCCTTGACCTTGAAACCACCAGCTGCAAAGCGGGCACCGATCTCCTTGAACTCTTCCTGCTGCGCGTTGTAGGCGGCCAGGCGAGCGTCGGCATCCGGGCCTGTGGTGTCCACCGGTGCCTGAAGCGGCTCGCGATGGAACAACACCTTGTGAAAGAAGTGCACAGCACCGGTCGCGAATCGCGCATCAGCTGCCATCTGGTCACCCAGCCATTCGACGGCCTTCGCGTTGTTGTAAGCGCTCGGCATCGCAGTGTTGCCGTAACCAGGCGCCTTGCCGTCGCGGTACCACTTGTCGCCCATCTGATAGAACTCATTGCCTTTGGCGTCGTTCATGTAGTTTGTCGACATGTAGACGTTCGGCAACGCGTGCGCCGTTGCGCCGACGCCGTTCGGGCGGAAGCGGTTGTTCGGCGACCAGTTCTGCCATGCGGCTGCGATCGGATCCATCACGTCATGGCAAACCGCGCAACCCGGGTTGTCCATCACTGTGACGCGGAACTGCCCGTCTTCGATCGGACGCGAAGCCAACAGCGGGATGTACACACCCTGGAAGCGCTTCATCATCTCGCTAACGCGATGACGGTTGCGGTTCGTGTCGGTGGTGGGGAAACGATCAAGCGTTGCATGCATTGCCAGAACGCCAGCGTGCTCACGGTTGCCACCCATGCGTGTATCTGGAATGACCGCCGGCAGAAACTCGCTGTCGTTGGTTGGGTCCATGAACGAGCCCTGTACCTGCGCGCCGAGCAACTGTGCGGTCAGGCCATTCACGACCGTGTATTTACCCGCAACGATCTCTTTCCAGGAGCGGTCGTTATTGACGATGTACTTCATCAGGTTGACCGGCTCGGCACGTATGGCGGTCTCAAACCGCGCACGCACGCCTGCTGGCGGGTTGTTGTTGTTGATGACGGCCGCTGCCATCGGGAAATCCGCCGCATTCAAGCCGCGGTCATTTCCAAAAACCACAACGCCGTTGATAAGGAACTGCACATGGCCCGCTTCGGTCAGGAAACTGTCGAATGCCGGACCGGTCATGTAACCGCGAATTGTCGAGCGCAGCGCGGCATCGCCACCCGCAGCGACCGTGGACTTCTCCGCAGCAGTCGGGTTACGCGCTGCAAACAGCACAGACGCCTTGCCGAGCATCGTTGCGTTGTCTGCGAACTTGACGCCTTTATAGAACTGACCCGTTGCCAGGACCTCGGTGCTGCAGCTCTCCTTCAACTTCGGAAGCAACGCTGACAGATCCTTGTACTGCTGTGAATTCGCATCAACGAAAGGCTTGCCGCCGCTATGCGTCGGCAGCCCGATCGTCTTTGACATCAAAAGGTCGCTGTTTGCCGCAGCAAACGTGCGGAGAACGCCGTAATTCTGCTCGGCGGTCGCACCAACGCTGAACACCAGCCGCGTTCCACTGGCCACGGCGCCGGCTCTGTGGCACAAGACGCAGTTGCTATTAACGGCTGGCCAGACGCTGGCGGTGAAAAGCTGTGGAGGCGTGGCGCATGTAGCTGCCGTTGCTTGAACGGCTGCTGCAGGGGTCGTGGTATTACCCGTGTCACCGCCGCCGCAACCGGCAAGCACTCCCACGATGGCGAGAAGCGGCATCGCGATTCGTGCGTTAAGTCTGTCCTTCATGTGTTCTCTCCCTATGGGAATTGCAAGCTGACCGGGAGCAGACTGTGCCTGCGTTAGCAGGAAAAATAACTCGTGGAGAAGGATGATCGGTGCGTACCCTTCGGTTTTCCAGGCTCTCTGGAAACCCGCATGTTTGCTCGGTTTACGCAGCCAGCTAATGCGTTCGGACTACCGCAAAATCAGCTCATTCGCTTGGTTCAAAGTGTGCCTTCTTGGCACCTAAAAAGCCCCTATTCCTTGCTTTGATCTTCGAGGGGTCAAGCAGCAGCGAATCGAGGGCCGGGGCGACGCAAAAGCGAGATCACAATCGCCAAATTCAGGAAGTTCCACAGCAGGCCATTGATAAACGCCGCGCGGTAAGAGCCAGTCAGGTCAAACACTGCCCCGGACATCCAGCCGCCGAGCGCCATCCCGAAGAGCGTGGCCATCACGACCAGGCCCACGCGGGCGCCTGCTTCACTGGGTGGAAAATTCTCTCGCACAATGATCGCGTAACTCGGCACGATGCCGCCTTGAAAGAGGCCAAACAGCGCCGAGACAACAAATAGCGAAACAAGGCCGTCAGACGGGATATAGAGCAGCAGAGCTAGGCCTTGCAGCACGGAGCCGAGCAGCAGCGTGCGCAAGCCGCCAATGCGGTCGGCAATGAATCCCGAAGCCAGTCGGCTGATGATGCCCAAGCCGAGCATCACCGACAGCATCTGCGCTCCCACTGCGGGTCCGTACCCGAGATCCGCGCAATAGGCGACAAGATGCACCTGCGGCATCGACATCGCGACACAGCAGGCGACTCCGGCGATCATCAGCAGCACTTGCAGAGCTTTCGGAGACATCTGAAGCGGGGCTGGCCGGTGCAGCGAAACCCCGGGCACGCTGGCCGGGCTGCCATGCGGCGGGCGCCGTCGCATCGCGAAGGTCAGCGGCAGCATCGTCACGAGGCAGATTGCGCCGATGCACAGATGCGCGGTACGCCAGCCGAACGACTCGATCAGCTGTTGAACGACTGGCGGCCATACGGCGCCCGCCAGGTAATTGCCGGACGCGACGATCGATACAGCCACGCCACGCCGCCGTTCGAACCAGTGCGAAATATCCGCCAACAACGGTCCGAAACTCGCAGAACTTCCCAGCATGCCGATCAGCAGGCCCTGCGCAGCGGCATACATTGCGAGGCTGGAGGACATGCTGGCGACTGCGTATCCAAAAGCGAGCATGCATGTTGCGCCAACCAACGGAAGCCGTACGCCGTAGCGATCGGACAGGCGGCCCATCATGATTCCGCCAACGCCAAAGCCGAGCATCGTCAATGTGTACGGGAACGACGCGGCCGCTCTCGAAACGCCGAACTCGGCCTGCACCGCAGGCAATGCGACTACAACCGACCACATGCCGACTCCGCCCACTGTGCTCAGCGCGAGCGCGGCGGCAAGGCGCCACCACGCGATGCGGGAGTCGATCAATTCGGTCGAAGAGTGCATCGGCTTGTTAGAGATCAGCGGCGGTTATGCTTGCGTGAATCATCAACGGGAAGAGCGGAAAATGTCTATCTCAATGTATAGCGCGTCGGTGCCTGTGTTTACGCAGATGCTAGGAAGCCTGAGCGCAGTGCTGACAAAAGCCGAGGCCTACGCAGAAAAGCACAAGATTGACGCGGACGCATTACTGGGTGCCCGCCTGTTTCCGAACATGTTCCCGCTGCGCCGCCAGGTACAGATTGCCTGCGACTTCGCCCGGGGTGTTTCGGCGCGCCTTGCGGGGGTCGAAGTACCCAAATCGCCCGACACCGAACAAACATTTGAAGACCTGCAGGCGCTCATCACGAAGACGGTCGGCTTTGTTGAAAGTTTGTCTCAATCGCAATTCGATCAAAGTGATTCGCGCGAGATCGTTACACGCCCGGGTACGCCCAAGGAGCGGCGGTTCACGGGCCACGCGTATCTGCTCAACTATGGTCTGCCGCAGTTTTTCTTTCACATTACGACTGCGTACGCACTGCTGCGTCACAACGGGGTCGAGCTCGGCAAAGGCGACTACATGGGGACCTATTAGCACGCCCTTACCGAAGATTCGAACGCACTACTTTGCCAGCCCCATTCGTTTGGCGCCTTCGGTATAAAGTTTTACGCGCTCTTTCATGAAGCCGTCCATCTGATCGACGCCAACATTGACAAGCTCGAAGCCGCTTTTTGCCGCGAGATCCTTCATCTCCGGATCACTGTTCAACGCCGCCCACAGCTCGGACATCCGTTTGCGCTGCTCGGGTGTTGAGGACTTGGGCATGCCAATGCCTCGATAGGCGCCGTCGATCCAGTCCACCCCCAGTTCTTTGAACGTAGGAACATCGGGCAGCAGCGGATGACGCGCCTCCATCGCTACTGCAAGCGCTCGAACCTTGCCCTTATTGTTGACAGCAAACGCCGTGTAGGCCATTGCACCATCGACATGCCCGGCATAGACCGACGTTGTCATGTCGCCGGTTCCCTTGTAGGGGATGTAGGTCGTCTTGACGCCAAAGGCGGCGTTAAGGCGCTCGTGCGCCGCATGATTCGCCGAGTTCAGTCCCGAGCCACCAAGACTCAGCTTCAACGGATTTTCCTTTGCAAACTTGACGAAGTCAGCAAATGACTTGATCGGACTCTCGGCTCTCACCACGAGCGCATCGGGCGTGTAGTGGTACCAGAAAACCGGCGTCACATCCTCGGTCTTGTATTGCACCTGACCTTCAAGCGGTTGAAACACAATGTGCGGCAGGTTAATGCCGACAACATTGACGCCGTCGGCAGGCAGCTGGTTCATCTGCGCCCACATCAGCCCGCCACCTGCCCCCGCCTTGTATTGAATAATCGTTTCGATCGCGGGGCACCGTTTTTTCAGCACCACCTGCTGATGCCGAGCCGACAGGTCGGATTCTCCGCCGGGCGGAAATGCCTGCCAGTACAGAACGTTGCGTTCGGGGCATGGCTGCGCCATCGCCGCGGAAGCCATAACCAGGCACACGACTGCAATCAGATGTCTCATTGAACTCTCCTTGTATATTTAACTGCTTTTACTGAGCTTAGGCCGCACGGCGTTGCCTGTCATAAAAAAACGGCACGTGTGCACGTGCCGTTTGCTTGACGACCGAACAAAGACTACTTGGCAAATTTCGCCTTGGCATCTGCAACGCACTTGTCCTTCGCGGCACCGGTCAGCGGATCGCACTTTTCGCGCGCCACCTTGTAGTCAGCATCGCGCTTGGTGTCCTTAGCGTCGGCCTTGGCTACAGTGGTCTGACGCGCAGCTTTAGCGTCCGCTTTGGCCTTGGTTTCTGCAGCCTTGGCGGCTTTCACGCAAACATCTTTGTCGTTACCGGTTTTCACCGTGCACTGTTCCTTGGCCACCATATAAGTCGCCTCGGCGTCGGCAATCACGGCCTTCTCGCGCGCCCTCGGCGTATTTTCATAATCGGCCTCTGCGCGCGCTTTGGCGCGTCGCTCGGCGGCTTTTGCTTCTACGCCGCACAGGTTCTTCGGTTGTCCGGAAAGCGTGCCGCACTTGTCCCTCGCCGCCTTGTACTCGGCTGCAATGCGATCTTTGCTGGCACGGAATTCTTCTTTCGTGACCGCGCCCGCAGCGCCCGCAATGAATACTGCCGCCACAAATGCACAAACTTGCGCGCAACCCCTGATGTTTGTCTCAATCATCGATCCTCTCCCAGATTTTAGAAACCGCTTATCAAAGTCTGAGCCCCGCCTGGGCGGCCCATGACCGTAGCGTAACGCCGCCTTTGCCGGTTTCGTTTACACCCCGCTCATTGTTGTACTTGCGCGCAGCAACCGCGGTAAGCTTCGCCGGCCTTCCACGTTTGAGGAGAGTTTCCTGGCTAAGCCTAACTACTCGTTTGAAAAGCGTCAGCGAGAACTCGCGCGCAAGAAAAAGCAGGACGAAAAGCGCCAACGTAAAGTGCGAGCGCCCGATGACCCAGCGCCTGCCGACGAGCAAGTCCAGCCTCTACCGCCTGTAACGGACACTCCCGCCTAGTTAGCGCAGTTGCCCGCAACCAGGGTAAAAACGTCGAATTGGACGGCACTCCCCGCTTTGTGGGGAGTTATGTTTCGACTTCTTCTTGCGCGACTAGACCCCTACGCAAACACGTTATGTTTGCCGCATGTACCACGGCGAGCGGTTCAATAGTCTTACCCATTTGGCAGCTACCGCGCTTGCCATTGCCGGCTCTACTGTATTGATCGCTCGCGCCACCGAACAGGGCGATCCCTGGAAGATTTTTTCGTTCAGTATCTTTGGTTTGGGTCTTGTACTGCTCTACGCCGCTTCAACGCTGTATCACTCTTTTCGCGGACCCACGAAAGCACTGCTTCGCAAGCTCGACCACGCGGCCATCTATCTGCTGATCACGGCAACCTATGCGCCATTCTTGTTGGTCAGTTTGCGTGGCCCATTCGGCTGGACTCTGTTTGCAATCATCTGGTTAATGGCGCTTTACGGAATTTGCCAGGCATGGCGCCGCAACGACGGCAGCGATCCGTCACCGACTCCGTATCTGGCGATGGGATGGCTTGGCGTCACCGCGTTCGTTCCGCTTGTCGACAAGCTCGGCCTGGCTGGGCTCGCCTGGCTGGCGGCCGGAGGGCTGTTGTATACCGCCGGCGTGCTCTTTTACGTAAACGACCGCCGCTGGCGGCACGCACACGGAATCTGGCATCTGTTTGTGATGGCAGGAAGCGCGAGCCACTTCGTGGCAGTGCTTAACTTTGTCAACTGAAGCGGTCGCCTCAGTCACCCACCTTGCGGCGCCCTTCCTTGATCTGACCGCGCCGCACCTTCCCCTCTACCCGCTTCCTTTGGGAAGCTAGCGTTGGTCTTGTCGGCCGCCGCGTACGCGGCACGGATGCAGCCGCCTCCACCATCGCCTTGAGGCGATCGATTGCGTCGGAGCGGTTCTTCTCGAGGCTTCGGTACGTCTGGGCTTTGATCACCACCACGCCCTCGTCATTGATTCGCTGATCGCGCTTTGCGAGAAGTCGCTCTTTAACTAAGTCGGGCAGCGAAGAAGCACGGATATTGAACCGCAGATGCACGGCATTGGACACCTTGTTTACGTTCTGCCCGCCGGCGCCTTGTGCTCGGATTGCAATGAGTTCAATCTCATCTTCACGAAATTCGTAAGCGGTAAAAAATCCAGCCATCACGTGACCTCCACGTTGAAGACTGTCGCCAAGGTGTTGTGCAGGTCGAACGCTCCCCCGTTTGTGGTAACCGCCCCCAGCGAGTTAGCTCGCCTTCGCCGAGGTCGGTGGATAGACTGCCTTTGCATGCTGCATCGTAAAGCGATGTCGCAATGTGGCTCGAGCACGACCATGAGTCGCGGCCGAAAAATTGTCGTTTACAAGGAGCAATCAAAATGAAGCGACCCGCTTCGCAAACACCCACTTCTGTCTTAAGCCTGCCGGCGTTGGCTTTATGCCTGGCACCGCTTATCGCCTTACCCGCCTTTGCGGGCGACGTTGAATCGACGGCGGCAAAAGCAATCCCCGCGTCGCGTACCACGTTTGACAAGGACAGCAATCGCCTTCGTGCCCCTGAAGCGGATGAGCCAACGCCTGCCGCCGCGCATGGGGCCTCTGCGGCACGCTCGGGCGCCCCGCAGTCGATGCTGCGCAGCCCAAACGCACTGCGGTTTCAAGCTCAGACGCTGTACGGACGCGACGGTACGGAAACCCGACGTCTCGACCTAAGTCGCTCACTGCGCTTTTCAGTGGCGCATCGGCATGCAGATGGAAGTCTGCATAAAGACTGCGTTGTCAGCGAAGACGGTGTGCATGCGCATCTAAGTGCGCCCAAAAACGGAGGCAACCGTGAATAGGACCACCAATTTGCGCTCTGTCTTTGCGTCAGTCGCGATGGCTGCACTGTGTCTGGCAACGGTCAATGTTCGTGCCGCAGAGATCGTTGTCATTCCGGTCGGCGGTTCTCCGGGCGTAGGGTTCGAAGACAATACCCCGGCCTCGCCGGTCGGTGGCAACGCTGGCACCACGCTCGGGCAACAGCGGTTAAACGTCTTCCTCGCCGCCGCCCAAAAGTGGGGTGCGAACCTTGACAGTCCGGTTCCGATCACGGTGCTGGCCTTCTTCGAGCCACTACCGTGCTCTGCCACCAGCGCCGTTTTGGGTGCTGCAGGTCCCATATCGGTGTCGCGTGATTTTCCGGGCGCGGAGAAGCCGAACACTTGGTATGTCTCTGCGTTAGCCAATCGTCTCGCCGGTGTCGATCTCGATCCGGTACCCGATCCATTCGGAAACGATTTGGACATCGTCGCCTTCTTCAATTCCGAGCTGGGCAAACCCGGCTGCCTGGAAGGAAGCGGCTTTTACTTAGGGCTCGATGGGAAGGGTCCGCCGAACCTGGATGACTTCTTCAGCACGGTGCTGCACGAATTCGGCCATGGACTCGGATTTCTTACGCTCACGGACGAAACTACTGGTGAGTATTTTGCCGGCTTCCCGACCATCTTCGACCACTTCACCTACGACAACAAGATGGAGCGGGTGTGGACGGAAATGAACCCGCAGCAGAGAAAGAAGTCTGCGATCAATTCGCGACAGGTTGTATGGTCCGGTGACCGGGTGACTGCAAGAGCGCCCGACGTGCTCGACAACGCGCGCGAAGTGTTCCTAATTACCCGCCAGCACAGCAAGGTCATCGACTCTGCTCCGGCGCAATTCGGACCTCTGGTTGATCGGCGTAACCCGATCGCAGACAAGATTGCGCAGGTCGTTGATCAACCTTCCGGTCTCGGACTGGCGTGTGCGCCGCTGAGTGCAGCCAATGCCGCTGCCGTCAAGGGCAATATCGCGTTGATCGACCGCGGCGTGTGCGCATTTACCGTCAAGGTCAAGAACGCGCAGAATGCAGGGGCGAAGGCCGTTCTAATCGCCGACAACACCCCTTCGCTTCCACCCGGGGAGCTTCCGGGGTTTGATCCAACCATCTCAATTCCATCGGCTCGAATCTCGCAGGCCGACGGCGAGGACATCAAGCAAGCGATTCGTGCATCGGGCGTGGCTGTGGGAAAGAAGATCTCATTCCTCCCACCGACGGCTGTCTTTTACGAGAATATATTTCGGCTAGCCGGCGCGGACTATCGGCGGCGCGTGATGCTTTACACGCCGAACCCAGCGCAACCAGGTTCTTCGGTCTCGCACTGGGACACCCTGGCCAGACCGAACCTGCTGATGGAACCATTTTCAACCTATCCCCCGACGCAGTCCGTAGCACCTCCGGGAGATCTGTCCCGACCCTTCATGCGCGATATCGGGTGGTAGGTCACCTGCTTGTAATCAAAGCCCGCTGAGAGCGGGCTTTTTTTTAAACAACGTGCCACGCGCGAGCTCTAGGACACGGGCGGTTCATCGCGATATCGCCGCCTTCGTCCCCGTCCACACCCGGCAAATGCACTCCACGCCGATTTCTGTGCGCTTCATCGCAAACGCATGGCCTGACGTGGTCCAACTCCCTAAAGTCCGCACATCGACAAATTACGCACTCAACGAAACCAAACCACGAGCCGATCATGATCAAACACTTTGAAACCACCTTGTTTTTTGCCAGTACCGTTGCGGCCTTAGCACTGGCTGCGGTCCTTGGAGTCCAGGAGTTCAGCGCAGCCCCCGCCGTCCAGCAGGCGGTGGCAATGCCGATGATTCAGCTGGAAGCGATTGAAGTCGTCGGCGATCGCGCAGCCTTGATCGCCAGGCACCAGGCCCCCGAGCAAGTTGCACTGGTCCGCTAAACCGGTGTCTTGCTGCGGCCGGCGGCTGGGTAAACCGGCCGCCGGCCGTTTTTATTGAAGCCGAGCCGCAAGTTAAATCACCACTTGCGTGCCGATCTCTATAGCGCGGTTGGGCGGAATGCGAAAGAAATCCGACGCTGGCTGCGCATTGCGGAGCATCCATCCAAACAGCCGCCGCCGCCACGCAGCCATCGGGCTGCTGTCTCCGATGATGACGGTCTGTCGCGACAGGAAGAACGACGTTTCGGCTGGCACGAGCTCGAAGTTGTGATAGCGCGCCAGTACATTCAAGAAAGACGTGACGTCGAACGGATCCTGAAAGCCGAGCCTTACCTTCACGGCAAAGCAACCGTCGCCCAGATCCTGAATTTCAGTCATGTCAGGCGGCGCGACGTGCGGAATGTTGCGACTGATCGCTGTCAGGAAAACCACGCGCTCGTGCATCACGCGGTTGTGTTTCAAGTTATGCAGCAGCGCGTGCGGTACATAACCCGGCTCGAGCGTCATGAACAGTGCACTTCCCTCAACCCGCTGCGGCGGATACAGCGTCAAACTTTTCAGAAAAGGCTGCAGTTCGATTCCGCTTCGCTTCAGCTGTTGATTCATCAATGAGCGACCTCGTTTCCAGGTCGTGAAGATGAGCCCGAGCACCAAAGCAAACGTGATCGGGAACCAACCGCCAGCCGGAATCTTGACGCTGTTTGCCGCTACAAACAGAGCCTCCAGTGCAAACAACGGCACAAAGGTCACCAACACACGCCCCGCCGACCAGTCCCATTTGAATCGGGCAATGATGCTGACGCCGAGTGTCGTAATGATCATCGTCGACGCGACCGCCAGGCCGTAGGCAGCGGCAAGATTCGACGAGCTGCCGAAGCCGAGAACGAGCACGATGACGACGATGAACAACAGCATGTTCACCAGCGGCATGTAGATCTGGCCCGCCTCGGTTTTTGACGTGTAATCAATTTGCATGCGAGGAAGGAAGCCCAGCTTTATTGCCTGACTGGCGATTGAGAACGCTCCCGATATAACCGCCTGCGATGCGATGACTGCTGCCGCGGTGGCGAGCAACACCAACGGCAATTGCAACTCAGCTGGGGCAAGGAGGAAGAAAGGATTCGCGGCTGCACTAGGCTCCACAAGTACCAGCGCACCCTGTCCAAAGTAGTTCAACAACAGGCACGGCATCACCAGCCAGAACCAAGCTGTACGAACCGGGCGCGCGCCCAGATGGCCGATGTCTGCGTACAGCGCTTCTACTCCTGTTAGCGCCAGGAACACTGCACCTAGCGCAAAGAATGCCTTGCTAGGCTCGGTTGCGGCATAGCGCAGCGCGTGCAGTGGGTCGAGCGCGAGCAGCACTTGCGGGTGCCGCACGATCTGCCAGAGCCCCAGCGCACCGAGCACCACGAACCAAACAAGCATGATGGGACCAAATGCGCGACCGACTTTCGCAGTCCCCTTGCTTTGCACTGCGAACAACGCAATCAGAACCATCAAGGCCAGAGGAATCACGTACGGCGTGAACACCGGCGAGACGACGTGCAAGCCTTCAGCGGCCGACAGCACAGAAATCGCAGGAGTCACCACGCACTCGCCGAAGAACATGGCAGCGCCCAGCAGCCCCGCCCCGACAGCAGCTCTACGCACCGCACCGGCCGCGGGGATCTGTCGCAGCACGAGTGCCAGAAGGGCAAGAATCCCGCCCTCGCCATCATTGTCAGCACGCAATACCAGCAGCATGTATTTGATCGAAACGATCAGCGTGACGGACCAGAAAATCATCGACAGCACACCCAAGACGGCGTGAGCCGATACGCCGGCGCCGTGCGCGCCGGCCATGCTTTCCTTGAAAGCGTAGAGAGGGCTGGTGCCGATGTCGCCGTAGGCGACACCGAGGGCACCAATGAGGATGGCGGGGGTTACCTTGCGATCCGGCAGGCTCATCGGTCGCAAGTCACGCGGAGCTTTGCCGTGCTGTGAAAACGCGTCGGATCGTCGAGCGGTAAGTTTTCAAGCGGCGAATCGTACTGCTACCGCCGCTTTTCGCCTACGGCGCCCGATCAACTCAACGTGCGCGCTCGGTAGTCGGCTTAGGCCGCAAGTGCGTTCAGATCGGTTCCAACCTTGTGCGGCACTTCATCGATGACCAGGTAATAGCCGGTCCCGCGCATGCTTTCGATTTGCACGTTGTCAATTGCCGCTGATCTCAGCCGCAGACGAATCCGTGAAACGAGGGCATCAATGCTACGGCCGCCTCCGCCACCATGGCCGGCCGACCCAATGAATTTTGCAGTCGATTCGCGGCTCACCACGTGCCCGTAGCGCACCAGTAACAGGCGCAGCATTGCGAACTCCACGCGAGTCAATCGCACCGTCGTACGCCCGACCGTCAGTGTCGTCAGATCGCCGGCCATATGTACCGGTCCAAGCTCAGCGCTGGTAGCCAATGGATTCAGGTTTAAGGAATTGCCGCCCAGCAACCGTTTGACTTTGGCAACGATGAAACGAGGCGAGGCTGGTTTTGCTATGAAGTCGGCCGCGCCCATCTCGAGCGCGAGTATCTGGTCGATTTCGTCACGCGCGGTTGCCAGCACGATCACCGGTGCACAGCGCTGCTCGACCAGGACGCGCAGAGCCGAAAATGCGCCATTGCCAAAGGCGTCGGCGTTGAGAACAACGGCGTCGATTTGCATCTGCTCGAAAAGCTTCGACGCGGCATGCGCATCAGAAATGCTTACAGCCTGCACCTGGTGCACCTTCAGCGCGTCGCGCAGCGGTTGCAAACACTGATCCGGGGCACCGACGATCACGCAGAGACGTTCCATGGCTCACGCCACCGTCGGTAGAAGGCCAGGCGCGGCCGGGCCGGCACCTTCGAGGCTCGGCGAACGCAGCCAGGATTCGCGGATACGTTGCCCGCTCATGCCCCGCCGCCGCCGCAGCTCGCGGAACATCGACCAGCGAGAGCCGAAGCCCGAACGCTCGGCAATCTCCGCCAGATCGGCGTCGGAGCGCTCGATCATGCGCTCCGCGGCCCGGATGCGCTTCAAGCGCAGGTAAGCCGCGGGCGACACGCCATGCAGAGTGCGGAACAGGCGCGCTAGATGATATTTGGATAGATTCGCGGCAGACGCGATATCGTCCAGCGTGACGGCACTCGTGTAATTGGAATTTACGTAGTCGGTGGCAGTCATCACACGCCGCAAGAGCTCGGTCCGGGTCGGCAAACTGGCGGGCACAAACGCTGTTGCTCTGCGGTGCAGCTCGTCGTCGGCCGTCACAAGGCTGGCGTATAGGCGCCGCAAATGTTCGACATACCAGTCGTTGTCGCTGACCCCCAATCGCCGAGCGTCAAGCAGGGTTCGCAGACACGGCGTGACCACATCGTCGTGTGGTCGCAAATGTTCCGCAAACGAATCGCGATCCAAGAGCGCTCGACGCGTCTCGCTCGAAAAGAAAATCGTCAGCGACTCGGCAACATCTCTGCGCTGACCGATGATCGAGTGTTCGCGGCGCCCGTTGATAACCAGATAACTGTCATCGTCGACGCGCAGCGTGCGCCGCCCGATCAGATAGCTTTCAGCCCCGCGCAATATGGTGCGTATTGAAAGCGGGCCCTGAATCTTCATCGGAGGCGACGCCTGCCCCGGCGGAGACCAGACGATGACGTCGCGATCGCGCGCGCCAGCCTCCCCTTCGCCGCATCGGTTATCGCCACCCCGCAGCCTGAAACACTCAGGAACCGTCGTCGTCAAAAGAACCGGGCGCATCATCGTCTGTATATCGTCTGTATATGCAGATATATGAGCAAAAAAATCAGCTTCGCTGCGCGCTCGAAAGGCGCAGCAGCATCGAATTGACGTCACGCAGCGGCTTACTCCCCAAGCGCTTTAGCACTTCGGTCTGGGCTTGTTGCCATAGCGGCATCGCCAGCGAAAACGCCTTGCGGCCGCGGGCGGTGGCATGCACCTGCTTCTCGCGCCGATCACGACCAGCGCGCAGTGCAACGAACTTGTCGCGCTCGAGCAGCTTCAGTGTCCGGGTCAAGGACGAGTTATCCATCGCGATTCTGTTTGCAATCTTTCCCACAGTTCCATCGCCTATCGCCACCACCGCCCAAAGAACTGCAAGCTGGGTCGAGCGCAAGCCGCTTGGCTTCAGCTTGTCGTCGTAAACGCTAGTGAGCGAACGAGAAGCCATGCGCACGTTTCCGCACATGCAGTCGAATCCACGCGGCGCGAACGTCTTGATGACATTATCGTGTGTCGTCATGTCTGTGTATACAGCCATTGTTGTTGGGCAGGCACGGATGCTAGCGCAATGTCATTGAAACGTGACAAACCGGGTGTGAGCCGGCTTTTTCGAGGTGCGGAATCCGCAAAAGAAGCGGGCAGACGCCGGTGGTCCGCCCGCCCATCATTGAAGCTGGCTAGAACTGATAGCTTGCGGCTACTACAAATGCCCTACCGATCGGATTGGTCCACTGATCGTCGTAGCCGCGCGCATTGAAGCGGGCGGTCTGGTTGGAAACGATGGATCGGTGTTGAGCAGATTCAGGATGCCGCCGCGCAGCGTAATGTTGCGAAAACCGCTGTAAGTCGCCGACAGGTCGAAGATCGAATAATCGCGAACCTTGTTGTTCCTGAATCCCGGCGCGACACTGGCGGCGCTGTTCTGATCACGGTAGCCACTAAGGAAGCGGTGGAACAGGGTCGCCGACCAGGCTGACTGCTGCCAGCCAAGCGTCGTCACCTGCTGATACCGAATCACTGGGCCGCCAAATTGCGCGTTGAAGTTGCCGACCGGGTTGAAGAACTGTCCGCCTTTGACAACCTGAAATTCGTAGTCGATCACGTAAGTGCCGCGGACACCGATCGAAAACCGCCCGTAGCTTGTGGCCGGGCCTTGCCAGTTCGCTTGAATGTCAATGCCGCTGGTTTCGACATCACCCAGGTTCTGAAAGACGTCGATGACGTAAGCGATCGGATCGACCGTGCCGGGATTCTGGCAAGCGCCAAGCAAAATCCGCCGATCCGCCGGCGCCTGACTGCAGCGGACGAACAGATTTGCGTAGCGTGCCGGCTCGCCAAATATTGTCTGATCGCCGATTGTGCTGATCGCGTTGGTGATCTCGTAGCTCCAGTAGTCAATTCCGAAGCTGAACGACGGAATTGGCTGCATCACAAAGCCGAACGTCCACGCCCGCGATTCTTCGGGCTGTAGCGCTTCGTTGCCGCCCTGCAAGCGCTGGAACTGCAGTCCGCAGTCTCTGCTCGCCTGCGCGCCGGGCGCCGGCACACCGTTCGGGCACAGCACCGGATCGTTGTAGCGGGTGGCGGTGAACGTATTCTGTTGCGGCAGATTCAGCTGCGTCAGCGTCGGCGCGGTGAAGCCGGTGTTGTACGAGCCACGCAGCAGCAGCTGCTCGGTCGGGCGGAAGCGAAACGAAACCTTCGGATTGACGGTACTGCCGACGTCGCTGTAATGGTCGTAGCGCACCGCGGCGTTGACTTCGAAGTTCTTTGAAAGCGGGAAACTCAACTCCAGCGCGACTGCGCTCAGGCTGCGGTCGCCCTCGCGCAGCGGCGCACTCCCCGCGAGACCCGAGCTGGCAGCCTGGCTGGCTCTCGGCACGTCGGTGCGATAGAGCATTTCTTCCTCGCGATATTCGGCGCCCAGCGCAGCCGTCATCGGTCCGCCCGGAAGCGAGCCAAATTCGCGCGAGACAACGCCATTGACGCTCCGCAACTCCCCCTCTCCTTCCTGTAGCAGGCCCGATACGGTGCTGGCCTGCAGGTAAGCCAGCCCCGCAGGCGTCTGTGGCCCGAACGGATTTAAGAAAGGTGCGCCTCCGGTTCCGGTGACGCCATTGCGCAACGCAAACGTTTGCGGATATCCGATGATAAAAATGTTCTCGACCTCGGACTTCGACCACAGCGCGGCGAGTTGATAGTCGAAGCCCGCTACCGACCCTTCCAGCCCGGCGATCGCGCGCTGAGTCGTGTTTTCCTGCTCGTTGGCGCGTGGCCCAAGAACAGTGGTGCGCCAGGAAATCGAAATCGGCTGCGTTGGATTGAGCGCGGGATTGGTGATCGGCGTAATGCCGTTGCCCGGATAAAACGGACTGGTCGGCGTCATCGACAGCCCGGTTTCAGGCGAAGGCCCCTGCTGAGTGACGACCGTGTTCAGCGAGCGGAAGTACTCCACATACGCCGTGTGATTGCTACCCAGTGCAAGCGAGCCTCGCAAAAACGCGGACCACTGATCCTGCTCGGGAACCTGATTGACGAATGTCTGGTTGTCGGCGCCGCAC
>Ga0136634_10000164_pt1 | contig 32105 bp, 40 predicted proteins | sample AntDrymUQ8332106_2_FD_104654 | JGI IMG/M metagenome (GOLD analysis project Ga0136634, IMG submission 104654) | Polar desert sand microbial communities from Dry Valleys, Antarctica - metaG UQ833 (21.06) | ecosystem: Environmental > Terrestrial > Soil > Desert | place: Antarctica: Dry Valley... | reverse complement strand
CGCTGCGATGGCCACCTGAGCAGCGGCCGCGTTCATATGGCAAAGCGTTATCCGGCGGAACGCGTCGCTCAGACGCACCGTGTCGCAGTCATCGGAGATTGGCTCCTGCCGCAAGCTACTACGCGGGGTCGTTCGGGATGATTGAGACCCCGAGGACTTCAACGAGGCGCTCCCGCACCCGCGTCTTCCTCTGCTCGTAGAAGTCCATGAAGCTCGCGAGATCGAGGGGCAAACCATCAAGGTCGTTCTCCTCGATGTAGGTCTTGCGCTTGCCTTCCGTCGGGAAGACGGTGTTGGAGCCGATCCAATGATCCGGCAAGCTGTCCTGCTTCTCGATGTTCGCAGTGCCGGCGAGCAATTGGAGATTGGGCAGGAGGTTGACTGTCTCCACATAGTCGCCCATCCTCTCCGTCGAGATACCCGCATCCGCTAACTTCTTCTTGGTTAAGCGGGACTTGGAAAGGTGTGGTCCTCGTGAAACTTCTTGCCTAGGTCCAGGCCCGGGTAAAGGACGGAAAGCACCGAGAACGAACGGCACCAACGCGGAACCATTTCCAGCTGCCCCGCGGACCCCACGTGTGCGCCGGCATTGCACGCCGTGAAGGCGGTGGCTGCCCATGCGCCGAACGCGTTCAATCTATGCAGGACGTCGTTCGTCCGGTTGGAGTCGTCGAACAGTGCCAGAGCCATGCGCGCGTAGAGCTTGGGGTGAGCGTCGAGGAGCTCGTCGACGTCGTCGTGTCGGTCGCCCGCTTCCAACCGCTTTGCTCGGATCATGTCGACACAGGTCGCATCGATCGCCATCCGGCAGAAGCCCGGGACGATCTTCCGCGCCAAGGTGATTGCAACGTGGTCGTCGTTCATGAGAGCTCGCGCGTCGTCGAGCATTCGCGTGGCAGCGTCCGAGACGGTGACGATGGCGACCTGCGACTGCTCTCGGCGATTAACCTGCAGGACCGTCGCGGCGATTTGCAGTCGACGTACGGCGCCGGGCAGCCGATCGTCATGGGTGAACACGACGACCTGACGGTCCGTCGCAAGGTTGCCGAGGACCCGGGCGGGGCCGAGCCGTCTGAGCCGTCCACCGTGACGTCGAGGGCGAGTCGACGCCTTGTCGACGAGCCCTCGAGGCGGATCGGCCCGAGGTCGACGTTGCTCTCCTGACGGAGAAGCCCCCAGATCGAGCCGATTGGTCAGCCAGTGGCTGCAGTCGCTCTGACCTCAACGCGTCCGCGGCGGCCTTAAGCCAGGCGATCGCAGCGGTCACCGCGGTCAGTGCGGCGGCGCTTCCCCGGACGGCTCGAGCCTCCGGTAGCCAGGCGGCAACCTCCACAGCGAACGGTCGCCATACGTCCTCACGCGCGCGCAGAGATTCCTCGATCTCCGAGACGAGCGCAGGCCAGATAGCTGCGAGGGGCGCGACGTGCGCTGCCACATGGTCGGCGACGAGGCGCAGGTCGGGCGGCAACGCGTGCAGCGCCTGCCATGCGTCTCGGGCAGCTGGCAAGGTCGACAGGCCGAGATCCTCCGGTCCGGAAAGGGCAGTCGGCACAGCGGAAATCCCGATCCGCAGGGAGTCGTACGCCTGCTTCTGGTGCGCTTGCGCGTTCCTTAGCGCGCTGGCTGTCTCCCGGAGGGTTGCCACCTGACGCTCGACCGAGTCGCGCCAAGCCCGATCGAGCTCGCGACCACCGCACACCGGGCAGGGCACGTCTCCGTGCACACCCTGGTGTCGTATTGCCTGAGTCAGTAGATCGGCCAGCAGCCCAGCACGTTCGGCATCCGTGCCGTCGAATGCGCCGAGCTCCTCGTTCGCCGCCTGCAGCTCGCCTGCTCGGACGAGAACGTCCTCAGCGACTGGCGGTTGCGTCGCCAGGAGTGATCGCAGCCTCGCACTGTCGTCGTCAGCGACCTCGCCGTCTGTGCCGGTCACGGCCCGCTCGACGGCGTCGAGATCTGCGCCGAATGCCTTGAGCTGGCCGACGACTCGGGTCGCGCGCGCATCGCTCACTGTCGCGCCGAATGTCACCAAGCCCTTCGCTTCCGCGGTAGCGACGTCCCGCTGCGTCTTCAGCGTCTTCTGAGCAGCCGCCAGCCGACCGACCGCAGCGGTGATCTGCTCCAGCCCGAGGATGGAGGCCAGCGCGTCGTACATCTCGCTCGGCCGGCCAACGAGGAGCCGCCCGATGTCCGTGTACGACAGGAACGGACGGAACGCCTCAAGCGCTGCGCCATCGCCCCTGCGTGGCGCGCTTGCAACGATCCGGGCGGTGGTCTCGGCACCTCGCACCAGCCGAGTGGTCGGAGACACCCAGACGGCGGTCTGCATCACCGCGTGGGTGACGGATCACTGGCCAGCAAGCCCGGTCTCGCGAACCTCACGGCCCTGTTGATGGAGGCGGCGAGCAAGGATCTCGCGCAGCACGGGAAGTGAGCGGCGATCCTTGTCCCGGCCAGCCGCCTCCTTGCTCCTGATGACGTCGGCGAGCGCGGCGATCCGGACGACGACTCCCCGAACCGAAATCGGCGCAGCGTCACGGACGAGATCGGGGTAGCCTCCAGTGCCGCTCGGCTCGAAGGAGATATCCACGTCACCGAAGCGGGTAGTAAGATTCCAGACGATTGTCCCCGCCAGGGAATCGGCGTCATGCGCAAATGGCATGGCCTCCCCTCCTTCCAATCGGATTCGGGCATCCAGATCGCGCAGTGCATTGGACAACCGGGCCAGATTCTCCGGTGACCGCGCGGGTGTGATGTCCACATCATTGGTGAGCAACGGTGAGCCATGCGCGCTCGCGGCGAGACCGCCGATCAACACGTAGTCGACAGCATGCTTAGCCAGCACACGCAAGGTCTCGCTCGGCTGAAAGCTAGGCGACATTGGTTGCTGCGTGTGCCGACCGCAGCTCTGCCACGAACTCAGCAGTGCGAGCCACCTGCTCGATCCGCTCCTCGGGCGACAGCAGCAGGAGTTCCTTGGCCTGAGCAAGATCCGTACCGTCATACGGATCGAGCCCCACGAGGAGATTGAAACCGGCCGCCCGGAGAACATGGCGCACGGTGTCGAAGCCGGGGTCGACTCGTCCCGACTCCCATCTGGCGACCACCGACTGGGTCGTGCCCGCGCGCTCGGCGAGCTCGCGCTGGGTGAGGCCGGCCCGCCGACGTGCCTCGCGGATCAAGTCACCGCCCATGCTCATCGAGCCAGTATAGCATTTTGGCTATGACTCGATCGGCCGGCGGTGCCGTCACCGACTACGCGACCCAACGCTCAACCAGTCGACGGTCGCAAACCGAACCGCGTGACCACCATCGTGGGCGACTCGGCGAGTGCGGTGCTGACAAGTCGTCGATCTGTCGGCCCATGCAGCGTCGTAATGGGAGAGCTCGTGCTCGGCAGCCAATGCTGCGGCGTCCCTAAGCCACTCGGGCGTGGCACAAGGGGCGCCAGCTCCGCCTCTCCGACGAGTGGAACCACTTGATCAGCACAGAGGTGTCGACCAGCAGTCTCGTCACGAGCGTCGACGGTATGTATGCGCATTGCGTCGCGATCCCGGCGATCACCTTGCTCATGTGTCTATGTTCTCCCCCCTGCATTCAGTCGGCCAGTCGGCGCGGTACGGCCAACGCATAATGGCCCGACACGTCTCGAACGCAGACGCACGACGTCTCCGTCCCACTGGAACCACGGCTACCGCTTCCTCGAGCTTCGCGGCGAGTTGGAGGCCATCGACGACGATCCGGGGGGCCGCTTCTACATGGAGCTGTCCGCCCGGTACGGCAACCCGATGAGCGCGCCGCCAGACGACGCCGCGGACCGCATCGTGCTCGTCATCCGTCCGACGAAGGTCGTCAGACACTGATCGAGGGAGCGCCTGGCCCGCGCTGGTCGACCCGCGTGAGAGTGCGTCGTCGCGACCGGCCCGTCCGCCCCCTACTCAGAGCTTCGGACGCGCGACCAGCACCGGGCAGGGAGCCGAGTGCTGCACTCGCTGGGCGGTGCTACCCAGCAGGATCGTTTCGCTGAGGCCGCGGCCGCCACTGGCGACCACGATGAGATCCGCGTCGAGATCTTTCGCCACCTTCACGATCTCGGCTGACGGGGAGCCGCTGAGGATATGCCGGTGCACCGCGGTGACCCCCCAGCCCTCGAACTCCGACATGACGATGCCGGTGGCGGAGTGCGCCTCCTCGCGGAAGCTCAGCTCCGTCGGGTGGTTGGGTCCCTCGCCGCCGAGCTCGTTGGCGAACGGGACGGTCGCACGCGGGCTGATCACGGCGACCACGGAGACTTCGTCGACCTTCGCCACGTCGGCGAAGGACATGAACTGCCGGGCCGCTACCAGCGACTGCTGGGACCCGTCGGTGGCCATGATGATGTGCACGTCAGACCCTCTCATCCGTCGCGACGCCCGGACTGCGGTGACTGCCGCTCATGCGCTGAGCGAGGTACAGGACGCCACCGAGGGCGAGCAAGCCCGCGACCCAGTACAGCGAGCCAGGGTCGTCGATGACGACGTAGCCCAGCAGCACGACGTTGCCGACGACGCCCAGGTAGAGCAGGGGTGTGTTGGCGCGGTAGGAGTCGGCCTCGCCCTGCTCCCCCCGCAGCTTGAGGGCGGAGACGATGACAAGGGCGTAGATGAACAGCAGGAACACGACGGTCACGGTCGCCAGCCGGCCGACGATGTCCAGATCCGGATCCACGCTGCTGAGCACCTCGCCGATGATCAGCAGCACGGCGACCACCACGCCGGCGAAGATCAGGGCGACGTACGGGCTGCGGCGAGTCGGATGGACCTTGGAAAAGGCCGCGGGGAAGACTCTTTCGCGACTCATGCCGTACAGGATCCGCGACTGGGTGACGACCGAGACCAGCGTCGTGTTGGTGATGGCGATCATGGCGATGACCGCGAACACCTTGAGCATCACGTCGACGGAGCCTGGCAGCACGTCCGCCCGTACAACCTCCAGCAGGGCCGCATCAGCCCCGGCAAGGGTGGCTACCGGCACCACCAGGGCGGCGGACACGGCGACGAGGACGTAGATCACGCCGGCAGCGATCATCCCGCCGATGAGGGCGCGCGGGAAGGTCTTGGAGGGGTTGATCGTCTCCTCGGCAACGTTGGCGGCGTTTTCGAAGCCGGTCATGGCGAAGAACGCCAAGGCGACGCCGGCGACGATGGCGAAGATCGGGTTGCCCTCGGAGCTGAACGACGTCAGCACACCGAAGTCCGCATCGCCGCGGACGACGACAGTTATCCCGATGCCCATGACCACGAGCAGCCCGAAGATCTCGACGAAGGTCATGAACATGTTGACCACCACCGACTCGGTGATGCCGATGTAATTCACGATGGTCAGGACAATGATGAAGACGAGCGTGACCAGCAGGGCCGGCACGAGGTCGAAGATCGAGCCGAAGTAGCGAGCGAAGCCGGTGGCGAGCGAACCGGACGCGGCGAAGACGGCTGAGAGCGAGCAGATCGTGATCAGGAACGTCAGGATCGGATTGCGGAACGCCTTGTGGACGTACAGCGAGGCCCCGGCGGCCTGTGGATACTTCGTCGCCAGCTCGGCGTACGCCAGCCCGGTGATGGCTGCGATCGTCACTCCCACCGCGAAGGCCATCCAGAAGGCACCGCCCACCGCACCGGCGACGAGGCCGATGAGGACGTACACCCCCGACCCGAGAACGTCGCCGAGCACGTAGAAGAAGAGCAGTCGACCGGTGATGGACCGCGTCAGCTCCCCCCCGGAGGCGTCTACCGGCTCAGTGGCCGCTTGATTCGACATGGGTGCTTTGTACTCGACCACATGTCCGCGTGTCGACCGGCTGGATGTCGCTCGGGTTACAACCAGAACGTGGGCACCACGCCGGGCTGCCCTGACGGCGGGTTCAACGCGCCTGAGCCGGAATGGCTCAGCACTGCTCGTCGCTGGCGGCCCCACCGCTGCGAGCAAGGGCTCAACGACTCGACCGTCGCAACCCCAATCGTGCGGCGACCATCGTGGGCGACTCCGCGAGTCCCGCGCTGACCAGTCGTCCATCCGCGCTGACGAGCGGCACACCGAGGCCGCGGGCGGCCGCTGCCCACGCAGCGTCGTAGTAGGAGAGGTCGTGGTCGGCAGCCAGTGCTGCGGCGTCGAGCAGCCATTCAGGTGTGGCAACAAGGGGTGTCCCGAAGATCGCGCGGAGATCGTCCAACTGGTCCGCCACGTCGGCGGCGGTCCATCGCAGGGCGCGCGTGAGCACGTTACCGACCTCATAGAGCGCCAGGTCAATAATGTGGGCTGTCAGCTCGCCAGCTGCATGTGCCGCGCGCAGCGCTCTCGACTCAGCCAGCTCGTCCTCACCTGTCGAGTGAAACCACTTGATCAACACAGAGGTGTCCACCAGCAGTCTCGTCACGAGCGTTGATCGCGGTCGGCACGCACCAAACCTGTTGCGTCGAACGATCCCGCGCGCTGGAAGCGCTCTTCGGACCGCGCTATCGCCGCTGCAACTGCCGCATGGTCGGGCTGCTGGATCTCCCGCCGCGCCGCAGTCGCAAGGAAAGCGCTTCGGCTGATCGAACGGCGCTGCGCCTCGGCGTCGATCGCAGCCAGCAGGTCAGCGGCAAATGAAACCATCACCTTGGACATACTGCGAGTGTATCCGACGGGACATACTGTGGCGAGAGGCGGTCGTGGCACTTGGGCGCGACGCTCGGACGAGTGGTACCGCTTCTTCGCCGAACACCCAACCTGAGCAAGGCAAGTCGGGCGGGCGCGCAAACAGCTCGCGGATGCGGCCTCGGTCGAGCGTGGGCTCGTTGGCGAGGCTCACGCGACGTTCAGCTCCAGGGGTGCGATGAAGATCCCGCGGCCGCGGAAGCTCGCCGGAGAATGCACGAATGCGTCGACTCGCGCCGCGGGGGTGTTGAACGGGAACCAGAACACCTCGAGCCGGCGCGCCTCTGCCCAGGGCGGCTCTCCGGTCGTCACGGCCCGCGAGATGCTCTGCGAGCGCAGCGAGGAAGGCGTCCCACCGCTGGTCGCCTGTCGTCGGCGGCTCGTCGACCAGCAAAGGAGCGCGCACCGCAGCCGGCTCGTGCCGGTGCTCTTCGAGGAACTCGGCTATCAGCTTCCAGCGGTGCATGTCGTCCATTGCCCGAGCCAGATGCCCAGCCAGAACAACCAGAGTCATGGGCCGGTACGCCACCGGCGCGGCACCCGTCTCCTCCGTCACAAGCCGAAAGTACGAGCAGCCGCAGCAAGTGGCTGGCGTCACATCGGAGCTAACCCCGATCCCGTTCCGTTATGGGGCTCACCCTCAACGCAGCCAGGATCTCGTCCCAATGCCGCAGCAGGGTGGCCAAGTGAGCCGTCGACTCCCTAACGACGAGAGTGGAGTTGGGGACGTGCTCGGCAAGCCATCGACGGTTGCGCACGGATGCGTTGGCGTCCAGCTCGCCGTACCAGAGAAACGTCGGGCAGCTGACCTGCTCGGGACGCATCTCCCAGGCGCGAAATATCGCGGCGGCGTCACGCAGATATCCATCCGTACACGCCAACGCTTCGCGGACCATGGCAGCGACCTGCGCAGGCGGCAGCTCGGTTAGCAGCGCGACGTCCTGAGCATGCAACCCCTCGGTCATGCGGCGGACCACGGCGACATCGTCGATGTCCTTTGGCTCGACGCGCTCGACGTACTCCTCGAAGTCCGGTCGCAGCAGCTCGACAACCTCGTCCACGGTGCTAGCAGCAAGTCGAGCGGCGAACTCTTGCTGTGTTGGCGAGAGATCATCACGGTGGCACGGCGGGTCCAGCTCCGGCAGCATGGCCGGTCCGGCGACGACGCCGACCGCGCTGACCCGGTCGGGGTGCCGTGCCGCGCACGCGAGTGCGTACGACCCGCCGACGGACATCCCGAGCACCGCGAACCGGTCAGCGCCGAGCAGATCGGCGACTGCGACCGTGTCATCCGCGACGGAGATGTGACCGGAGGGGAAGGAGTCTGACAGCCCGTACCCCGGGCGGCTGACCGCCACCAGCCGGATCCCGGCGCGCTGCGCAGCCGCGTCCCCGGTGCTGGCCGCGAGGCGGCTGTCCGGGCAGCCGTGCATGAACATGACGACCGGCCCGTCCGGTGCACCGCCCTGCCAGTAGTGGGCTCGTCGCCCGTCCGGCAGGTGTACGAGGTCAGCGCTCGTCACCGTCAGGTCCTCCCACAGCGGCCGACCCAGCATTCGAATCCCGTCATCACCGCGGGCCTGCCGAGACGACGCCGAGGCCGAGGCCGAGGCCGGTCACGGATCGCAACGGCCGACGGCCTCATGCCGCGCCTGCGCGAGAGAGTCCATCCTCGTCTGTACGTCGCTCTGGCGGAGGACCGCGGCTGTCCGCTCGTCACGACCGACGCGAGGCTGGCCAGGACGGGCGCCACTGCAGACATCCGGACGCCGGCGGCATGATCGCTGCCGCCTGCGCGCGGTCCGCTAGTCAACCGGTCGTACCCTCATGACTGCCCACGAGCCCCGGCCTCCCGGCCGGCTCACCGCAGCCATGGAGGACAGCCATGCCGCACGGCGACATCACCCACGTCGACATCCCGGCCGACGACATCGAGCGGGCCAAGAACTTCTACAGCAGCCTGTTCGGCTGGCAGATCAACGAGATCCCGGGCTTCGAGGGCTACCCGATGTGGCAGGCGCCCAACAAGATCAGCGGCGGTGGCATCGCGCCCAAGGGTGACAAGCTCATGTCGCCGCGCAGCTACGTCGAGGTCGACTCGATCGACGAGATCCTGACCAAGGCGCAGGAGCTGGGCGCCCGCGTGACCATGAAGAAGGAGCCAATTAGCGAGACGAGCTGGTGGGCGGTCTTCGAGGACACCGAAGGCAACAGCATCGGGCTGTACGAGGGCACGACCGCCGCCGAAGGCGACGCGAACTCGTAGCCGGCACACATGACGACTCCACCCGTCGAGACGGGTCCGCGACGCGGCGCCGGCCCGGTCATCGCCAGCGTCGTGGCAGCTTTGGCGATGATCTTCATCGGCTGGATCTACTCGGTGTCCGGGCTGTTCATGCCTGCCTGGGCGGTCGTCGGGCTGCTCCTGGTCTGGGTTGCGCTCGTGTGGTTCGGCGTGCAGCTGGCCCGGTTGCGGTCGTACGTCGTGCTGACAGTGCCTGCCTTCGCCGGCGGGCTCTGGTTCCTCGTGGCGTGGCTCGGTGAGACGCTGCTCGGCTGGACCGCGTGACGCTGAGCAGCCGCGATCTTGCCTGTAGACAGCCGCTGACCTGCCGACCAAGATCGGTCAGCCCAGCTCACGCAGGCGCGGCAACAAAGCGGCAGCGCGTTCGGCATGCCGTACGGGATCCGGCGGCAGCACGATCAAGATCACGTCTTGCACGCCGATCTTGGCGTACGCCTCCACCTGCCGCAGGGTCTCGTCCTCGTCGGAGCCCAGCCGCACCTGGACGGACCGCCGGATCTCTGCCGGGTCGCGGCCCACGTCCGCGCAGTGCTGATCGATCACGCCGCACAGCTCGGCCACCTCCTCCGGCGTGCCGCCCGCGGCGTTCCACACATCGGCGAAGCGCGCCACGATCCGCAAGGTCCGCTTGCGGCCGCTGCCGCCGATCCACATCGGCACGCGCTCCTGCAGCGGCTTCGGCTCCGCGACCGCATCGGTGATCCGGTAGTGGCGGCCCTCGAACGTCGTCCGCGGCTGCGTCCACAACAACCGGATGACCTCGCACGCCTCCTCCAAGCGGTCGAGCCGCTCCCCCGGTGGGCTGAGCTCCAGGTCGAACATCGTGTGCTCGTACTCCGCCCAGCCGGCGCCGATCCCGAACTCCAGCCGCCCGCCCGACAGGTGGTCGACCGTCACCGCGGTCTTCGCGAGCACTCCGGGGTGCCGGTAGGTGTTGCCGGTCACCATGCAGCCGATGCGCGTACGTGAGGTGGCGACCGCCATCGCCGCCTGCATGGTCCACGCCTCGAACATGTCGCCCTCCTGATCGGGGCCGATCGTGGCGAAGTGGTCCATCACCCAGCAGTGGTCGAAGCCAGACTCGTCGGCAACCTGCCACACGCCGCGGAAGTCCTTGATCGGAGCATGCTGGCTGAGCTTGAGGCCGTAGCGAATGGAGGTCATCGACACGTTCTACCGGTTGTACGTGGGACCCGTCCGCCGGGGTCCGCGTGCGGTCGAGGTCGTCGAGGACACGCCGCAGGCCGCGCTCCACGAAACTGTCGGAGGCCGGTGCCATCCTCGGACTCATGACAGAGCGGCCCACAGCGACGATCGTGCTCGACGGCTTTCTCGCCGCCTGGGGTGCGGCGTCGTCGCTGCCCGATGAGGACCGCGTTGTGGTCGCCTGGTTGCGCGAGTTCCTCGAGACCCTCGGTCTGGAGCCGATCGACGACCTGACCGCGTACCTCCTCTCGCACAGCACCGGTCGACTGCCCACCGATCGGGAGCTCGGCGCCGCTCTCACGGTCGTCGAGGTCATCCCGGAGTTCTTCACCGGGTGGCTGTCGAGGGTCGTAGGCGCCAAGCCGGAGCAGATGCACAACGCCGCTCGAGTGGTCAGCCTGCTGGGCTGCTGGCTGCTGGCGCGTCGACTCGTCGATCAGGACGTGTGCGAGCACGTAACCCACCTCACGAGCGTGTACGACGAGGAGGGGTGGACCGAGGGCCGAGTCTCCCCCGGACGCGGGTAGGCCGACCACTCTGCCCGTCAGGCGAGCCGGCCGTACGCGGCGAGCAGCTCCACGACGCGCGCAGGGTGCAGACCCGGGCTCACATGCCCATTGCGGCCGGTCATGTCCGGCGACATCAACATCGAGTTGAGAACAGACTCCTCGGTCGCGTCGACGACCGCCTCGAAGAGCGGGTCGAGGTCGGGACCGCTCAGAGACGCTCCGGACACCACTCGCGCCGCGTCGTCGACCTCGAGACCGGTGGCGCACGCTAGGAAGATCTCCCCGCTCCCGTGATGCCCGGTCGAGCCGGTGCGGGCGAGGCCGAGCCCGACCCGCCGCGCAAGGCGCTCGCAGCCCGCGTGATCCACCGGCGCGTCCGTGATCACGACACCGATGCACGAGCCGGAAGGCGGATCACCACGCCTGCCGCCGACGCCCGGCGAGGCCGGGGCATCAGGTGCGGCGCCGAGCTCCGGCGAGCCGGCCGACGGAGTGCCACGCGGCCCGCCGAGACCCGGCGCGGCGGGTCCGATCAACCGCCCGACGGAGACCCCGTCGACCGTGAGCCGATCTCGTTCGCCGAAGTTCGTCAGCAGCAGGACTCCGACGGTGTGCCCGCTCGGCGTCACGCGCGACGCCGTCCCGATGCCACCCTTGAAGCCGAGGCACGACATCCCCGTGCCCGCACCCACTGACCCCTCGTCCGGTGCCACCCCCGCGCCGATCGACGCGAGCGCCTGCTCCAGCGCGTACGCAACGTCCGACCGCTCGACCTGCATGCGCCTCGCGTCGTTGAGGAACGAGTCGTCGCACTCGGCGACAACGGGGATGGTGACCATCTCTGCAACGCTCGCGTGCCGCTCGAGCAGCAGCTCGCAGGCAGCGTCGTACACCCGGCCCAGCTGCATTGTCGAGGTGAGGAACAGCGGCGACTCGACGATGCCCCACTCGGCCATCGTGAGAAAGCCGGTGCACTCACCGGCACCGTTGAGCACCGCGCCGCCGGCGACCGCCGCCCGTCGCCGGCTGCCGTCGCCGAGGCAGATCGCAGTGACGCCCGTACGCGCCACACCCCGTCCGGCGGGAGGGTCCGGCTCGTCGCGGACGATCGTTGCGTGGCCGACTCCGACACCGGCAACGTCGAGCACCGACCCGGTCGGGCCGGGCGGCAGGCGGCCGATCGTGATCCCCAGATCGGACGCGCGCGGCATCCATGCATCCTGCCAGCGCTACCTCGCGGCGATGCGACGCTCTGCTCGGCTCTTCCGCCGAAGGGGGCAGCACTGGCGAGCTCATCGATGACGGAGTACGAACGGGATGTGACGATGGGCCCGACCACCGCGGGGACCGAGCGGGCGATCCGCGAGGCAGCGATGGCCTGCGTGCATGTGCACGCTGAGCCGGCGGGTGGCGTCATCACCGCGCCGAGCTCGTAGCGGCGCTGGTTGTCATCGAGGTCATTCACACCGGAGAGAGTCCGGAGGCTTTCGTCCACCGCGGGTGCGGCGCGACGTCCTCGCCGAGGTGGATGGCCCGATGCTGCGCTACGGGCTGCGGTACATGGATGGAGTGACCCTGAACGTTCCGTGTCGTGTCGCGGAGCGACCGGATCGGGCTGCCCTGGCGGCGCGCTACGAAAAGCTTTCCGATCGGCTGGCTGATGCCATCCTCATCGACGCGTCCTGACCTCCTCGTCAGATGACAGGAAAGGTCACGAAACCGCTCGCTGCTGACCCGTTCGTGTCAGTTGATCATCGCGACCGAAGTGTTGGCGCCATGCCGGATCCAGGTCGGCGGGGACACCCGGGTGGTGCGCATCGACCAGCGCCTCGCAAACACGTCGCAGCGTCTGGGCAGGACGCAAGTAGATGTCATCCGCCGTCAAGATGATCACCCGCCAACCGAGGCGATACAGCAGCTCGGCCTTCGCGATGTCGGAGCGCCATTTCCCGGGCGTGCCGCGATGGACGTCGCCGTGGTACTCGATGGCGATCCGGATCGCGTCGTACGCCAGGTCGACCACCCCGATCCAGCCACCATCGCCGTCCCGGACGGTGAAGTTGGTCGTCGGCTCGGGCAGCCCGGCGAACACGATGAGCAGCCGCAGCCTCGTCTCCATTGGCGAGTCCACCCTCGGGCGTACGAGAGCAGCGGCCCGCCGCGCCATCCGGACCCCGCGACGGCGGCTTGTACGCGCCACCGCGTCAACCAGCTCTGCACACGTGAGCAGGTCCATGCCGACCATCGCGTCGCCGAGGATTACCAGGTCGACGAGCGACAGGGTCTCCGCCAGCTCAAGAAAGTTGTCAGCCGGCGCGGTGAGCCGTCGGCCCTCCCGGGTCGACGCCGCGGGAGAGCCCCGGTGAGTGCAGACGCCGGCGAGCCGAGGGCCACGGACACCCGGCGGCACCGTCACGTGCAGGCGGTCCGGGGGCGGAATGGGCAGGCCGCGCAGTAACGCAGCCGTCTCGTGGCTCAGCAGTGCATCTGGAGGGAGGAGCAGCCGCAGGGCGTCGACCTTCGTCGCCAACGAGTCCGGTGCAGATGCAACGACATACGCAGTACAAAACAGTCGCCTGAAGCGCCGGCCGCGCAGCACCTGCGCAGTCAACCCTGCGCTCTTGGCCTCTGCGAGCAGGAACGGTCGCCCGAACAGCTCCAGCGGAATCGTCTGAGGCGGCATGGCTCCACCGTTGCGGATGTCGCGAGATCCTGCGATGCGTTGTCCACAGGCTCGTCATCTCGTTGATCAGATGCCAGAACCCGCTTGCGCACCGACGGTTTCGTCGACCGTTCGTGTCATCTCGCCAGGGTGCGGACGCGAAGCAGGGCCGCAAGGGTCGAGTCAGCGGAAGGCCGACTGGCCGGTGAGCGCCTGACCGATCACCAACGAGTGCACCTCTGCGGTGCCCTCGTACGTGAGCACCGACTCGAGGTTGTTGGCGTGGCGCAGCACCGGGTAGTCGAGCGTGATGCCGTTGGCGCCCAGGATCGTGCGCGTCTCCCGGGCGATCCCGAGCGCCGAGCGGGTGTTGCCCAGCTTGCCGAGACTCACCTGCTCCGGCCGCAGCAGCCCGTCCTCCTTGAGCCGGCCGAGGTGGATCGCGAGGAGCATCCCGCAACCCAGCTCGAGCGTCATGTCCGCGAGCTTGCGCTGCGTGAGCTGGTACGCGGACAGCGGCTTCTCGAACACCAGCCGCTCGCCGGCGTACGCGATCGCGGTCTCCAGGCAGTCCCGCGCCGCGCCGAGGACTCCGAAGATGATGCCGAAACGTGCCTCGGTCAGGCAGCCGAGCGGCCCCGAGAGCCCGCGCGCCCCAGGCAGGATCGCGTCGCCCGGCAGCCGTACGCCCTGGAGCACGAGCTCGGACGTGACCGAGGCGCGCATCGAGAGCTTGCGCTTGATCGCCGGCGCGGAGAACCCTGGGGTCTCGGTCGGCACGACGAAACCGCGGATCCCCTCGTCCGTTTGTGCCCACACGATCGCGACGTCTGCGATCGACCCGTTGGTGATCCACATCTTGGTGCCGTCGAGCACCCAGTCGTCGCCGTCGCGCCGCGCGGCGGTGCGCATCCCGGCCGGGTCCGAGCCGAAGTCAGCCTCGGAGAGCCCGAAGCAGCCGATCGCCTCGCCTGTCGCCATGCGCGGCAGCCACCGCGTCCGTTGCTCCTCAGTGCCGTAGGCATGGATCGCGTACATCGCCAGCGACCCCTGCACACTCACCATCGACCGGATGCCCGAGTCGGCCGCCTCGATCTCCATGCAGGCCAGGCCGTACGAGACTGCATTCGCGCCGGCGCAGCCGTAACCCTCGAGATGCATCCCCAGCACCCCGAGATCGCCCAGCTCGCGGGCGAGCTCTCGAGCGGGCAGCTCGCCCGCCTCGTACCAGTCGGCGATGTGCGGCGAGATGCGCTCGGCACAGAAGCGGCGGACGGTCGCCTGCATCGCCAGCTCCTCCGGGGTGAGGAGCCGGTCGACGGCGAAGAGGTCCAGCGGCGCGACGGGATTGCGGTCGGACTTGGGCATGAGCCAAAGCTCCCACGTTGCACCTCCCGACAGTTGGTCGACCGCCTGTGGACGAGCACATGCACAGCGCAGCAGATGTCGGCACTGTGTCGGCCATGACACGAGCGACCACGAGGATGGGGCACGATGGAGAGCGTGACGACACTGCCGTGGGGCCGGCCGCTGACGCGGGACGACCTCGACGCGATGCCCGATGACGGCCACCGTTACGAGCTGGTCGACGGAGCACTGCTCGTGACACCTGCACCGTCAGCACGTCACCAGACCGGTGTAGGGCAGCTGTACGTGCTTCTGCGCGCGGCACTTGCGGGCTCCGACCTGCGTGTCCTATTCGCACCGTTCGAGGTGCGCCTGGCTCATGACACTGTGGTCCAGCCCGATCTGCTGGTCGCCAGCCGCGCCGACTTCACCGAGCGGAACCTGCCGGTCGCGCCGCTCCTCGCCGTGGAGGTCCTGTCCCCGAGCACCCAGCGGATCGACCGGTTCCTCAAGCACAGCCGGTACGCAGCCGCTGGTGTCGAGCACTACTGGGTGGTCGACCCGATCGAGCCGAACCTGACCGCATGGCGCCTCAACGCAGGCCTCGGGACGTACGAGGAAGCGGGCCACGCCGCCGGAGCCGAGGCGTTCCATGCGACCGAGCCCGTCACCGTGACGATCGTGCCGGCAGAGCTCGTCACTGATTGATCTTGCACTCGTCGTGCCGACGTGCGACGCAACGGAGGCCCGACGGAAGGTCGGGCCTCCACTACGTTCTCAGAAGCGAGGGGCGAAGAGCGAGGAGCCGGTCTCGAGCAGGGACTTGAGGTCGCTGAGCACCTCGGCCCAGCCGCCACCGGCGCCGTCGACCGCACCCGCGACCATCGCGGCGGTGTTCGGAGCTCCCTCGAGGTCATGGATGATCGTCAGGCTCGTCACGCCCTCGGCGCGCTCCTTGATCTCGTACGTCAGGCGCGTCGGTCCCTCGTTGTCCCAGCCGGCACGCCAGGTCTGGACGAGGCGGTACGGCGGGTCCGACTCGATGACCTCGCCGTCGACGACGACCTCGGGCATCCCCGCGGCCTGCATCCCGGCGCTCGCGACGATCTTGAACTCGCCGCCCGGGCGCAGGTCGTACGAGGCGCGGCCCTGATAGCCGTACCGCTCGGTCCACTCGGGCTTGGTGATCGCGTCCCAGATCGCCTGCGGCGAGGCCTTGATGTAGACGCGGTTGACCTGGACGGTCTGGAGCGTGGTACCCGTGCTGGTGCTGGCGGTCATGATCTCTCCTCGAGCTCGGCCTTGAGTTGGGCAAGCGCCGACACCCGGCGCTCGGTGTACTTGTCGATCCATCGGTCGTGAATCAGCCGTATCGGCACCGGATTCAGGAAGTGGTGCTTCTCTCGCCCGGAGCGGCGCACGACGATCAGATCCGCCTCCTCCAGCACCTTGAGGTGTTTCATGACGCCGAAGCGCGTCATGTCCCCCACCTCGGACTCCAGCTCGGTGAGCGTGCGGCCGTCACGCGCGAAGAGCAGGTCGAGAAGGAAGCGACGAGTCGGGTCGGCGAGTGCCTTGAACACCCGGTCGTCGTGGTTCATGGCTCGATATTAGGTGACCAAAAGGTCACATGTCAAGGCCGATCGTCGATCCTGCCGAACTGGGGCACAGTAAGACTGTGAGCAGCGAAGCCATGATCACGTGAGAGCAACGGTTCACCAACGGCTGCTGCTATGACCCGGTGCTGTCATCTCATGCGTACGGTCAGAGGTGGCAGGTGACTGCGGACTCCCGGCTCGTCGGAGCCATCGAGCTGCCCGACGGCAGCTGGGTGCGCGGTCGCGGCCTGCGCCGCCCCATGCCGGTCGGACCGGACCCGACACTCGGGATCTATCTCGGTGTCGAGTACGAGCCGCCGTGGGAGTTCCACCGGATCGACTGGCCCGACTTCCGGCTGCCTCGGGACTCTCGTCGCGCTGCCGATCTGCTACGTCACGCACACGAACACTCCCTCGCCGGTCATCGACTCGAGATCGCCTGCGCCGGCGGCCGCGGGCGTACGGGCACCGCGATCGCCGCGCTCGCGATCCTCGCCGGCGTCGAGGCCGACCAGGCGGTGAGCTGGACCCGCGACCACTACGACCGCCACGCGGTCGAGACACTGTGGCAACGGCGCTGGGTCCAGCACTTCCCCCGCCTGCTGGAATCGCCGCCTGCGACCCGGGCTGGCTGACGGGTCCTCGCGCCGGCGGTCGACCAGCATCACATCGGTTCCGTGCCGCGTGTCCCGACGTTCACGGGACCGGGCGGGTATGGGCGGGCCGTACGGTCTGCCCTGTGTCGTCGCCATTGTGGTTGCTGGTCCTGACGCCGATCGCGTCGTTCGTCGGAGCGCTCGCCGGCCACTGGTGGACCCGCAAGAGCGCACGAGAGCTCGATGTCTGGCGCCGCAGGGAAGAGACGATGCGGATGGTCCGTTGGGCAGCCGAACAGGCTGGCAGCACGGACGCCCGCCATGCGAACATCGGGTACGTCGCGCTCAGCGCGCTCCTGGGTTCGGAGCTGCTCCAGGACGAGGACGTCGCGCTGATCTCGGCCATCGCCGAGGCCGGCGTCGAGAGCGCGGTGGAGACGGTCGAGGAGTACCGTGAGGACACCGAGGTCGCCGTCCAGCTCGACGAGGACACCGCCTGAACGCACGACGGCAGCTCGTCGCACGACAGGACGTCACGGGAGAGGGGACCTAGCGTGGCCAGCAGGCTCGTGATGGTGCGGCCCTATCAGGTGTCCGCCGCCAAAGTGCTGGTGAAGACGGCAGAACGCACCGGCCGGACCGTCTCACCGGCCGTACGCAAGATTGCCGACGCCAAGCCGCTCCGGCGCCGGCTCGCCGACTGAGAACCCGCGGCACACTTCAGGGCAGGCAGCCCACCCAGGCCATAGCCTGGCGCAGCAGCGTCCCGCGGCCACCTTCCATCTCTTCAGCGACGCTGTCGCTGAGCGCATCACCGGGTGTCATCCAGGCCAGCTCGAGCGCATCGTGGCGCGGCTGGCAGTCGCCGGACATGGGCACGACGTACGCGAGTGACACCGCGTGCTGACGATTGTCGCGCAGCGGTGAGACGCCGGGCCAAGGGAAGAATTCTGCGACCGTGAACGGGACGGGCGACTGCGGTAGCTGCGGCAGCGCGGCAGGGCCGAGGTCCTTTTCGATGTGACGGCTCAGCGCCCCGCGGACCGTCTCGCCGTGCATCACCCGGCCGGAGACGATGCACCGGGTGATCGAGCCGGACGGCGACACGCGGAGCAGGATGCCGATATCGAGCACCTGTCCCCGGTCGTCCGTGCGGACCGGCACTGCCTCGACGTAAAGCATCGGAACGCGCGCCCGCGTCTCCGCCAGCTCCGACTCCGACAGCCAGCCGGGGATCGGGTCCGGCGTCCGCAAAAAGCTCATGACGCCTATTGTCGTCGCAACCCGACGCTTCCCGCCTCACCCTGCACGGTCGTGACCGCATTGCATGCACAAGGCGCCAGGTTCCTCCCATGGCCTCAACTGCCCTGTGGACGGTGCTGTCGGCTGCGGTCTTTGGCGCCATGGTCACTGGCATGTCCTCGAACGACCGGACCAGGAGGCACCATGGGAGCTGTGACTGCCTTGCCGTGGGGACGCGAGTTGACCCAGCGCGACCTCGAGTCGCTGCCGGACGACGGCCACCGGTACGAGCTGCTCGACGGTGTGCTGCTCGTGAGCCCGTCGCCGACCCCGCTGCACCAGATCGCTGTCGCCAACGTCCTGCACGCCCTCGAGCGCGACAGACCCTCGGACCTACGGGTGCTCATCGCACCGCTCGACGTCGTGCTCGCCGACAACACGGTGCTCCAGCCCGACGTTCTCGTCGCCCGCCGCCAGGACCTGACCGACAGCAACCTGCCGGCCCACCGGTCCTCGCCGTCGAGGTGCTGTCACCAAGCACGCAACGCATCGACCGCTTCGCCAAGCACGACCGGTACGCGGCGGCGGGCGTCGCGCACTACTGGATCGTCGACCCTGTCGTGCCCAGCGTGACGGCGTACGAGCTGGTGGGCGACGCCTACCAGCTCGTCGCCGCCGTGCGAGGCATCGAGCGGCACGAGGCGACCCGGCCATACGAGATCAGCGTGGTCCCGTCGGAGCTGGTCGCGGACTGGTAGCCGCACGCACCACCGGCCTGACGGGAGACGCTCCTCAGCACTCCGCGACGGTGCCCTGGACGGGCTCCGTGGTCGCCGTGGCCGACATGGACGTGAGCGCCACAGCGACCCCGCCGGTCTCCGCGTCGCACTCGACACCGGTGTCCTTGATCTTGCTCCAGGCCGCCTTCGGCCCGATCGGGTCGTCGTCGGGGGCGGTGGAGATCACCTCGGCGATCTGGGCGGCCAGGGCCGGCGCGGCGAACGACGTCCCGCTCACGATCGCCCGTCCCTCGATGTAGTCGCCGTCGGCGGAGAACTTGAAGTGCTTCACATGCCGTACGGGGAAGTCGACGCCCGAGGTCCAGCCATCCACCCAGTCGCCGTAGTTGGAGAAGTCGGCCCGCGGAGCCGAGCGGGACGTGGAGAACCAGGTGTCGCCGTCCTGGGCCGCCGCGGTGTCCAGCGCGCCCACCCCGATGACGGCGTCGAACAGCGGGTTGGTGTCCGTCTCGAACGCGGCCGGATAGAAGGCCCTGGAGCTCGAGCGGTTGCCGGCCGAGATCACCATGACGGCTCCACCGCGTTTGTCGACGGCGTCGGCGATCGCGTCGAGACCCACCGGCACCATGTCCACGCCGGGCTCCTGCTCGCACACAGCGGAGCCGAACGCCGCGACCATGATCTGCGGCCAGTCGGTGGTGGCCTTGAGCTCGGCCGCGATCCGTCGCGCGGCGGACACGTCGGTGATGAGGCCATACTCATCGGTGATCATCACAGCCTCGACGTCGGCGCCCGGCGCCATGGTGTTGATGACGTCGGCGATCGCCAGGGTGTGGCCTTTGAAGTAGGTGTCGACGATGTCCAGCGTCGGGTCCACCGCGTCGAGGATCTCCTTGTCGTTGCTGGTGAGCCGGCTGACATTCGGCGCCCACGCGCCGACCGACTTGTCCGGCAGGCCGGTGTCCAAGGCCCAGATCTCCACTCCCTCGCCGTACGCTGCCTTGCGCGGCGACTCCTCCTTGGTGGTGGGCACCGGGTCGCCATACGGCCAGACCCCGTCCGGACCGCTCGACGGCGACAGGATGTAGTCCGGCGCCGAGGGGATGGACTCCTCCGAATCGGTCAACGTTCGCGAGAGCTCGACGATGTCGATCGGCTCACCCTTGTCGTCGAGCGTGACGGACGCGACCGGCTTGAGTGCCGCGTCCGTACGGGCACCGGGCGTCTGCGGCAGCTTGATGATCTCGACGGAGGTGGCGACTGCGTTGGGGCTCCCGATCGAGTCCAGAGCGAGGTTGACGGTCGTCTTGATCGCGGTCTTGCCGAGGCCCGTACGCAGGACGACGCGGTCCGAGCGATAGACCAGTGGCTCGGCGGGTGCGGACATGCAGTTCGCGTCGCTGATGACGGCGATGTCGGGCGCGGCGTCGAACAGGGCTTGCGCCACGCTCTCGCCGATGGTCGGGTCCTCGTCGGCGGCAGGTGCGGCAACAGCCGGCGATGATCCGAGGACGAGAGCCGCGGCCGCGAACAGGCCGGCGCCTCGCAGGGCAGTGCATCGGTTCATGGAAGGTACGTCCTCACGTCAGAGTAGGAACCAGTCACTGGTCGCCGACCGTGTGGTGCTGAGCGGCCAGCGCAGCCGCGCGGGGCCGGGTGGGGGGTTGTCGAAGGTGAAACGGCCGAGCTCGTCGACCGACGCGACAAGGGGGTCGCTGGAGATGCGCTCGAGCGTGACCTCGGAAAGGGTGCCGGAGAGGACCTGACCCGAGACGCGATCGCGGGTGATGACCGCCTCGACCGAGACAGCACCGTCCGCCGTCTCGAACGTGAGCTGATCGCCGGAAGCGGCGCCACCGCGCGTACCGGCGAGCTCCGACGACGACTCCTCGAGCAGGGCCGCAAGATCGCGGTCGACGTCCATGAACGTCACGAGACCCTCCGCCCGCTCGATGAGCCCCGCCGGTGCGAGGTCGGGACCCAGCACCACGCGTAACTCCGCCATCAGGTGTCTGTCGACCGGCGAGATCTCCGGCTCGATTGCATCGGTCATGGCCGGACTCCTTCGAGATTCAGGGTCGGGAGCAGCCCCTCCGGACGCCGGTCTCCTGTCATGACCCGGCTGGGCGGTTCTGGATACATCTGGTGCGGCCCAATCTGGTGATCGCCGCGGGACATCGTCGTTGGACATCGCTGCTGCCGCATCGCGTTCGAGGCCACTAGGGACCGAAACTCGGCGGCAGGTGAGTGCGCAGGCTGTCCAGGCATCGTCGCCGGGTGGGTCCGAGCGACCCGCGTGGTCGTCCGACGGCCGCCGCGATCTCGTCGTACGACATGGCCGGCTCGACCAGCAGCAGCCGCAACAGTCGCTGGCACTCCTCGCCTAGCTGCACAAAGGCCGACCGCAGTGCGCGCGACCTCTCGTCGCGGATCAAACCTGACTCGACGGGGTCCCGACCGTCCGGGCTGTTCTCCAACCCCAGGACGCTCGGGATCTCGCGGCGCCGGGTCACCACCCGCCGCGCCTCGTTGCGCACGATCGTGCACAGCCACGCACCGACGGCGTCGCTGTCCCGGAGCTGGTCGCGCCGCTCCAGCAGCCGCAGCCACGCCGTCTGCACGAGATCTTCGGCGGTGCCCTCGTCCACATGGAACGACCGCGCAACGGCGTACATCCGGTGGGAGTACCGCGCGACCAGCATCGACCACGCCTGCTGGCGCGCCGGACCCGGCTCCGACAGCGCGGCGACGAGAGCCCCGCTGGCGATCTCGGGCGTGCGCTCGGGCTGGCTCATCGTGGGCTCACGCCGCTCAGTGTGTCCCGTACGCGGCGAGGCAGCCCGCCAGCATCGCCCTGTCTGCTGAGGTGTTGTCCGTCGCTTCACAGTCGTCGCTCACGTCCGCAGGGTGGAAGCCGGCGGTCAGCTGCGCCAGCGCGGTCGACGGGGCAACCCCCGAGGCGACGGCTCGGTGCAGCGCGGTCATCGTCTCCCGTGTCGCTGCCGAGTCGGGCAGCACGCAGACCGATGCGACCAGGCGTTTGGTGCCGTGGCGCAGCAATGCGCTCGACAGACCGAGCAGCTCGTCGCCAGCACGCACACCCACACCCGTCTCGCAGCCGGAGAGGACGACGAACGGCGGCGTACGGTCCAGCTGCTCCAGGTCGTAGACGCACAGCGGGCCGTCCGCGAGCTCGAGCGACGACCACAGCGGGTTGTCGGGCCGGATGCGGCCGTGGCACGCGATGTGGGCGATTGACGCCGTGGACATGGCCCTGAGGACGGCGGTGGTCGTGGCCGATGCCCCGACGAGACGCGTCGCCTGCGGGTAGCACGCCGCGATGTCCGTGGCCTCGCACTCGGCCTGGACGAGGCGCGGCCCGGCGGCGACAACGACGCGCTCGCCCGCTGTCCCCGGCGCGGCGGCCGCGGTCAGCTGCTGCGCCGCGAGCCACCACGTCGCCGACGGTGCGACGACAACGGGACGCGCAACGAAACAGGGCAGGAGCTGCCAGGGCACGGCGTGCAACGCAGGGGGTACGACCAGCACGACGGGACCGTCACCCCGCGCGACCACGCGGACGCCGGAATCGACCAGGTCGAGCGCGCGGCGGAGCATGGCGATGCGGTCGGCTCGGTTGACGGCTCGCGAGGGCGCCAGGAGTGAGCGTAGGAGGGAGAGGATCGTCGCGCCTGCCGCGATCATGTCCGAGAGCGACCCCGCGTCCTCGAGCGAGGCGCTCGTCCCCTCGCTGACCCTGACCCCCACCAGCCTGCCGTCGACACCGGCAAGCGACACAAGCGTGCGGCCGTCAAGAGCACTGCGAAGCTCGCTGACCGTCGGCGTAGCCCTGCGGACATCCCCCGTGGCGCCGCTGTGCCGTAGTGACCGACGATGGATCGCGCGTTCAAGATCATGCTGTCGCCGCAAGAGATCCGGCTCGTCGTCACGGTCGGGGTCCGGACCGCGCAGCGCATTCACCACGGATCGGAGCTCCACGAGGTGGGCCGCGTAGGCGGGGTCGTCCGGTGGACGCGCCGGAACGTTGGCGGCACGGCCGGTCCGGACCCGCTCCGACCAGCGCAACACCTCGGCGGCCGAGCCGGACCGGACCGCAAGGCGCATTGCCAGCGACGCGAGGCCGGCGGCGTGCTCGCCCACCGCCGCGCGCGCATCCGTCGCGGCCAGCGACGCTCGGTGCTGGGCGAGGTCGTCCAGACCGGCGCGGATGTGCCGTTTCGCAGTCCGTACGTCTGCTCTGGCCATGGCCGCAACAGCACCGGCGTGCGCCGCGAGCATGCGGACCTCGAACACACCGAGCCGCGAGGCTCTGCGACGGCACTCGGCTGACAGCTCATCGGACCGCGCGACCGCGCCCGACTCGGCAGCGGTGAGGCAAGCGAGGGCGAGGGCGGTGACCGCGCCGCGAGAGTTCCCGGCGGCGTCCAACGCCGCCGCGAGGTCGCACATCTCGTCGACCGCCGCTTCGGCGACGAGGACGCCTGCGTGCGCGCCGTGTGCGCCGTTCTGGCAGGGCCCGGCAGAGGCAGGCGAGCCTGCACGCGCTGCGCCGATGTCGGCCCCGGCGAATCGGACCCTGAGCACCTCGAGTCGCGCCGCCAGCTCCCAGCCCTCGGAGTGTTGCCGGGCGTACAACTCGCGCGCACGCTCGGCATGCGCGGCGGCACCAGCGCGGTCTCCGTCCAGCAGCGCGGCGCGTGCGCACAGAAGCCACACCTCCGCCGCGCGCGAGTGGTTCCCCGCCGCAGCCAGCTGGCGGGCTGTCGACAATCCGAGCTCGTAGCTCGCGATGAACAGGCCGGCTGAGAGCAGCACCTCGACCCGGTCGACATCCACCTCGAGGGCCGCGTGGCCCAGCCGGTGGAATCGCTCCGTCGCGTCGTCGAGGTGCTGCAGCGCAACGGGCAGCTCACCGCTTCGTGCGTACGCCCAACCGAGGCCATGCCTGGTCTGCGCGTAGCCGAAGGTGTTCCCGTCGGCGGAGAACAGCGCGCCCGACTCGGTCAGGTCGTCAACGGCTCGGTCACAGTCCCCGAGCTGCGTACGGATGACACCGCAGTTCATCAGGACCAGGGCGAGATCGAGGCGAGCGTCGTGACCACGCAGCGTCGGCACCGCCGCCTCGTACAGGGTCAATGCCTCTCGAAGGTGTCCGATCTTCTGCTTGATCAGGCCCCGCTGCAGCGCCACGTGACCACGGATCCGCCCTGATCCCAAGCGATCTGCGGCGTCGAGGCATTGGAATGCCTCCGTCGAGCGGCCCGCGAAGGACAGGACACCCGCCAGGCCGACGAGCGCATCCGCAACGAGGTCGTCGTCGCCGGCCTTCTCGCCGGCGGCCACGGCTTCACGCAGGTCGGACTCGGCCGGTTCGATCTGCCCGAGCGCGCGGCGGGCTCTCCCACGTATCGCGAGGGCCCGGCTCAGCGTCTCGTCATCACCGCCGGAGCGAGCGTCGGCGACGTGCCGGCTCGCTGCGTCTTCGACTCCCCGCGGGTCTCGATACACGGCCGCTCGTAGATCATCGAGCGAGCTCACCCCGTGAGCGTAGGCACGACGCCGCCGCGGGTCTACACGTGTCGGTCGATCGTCGACCCGGCAGCCCGACACCGGCCGCGAGTGCGTGGCGCACTCGCGGCCGGTAGAGCTGTCAGGCAGATCTGTTCAGGGCGCGCAGTTCACGAGAACGTCGGCCGCCGGACCACCGTCGCAGGTGTCACTCGAGTCACCGCCGTCGAGGAAGTCGCGCGCCTTCCCCCCACCGATCGTGTCGTCGCCGAGCTCGCCGAAGAGCCCGTCAGCGCCCTGCTCGCCGTAGATCGTGTCGTTGCCGGTGCCACCGCAGATGAAGTCGTGGCCCGAGGCGCCGAACAGGGTGTCGCCCGAGCCGTACCCATAGATGCCGTCGGCAGCCGGGCCGCCGGTGATGACGTCCGCACCGGGGCCTCCCAACAGTACGTTGTAACCGGCTGCGGCGGCCAGGGCTGGGTCGTTGCACAGTGTCTCCAGCGCCGGACCCCACAGGGCAGGGTCGCCGTTGTGCTCCGGCGGCGGGTCCTCCGTGGCCGACGCGATGGACGTCCCCATGAACAGTGGGGCCAGGGCGGCGAGCCCTGCGATCGCGATGAGTCGGATGCGCCTTGTGCTCATTGATGTTCCTCTCAGTTGGTGTGCACGCGCCGTGCGGCACATCGCCAAGACCCATCAGCGACTCGTCGGATACATGGATGTTCAGTCGATCGGCTTGGGGTGACCGGCGGCATCGGCATCTCAGGGCGTGCAGTTCACCCAGGCGTCCGCGCCAGGCCCCGCCCTCGCACACATCGCTCGCTGCCCAAGGTCGAGGAAGTCGACCGCGCACCGGCGAAGGAGGCACCATGGTTGCCGTGACCGCGCTGCCGTGGGGACGACCGCTCACCCGGGACGACCTCGACGCGATTCCCGATGACGGACACCGGTACGAGCTCATCGACGGAAGTCTGCTCGTGAGCCCCGCGCCGTCACGACGACACCAGGACACGGTGCTGAATGTGGCTCGCAAGCTGCAGGACGCCTGCCCGTACGACCTCCGCTGCTACATCGCCCCGTTCGATGTCGTCCTGCTCGACGGGTCCGTCTTCGAGCCGGATGTCCTGATCGCCAACCGGGCCGACCTCACCGACCGCGACCTGCCTGCCGCGCCGGTGCTCGCAGTCGAGGTCCTAGCGCCGAGCACCCGCAGCGTCGACCAGATCCTGAAGTACGCGCGGTACTCGCAGGCCGGGGTGGCGCACTACTGGATCATCGACCCCGACGAACCCAACCTCACCGCGTGGCGCCTCGGCCCAGGCCCCGGCATCGGCATGCAGGCTGGCCGGCTTCGAGCGAGGCACTACCACCGCGTCCGTAGCCAGGTGAGCCTCGCTGACTGCGTCGCTGCTGCGACCGTACTGGCGTCGGGCGTTGCGCTCGCGACCTCGGGTGCAACTGGTCACCTAGTATTCGGCGAGTTCTCGCGCGCATGCATGCCCGTGCACCATTCGCATTCTTGCCACTCCCACGTCGGAGCGGAGGTTCCCGATGCCGGTGCAGCGGTTGTCCTTCTCGCCGTCCGATCGCCCGTCCGGGCAGGTGCGGCCCCGGCCGGACGAGAGCGGCGTGACGGAGATCCGTGTCCACGGGGTCGGCGGGGCGACGCCCGAGGCGCAGCTCACCGATCTGTCGCCGCAGCAGGTCGCCGGCGATCGGGTCGCGGGGTTCTATCGCAGCGCGGACGCGCAGGGTCGCCACATCGAGGCGTATTCCTGGGGCGGCCTGACCTCCCGCAGCGGCTCCCGTGTCTTCTGGGTGCTGCTGCTGCCTTTCATGCTGGCGAACCTCGCCGGCTGGATGGGTTCGCGCGCCGTGATGGAACGCCCGGGTCTCGCCCGCGTTCATCGCTGGACGTCGCGGTGGGCCGCGCTCGCGATCACGCTCAACGGGTTCCTCATCGTCGCGTTGATCACGGCCGAGGTGCTTGGCTACCAGTGCGGTGGGCAGCCTCAGTGCGTCGCGGGCCGTTGGTGGCTTGCTCCGCTCGGCTGGGGTGACGGCCTGGACCACCCCGCCCGGCGGATTGTCGTCGGTGCCGCACCGCTCGTACTGCTGGCGCTGGTCCTCGTCGGTTGCTCGTTCCTGTCCCGACGTCGGTACGAGTCGGTCGACCCGCCCTTCCGCGGCCGTACGCCCGACGAGCCACCGCGCGCATCGGCGGCCTCGCGACGAGACGGGCTCGTCGACCCTCAGTTCTGGCACGGCATCCGCTCCACCTCACGATTCGGCCGCTGCCATCTCGCGGCGGTTCTCGCGTTCGCGGCGTTGACCGTGCTGTGGACGAGTGACCGCACCCTGGTGGCATCCGACACTGCGGAGCGCCTGCAACCGCTGTGGTTCGTGGGCGTCGCTCTCGCCATCACAGTGCTCGTGGGCAGTGCGGCGTTGCTCGCCGTCGAGGATGCGCCCGACTGGTCGGCACGGGCGCTCGTTGGCGCAGGCGCCGCGCTGGCGCTGATCGCGGCCGGCTGGGCATGGGTGCAGCCGGCCGCGCCGTCGCCCGCTGTCCCGCTGCCCGGCATGCGACTCATCACCGTCTGCACGTACGTCATCGTCGCGATGTCGGTCCTGCCGGCGCTGATCCTGTCCATCTGGGCCCGGTTCGCGCGCGACGAGCGGCGGGACGAAGGGACGTTCCCGTGGGGTGGGCCGTTCGTCGTCGTCTGTCTCGGCATCCTGCTGCTCAACATGGTGCTGCTGGGCGCCCTGATCAGGGTTTCGGCGCTGGCGGGCGAGGTGTCGTACGAGGTCGGCGAGTGGCAGGCCGGCCTTGCGGGTGGAGGCGCGAACTTGTTCGTCTATCCCTGGCTCGCCAAGGTCACGCCGTACCTCACTCTCGTCCCGATCACGCTCGCGATCTTGTTCGTCGTCGTCGAGGTCGCCCGATACCTGGTGGCCGGCGGTCGGATGAACCGCGGACCGGTGGCGCAGGAGTATCGCGACCTGTTGCGCGCGGAGATCGACGACGGCGCCGCCGACGCGCGGCCGCCCGAGTGGTACGTGTCGCCCTTCACCGAAGCTGGTCCCGACCTGTCACCCGACCCGTCCGGGGGGGACCACCGGCGCCGCGCACAGCACCGTTTCGCCGGCCGCGTAGCCCGGGCGCGCTGGCTCGGCAGGGCCAACACACACGTCGGCTGGCTGCTCATCGCGATCGTGGGCGTGACGATCGTTGTCCTGGTACGCGTCGAGCTCCTCGTGTGGGTGCCGCCGAACGACGGCCCTTGGGCACCCGACTGGTTCATCGACCTCGGCACGCAGGTCGCGGGAGCCCTGCCGCTGCTGGTGATCGCGCTGCTGCGTTGGGGTTGGAGTCGACCGCAGGGGCGTCGGCTGATCGGCGTGCTGTGGGACGTCGGCACCTTCTGGCCGCGCGCATACCACCCGTGGGCGCCGCCAAGCTACGCCGAGCGGGCCGTGCCGGAGCTGCAGCGAAGGATGTGGTGGCTGCATGACTCCGGTGGGCGGGTGCTGCTCGCCGCCCACAGCCAGGGCACGATCGTGGCGGCCGCCGCACTCCTGCAGCGCGACCGGCGCGCGGACGACGACATCGTCTCCCTGGTCACGTTCGGCTCACCACTCCGGACGCTGTACCGCTGGGCGTTCCCGGCGTACTTCACCGACGAAACGCTGCAGACACTGGAGTCTGACCGTCGGTTACGCACGTGGCGCAACGTGCACTACCGCACCGACTACATCGGCGGCCCAGTGCTCCCGCGCCCGGAGGGTCGCCCGGTGGACAAGGAGCTCTCCGACCCGGCCGGCAGTCGCCACGTGTACGGCCAACCCGCCGCCGGCCTGCGCCGTCACACCGGCTACTGGAACGACACCCGCATGTGGAAGGACATCGATGTCATCGCCGCCGACCTGGTGACCGCCCCGATGAATGCGCCGGTGAACGCACCGACGAACGCACCGACGACGGTGGGGGCTCCCGAGTCGGCCGACGCCGAGACGACGAGGCAACCGCCCCCCGGCTGAGCTGACCGGGATGTGGTCAGCGAAGCCCAGGAGGCACGATGGACCCGGTGATGACATTGGAGCGCGGCCGGCCGTACACCGCAGCCGATCTCGACACGATGCCCGATTACGGCCATCAGTACGAGATCATGCCGGTCGCGCCCGCGCTCGGCGTGGAGGTCCCGACAAGGCAGCAGCGTTTGACGACCTGCTGCAGCGGCTCTCGATGAGTCTGGACCCGACGACATTGTCGGAGGACGTTCGCGAGTTCCTGCGCGAACGCCACCTCGCCACCCTGACGACGTTACGGGCCGACGGCAGCCCGCACGTGGTGGCGGTGGGGTTCACCTGGGACAACGACGCGCGACTCGTACGGGTGATCACCGACGGCGGATCGCAGAAGGTGCGCAACGCCGAACGCCAGCGGTCGGTCGGAGCCGGAGGAGCTGATCAGCCCTCTGCGCTCGCGCAGCCGGCGGGTCGGCGAGCGGCCGTGAGCCAGGTGGACGGGCGCCGCTGGCTGACCCTGGAGGGCGAGGTCCGGGTCGAGCGCGGACCGGCCGAGGTCGCCGAGGCCGTCCGCCGCTACGTAGAGCGCTACCGCCAGCCGCGGTTGAACCCGCACCGCGTCGCCTTGATCATCGCCGTCGACCGCGTTCTGGGGCGCACCTGACGCACGCTCGCCCCACATCGGCGGTCCACCGGGTTCTGGGGCGCCGGACGCAACCCGGCCGGCACCGTCGCCGTCGACCGGCTGCCGAGCCCGCGAGTACGTACCCCCGAGGCCCCAGCAACCACAGACTACGTACCCGACACGGATGTCCTACGCGCCCCGACTGCCGACACTCAAGATCATGGATACTCACCACATTCGGGCCCGGCGCGCACCCCGCGATCGGTACGGCCTGGCCCTTACGACGGCCCACGAAGCCGCTGCTGCCTACGACATCGCGCTGGGCAAGCTCCTCACCGTGCAGTCGGGCGCCGAGCACGCGCTCCGCCGTGCCGTCGGCATCGACCCCGGCTTCGCGCTTGGACACGCCGCACTGGCGCTGCTCGGGCACGAGTTTGGCGTGGGGTCGACGTTGCCGCCGCGCTGAGCACCGCGGAGCATGCCCTGTCGCGACGCCGATGTAGCAATCGCGAGCGCAGCTTCGTCCACGTCGTCGCCCGCCGTGTCCGCACGGGCGGGCCGGACGGCGACCGCGCCTTCATCGAGCACATCCACGCATACCCACGCGATGCACTCGCCGTCAGCGCGGCCGTCCCGACGATCGCCTTCGCGGGGGTGTACGACGTCCCTGAGCAGGCATGGGACCTCGTCGAGGGCTTGGCTCCGGCGTACGGCGACGACTGGTGGTACGCCGGGATGCTCGCGTTCATGCGTCAAGAACAGGAGCGCTGGGACGAGGCCGCGGAGCTCTCCGCGCGTGCCCTGGCGGTCGAGCCGTCGGCCGGGCATGCGGTGCATGCGCGTGCGCACGTGCATTTCGAGACGGGCGATCACGTCAACGGCCTGGCTTGGCTCGACCGCTGGATCATGACGAGCGGTCCGAGCGCGCATCACGGTGCGCACTTCTCCTGGCATGCGGCCTTGCACGAGCTCGCGCTCGGAGACGATGCTGCGCTCCGTCGCCGGTACGACGCGCAGCTCGCGCCGCCCCGGGTGGCAGGGCCGCGAGTGCTCGTCGACTCAGCCTCCTTGCTGTGGCGCGCGCACCTGGAGGACGTCTGGGATGGGCCGCTCCCCGTCACGGCCGTCCTCGATGCTGCCGGGCCCGGGCTCCTGGATGCCCCTCCGTCGCCCTTCGTCGCCCTGCACGCTGCGGTGGCACTTGCGGCCGCCGACGACGCCCCTGGCCTGGAGCGGCTGCAGCGCTACGCCGCCGTCGATGCGCGACCCCTGCTGCGTACGGCGATCGCTCCTTTGGCCCGAGGGCTCGCGGCGTACGTGGAGGGTCGTTTCGACGACGCCGCCACCATCCTGCTGCCGCTCGGCGTGCCGATCTCCCGCGTCGCGGGCAGCGCCGCTCAGCGCGAGGTCGTCCAGGACACGCTCCTGCACGCGCTCCTGAACGCGAGTCGACTCGAGGAGGCGCAGGTGCTGCTCGAGCGCCGGCTCGACCGGCGCCCGTCCCGGCGCGACCTGTGTCAGCTCGCCAGGATCTACGCCGAGCCGTCTGGCGACGCCGATCGAGAGCTGATCGCCGCCGGGGTCTGACCCCAGCGACCATGATCATGAGGATCGAGCGGTGCGTGGACACCCTCGAGTCCGCATGATCATGGATCGGTCAGATCGCCACCTGAGCGGTCACGGGTGGCCTCTCCGACGAAAGCAGCAGAACTTGCGTCCATAGATCGTTTTGCGCCGCTCGCCCGACCACGATGGGTCGTTACGCTGGGGCCATGGACCTGGCGGCGTACCTCGGCACCGTGGTTGCGGTGTGCGGCCTCGCCGTGGGCGCGATGTACATGATCGTCAGCCTGCTGGGTAAGCACTTCGACGACATCAACAACCGCTTCGACGACGTCAGCCGGCGACTCGACGGCATGGACCACCGGCTTGACCGCCTCGAGACCCAGAACGACTCCATTCTCGGCGCGGTCGCCGACCTCGGCCAGCGCGTCACCCGACTCGAGGCCCGCGGCGCGGCTTCGTAACCGCTGACTCGGCATCCGGATGGCGCGGCAGCTGCCGGCACGACCGGGATTCGGCGAGGCGTGGCGCCCTCGGCTGGTGGAAGCGCAGGTCGACGGCGGCACCGCGGTCATCGAGCCGGACCTCGACCGCCCGTACGCCGCGACCCTCTTCGTCGACGGCACGTTCCAGTCCCATGTCGACCTCGGCGACCCGACGTTCCTGTGCTTCGAGTACGTGCAGCACATCGGCGTCGTCCTCGACACCGTCCTGCCAGCCGAGTCGGCGCGCAGCGCACTGCGACTGCTCCATCTGGGCGGCGGAGCGCTCACGATCCCGCGCTACGTCGCGACGACCCGCCCCGGCTCGCAGCATCGCGTGGCCGAGATAGACGGCCCGCTCGTCGAGCTCGTACGCGCCGAGCTGCCCCTCGACCCGCGCCACCGGATCCGGATCAGCACGACCGACGCGAGGGCGCTCGTCACACGCACCCGGCCGTCCTCCGTGGACGCCGTCGTCGTCGACGTCTTCGCGGGCGCCCGGGTGCTGCCCTCGCTCCTCACAACTGAGTTCTTCGAAGCGGCGGCGACGACCTTGACACCGACCGGGGCGCTGGTGATGAACGTCGTGGACAAACAGCCGTTGACCTTCGCGCGGCGCTTGATCCGATCTGCCGGTGCGGCGTTCGCGAGCATCGCGGTGGCGGCGGAGCCGGCCGTGTGGCGCGGGCGTCGGTTCGGCAACCTCGTCCTCGTTGCCGCCCAAGGGGAGCAGCCGGTCGTACGACTGTCCAGCCGGTTGGCGGGTGGACCCTTCCCCGCCCGCCTGGTTCACGGAGCGGCATTGTCCAAGCTCGTCGGCGACGCGCGACCGATGCGCGACGCGGACGGTGTGCAGTCCCCCGAGCCGCCGCCCAACGCGTTGGGCCTGCCGATCCGGGCCGGTGACCCCAGCCGCGCGACCGCACCCCGCGTGGACCGCCCTACGTGAGCGAGACAGTCAGACGGCGCGACCCTCGGCACGGGGGCGCAACGG
>Ga0136634_10000163_pt1 | contig 32200 bp, 29 predicted proteins | sample AntDrymUQ8332106_2_FD_104654 | JGI IMG/M metagenome (GOLD analysis project Ga0136634, IMG submission 104654) | Polar desert sand microbial communities from Dry Valleys, Antarctica - metaG UQ833 (21.06) | ecosystem: Environmental > Terrestrial > Soil > Desert | place: Antarctica: Dry Valley... | reverse complement strand
TCTCGAGAGGAGCTCCCGCATCCCCATCTTCACAGCAACCACCTTTGCATTTCATCAGGTCACAAACAAATTGAGCTTCCACAATCTGGTCACTTACCAACACATTATCAATTGCTATCAAATTGTACTTTTATGGAGCGAATTTACAAATTACGAATTGGAACACCGGTATCTTTCTTTTTACTCCATTTATCCCGAAAGGTTTTACCTTTTACTGTCAGGAGTTTATTAGTAGTTAAATAATGAATCACCTTTTCTTCAAGCCAATGATGCAATGGCAAAAGGATTGCTATCAAAATAATCTTAATGAGCAAAACTTTCCAAGGTTCACCATGTGTAAAATGATGGATCTGGTTATCGGCAAGAAGTATAATAAATTCGAATAAAAAGATAAAAGCGAAAAAACCTAGGATCTTGATAGTTGTTTTAGATACACTGAATGTACCTGCCATAACTAATAAAATGAAAACCGCAGCAATGGCAACAGTAATTCCCATGTACTGTATATTATGACGATCACGTTTCTCTTCTTCCGCTTGTTTCGTTAAGCGTTCCTTTCTTTTATTCTCATTATCCACTTCAAGAAGCATCAGATCCTTTTCTTTGCCAAGGTTCTGAAGACTGTCTTTAAAAGCGTGATATTTTTGCTTATATAAATAGGCTGTCGTATAATCCCCGGTTTTCTGGAAGAGAGAATCCAGGTTTTTTACAGCCTCGAGCTGCCAATCTAATGAACCCACTTGCGCGGCTATGTTTTGAGCCTTCAAAAGTTGTTCAATAGAACCAGTGAAGTTGCCTGCCTTTTTCAGATAATTGGAATAGCTGCTGTAAAAAACATATCGAATGGCCAAACCTGCCTTTTGTTCAAATACAGGAGCTCCCTTACTAAAATGATAATTAGCAGAATCATATTTACCAATGGCAGTGTATAAATTTCCATAAGCCAGATCAAGAAAATAATCGAATCCGGCATTAACCATAAATTGACGTAAATCCTTATGGGAGTGAAAATAATCTATGGCTTTTTGCGGCTGGTTCGATAAAAAATATAAGTCAACTATCGACCCGTAGACACTAATTTTAAATATGGGAAACTTCAATGTGTCTGATAATGCAATCGCTTTTTCATAAAAGGTTCTTGACTCGTCGAATTGCTTATTCTGCATGTATAAACGCCCCAGGTAAAAATAAGCTTCCAATCTTTCATACGGTTTGATTCTTTCAAATGTCAACTGAAGAATTTTATAACGAAAATCTTTTGATTTTTCTATTTCACTGAGCCCGGAATAAAATTCAGCTAACCGCTCATAACACTTTTTCAACTGCTCAAATTCCCCAAGTTCTTCAGCAAGGTTAACTGCATTGAGGTAATTGCGAAAAGCCAGGAGTTTTTCATTTTTCAAGAGATACGTACTTCCTAAAGAATTATAACATGAAATTTTTAATGAGTCCTCTGCCAATCCATTTGCTATGGATAGTGCAAGGTTATTTTGGTTGAGCGCTTTATCAGTATTTCCGTTATTCCGGTTCCCTCGGGCTAAGGAAATATAGGACCATGCCATGTATTCATCCAGTTGATTACTTTTAGAAATGTCTAATGCCTTTTGAGAAAGTGCCAGACCTTCATTAATATTTCCCTGAACGTGCCCAAATGTATAAAATTTGTCTGCTTCCAATAAAAGTACACGCGCCATCATCTTTCTATCCCGACTTTGTTCTGCAACACTCCTCATTTGGCTGGCATACTCATCAGATAATTGCCTGTTAAGGTTCATATAAAATCCCGAAAGTTCTGCCAGGTTATTGATTTTCTCTTCAACCGATTGAGCATTGGCAACTTTTTTCTTGATACTATCAGTTAGGGGTAGGTCCTGTGAGAAAGCTCCCGAAAAAAGAAAAATATAAAGAGAAAATAAAATAAATTTTCTCATAATCTATTTTTTTTTATATCAGTACCTTTCCATTGTAAGGTATTGATAAGGTGCTTCATATCGGTTTGCAGAAAATCATTCACTATTCCTAGTGAATCTTCATTAGGGGTTGCATCAAAATAAAGTGCGCCCCTAAGAAAGTGATTCACTGAATCCGTCACAAAGAACTGGTTAGCTGTTGCTGCATTACCTCCTACTTTGAAAAATACTCCGGATATTCCCGTGGTGGTTTGCATTAATGAATCCCTTATTTCGGTTGCTTTGGTGCTGTGCTTATAGGTTAAGTTAAAAGCATCATTAATAAGTTTATTTAAATCATTTTTACTGACTTCTTTGTAGCTGATATAAATCTTCCCATTGAACTGTGCAAAATCGATGTTCACCCAATAAGGGTTCTCAGGTTTGTCTTCAAAGAAACTCGTATCCTGGATTACTTTTCCGTATACAGGATATTCGAAAGTATAAGGATAACCCGGCATATCGAAAACTTTATATTCATGGGGAGGGAATTCAATTTTATAATATCCATTTTGCTTAATTGTATACCCGCTGTTGCAGGATACAGTTAAGCATAAAAACAGTAAACAACTTAAAATGTTTTTCATAATCAGGCTAATTGCCTTTTCACGGATACCTTTACTTTCCGGATGCGGTTAATATCAACTTCCTGGATGAGAAATTCAAAATCCCCCATATACAACACGTCATTTACCTTCGGAATTTCACCCGCTAATTCAAGGATTAATCCTGCAAGCGAATCACTTTCACCCTTCACATCATCAAAAGTATTCAATGAGAGATTCATCATTTTACATACATCATTAAGCATCGTACGACCCTCAAACGTATAATTTGATTCATCAATTTTCTTATTGCCGCTTTCTTCCTCATCGTATTCATCTTTGATTTCACCAATGATTTCTTCCAGTATATCCTCTAATGTTACGATGCCGCTGGTTCCTCCAAATTCATCTACTACTACAGCAAAGTGAGTCCGCTTGCTCTGAAACTCCTGTAACAGGTCTTCCGCATATTTTTGTTCATGCACAAAATAGGGGGTTCGTAATAAATTATGCCATTTAAAGTCAGCTGGTTCGTTAAGGTAAAGAATCATATCTTTTACGTGAATCATTCCTACTATGTTATCAAGGCTGCCTTTATATACTGGCAGTCTCGAATAATGTAAATCCTCTACCCGGGCTTTAATTTCTTCGAACGAAAGATTATAATCAACTCCACTTACATCGAGGCGGGTACGCATTATCTGTTTGATCGTAATGTCCCCAAATTTATAAATACCTGCCAGAATTCTTTGCTCATCTTCTTCCTGCACAGTGGACTTGATAGCCTCTTCCATTTGTTGTTGGCTATAAGCCCTGGAATCTTTGCCTCCTAAAGATTTTTCGATGCTATCGGACATGGCTATAAGCCTTGCACCAATTCTACTGAAGAGGTAATAAATAATTTCAACCAGGTATGAAGCTTCGTAAGCGAACCGAAGATTATTTTGTGTCGCACGTACCTTTGGTAGTACTTCCGCAAATAAAATAATGACGGCACTGATGGTTATCACTTTAATCAGTAGTTCTGCCCACCATAAATGCTCTTTTAAAATAATGATCTGATCAATGAGTACATTCAAAAGAATAATGATGGCAATGTTCACCAAACTATTTGCAATCATCATGGATCCCAAAAGCATTTTTGGTTCTTCTAACAGGTTTGCAATTCGCTTCCAGCCGATATCCTGTTTTGTTTTAAGAAGGTTAATATCGCGATAGGCAAGGGAAAAAAAAGCCACTTCTGCGCCTGAAATAAAAAAAGAAATGATCAATAATACAATGACTACAAGGCTAAGGAGTACTGTTGCCTGAGTAGTAGCCACTAACCATACCGAAGGAAGCAGTTTACAAAAAAATGGCATTAAGAAAGTATACAAAGCAAATAGTTTTGGTTACCTAATCTCCCTGGACAAATTCTAAATAACTTGAGAAAGTCCTCTATAGTTATCCAATGGGTTGCTAATTTAAATAGCCCCAACCAATTTAAAATTTCAAAATATTAATTGCAGGAAAAGAAAGTATATGATATTAAAAAGGAAGGTCCTGAGAGGGTTCACCATGATTTGGAATATCTGCATTAAAACCCTCCAGATTTTCCGGGTTAGGACTTCCGTGGGTTATTCCGCCATGAGTACTATCTGACCTCTTATCCAGCATAATTAAATTATCACCTACAACTTCTGTAGCAAATTTTTTATTTCCCTCTTTATCTTCCCAACTACGGGTGCGCAATCTACCTTCAATATATACCAAACTTCCTTTATGTAGGTATTTCTGTGCCAACTCTGCTAACCCTCTCCAAAGCACAACAGTATGCCATTCTGTTTGAGAAATTAGTTTGCCAGCCCTATCTTTGAATGTCTCTGTTGTTGCCAAAGGAAATTTTGCCACTGCAATATTACCTTCAAGGTATTGAACATCCGGATCTCTGCCTAAATTGCCAATAAGCATCACCCTGTTTACGCCTCTCATAGTAATAAATTTGATGGTGAAAAATCATCTGATTTTTGAAATCTATTAAAGTTATATTTTTTTAAAGAAAATAGGATAAATTTTTGAGGGGTACAGCCTTCAAAAGATTAAGAAAAGGTCTGCCACACAACAGTTTATATTATCCTACGAACTCATCTTTTCTGTCAGAAATTTATTGATATATTTCGGGAATGCATATTGTTTGAGTTTGTGTTTCTCGATTAGCTGGTAAGTAGATAATGTCTCCAATTTTTTGTTCGTTTTGAGTATTATGAATTGGCCCTGAATATTCTGATGCGTAAGTTTTTGCTTGTATAACTTACTAACATGAATTATATCATATGCTTCCAGCTGAAATAAATTTTGCAAAAAAGGGTGCGCGGGAAAAGGCTTTTTGATTGGCTTTAAGACTTCGCATAAGACGAATTCATGTAAATTTTGCCAAATATCTTTTTCGATTCTTTTACGGATGTAAATTTTATTATCAAATTCAATTAAAAAGTAATAAAGCCACCGATCCCTTTTCTCCAAAATTTTCCCTTTTACAGGAAGCTTATCAATAAATCCCTTGTTGAAAGCTTGGCATTCATTTCTTTGAACGCATTCTGTGCATAGAGGGTTCTGTGGCTTGCAGATCGTTGCTCCAAAATCCATAATGGCTTGATTATAAAGTCCTGAATGCTCTTTATCAAGCAAGTGATAGGCAATTGTTTGGTAGAAACTCTTCCCCTGGTTTGTGTCTATGGGGGTTGTTATTCCAAAATAGCGCGCAAGTACCCTTTGTACATTTCCATCGACCACAGCGCGTTGTTCATTAAAAGCAAAAGAGGAAATTGCCGCCGCAGTATACGGCCCAATTCCCTTTAATTTTATTATTTCATCGAAATTAGTTGGGAATTTACCTGCAAAATCATTTTGCACAATCCGGGCTGTATGAATTAGATTTTTACACCTGCTGTAATATCCTAAGCCTTCCCAAAGTTTATACACCTTATTTTCAGGTGCAGTAGATAAATCACCAATCGTAGGAAACTGCGTAATAAATTTGGTATAGTATTTCCACCCTTGCTCAACACGGGTTTGCTGTAAGATAACCTCACTCAGCCAGATCCTATATGGATCTTTTTCACCCTTCCAGGGCATGTCACGCGTATTAGAATTTTTATTCCACATCATCAATTTCCTGGTGAATGCCGGTTTCATACTATACACCAAGAATTAACGTTTTGAATTTATATTTATTGAACTTCGAAAATTCATTATCAATTGTTTACAGTTTTCTTGCTTATTTAGGAATTTACATTTAATTTCATTAAAGAATTGATTTTGTGGAGTTTGCATAAAATTGCATTTCATTCAATATTTAACATCTATAAAAATCATTTACTATGAGAAAAGCAGACCTCGTTAACCAAATATCTGAAAAAACAGGTATTCCGAAGGTTGATGTTTTGGTAACCTTAGAAACTATGTTCAAAGAAGTTAAGGATACACTTGCACAAGGTGAAAATATATATATCCGCGGCTTTGGAAGTTTCATTACAAAAAAAAGAGCTGCTAAAATTGGTAGAAATATCAAAAAGAACATTGCCGTGCATATTCCGGAACATTATATCCCTGCGTTTAAACCAGCCAAAGAATTTGTAGCAGAAGTTAAAAAATTACAATCTGTTAAGGAAGAGCAACCAAACACGGAAGAAGAAGTGTAGTTTTGCTGCCTTAAATTATGAAAATTGTAAAGCAGCAGTTTCTTCTGATAGGCAGTGGTATCATCCTATTTTGCCTTATTTATTTTTTTGGTAATACAATTCCTCCAAAAAAAAATATACCCCCCCCTACATCTCAAAATGATAATATAGATATTACTACTATCTTGTCTGCAGCAAAAGGACAACTAACCAACCAACAACAAATATCAATTACACAACTCGAATCTTCAGTTGTTCGTGGAGATACAAAAATTCAACAAGCAAACATATACAGGCAACTGGCAAATTTTTGGAAAGATTCTGCTCATATGTTGCTTCCCTATGCTTATTATACCGGGCAAGCTGCTGAATTGGAAAATTCTGAAAAAAGTCTCACCTTTGCAGCCCATTTCTTTTTAGAGAACCTGCGTCAACAGGAGAATTTGGCATTAAAAAAATGGATGGGGAGCGAATCGAAGAAGTTATTCGAGAAAGCTTTAATGATAAATCCGGATAATGATTCCTTAAAAATCGGACTGGGGAGTTGCTATTTATTTGGAAATATTTCTGATAACCCGATGGAAGGCATCAGGTTAATTAGAGAGGTCGCTGAGAGAGATCCTAATAATATGTATGCTCAGTTTACATTAGGAATGGGAGCGATGATTTCAGGACAACTCGATAAAGCTATCGAACGTTTATTGGTTGTTATTAATAACCAGCCAAATAACCTGGAAGCAATTATCATGGTGGCCGAGGCGTATGAACAAAAAGTGGACAAGATAAACGCTATCAAATTTTATGAAAGAGCAAAACTTTTAATTAATAACCCTGAGATAATTAGTGAAATTGATAAACGAATCAGGATATTAAAGAAGTAAATAGAATAAAGAAATTATTTAAAACATTGTTTAACTAAATCATTAGTATTTATGCCTTGTGGTAAAAAAAGAAAACGTCATAAAATTGCAACGCACAAGCGTAAAAAAAGACTAAGAAAAAACCGTCATAAGAAGAAGAGTCGCTAATACACTTCTTGTAGCGGGGCTCGCTATGGCGGGCCCTCTTCCTCTTACTGCTGAATTGTTATTTATCAATTTTATTGAATTACGGTAACCTGACAAATAACCCCGCTTCAGCACTTTTCCTTGTAGTGACAATGGTTAGACGTAAAAGATGATTACGCTTGAATAAGGAACTTATTATAAACGCTGTTCCCCAGGGTGTAGAAATTGCCCTTTTAGAGGATAAAAAGCTGGTTGAATTGCATCATGAAAAAACGGATGCTAGTTTTGCCGTGGGAGACTTATATCTGGGAAAAGTTAAAAAACTCATCCCGGGTTTAAATGCGGCTTTTGTGGATGTGGGGTTTGAAAAAGATGCTTTCTTACATTATACTGATTTAAGTCCTTATGCAAGATCGTTATTGAAATTTACTCAACAGGCAATAAACGATACTTCTGAAAAAGGATTTGATTTTGGGAGTTTCCAGGTAGAGCCTGAAATTATTAAAACCGGAAAGATCAATGAAGTTTTAAGTGGGAAACCCAATCTCTTAGTACAGATTTTAAAAGAACCTATTGCCGCTAAGGGGCCCCGCCTAAGTTGTGAAATTTCTTTGCCAGGACGGTTCGTTGTAATTACTCCATTTAATGATATTGTAGCAGTATCAAGAAAAATTCATTCTGCAGATGAAAGAAAACGTCTTCAAAAAATAGTAGAAGCTATTAAGTCCAAAAATTTTGGAGTTATAGTTCGTACTGCAGCAGAGGGCAAAAATACAGCTGAATTGCATGAAGATCTTTCCATGCTGGTAGAAACCTGGAAAGTAATTCAGAAGAATTTAATAGGCTCTGTTGCACCCGCCAAAATATTAAGCGAGCAAACAAAAACAGCTAGTATGCTGCGTGATTTATTGAATGAGGATTTCAATAAAATTGTTGTAAATGACCGCAATATATATAACGACACCAAAAATTATATTCACCGTATTGCTCCTGAAAAAGCAGACATCGTTGCATATTATAATAATGGCTTGCCAATTTTTGATCAGTTTGGGATAACAAAACAAGTTAAAGCTGCTTTTGGAAAAACGGTTAATCTTCCTAGTGGCGCCTACCTAATAATAGAACATACGGAAGCCCTACATGTAATTGATGTGAATAGTGGTTATAAGAGTGTAAGCAACAACCAGGAACAAAATGCACTGGAAACAAATCTTGAAGCTGCTGCGGAAATTTCCAGGCAATTACGTTTGCGAGATCTTGGAGGTATTATAGTGGTTGATTTTATAGACATGAAGCTTCCTGATAACAAAAGAAAATTGATGGAAGCCATGGAAGAATGCATGAGGCCCGACCGAGCCAAACACGCTGTTCTTCCAATTTCAAAATTCGGCTTAATGCAGATTACCCGGCAAAGAATGAAGCCGGAAATGAACATTAATACGCAGGAAGTTTGCCCTACTTGTTCTGGAACGGGTAAAATATCTTCTACCCTTTTATTGGAAGATGAAATAGAAAAAAACCTTAGTTATCTGCTTACTCACCAACATAAAGACCTGACTCTTGTGGTGCATCCAATATTATATGCCTACCTAACCAAGGGTCGTTGGTTTCAATCCCGTCAATGGCAGTGGAAATGGAAATATGGTAAAATGATAAAAGTTAAAGAAAATACCAACTATCATCTTACGGAATTTCACTTTTTTGATAAGCATGAGGAAGAAATTAAACTTTAAAGACTCATTGAAGCATCTTAAATGATTATTAACCAATTATTTAGTTATAAACTTAGGTGGGTTTAATGATCGTCCATTTGGCTTAAAAACCTTAATCTTACACAAAAGCTTAACAACACTAGCTAGTTTCCTTTTCAAATTAATAATCCAGGAAAACTCTATTTTAGCATAGTGTTTCCTGATTATAGATTTTTCAAGCATCAAGTGAACAAAAGTGATTTTTATACATTTTTTTAAGACCAATTCCTACTTAATAGTTATGAAAACCTGAGATATTTCCAAACTCTCTAAACTTATTTTTTTAGGTTTTTTTTCGCAGCTAATCGTATGAAAAACAACCCTTGCCATTTACCTGCCCGGTCTCTGTTTTATGAAATTTACATTCATAAGTATATGAATATTAAAATGTTATCATCACCCTGAATCTACTTTATGCTACATGTGCGTATTTCTAATTTTTATTCACACCCTTAAAAAATAATTTTGTTATGTGGCACTAATTTGTAATTTAGTGCAAGAATTTAATGGGTTAGTAAGTAAAGGGTCAGCAGTAATGTTGGCCCTTTTACTTTGTACAAACTCCAGGTTAAAAGTTTACATTTCTTCAATTATTTTCAGCAATTTAGTACCCTTAATTGCTCTGCCCCTCTTTCAACTAATTTTCAATACATACCTTCCCGCTAACTTAATTTATTCGATGAGCAAAGTTAAAACAGGCTTCTTTTGTTCCAACTGCGGTTATGAAAGTTCAAAGTGGGTTGGAAAATGTCCTTCATGTGGCAATTGGAATACATTTCAGGAAGAAATAATTCATAAGGAAAAAATCAACCTTGAAAATGGATGGAAGAATTATCATGATGAGAAAAGAGATTTTAAAATTGTAGCGCTTCATCAAATCAGCAGTAATGCTCAACCAAGGATCATTACTGCAGATGCAGAATTAAACAGAGTTCTTGGAGGAGGCATCGTTCCCGGAAGTATTGTATTAATTGCAGGCGAACCGGGAATCGGAAAATCAACACTTTTTTTGCAGAATGGGTTGATGATGAAAGACGTCATTACGTTATACATCAGTGGTGAAGAAAGTGAACAGCAAATAAAAATGCGGGCTGATCGATTAAACATTCAGCATGAGAATTTCTATCTTCTAACAGAAACGAATACACAAACTATATTTCAGGAAATAAAAAAATTAAGACCTCAATTGGTTATTGTGGATTCCATTCAAACATTACAATCTCCCTTAATAGAATCATCACCCGGAAGCATCTCGCAGATAAGAGAATCGGCAGCAGAATTCCAACGTTTCGCCAAAGAAACAAATACTCCTGTATTTTTAATCGGTCATATTACTAAAGAAGGAAGTATAGCAGGCCCAAAAATACTAGAACATATGGTGGATACTGTTCTACAATTCGAAGGTGACCGTCACTATGCCTACAGAATATTAAGAACGCTTAAAAATCGTTTCGGAAGCACAGCAGAGTTAGGTATTTATGAAATGACAAGTGAAGGGATGCGTGGGGTAAATAATCCAAGTGAAATTCTAATCACTCAAAAAGAAGATCAACTCAGCGGCATTGCTATTGCAGCTACCATAGAAGGAATGAGACCCTTATTAATTGAAGTACAGGCTCTGGTAACCCATTCAGTATATGGAACTCCACAAAGAACAGTCTCCGGTTTTGATTTACGAAGATTACAACTATTACTGGCTGTATTAGAAAAAAGAGGGGGATTTCATTTTGGAGTGAAAGATGTATTCCTAAATATCGCCGGTGGATTAAAAGTAGAAGATCCTTCCATCGATCTGGCTGTTTTATGTGCGTTGCTAAGTTCTTTCGAAGATGTTCCATTATCGCACGAATTATGTTTTGCCGGTGAAGTTGGACTCAGCGGAGAGATACGAGCTGTAAATCGAATTGAACAACGAATTGCAGAAGCAGAGAAATTAGGATTTAAGAAAATTATAGTATCCAAATACAATCAGAAAGGGATGAATAAGCTGCAACATAATATTGAAATTGTTACGAAAGGCCGTGTTGATGAATTGTACCAATACCTTTTTTAGTTAAAATAATGAACCCTGTAAATGCTTTTGCAAAAACCTTTTCAGTCTTTAGCGAATTTATTTTTTCCAAAACTATGTGCAGGATGTGGCAATGATCTATATGGAATAGAGGAATTATTATGTATAGCCTGCATTGATAAATTACCGGAAACTAATTTTCATTTTCATTCAAACAATCCCGTTGAAAAAATTTTTTGGGGAAGATTACCTCTTGTAAGCGCAACAAGCCATATGTATTTTACGAAAGATTCCTTACTCCAGCACTTACTTCATTTATTTAAATATAATGGCAACAAAGAAATTGGATATTACTTTGGAAGATGTATGGGCAAAAGTTTACTGCAATCTAATTGCTTTCTTCATGTTGACGCCCTGATCCCTTTACCACTTCATCCGAAAAAAGAAAAACTTCGAGGTTATAATCAAGCGGCTGTATTATGTGATGGAATAGCAGAAATTACGAGGATCCCAGTTTTAAAAAATGCAATTATACGACCCTTAAGTACAGAAACCCAAACCCATAAAAATCGTATCCGGCGGTGGCAGAATATTGAAGGAAAATTTTTATTAGCCGATCGGGGTACCATTTCCAATAAACATGTTATGTTGATAGATGATGTGGTTACAACAGGAGCCACCATTGAAGCATGCGGCCAGGAATTGTTACAGGTAGATGGGCTTAGACTAAGCATAGCTACATTAGCTTATACATCTAAGTAAAATCTGCAATTTATATGCTCCATAAGCGTTGAGAGTAGGTAACTCTACTTATTTTTGATTCTAATGAAACCACTTCATCTATTCATAGTTGTTGCATTTATTTTAGTATCCTGCAAAAAAGAAACTTTTATCACCTCTGGAAATGCAAAGTTGAGTACTTCTGCAGACACCTTATTTTTCGATACCTTATTTACTTCTGTTGGTTCGGTCACTCAATATTTCAGGATCTTTAATGATAATGATCAGAAATTAAAACTAAATAACGTCCAATTAAGTGGTGGTGTTAACTCTCCTTTTCAGATTAATGTAGATGGTTTTAGTGGGCCTGTCGTTAGCAATATTGAACTGGAAGCAAATGATAGTGTGTATGTTTTTGTTACCGCTAAAATTGATCCTACGATTGCTAATATTCCTTTCGTAATACAGGACAGTGTTCGTATCGAATATAATGGTAGCGTAAAATGGGTTCAATTAGAAGCATGGGGTCAGAATGCTCATTTTTTTCGTTCAAAAATGATCACTAATAATGAAACCTGGATTAATAACAAGCCTTATGTTATTTTAAATGGATTGTTAGTGGCGCCCGGCGCAACCCTTACTATTAATAAGGGCACCAGGATCTATGTTCATGCAGATGCCCCAATAATTATCGATGGAACGCTTAAGGTAATGGGTGAAAAATTCGACAGCACGCGTGTTGTATTCCGGGGTGATCGTTTGGATGAACCATACAAAGATTATCCTGCGGGCTGGCCAGGCATTTATTTTCGCGAAACCAGCAAAGACAATATTCTGAATTTTACAATCATAAAAAATGCCTACCAGGGACTTGTAGTAGTTCTACCTTCGGTGAACGCAAATCCGAAAGTGTCTTTAAACGAATGCATTATTGAAAATTGTTACGATGCCGGAATTTTAGCCATTCAATCTGATATTAAAGCGAAAAATTGTTTGATAAGTAATTGCGGAAAAAACATTGTAGTAGCAAGAGGGGGAAATTATGACTTTTCACATTGTACCGTTGTTTCAATTTCAAATAATTTCATTCCTCATAAGGAATCCGTACTATTTCTAAGTAATTTTATCCGTGATGGGAATAACGTATTAAGTAATGATCTTTTTGCAGTATTCAAGAATTGTATTTTCTGGGGTGAAAATGGAACCGTTGAGGATGAGGTTGTCATCAATAAACAAGGAACGGGTTTATTAGATGTGAATTTTCAAAACTGTTTATGGAAAGTGAAGAAAGATCCCTTAGTTACGCCAGGGGTAAAATCCTTAAACACAATATCCAATCTAAACCCATTATTTGATAGTGTTAACATCCAAAAAAACTATTATAGCTTTCGGTTGAAAGACGGATCTCCAGCTGTAAATAAAGGATTGGCTACCAGTATCCTGATTGATCTCGATGGGAATACCAGGCCCGTAGGCATACCAGATATCGGCTCCTATGAAAAACAATAATCCCCGCGTAGAAATTTAGTTTTCCAAACACCATTTTTAGCCTGATCTTTGTACCTCCACATTATTACACTTTTAAAAAATTATTATGATACGTTTGGCTTTATTATCCCTTGTCTTTTCTGCGGCTATGTCAATTTATGATTTCAAGGTGCCAGCATTAGATGGAGGGACCATTGATCTTTCTAAATACAAGGGGAAAAAAATAATGATAGTAAATACTGCTTCAAAATGCGGTAATACTCCCCAATATGATGGGTTGCAGAAGTTGCAGGATAAATACAAAAATAATTTAGTGATTATTGGTTTTCCTGCTAATAATTTCGGCCAGCAGGATCCAGGAACTAATGAAGAAATCAAAGAATTTTGTAAAAAGAATTACGGAGTAACTTTTCCTATGGCAGAAAAAATTTCTGTAAAAGGTGATGATATACATCCACTATACAAGTATCTGACTGAAGAAGCAAAAAAAATGGGTATTGAGGATCCGGTGAAATGGAATTTTACAAAATTTCTTATTGATGAGAATGGTAAACTGATTACCGTAATTCACAATAAAGTGCAACCTATGAGTGAAGAAGTGACGAAATATCTAAATTAATTTATTTAATAATGAAGCCATGAGTGACCTCAATATCACATGGCTTCATTTGTTGATTTTCGAATAATCGTAATCTTTTTTCCTAGATGTTCTATAACAGGCATCTTCTTACATTTTACTTCATCCCTCCAGAAAGCTTCATCTTTTAAAACTTCAATCACAAGAGGGAAATCTCCATCTTGCGAAAAAATAGCTCCACCTTCTGATAGTAGCGGATAAAGATTTTTCAAACAGGTGCGGGTACTGCTGGCAAGATCTACATCAATATACGCAAGCGCTACAGGTTCATTAAGTGATGGCAATGTGTTCTCAAACCAGCCGGGGATAAAATTACATACTTCAATCTTACCATACCGTTCTACATTTGATCGAACCTCAGTCAATGACCCTGCAAAATTTCCTTCCTTAAACCAATCCTTAATGGTGTGACCTTCTGTACTTTTTATATGCTGCTCCTCATTTTTTGGCAATCCCTCGAATGAGTCAAAAACCAAAAGTTTCCGGTTAATATGCTTGGCGAACAAACTAATCTTGCATGTTCCGCCACCTTTATAAGCACCCGCTTCAACGATGCATCCGGCCACCCGGGAATCGAGTTTTAAAATAGCTAAAAGAAATTGGAGAATATGACTGCTATTATGTGCTGACTGAACGTTCTCATCAATTGCCCTTAATTGAACCAGCCACGCCTTTTGGTCCTGAAAAGATGGAAAAAAAACAGCCATCTCCTTTTGAAGTTTTGCAACAGTAAAATATTCAGTTAATGTGTGAAACAATTTCATGGACTTAAAAGTAAAGAATAGGATGAAACCATAAGCAGAAATGTGCCTGCCTCTTAAATATTACTTTTCCAGGCAATCTACCTATTGATACTAATCGAAAGAACTGTCCCGATTATCGCGACAATTTGATCATTGGTCGAAAAAATTCAGACACTTGTGTATTTGTTTGCAACTTTACATTGTTGAATTCAATACCACTAAAATCCTGATCCTGATATCCTTGAAAAATTTTATTCAATCCTTTAAAACCATAAGAGCTTTTAAATTTTTTTAAACCCCTAACCTCTATCCAATTATCTGTTGAAGAACTTTGGTTACTGATCTACTGAAAATTTTAAGCCGCTCTCATGAGCGGCTTCTTCTTTTTAGGACCCTTAAAATGCGTGATTGACTATCTTCGTTCCTATGCTTTTTAAACAAGTAATCGGCCAAAAAGATATTAAAAAACATTTGGTAGAGCTGGTAGAGAACAACAGGCTTAGTCATGCCTTATTATTTTCTGGAAAGGAAGGAAGCGGTGCTTTGCCTCTTGCTATGGCATTGGCAGGTTTCATCTGTCTTCCCTCACCAGGGAAATTAGGAAGCAACACACAAGAACCATTCTTAGAAAGCAGAAATCATGACACTCTTCCTTTAGAGGATGGGTGGGAGCCAGATAGTTGGATGCTTCAACATCCTTCGTATTCTAAAATTAAGGATATGGTTCATCCGGATATTCACTTTACCTATCCCGTAATCTCAAAAAAGGCAGGAGTACCACCCATAAGTACCGATTTTATTCAGGAATGGAGAGAATTTATGTCTCTCTACCCGTATGGCAATATTTATGATTGGCTACAGTTTATTGGGGCAGACAATAAACAAGGTAATATTACAGCACACGAATGCAATGATATTATTCGCAAACTAAATCTGAAAAGCTTTGAGAGTGAGTATAAAATTATTATAGTTTGGATGCCCGAATACCTTGGTAACGAGGGCAACAAACTTCTAAAACTTATTGAAGAACCTCCGCCTAATACCTTATTCATACTGGTAACTGAAAATGAATCAAAAATATTACCTACAATATTGTCTCGGACACAATTGGTCCGGATACCGGCACTTGAAGCCATTGAGGTAGAATCAGCGCTTGCGGAACGTGCAAAAGTTCCGGCAGACCAGGCCCGAAAAATAGCATCAGTTGTGGAAGGCAATTACCGGGAAGCCTTACAATTACTGCAACATTCAGGAGAGGATTGGGAAAGTTTGTTGCGCGAATGGCTGAATGCTATTTTGAAAACAGGACCTATAGCACAGGTAAAGTGGGTAGAAGAGATGAGTAAGCTAGGTCGGGAACGGCAAAAACAATTTCTTCGTTATTGCAATCACTTACTGGAACAAGCCATAAAGTCAAGAATCCTGGAAGAAGGTGGAAATGTAAATTCTTTCGTTGTTGGTATCCCTGAAAATGAACGGGATTTTGTAAAAAGGCTGAATCAAATTGCTGAAATTTCCCAGCAGCAGGCTATTGTAGAGGAATTGGACAGAGCTTCTTATTATATTGAGCGAAATGCTAATCCAAAGATGCTTTTTCACGCCTTAACCATTAAATTATACCATATATTAGCCAATAACCATGTGGTCTATATCACATAAGGGAGATTTCAGCGTTTAGACTTATATTTGTTAATCGGCCAATGACGCAAGGGGAAAATGTGAAGAAAGAAGGCTTGAATGAAGATTGTGTAGAATTGTATTTAGTCAGTCATCTTACTCTCTATAATTAGCTTTACCTACTGCATTTTGCAGGGGGCCGTTGAATTTTGTTCAGGAATATATTTATTAAAATATCTGAATATAATTACCCGACGGTGCAGTGAGTGACACAAGAGCGTAACATCTTCCTTCTGCCGCTTGGCCAAATTATTTTCTCATTTTCAATTCATTATAGATGGGGTGTAGTAATTGCGGTACTGGTAAGCCAAATGGCTGCAAGAGCAATGGGGGATGTAGCACAGGCGGTTGTAACCGTATGAATGCCTATGATTGGTTAGTCAATCTGCCCCTTAGTGATCCAGAAAGCTACTGTAGAGTGATTGAAGTAAGTTTCAATAATGGTAGCCGCAAAGATTATTTCAGAAATTCTACTCTTCATCAATTAGAAAAAGGGGACCTGATTTGCGTCGAAGGCGTCAGTGGTTTCGATGTAGGTGAAGTCAATCTTACAGGCGAGATTGTCCGTCTTCAACTGAAGAAGAAAGGAATTCAGGAATATGATTCCGAAATAAAAAAGGTTTTACGACATGCAACGGATAAGGACCTCGAAATCATGGCTCAAAATAAGGCCCGAGAAAGTGAAGCGGTAATCTTATCCCGTGCCATTGCCAAGCAACTAAATTTGAATATGAAGGTCAGTGAGGTAGAAATACAGGCTGATGGAAGAAAGGCCACTTTCTTTTACATAGCCGATGATCGGGTTGATTTTAGGGAACTCATAAAAATTTATGCAAAGGAGTTCAGGGTTAAGGTAGAAATGCGCCAGATTGGAGCACGCCAGGAAGCTGGTAAGGTGGGGGGAATAGGAAGCTGTGGGCGTGAACTCTGTTGTGCCACGTGGTTAACTGATTTCAAGTCCGTAAATACAACCGCAGCCAGATATCAAAACTTATCCATTAATCAATCCAAATTGAGTGGCCAGTGTGGAAGATTAAAATGTTGTTTGAATTACGAACTCGACACCTACCTGGATGCTCTTCAGCATTTTCCCGATAATGCTGATTCCATTCAGGTATCAAAGGGTACGGCTATCCTTATAAAGAAAGATATTTTTCGAAACCTGATGTGGTATATTTTGCCAGATAGTAGTAAACATTATCCTGTTCCCATAGAAAGGGTTATAAAAATAAAACAACAAAATTCACAAGGTATCATACCCTTGGAATTAGAAGCAGTAGAAGTAACCAGTCAAAAACCTAAAGAAGTGGAACCTGAATTTGTGGATGTTGTAGGACAAATTAGTTTACGAACTCTTGAAAAAGCAGAAAAAAGGAAAAAACATCAGGCTCAACAATCACGATCACAACCCAATAGGCCTGCTCCTCCAGTTCGCCCGCGCCGAGACGACAGAAGAAATAATCCAAAGACATAAGTAAGTTCGATTTACTTTAATAACTCGCCCATAACTTTTTAACCGTAATATTTCATTTACGGATGCATATCTTCAACGCTACATGATGAAGCGCTTTTTTATGAAGTCTATGATGGTATTTGTAGTTATTTTAATCGTTTGGATCATTCTTGCACAAAGCTGTATGACTTTTCGCAAGGCGGATCATGAAATGAAAAGAGAATTTCAACAAAAAGGAGTGACTCTTAATACAGCTACAGCTAAAATCGAGGGAAGAAACATTCATTATGCCCAGACAGGAGATGACAGTTTTCCAACCCTTATATTTATTCATGGCACGCCTGGAAGCTGGAATGCTTTTTCAAATTACCTTGAAGATAAAGAACTGTTGCAAAAATACCGGATGATCTCTATTGATCGCCCCGGATTTGGATATAGTGATTTTGGTAGAGCAGAAAATCTACAGCGGCAATCAGAATTGATGAGCCCTTTGCTTCGCAAATTTGGAAATGGAAAACCCATGTTTTTAGTGGGCCATTCCTTAGGTGCCCCAATGATCATATTGTTGGCTATTGATAATCCTGAATTTTTCGCCGGCCTGGTTATGATATCAGGCTCAGTAGATCCTGCAGTTGAAAAGCCTGAAAGATGGAGACCTTTACTTTTTAATACTCCTCTTAACTTGTTAGTCCCCGGGGCATTCCGCCCTTCAAATGTGGAGCTTTGGTATCTGAAGAAAGATCTGGTGAAATTAAAAGATTTATATACTAATATTCATTGTCCGGTTTATTTTATTCATGGCGATAAGGATACTTGGGTACCTCCGGAAAATGTTGCTTATGCAGAAAAATTATTAGTTCATGCAGTGAAGATTGAGGAACATATGCTTCCGGGTGGAAACCATTTTATTCCCTGGACAAAATTTAAAGACATCAAACGAATTTTGTTACGGTTACATCCCACACAGCATAATTATAACGCAACTATAACGCCACCATAAAAAATATGAGGTAAATTTGTATCTTGTTTTAAATAAAAACTAAACCTATGGCTATTTTTAAATCGGGAAATCCAGCACTCAGTGCGAAAAATTTTGAAAAAACAATACCGACAATTGGTGATTCGGGTGTGATGACTGAAAGAGGAACGCTAAATAAGTTTGGGTTGTTGATGATATTAGTTTTAGGATCCGCATCTTTCACCTGGAAGGCAGCAGCTGATGGGGTAAATATCATGCCCTGGGTGATTGGTTCAGCCATTGGCGGATTGGTGATCGCGTTAGTACTTGCCTTCAGACCACAATGGGCTTCCACGCTTGCTCCAGTTTATGCATTGGTAGAAGGTGTTTTTGTTGGAGGTATATCTGCTTATTATAATGATGCTTTTTCGCAGATAGCCCCTAATATTGTGATGCAAGCTGTTGGGATAACTTTCGGTGTAGTGATTGCAATGTTTGGATTGTATCGTTTTGGTGTGATCAAAGCCACGCAGAAATTTAAAGCTATTGTTTTTACAGCTACAGCCGGAATAGCAGTGTTTTATTTATTGGCTTTTGTACTTCGCTTTTTTAATATTGACATGCCGCTGATTCACAGTAGTGGAACCTGGGGCATTGTATTTTCATTAGTGGTAGTTGCTATTGCTGCATTAAATTTAATTTTGGATTTTGATATGATTGAACAAGGTTCAGCCATGGGAGCTCCAAAATACATGGAATGGTATGGCGCCTTTGGATTACTGGTTACCATTGTATGGTTATATATCGAGATTCTAAGGTTGCTTTCCAAGGTTGCAAGAAGATAGAATGAGGTACGAAGTACGATATATTAGAAAGTAAAAGAGGCCGTCTCAAAAGTAAGAGGCAGCCTCTTTTTATTCGGACACCTGATGGAGACTGATGTCGTTAAAGCAATTCTCAACGCATTCGTTTTACTTTTGAGTCTGCCTCTTTTACTTTCATTACTAGTTAAATAATTTTTTCCCGGCACGACCTCCTGGTTAACCATTATATATGTTCACTTCTGTATTTTGTATCCTGCCTTCATTATTCCGTATTTTATATCCTGTCTTCTGTATCTCTTATTCCCGATTCCTCCCTCATTCATATTTTTTATAAATCGAGTAGAGGATTTTCTTGTCCTGGTCGCGAAATATGGGAATAGTATCTTCCACAAAATGTCTTTTAAAAGCAATGATAGCCGCTGAAGTGTCTTTTATATCGTATCCAACAATACGTAATGCCTGCAAATAATTAAACGCTTCCGGAACCAGCACACCGGTTGTATCATTGTACCATAAACCAAATCCGTTTTCAGCTAATTGTTTCCAGGGAAAATATACATTCGGATCATCTTTTCTTGTGGGAGCAATATCAGCGTGGCCGATAAAGTTTGCAGGAGGAATAGAATGGCGTTTTTTTAAGGTATCCAGTAATTTCATTAAACTTGCAACTTGTGCTGCCGGAAACCTTTCAGTTCCGATGTTGTCCAATTCAATACCTATGGACGATGAATTAATATCCGTTACATTTCCCCATCGACCGGCACCAGCATGCCAGGCTCTTAAATAATCATTCAGCATTTGATAAACAGTTCCTTGCTTGCAAATCAAGTAATGAGCGCTTACCTGCGTCCGCGGTAAGGTGAAAGTTCGTAATGTTTGCTGACAACTATTTTGCGCGGTATGATGAAGAATAACAAAATTGGGTTTTCGCAGGCCAAGATTTGTTGTGCCGACAAAATATTCCGGATGCTCTATGGAGTCTGACTGTACCGCATGTAACGGATATTGGCGGATGGTTTTTGACAATGACTTTACCTGTTTTTTATACTGTTGATTGGTTACGTGATAGGGGTGCCTGTTACATCCTGATAAAAGTAAAATTATTATGAAAATGATGAGTTGTTTCATAATGAACACATGAAGATTTAATTAAAAATATGATGGAAAATGTTCCCTTATAATTCTCAAAATGGGGTGAAATTACAAAGAATCGAATTCTTGTTATAGTTCAATGCATTTGAAACTACTGGTTTGGTTTTTGCCCAATTTAAACTGATGCGTGTTTAACGGGTAACATTTTTACGAAATAAAAATTTATTGCTATGCCAATTAATATAAATGGAAAAAAAGTAGCTATTCTAACTGAAAATGGCTTCGAAGAAGTAGAACTCACAAGTCCAAAAAAAGCGTTGGAAGAAGCGGGTGTAATTGTTCATATCGTATCTCCCCAAAAAGACAAGGTGAAGGCATGGGATACTGACCACTGGTCGGGCGAGATACCTGTTGATGTTCATGTTGGGGATGTGAATGTGGAAGACTATGATATGCTTCTGATTCCAGGTGGTGTCATTAATCCTGATAAAATGCGCACGGATATAGATTGCGTGTCGCTTGTACAACAGTTCCTGGAAGCTGGAAAACCAGTAGCTGCTATTTGCCATGGCCCACAGTTACTCATTGAAACAGGAATGATATCTGACAGGAAAATGACTTCTTATCATTCAATAAAGACAGATCTCATCAATGCCGGAGTGATCTGGGAAGATAAAGAAGTTGTTGTAGACAATGGTATTATAACGAGCCGGAGCCCAAATGACCTGGACGCCTTTAACCAGAAATTAAAAGAAGAACTGGAAGAAGGGGTTCATACTTCAACGGCGCAATTTACACATGCTGAATAAACAGAAGTTATAGTTGTAATAGCCATCGGTTTTTTAGACCGATGGTTTTTATTTTCCATGGTCCGTATTTTGAATATTACTGATCAAATTTGCTAGTATGCCTGAAGGCCCTTCAATAGTTATTCTGAAAGAGGCTGTACAATCATTTAAAGGGCAAAAGGTGATTAGCGTTACCGGGAATACAAAGATTGATAAAGAGCGAATGAAGGGAGAGAAAATTATTGAATTTAAAAGTTGGGGTAAGCACTTCCTGATCTGTTTTCCAAAGTTCGCTGTAAGAATTCATTTAATGCTCTTCGGGTCGTACCGGATTAATGAAGAAAAAGATACACCGCCCCGGTTAAGTTTACAATTCAAAAACGGCAAATTAAATTTTTATGCCTGTTCGGTGCAACTTATCGATAATCCTTTAAACGAAATGTATGACTGGACCGCCGATGTAATGAATGATCATTGGGACCCCAAAAAAGCAAAACAAAAATTAAAAAGTTTACCAGAATTGATGGTATGCGACTCATTATTAGATCAACATATTTTTGCCGGAGTCGGAAATATAATCAAGAATGAGGTTTTGTATCGCATCAAGGTACATCCGAAAAATCGAATTGGTAAGTTGCCGTTTAAACAATTAAACTTACTTATTAAAGAAGCACGTAATTATAGTTTTGATTTTCTGGAATGGAAAAAAAATTATGAATTAAAAAAGCACTGGCTCGCACATACCAAACGAATTTGCCTTCGCTGCGATACTCCTTTAATCAAAGAATATCTGGGAAAAACAAATAGAAGAAGTTTTTTTTGCAATAATTGCCAGGTGATGTATTAAGTAAGAAGTTAAATCTACCAATTTAGATGAACGATATTTTATGTACAAGGTACGATGTACGATATATGATGTTAGATGTGGAAGTAGATGATAATTTTAAGATACATCTACCTTATTACATCGTACTTGGTACCTCGTTCATCTAAATTATTTATCTGAAATTCTTTGCTTTGCTATTTCTACTCCTGGGTTTTCGGGGATGATATGCGGGGGTTTCGCCAAGGCTTTCGGGCACCTGACTCTTTTCAACAGGTTTTCCAAGCAGTTCTTCTATTGATGCAAAACGGTTCTGCTCTTTTTCACTAATAAGTGTTACAGCCATTCCATCTGCTTCAGCTCTGGCAGTTCTACCTATTCGGTGAACATAATCTTCTCCGTCGTGAGGAACATCATAATTAATGACCAGGTCGATCGTATCAATATCAATTCCCCGCGATAAAATGTCAGTAGCAACCAGTACAGGTAAACGTCCGCCTGCAAATTTATTCATAATGTCTTCGCGGCTGGATTGTTCAAGGTCACTATGCATTTCACCTATTTCAAACCGAGCCCTTTGAAGTTCCTTTGCTAATTGTTTTACACTATGTTTTCTACTACAGAAAATAAGAGCACTTTTATAAGGAATTGTTTTTAATAAATATTTTACCACCTCCAGTTTTTGTGAATCATATATTACAAATGCGCGTTGGACAATTTTTTCAGGAGGTTTCGATAATGCAATATTTATCTGGATGGGGTTGCGCAAAATATTTTTTGCCAGGCGTAGGATCTTTTCTGGCATGGTTGCAGAAAATAATAAAGTCTGCCTATTTGGAGGAACGAAAGAAAGGATCTTCATAATATCGTCATTAAACCCCATATCCAACATTCGGTCAGCTTCATCGAGAACCAGGAATTGAAGTTGTTTCAAAGCTACATATCCCATATTCAGGTGAGCAATCATCCGACCTGGTGTGCATACCACTATATCTGCACCCGAGCGAAGGGCTTGTTTTTCTGTTGCAAAGTTTCCACCATCATTTCCTCCAAAAACAGATATAGAACTAATATGGGTAAAGTAAGAAAGTCCTTCAAGATGCTGACCAATCTGGATAGCCAACTCCCGGGTTGGAACAATAACCAGTGCACTAACCTGGCCTTCAATGCGATGTTTTAATAATCGGTTTATGATCGGTAATAAAAAAGCGGCTGTTTTACCTGTCCCGGTTTGAGCAGAGGCAATAATATCATGTCCCTCTAAAATAGCTGGGATCACTTTTTCCTGCACAGGAGTGGCTGTTTCATAGCCCGAAGCATCTATGCCTTCAAGGAGATTGGAGTCGAAATTAAATTCAGTAAAACGCAAAATATAAATTGTGTTTAATAGACGGATATATGGATTCCACTTTTGGCAAAAGATAAAGATAACTCAAAACTCCCATGCCTGGGCGATCATTGTATACATTCCTGAATCAATATTGTTTAAGTGTCCTTATTCTAAAAATGTTGGCCTGAATGTACCCTACTCATCAATGAGTAATTGAGTTTACAACCTCATGGCTCAATGGAGAAACAGCGGGATCAAAATATCGGGTAAGGATCCCATCCTCACTAACAATATACTTGGAAAAATTCCATGATGGAGCCTGACTATTCCACCCGTTTTTTGTTTTATCAGTGAGCCATTGGTAAACCTCATTTTGCTGGGGTGAGTGGACTACCACACTTTTTGCCGCCAGTGGAAAACTAACTCCATAGTTATACAAACAAAATGTCTCAATCTCTTTATCAGAATATTTTTCCTGTTCTTTAAAATCATTGGCAGGAAAACCTATGATCATCAATGCTCCTTTGTATTGTTCATAAAGTTTTTGCAGTTCCACGTATTGGCCGGTGTAACCGCAATCTGAGGCTGTATTTACGAGCATTATTTTTTTCCCTTTCCATTCGCTCAATGATAATCTGCTTCCATCGTTCATCAAAACTGATAAATCATAGAAGGAGATTGAAGGTTTGATATTGTTTTTATTTGGAATAATCCTGAAGTTTTTTCCAAAGAATTTATTGTATGAGGTAAGAATGGGATATATCGCCTTTAATACTTTTTGTCGTGCCGTCATATTCTTAGAATTTCTATTGACAACCTCTATAGAGACCCAGAAGGAGATTACCAACACTACTAGTACAACTATCGATCTCTTTAGTTTATTGTTCTTCACCTATGTAGATCTTTTAACATTAAAAAGAACAGTTCAGTTTTTTAAGCAATGAATAATCATTTCTACCTCAATAGCCATTTAAACAATTTTAACCTGCCTTTGAAAGGTGGATATTTGATTGATGGATCAAACCAAACCGGTGTTTTCATAATAGGTTTAGCCCTGGTGAATGTGTCAAAACTGCTTTTACCATGATAAGCCCCTATACCGCTATTGCCCACGCCCCCAAAAGGGAGATAATGGTTGGCAAAATGCCAGGCGGTATTATTGATACACCCGCCTCCAAAAGAAACTTCTGCTATCCACCGCTCTTCCATTTTACGACTACTTGTAAACAAATAAAAAGCTAAAGGATTGGGATTTCGTTCAACCAGTGCTTTTGCTTCTTCATGAGTTTTAAAAGTAAAGAGTGGTAAAATGGGGCCAAATATCTCTTCAGTCCATACTGCACTTCGTGGTTCGTTGACCCCTTCTAAAACAGTTGGCTCGATAAAAAGGGACTCCTTATTATATTTCCCACCATAGATAATCTTCCCAAAATTTAAATACCCTATTAAAATATCGAACCTTTGTTGATTTATGATCTTACCATATTCCCCGCTGATCTCTGGATCAGCAGAATAAAATTGTAAAATGGCTTCCTTAAGCTTCTCTATAAACTCATTTTTTATGTCCTCATGCACCAGAACATAATCCGGGGCAATACAGGTTTGTCCTGCATTCATAAACTTTCCCTGTACTATACGACGGGCAGCTACTGAAAGATTTGCATCCCTCTCAACAATTGCAGGGCTCTTTCCTCCTAACTCCAGCGAAACCGGCACTATTTGTTCTGCTGCCAATTTATATATTGCTTTCCCGACAGGAAGACTGCCTGTATAAAACACATGATCAAAGCGAAAGTTTTTCATCATCAGGGGCACCACTTCAGATCCATCCCCCTGTACCACTTTAATATATTGGGAGGAAAAGGTTTCCATAATAATTTTTTCCACTACAGAGGCTGTGGCAGGGGCCAGTTCTGATGGCTTTAGTATCACCGTATTTCCACCTGCAATGGCACCAACTAAAGGGATCATCAACAGTTGCATTGGGTAGTTCCAGGGTGCGATAATAAGCACAACCCCTAAGGAGTCCCTATAAATTTTGCTTCCGGAAGGCTGATTCAGAAGATTTGTCCGGACTTCTTCAGGATTAAGCCACCGATGCAGATTTTTAATTGAATGAGTAATCTCTGAAAGCACCAGTCCTGTTTCGGTACCAAACGCTTCTTCCGGACTCTTCTTTAAGTCTTTATATAAGGCTTCAGCAATGTTCTTTTGGTGTTTTTGTAGACTAAGATGAAGTTTTTTTAATTGATTTTTCCTGAAAGCCAGGGACTTTGTGGTCCCCTCTAGGTAAAAACTACGCATGTCATTTAATTCATCTATAAGAGAGGGATGGGCCAATGTAAGGAGTATACCTAGTAAGATAGCTGAAAAAACGAACAATTTAATAGGTCTAACATTCCAAAATGAAAAGAATAAGCCAAAACTTAATATTGTCAATATTAAGTTTGTGTTATTTTTGATGCCCAAATAATATATAAATCATTCCCATGACTGATACAGAAAAAGACCTTCCGGTAAAAAAAGTAACAAAAAAAGAACTTAGAAAGCTGGTATTTGAAAAATTATCAGGAGCCCTCGATGAATACAAAACCGGCATCAATGAAAAGAAATTCAACAATAGGCTTAAAAAAGTAAGTAAGGTTTTTGCAATGGATATTTCCAAGGCCGTTAAAAACGGTAAACAAAGAAACAAAAAAGAAGGCTTAGCAGATACTCCCGCATTTAACCAGCAATTATAAGTCATATCATAGGCATAATATCAAGGCTTTTATGGTAGATGAATATCAAATTAATATTGAATGTTTCAGTATTTACCTGAAGCCTTAACATCTTAATGTCGTATGTCGCCTTGATTGACGACTAAGAAAACTTTGCCGCGTGTAGCACCCTCACAATTTTTACTTATTCTACCTTGCCACCAATCTATACGTTTTTAGTGCATACGCTTATAGCGGAGGGATGTGTCTATTTTGCAAACTCAGATAGAGCTCGCGGTGTGAAATGCTTTATATACCTTTAACCAATTAGCCATTTACCAACTACTATAGGATTCATATGAATAAAACAGGCCCCATCATAGTTATAGAGGATGATGTAGATGACCAGGAGGTGCTTCAGGTTATTTTTAAAAAACTGGGTTACAAGAATAAAATCATCTTCTTTGGAGATGGTAATGAGGCTCTTGATTATTTAAATCAAACCGATACGCAGCCATTTTTGATTCTCTCTGATATTAATATGCCTAAATTAAATGGCTTTGAATTGAGGAATAAAGTTTTTACCAATGAGCAACTACAAACGAAGTGTATTCCCTACTTATTTTTTTCTACCAGTGCTACTAAAAAAGCCGTAATAGATGCTTATGCTATGTCGGTACAGGGGTTTTTTGTAAAATCAAATTCAATGGAGGGACTAGAACGCACCATACAAAAAATTGTAGAGTATTGGCAGGAATGCATCGCTCCGAATGAATATTCGTAGAATCTTGTCAGGTTTATCACTATCTTATAAGTACAGAATTACTTAAACAGAAAAGTCGTCAATAATTAATTATGACGGCTTTTCTGTCATTCAAGGATAATATTTTCAATGATTGCCCCGTATTTTAGCACTTCAGGGATAAGTTTACGTTATTGAGTGGTTATATTACTGCGCTTGGCCTTAGCCTCTTCTACTTCGGTTTTCTTTTTATTAATAGCTTCTTTCCGTACATTAAGTTCATTCTCTATTTCAATTAGTCTTTTTTCCACGTTGGATTTTTTCTTCTGCAAGTCTTTTTGTTCTTCCAATAAGCGTTCATAGATTTTTTCATCTTTATTTACATCGCTTATTTGATTACTGATTCCAATATCTGCAGAATGCGTCTCCGCGTCCTTGACAAAAGATTGCAGAAAAGTTTTTACATTTTCAGTGAGTGCGCTGTCAGCAGTACTGTTTGTGAAATTATTATAACCCCGGGATACTGCCATATATACGACACTGCCATTATTAGGGCCCTTTTCTACTTTTGTATAGATATCTAATTTATCCGGACTGATCTCTGAAAGTGTTACGCCTTTATATTTTGCAACTCCATTTCTGGGTCGCTCCTTTAAACCCGAACGTTCCAGGCGTTGTTGGAGAGCATCCGTAGTTATTTTTTGAGGTTGTTCTATGGAAATCATCACCGCATTACGGTTTTCTTTATCAATCATAACCGAGGCTTCTCTTGCCTGGCCATACATTATCAAACCAGAAAAAAGTGTAATAGCATTAACAACTATTAATTTTAGATATTTCATTATTTTTTAATTTAATTATTTAAGGCAACCTCATCCATTAATTTAGGTAGAAACTCATTTGCAATGTAAACCTTAGTGTTTACAACATTCTAATATTAACAACTAATCTGAAAATGTAAGTACGTCTATTCACTTAGGTTGAATGGCAGAAGAGGTAGTATATTTCGAAGTCGTGAGCAAAGTTGAGATTAATTGACCAGATAAATGTTACACTTTTATGTAAAAAATTTATATCATTCACACATTATCAATAACCATTTCGATTATTAATCTTAGCTTAGAGGTACCCGTTTGATCCCCTAAATAATCCGTAGTTGATGAAGGATCAGGTCGCCAAAATAGGGAATGATTACCGGTTAATTCATATGCGGATCATGGACTGTGAAATAATCAGATCGACTTGACTTCGTAACATTCGAAACAGGCTCTCAATTAAATTACCGAAATAGCTTTAAATAGACATTCCTTTGAAACTCTACATCAAAAATATGGTTTGCATCCGCTGCAAAATGGTAGTGAAAGAGGAACTGTCAAAACTAGGATTACCTTATACTTCTGTGGAATTAGGGGAAGTAGACCTACTGGAACCTATTGGTGTAGAAAAGCAGGAGCAACTCAAGGCTGCGCTTACTAAGTCTGGCCTCGAATTAATGGATGACAAAAAGAGCGTGCTGATACAAAAGATAAAAAATGTGATTATTGAAGTGGTCCATTATTCAGAGGAGCCAATTACAATAAAGTTTTCAGAATTTTTGAGCAAAAGATTACATTACGATTACACCTATCTCGCCAATCTTTTCTCAGAAGTACAAGGCACTACCATTGAAAAATTCTTTATAGCACACAAAATCGAAAGAGTAAAAGAATTACTGGTTTACAACGAGCTCACTCTTACCGAAATCGCTTACATGCTGCATTATAGCAGCGTAGCACATCTTTCAACCCAGTTCAAGAAAGTAACTGGCCTGACCCCTTCCTATTTCAAACAACTCCGGGAAAAAAGACGTTCCATGCTGGAAGATGTGTGAATTATATAAACTATTGTGATTTTCGTGTAACATTTACCGACATAAGAAATGTCAACTTCGTATAGACAACTCTGCTTAGCCCCAACGGATTTAAAAAATTACAAATGAATAAATCAAATTCATCCCTGCCCACTCCCGAAGTAATGGGAAAAAATAGGAGTCAACCGACGAAACTTAAAAGCATGGACTCCAACAATTCTCAAGTAAAAGCCAATCCAGCTGATCTGGAAAAATCAAAGTCTCACATTATTGTGGAGATTATTGAATATGTGCCTAATGCAGTTGTGAGTAAAACAATCATAAAAAAATCCACCGGAAATATAAGTGTGATGTCATTTGATAGCGGAGAAGGGCTAATGGAGAAGACCTCTCCCTTTGAAACTTTTTCTCAAATTATTGAAGGGAGCGCCTGTATCGTTATTGATAAAATATCTCACGTATTGGAAGCGGGCCAGGGCATTATCATACCTGCACATTCGCCGAATTTTATCAAACCAAACGGGCGGTTTAAAATGATTCTGACTATTATTAAAAGTGGATATGAATAATTCATTACTATAAAATTTAATACCTATCGCGCTTTCGCAAACCAATCCTCCGCGTTCTATGACTGTTAAAAATATTTTAAGTACCCTTCGCGTTGAAAAGACGAGTACCAATGGTGTTGATAAAAAAAGCACCAACGGGGTTAGTAAAACATTTAAAATTAACTGTTATCCTGACAAGCCTATAACGGAAATAATTGTCAATGGTTTTTTTACCGTAGATCACCAATGGAATGTAAAATACTGGAATGAAGGGGCTGAAAAATTATTAGGGGTCCGCTCAAAGGATATTGTAGGCAAGAATTTATGGGAAGAATTTGTCGGATCTATTCCACTGGATTTTTATGCGTTTTATCACAAGGCTTTTCTAAATGATATTCCGGTTCATTTTGAAGAATATTGGGGAGAGATGGGAGCCTGGTTTGACGTCATTACTTACCACTGCGATGGTCATTTATCTATTTCTTTCAAAAGCAGTAACCCCTCATCCAATTTGGAAAGCCCCGTCCTCAAACTAAAGACCCTGACGGAACTCTACAGGTTTGTAACAGAAGTTACAAATGATTGCCTTTGGGAATGGGACCTTCAACGAAAGCAACTGTTCTGGATAGATGGAGGACATAAGAGAGTTTTTGGTTACCCGATAGAAAATGCACTAATCCCCCAAAGTTTTTGGGAGAGCCGCCTTCATCCTGATGATAAAGAACGCATACTTACAAGTTTGAATAATGTACTTTCTACAGGATCCGCTTGCATATGGGAAGATGAATACCGGTTTAAAAAGGTTGGCGGAGATTATGCGTATGTACATGATCGTGGACATATAATATATGATGACGATAAGCAGGCTTCCCGAATGATTGGCGCCACCCAGGATATTACTTCACGGAAATTAACAGAAATTAAATTATTAGAAAGCGAGCAAAAACTATCACTCATTGCGAGGCAAATGGAAAATGCGATTATTATCACAGACGCAGATGAAAAAATTACCTGGGTCAATAGTGCATTTACCTTGATTACTGAATACAAGCCTGAAGAAGTGATTGGCAGGAAGCCCGAAGATTTTCTTCAGGGTAAGGAGACGGACCCTGCGATGGTGGAGTACATAAGACAAAGGGTGAAAGTAAAACAACCATATGATTGCGAAATCATTAATTATAGCAAATCCGGGCGAAAATATTGGATACATATCCAGGGACAACCCTTATTAGATGAAAATGGTGCCTACGAGAGATATTTTGCTATTCAAACAGATATCACTGAAAGAGTTTTGCTTGAAAATAAATTGGTAGATGAAAGATTATCCAGACAACAAGAAATTACCGATGCGGTGCTCACTGCGCAGGAGAATGAACGGTCAGATATAGGAAAGGAATTGCATGATAATTTAAACCAGATCCTGGGCGCCACCAAATTATATATAGAAATGGCAAAAACGGATGAAGAATTGAGGGAAATGTGCCTTGATAAGTCTTCAGGATATATAAAGGACGTTATCGAGGAGATAAGGAAAATTTCTAAAACTATGGCAACCCCGGGGTTGCACGCCATAGGTTTATTTGATTGTATAAAAATTTTATTAGATGATCTTATAATCATACATCCCATAAAAATAAAATTCCACAGGAACGGTATTAATGACAACGAATTGAATGAAAAACTTCAATTGAATATTTTCAGAATTGTTCAGGAGCAATTAAATAACATTATTAAGCATGCAAATGCTTCCACTGTTTCTATAGATTTAAGAAGACACGGCAATGATATAGAATTGTTTATTTCTGATAATGGACAAGGGTGTACGGTTTCTGAAAGAGGAAAAGGAGTGGGTATCCGAAATATTATGAGCAGGGCAGAATTATATCATGGCAAAGCCGAAATTAAATCAAAGCCGGGTGAAGGGTTTCATTTGAAAGTTATGTTGCAGGATCCGGGTTTGCCACAATAAGGGAGTGGCATTTAAATTACAGAACTCTTTTATTAAACAGCAAACATCGATCTGGCTAAAGAACACAAAAACTGGAATTACCTTCGGATTTTTAAAAGTGTGAATAATATAACCTGCACTGAGCATCTTGTAATAAACACCCGAGTAAATAAATACATCTTTACTTTACGAGTTAATCCCAACTAAAGCCTGCAAAATGAATCCTCCTACAATTAACCACACCCCTCAAACAGTCCCTATTTTTGAGCCTTCTCTTATTTTCGATTCAAAAGCAAATACTGACACAAATTATATCCTGCGCAATAAACAACTAATAGCGCCCGTAATAAAAGAGGACAATACCGCTCATTATGCTATTATCCTGGCTCATGAAATCCGAAATCCGTTAGCTAATATCAACTTGTCAGTCGAAATGCTGAAATCAGAATTGTCTGATATAGATCAGAAACTATATCTTGAAATTATCAACCGAAGCTCTGAAAGAATTAATATTTTAATAAATCAGCTCCTTCAATACCAACATCTCGAGGAAGTACCTACAGGAAAGTATTCTATTCACAAATTACTTGATGACGTACTTATTAGGGCCGATGACAGTTTAATACTTAAAGATATTACCGTTACAAAAAATTATTCCCCAGGTGATTGCGAAATAGTGATGAACAGTGCGAAAATGGAAATTGCGTTGTCAAATATCATTATTAACGCAATTGACGCCATGGCTTCAGAATCAGGTGAATTAACGCTGCTAACAAAATCAATTGGGGGAAAATTTATCATACAGATACAGGACAATGGATGTGGAATCAAGGATAAGGATTTGAAACATATATTTAAACCCTATTTTACAAACAAATCCGTTGGACTGGGCCTTGGATTAGCAACAACGTACGACATCCTTAAATCAAACCAGGTAGCAGTAAACGTGGAATCACAAG